>Ga0268244_10000864_pt1 | contig 11345 bp, 6 predicted proteins | sample AgamicMgSfe_FD_200258 | JGI IMG/M metagenome (GOLD analysis project Ga0268244, IMG submission 200258) | Agave microbial communities from Guanajuato, Mexico - Mg.Sf.e (v2) (version 2) | ecosystem: Host-associated > Plants > Phyllosphere > Phylloplane/Leaf | place: Guanajuato, Mexico | collected... | reverse complement strand
ACGGGAAAGGATGAGATGGTAGAGGTGTTACGTGTTGAGGACCCGAAGGAAGCAGTGGGAATATGATCGCCTACATGAGTTCCCCGGGAAGCTAAATAGCTCTACACACAGCGGTCTGTAAGAAGGTTGAGATGTAAGTTTCATGCATGACCTACATAGTACTTGTACCGTTGCACAATGCGGGGACAGAACTGGGGATCTGCGGGGGAGACTGTTTGGGTTCGCAGCGCGATAGAGTTTGGCTGTCGAGCTTGTGTGAGTCTTTGTAGACTTGCGAAGTCTAGACCTCTGCTGGCTGTGAATCTGGTAGGAAAAAAGGGTTGTAAAAGGAACCGATACCTGTCTCTATCAGACAAGTACGAAGGTCAATCGCTGCAAAACAGCTAGAGCAATGGAAGACGTCGCAGTATCGCACTTGAAAGCACATCCATATCAGGCGCGGACATGGTGATCGAAGAATGAAAACAAGTGTCTGTTCAAGAACAGATTGAATCAAGCGAGCTCATCTTGTCCAGACTGTTATACCGTGCAGATCTGCGCAACTCTTCGTCGACGTATGGTCGAGAATGATTGCGTCGTGAGATGTGATTACCCCAGATCGCTCACGTGACCCGTGACGTCGACCCACTTCGGCAATCACCATGACGGTGGCTTAGGAGACTCCCGTCTTCTGAACCACTTCGTCCATCTACGACCCCAAACATACAATTCGCTCAACTCCAGACGTGCAAACACACGGATCACAGACACACCGCAATCATGGCTTCCTCATCGACCGCAGCAACACCGCTACTTTACTCTTGTATAGCGTACAAAAGCACCATCCTCAGCGAGCACACCACCTCGGCGGATTCAGCAACTTCCGGTCTCGCAGGCGTGGTTCTACCCAAGATCGACCACTCCAGTGCAGAGAAGCGAACATATGTCCATGGCTCGAACAACATCCACTACATCGCCGACGCCGAACCTGCCTCTTCAGACCCATCGTCTTTGTCAGCACCAGGCCTTACATATCTTGTAGTCGCACCTTCCGACCTAGGACGTAGAATACCATTCGGATACCTGTTGCAGGTCAAGAAGGACTTCCTCACCAAATTCCCCGCGGCCAAGACGAACTTTTCCAGCCTCCCAGCCTACGGCGCAGCATCCTTCAATAGCGAGATGAAGAAACTGATGGTCGAAATCGGCACCTCAAAAGCCGGACAAGAGGATGCGTTCAGGAATGTGCAAAGAGAGATCGAAGATGTGCGCGGCATCATGACGGAGAACATCGAACGCGTGCTGGAAAGAGGAGAACGAATCGATCTTTTGGTGGACAAGACTGATCGCCTTGGAGGATCGGCGAGGGACTTTCGAATGCGCAGCAAGAATCTTAGGAGGAGGATGTTTTGGAAAAATATTCGTCTCATGGTACTGCTTGGAGTAGTGTGTGTCTTCCTGCTTTATCTTCTGGTTGGGTTTGGCTGTGGTCTTCCTGGTAAGTCTTCTTGTGCCTCGTAGTTATTTCTGCTAACGGGTCCAGCGTGGTCGCGGTGCATTCGTCACTGATCTTTTTTTTCTCTTCTTGGACTACATATACCCCGATACTATCTTCTTTTTCTTACGTCCCACTCTCACTCAGTGCCGACCTCATACTAACATACGGATTTCATATGCAGTATATCAATCGCTTAGTTGGTTCATTTCAATTGCACCTTCGTATTTCTCACTGCTTCATCTCAATCACATCTTCTTATCCTTCACTTCACACTTCGACGTTCTCGTTGGACTCGATCACTCCAGATCAAATCCTCTTCAGTTCCCTTCGCTCTCGACCAAGGCAGGAGTCTGTCAACCTATATAAACCAGTTCCCCCAGCTCCAGAAGCCTTCAATTTTCACGTGCACACCATCCTTCCTGCACAGCTCTACTTATCATTTCTTTGACACAACTTCCTCATCTTCCCTCTCAATCTCTCTTTTTCGTCACTTCCATTTCCGGACCATTTGTTTCGAACCCTTCAATAATTCACATCAGCTCATCGACGACTTCATTTATTTCCATCAACCTTACAGCGCAAGCATCGATATATGTGCATGGCTTGAGCAATTGGATGCACCACAGTTGCAGCGCATCATCCTTTCGATCTAGTCGCGAGATCTTAGTCGATTATTCTTCCTCATCAATCAGAGCCCCACAGCTTCTCACAATCCAAAAAATTCAGCTCTTGTGTGCTTAGCCACAGCTTTCAGCAACATCACTACCAACTCTGCCGCTCAGCTTCTGCTTTATAGATACTGCTTTGCCACGAGACCGAGACCCTTTGTAGGGTCCAGTCACGTCTCCGCCTGTCATAGTGTTGTACGAACACGAAAACAGAAGCACACCAACTCGCCGGCTTCACTCAGGAACAAACTTCAATCAAGTTAACGAATCAGAATGGCGCAAAAGCCTGGTCGTCCGCAAAAGAAGAAGGAGTCAAGCTCCTTGTTTGTAAACGAAGACTCGGAGGACTCAGATCCCGAAATTGGGACCACAGAAGAGCGAGTATGTGCCAGTGATGAGGATGATGAGCGCGTCAAAGCAACAGGCGGAACAGAGCAGGCTGTAGCCGAAGAGCTCTTGCCGACGCCCAGCAACACCAAAAAGAAGATAGCTATCAAGCCGACCATGACTGATGGACAAACGCAAGGATATAATGCCAATCTTCTCAGAATGAGAGAGATGCTTGCAAGTAAGAACTTCTTCAATACAGCCACCCAAGCCGAGTCCGAAGAGGAGAATGTCGTAGATGGTGGAACCGAACTCACAGAGTCTCAAGATGAGGAAGCAGATAACGCAAACACCGACGACAACGAAGATAGCGTTGCATCACCCAAGAAACGCAGTCGCCAATCGTCCAAGAAGACAACGGAAGCTACAGCGAGCAAAGCAAAGAAGACAGCTCCAAAGCCCATCACCAAACCAAAGGTCAAGAATGCAAAGAAAAAGAGCACAAAGCCGACCATCACATCAAGAAGTCTACTCCATAGCGATCTTCTCAGCAATGCCGCAAGGGCTCAACATGCTCCAGATCTTCCAACTTATCAAGCTGGTCCAAGACGCGATGAAGTGCTGAAGGCATTGATGGCATCTCTGCCTGAGACTTCGCGCAAGAGCAAACAGGCCAGAGCTGACAAGAAATACGTCGACAATGCTTGCAAGGTCTTCGGTCCACACCAAGTGAAGCCGAGAGAGGGTGGCATGTGGAAAGTGGCTGGGATGAAGACCACTCTCAAGGCCCACCAAATTCTTGGTACTGCATTTATGCTTGGACGAGAAGCCGGAGAAGAAGAGCCTCGCGGTGGAGTACTCGCGGATGAAATGGGTCTCGGCAAAACGATCATGACATTAGCTCTTATCGTCAGTGGTCGGCCAAAATCTCGTGCCGAGGTAAGTTTCCACAGTATTTTGTAAAACACTGCTGGTTGTCTAACAAGTTACAGTCAGGCGGTACCACACTGATCGTTGTGGCAGCAAGCTTGCTGGAGCAATGGTTCGACGAGATTATGCTGCACTGCGAGCCACGTACTAAGCATCCCAAGGGTGTAGGGGAATGCAAGGTTTTCCGCAGCTCGCAAGAAGGGCGCTCGAATGACCCTCTCAAAGGCCTATTCGCGCACGACATCTTGATCACCACTTATGAAGAGGTCGCGAAAAGCTATCCATTGCGCGATCCGCCCCCAGAGCTGACAGAGAAGTATGAGCGTGACGAGTGGTGGGCAGACTACTACGAGGAAAGCAAGGGACTCCTGCATCAAATGAACTTCTACCGGATCGTACTGGACGAAGCTCACATGATCCGCAATCCTGGAGGTAAGAAGGCAAGAGCATGTCTTGCTTTGAATGCTCAACATCGTTGGTGTCTGACTGGTACGCCTTGTGTCAACGGCGTCTTCGATTTGTGGAGTCTTCTGACCTTCATTCAAATGCCTTTGGACTATGGCTACGATACCTTCAAAGCAACATTCTGCACGCATCAGGACGACGAATCTGAAGCAACCTTGACGGAGATGCTTGCGAAAAGCATGATTCGCCGAACGCATGCCGATCAGTTGTTTGATGCCCGTATAGTCACCTTGCCTGATCTCGAATCGTTGACGTTTTTGGTCAACTTCAACCCAATCGAGCGAGCTGTGTACGAAATCATCGAGACTAGGTATGTCCGCGGATCGATGATGCATTTTTCTATAGTGCAGACCTCTAACGGAATCAGTTTTCGCGAGCGAGTAAACACAATGGCCAAAGACGGCACCATAATCGCCAAGAGTGGTTCTGTTTGGGCCATGATTGTTCGCCTGCGACAATTGACAGCTCATGCGTTGATCGTTCAAGATACGATGCTCGATCTTCTTGAGCGAGAAGACTATGAGAAATTGAACGAACTAGCGAAGACTCCATTGGCGCAAGGTACTTACAGCGTCAAACTTATACAGCATCTCAAAAGGGCGCTTGCCCGGGCAAATCAGCTTGACCTCAACGGACATGATGTACCAACCTACTCCGCTCCGGGCGATGCTGTCAGTGTAAATGACACTCTCAATCACAGACTCCAGAGACACCTTACCAGCCTGAAGAGGAGATCCCATATCAGCAACATTGCAGACATCAAGCAATGTGTAGAATGTCACAAGCAAGCTTTGGATCCTTACGTCACTTCCTGCATGCATGTATATTGCGCTACATGCCTGAACGAAGCACAACACGAAGCGGCCGAGAGAGGAATGAATGGTGCTACATGTGGCAGCTGTGGGTCGTCGTTCGTCCATACGGAGTCCTGTTCTGCGACTCTGTCGAGTTTCGACACGTCGAATACGCCCGCTAGGCGGGGACTGCAGAGTTCGCAAATTGGAGAGAAGCGTAAACGACCAGCGACCAAACTCAATGTGCTTCCAGAAGACGACGAAGAGCTGCAAGAATGGCTTGATGGCGGAGGCAATATTCTGCCATCAGCCAAGTCCGTTGCCATCAAGAAGCAAATATCCGAATGGGTGACCCAGGAGCCTGATGCTAAGATTATCGTCTACACGCAGTGGCTGCCAATGATCAAGATACTGTCCCAAGTCTGCAGAGAAGAGAAATGGGGATTTTGTCAGTACACTGGTCAAATGTCTACAAAAGCCCGCACGGAGACCATTGCGTCATTCAAAGCAGACCCAAACAACAAGATCATGTTGGCTTCTCTCAAATGCGGTGGCTTGGGTCTCAACTTGACAATGGCAAATAAGGTCATCTGCCTCGATCCTTGGTGGAACAACGCCGTCGAGCAACAGGCATTCGCCCGTGTCTACCGCATCGGTCAGACCAAAGAGACAGCGCTCCTCTCATTGGTCGTCAAGGATACTATTGATCAACGCATGCAAGCGACCAAGAAAAACAAGCAGATTGATATCGACTCGGTCATGGATGACAACCAGGTCAGGCAGAAACTTGGTATCGATGGTATGATGGAACTTTTTGGTAAGGTTAGGGTCAATGCGGATGGCGTGCGCGAGATCGTCTCTGATGCTATGCGCACTTCGGCCAACAACAGCGTGAATGGTGACAAAGAAGGTTGATTACCAGAGAGGTTTCGTCGATTTTGAGGGTTCGGATCTGGTTTCAGTCGTTCAAATAGTCGATCTTTCGTACAGTAATCTAGCATTCATATTGAGCAATCTCAACGGAACGTCAAACCATTTCGGAATTCGTACGCGCTTCGTATCTACGCGGCTCATGCGGCATACACTGAGTATACTCTACTCGGAGAGGCTCAATAAGAGCTGTACCAAGATGGAATGATGCGTAGACCGGTAGAGGTAAAGATGAGTGCTGACAGTAGGGCTGCTAGAGATGGTTGTAAAATTACACATGGGTAGATTTTACAATGGTATCATAAAAGCAGAAAGCAAGAAGACCGTTACCAAGACTCGATCGAAGACAGCTGTACCGTGATCAGGACGGCCGCGAGACACTGGTACAAAGTAGATACTGGTACCATTTACCATCAAAGACGGCTGTGACACGACAGAGACATATGAAAGTAAGCAGTAACGTACAGCATAGAGATAAACGAAAGTGGTACTGCGTCTCCCGCTTAGATGGCTATACAATGACTGAGACGTCGAATTGACGACGGTATCAGGGCGGTGCAACATAAGAAAATGATATCGATCCATTGGTCGAGCAAGTCATATCATGACAAATGTGAATACAGCTCGACACCGTCCACATAGATCTTCACCACTCCATTCGGCGTCCTGAGATCTGCACCGGAGTCGAAGCATCAAGATCATATGAACAAGAGGAGATGATAGCCTACCACGCTCATTCAAACATTCTAGCACTCCTTGATATCTACACATGACCGATATCAATCAACTATCACTCCTCAGGAATCTTGACCCATACAAAGAACCCTCATCAGCACATCCAACATCATGATATACAGAGCACACTATCAACAAGCCCAGACGCCGACGACACCATCCTTGCGTCCCTCAACCATGTAGCCATCCTTGATGCGTACTTGTTCAACATTGGCCAGGGGGCTATTACTCTCGATATCCAACGCAGCGCCCGGTCCGCAATCCCACTGGTGCCCGTCGGCCTTGTCGTAGACCTTGACAACAGACTCGCCAGCTGCGGCGCAGATACGGCGGCTGTCGAACATCATGCTGCTGATGGGGTTGTCGTAGGCAAATGCGTCGAAGATGCTACCTGTGCGAAGATCCCATATCTGTGGTTATTTAGTCAATGAATTCATGGACAAAGGAGGATAACGTACTCTTATCGATCGGTCGGCGGATCCAGTGACGAGGTGCACGTCGTCGAATTGTAGTGCGGTGATGGGTCCTGTATGTCCGATCAGGCTCCGCTGTACCATACCGCTGCGCAGATCCCAGAGACGGATCACGCTGTCGGCGGTACCGCACGCGACGGCGCTTTGGAAGGATTGCAGCGCGCCTACGAAGTCGGCTTCTGCGGCTGGGAGGCGTCCTGCTTGAGGTCGCCACCAGCTTGCGCTTTCTGAGGTTGTTGGGTTGGTGTTTGAGCTGAAGGAGGGGTTGACTGCCGAGGCTTGGGCGGCGGCCCAGAGGACGTCGAGAGTCTGCACGCATCGGCCAGTTTCTAAATCCCATTGTCGGAGTGTTTTGTCTGCAGATCCGGAGACGAGAGTATTGCCTTCGTAGTGGAGAGCGGTAACTTCGGCGACGTGAGATGAGAGGGTGTAGAGAGGGCAGTCAGCGAGAGAGGACGAAGATGTGGCGGGTTCGTTGACGCTTCCTCCAGGGCTGTCAAATAGGTCATCTTGGTCGTCTGCCTCTCCGTCCTGCCTGTCGTGATCTTGACCCTTGTTGATATTGCTGCTAACTTGTGGGCTGTAATCTGCCTGGCTCAGATCCCAGAGACGAACCGTTGCGTCGTTCGAACCTGAAGCCACGATATTCTCCTCGACCTGAAGGCATCTTACCGATGATAAATGTCCTTCTAGCATTCCAACGCAACGTCCGCTGTTCAAATCCCAGACCCGCAGTGTGTCGTCCAAAGCCGCGGAAACCATGGTGCCAAATGGTACATCAAAGTCCATTGCCGTGATCATGTCGCTGTGTGCCTGAAACTCCTTGATGCGAGATCCGGCTGTGAGGTTTTGATGTAAGATTGGCGTAGAGACCCTGCGGATGACCTTTCGCTTCTTCGGTGTTTTTGGTGGAGGTGCTTTCTCTGGCAACTTCTCATATATCGACTGTGACATAAAGGAAGTGTCTTCTGTGTCCTCCTTGGGCGCTTCTTCTGTCGGTTTTACAGCTGCCCTACCTCTTTCCGCCTCCTGCGCTTCTGCATCAACTTGTAGTTGCAAGTCTTCTACCTTGGACTCGATTTCAGAGGTCTCACGGTCAAGGTCTGCTTCTTCCTGCTCCAAGTCGGCCAATTTCTGTACCGCCAGCTTTCTCATTGTGTTGATATTCGCGATCTTCTTGTCCAGCTCCATTATTTCAGATGCGCACATGCTCTTTCTGACGCCCATCATCTCCAGCTTGTGGTCCAACGAACGCTTCCTGTCTTTGAGTTGAGCGAGCCCTGCTTTTCCTTCAATTTTGCCCTCCTCGATCATCTTCAGCGTTTTCGAGCCACTCTTGCCATGGCGCTTCTTTCTATCATGGTCATCCTCCGGTCGAGAGGCGTTGAAGCCGTCAAACAGTGAAAATGAGCTGGAGGTTTCCGGAATGTCCAGAAGCAGGTCCTCAGGCACATGGGCCAATGCGCGATGTTGAATTTCTCGAGGTTGAAAGGTAGAGCGGATCAGTTCTCTGGGAGCGGTACGAGCCAGAGCGAAGACTGATCGTTGCATTATCGGTTTTCGTAGCTCCCTATGGATATCCCCAAGAGCATTGTGATAGTGTTGGCCAGCTTCGCCTCCGATGAGGTGGCTAGCAGTCGCATTTAATGTCCTTCCAAAAGCTTCCAACTGCCTCGACTAGGTCCAAGTCAGCTTCATGCTGTATAAACATCTAGGTCTGACGTACTGAAATCATCGAGGTCTCATCATCACGCGACCTTTGCCTTGCATGGTGCCTCGGCGGGCTTCTGCCCCTCGACGAAGACATTTAGTATATAGAGCACTATGATCGCATCATCTAAGTCGTAGTGAACCGTCAAGTCGTAGAAGGTCAGACCCGCTGACAGTGGTGTGAAGACAGAAAAGTGCGAATGGTCCAGGATAGAGAGTTTGAATATCGATGCCGGAGGTGTCAGTCTTGCTCCGCAGAAACACGCACGAGATTCGGCTTCCTTCCGGGTCCAGCACGTTGTGGAACCGCATACAAACTATCCTCCTATTACTGCTATTCACCATCAGTATCGTACTTGATTGACGCTTTTCTCTTCTAATACTTACAACAATCACAAGATGGATGCAATTGGCCTCGGCGATTCCGAGAAAGCCTTGGATCTGGCTCATATTCGTTTTCAACTCATGTTTGTACACCTGGACCCCACCACGGATACTTTCATGTGCTAACGCAACACAATACAGTCGTCTTGAAGACACGATTACTTTCTACCTGATCGAGCGCGTTCAATTTCCCCTCAATGCGACAATTTATAGGCCCGATGGTGTGCGCATACCTGGAAGTCACTTATCACTACTGGACTGGACCTTGAGCGAACAAGAGAAGTTACAGTCGCTTGTACGGAGATATCAATCGCCGGACGAATATCCTTTCTTTCCAGACGCTCTCCAAGAACCCATTTTGCCGCCTTTGAATTACCCGAAAGTCCTGCACGAGAATGATGTAAATGTCAACCAGAAGCTCAAGGACAGTTATACTTCGGAGATTCTCCCAGCGGCATGCGCTCATTTTGGACGTGAACATGGTGAAGAGGCGCCAGAGAACTATGGCTCAGCTGCAACAGCCGATGTCAGCTGTCTGCAAGCTCTTTCGCGGAGAATACACTTTGGCAAGTTCGTGGCCGAGTCAAAGTTTAGGAAAGAGACGGAGCGCTTCGTACAAATGATCAAGTCAGAAGATCGCAAAGGAATTGATGAAGCTATTACCGACTCGAAGGTCGAGCAAAAGGTCTTGGAGCGCTTACGACTGAAGGCGAAAACTTATGGAACAGACCCAAGCGTTGCCGCCGAGGACCAGGGCAAAATCAACGTTGACGCGGTGGTGGCCATGTACAAGGATCATGTCATCCCGCTGACAAAAGAGGTCGAGGTAGAGTATCTGATGCAAAGATTGAAGGGAACGCAATGGGAATAATCACGAAGGACCAGTCTCTCGGATATGAGTTCTCCCATACTACAGGCTTCGAAAGAGGTTGGACTACATTATTCGATCTTTCTCATCGAAGCATAATCCTCGACGGATGCTGCACGATTCTAGGATAATCGACACAAGCAACAGAAATCTCTGCTGAAATGGAGTCGATCATGCATAGACGCTACGCTACTTCTTCTTGGTCTAAGGACAAGACTGGCAGTAGAGAACGTTACGACGTACGACGATGGCGACCAAAGGAACCGAGTCTCTGCTTAATGAGATGAACAAGTAGAAGAGTTTGGTATCATGTTGCTGTCGCTTATTTTGTGATTACTTGATGCTTCATGTCGTTCAAGCGCGATGACGCTCCCGAAATTTCAGGGTCCAAAAGCCCGCCACAAATCGCGGAGGCACGCGACTCCCGTCATTGTCTTGGCAGAAAGTGTCTAACGTTAGTCCAAGCTTAGATCATTTTCTCGTTCATCCGACATGGCAATTAATTTCTTGTCGCTTTCTCACAACACCCTTCTGTATACCTCGCCCATACCGTAGATCGACAACAAAAAGTCTCCTGCCCGACCACTATCAACTTCGCACTACCTCTGACGGTCTCTCATCAGGAACATGCTCGTTCGGGCTGCCGCTCGCAGGCAGAGGCGTCATATATCTCGACAAATCTCCGAAGACTTCCTCCAGTTACATCTCCCATTTCTATGCCCAGCACAGTTACGATGGAACGCAACACAAGCATCGCAGCCGCAACCCGGTCCTCGCAAAATCTCACAGTCCTCACAGTCGCCCCATCCGAATCGCAAACAGTCACGGAATCTCGCGAGCATAGCCGGTCCTGCCACTCACGCATCATCGTCTTCGAATCAAGATCACTACCAGTTGAATGGTCAGAAGTCTTATAGTTGGGGGGACTGGGCTCAAAGCGCCCATAAACCCATCATTATATCTTATGATCGGGATACGCAAAAGTCCACGTCCAATTACAAGGTAGGCATAGGGGGAAGCATAGAAGATCTGATGCAAAATCTGTACACATGTCTGAGGGTAAATCGATATCCAAGAGCCGAGCAGATCATACACCGAATGATGGACCAAAGTGATGTCACGGCGAGCGAGCTGTCACATGCACATGAGGTATATTTATCATTCAGCGTCGACGACATACGGCAAGGGTCAGGTGTTCAAAAGAATTGGCAACGTATAACAGACTGGTTCGAGAAGGAGGTACAATCTAAGGAGGTGTCCGTCGGTCCTGCGGCCTACATTGCCATGATGAGAGGATCAATGGCAGCATTACGAGACGAGGCTAGAGACGTAGCAGTCCGTCACTACGCCGATCTGTCATCGATACCTCTAGCCGAGATCTGCAATGACACCTCGAGCTTTTTCGACAACCAGGAATACATGCTGGTCAATGCGATCCTGGGCCAGAAAACTGTGGACGAGATTCAAGAATTGAAAAAACAGGACCATGAATTGTCAGAGCAGAGGAAGAGGGCAGAGCTTTACACGAGCGACATGGATCTGCCCAAGGTTCTGGAAGTTGAGCAGAAGGGCGTAGGATTGAAA
>Ga0268244_10000858_pt1 | contig 11380 bp, 12 predicted proteins | sample AgamicMgSfe_FD_200258 | JGI IMG/M metagenome (GOLD analysis project Ga0268244, IMG submission 200258) | Agave microbial communities from Guanajuato, Mexico - Mg.Sf.e (v2) (version 2) | ecosystem: Host-associated > Plants > Phyllosphere > Phylloplane/Leaf | place: Guanajuato, Mexico | collected... | reverse complement strand
GGGAGGAGAAGATGCGGGAGTTGGAGCGCTGAACATGTGCGAAGGGTGACTACTGCCCTACTATGGCTTGTGCAAACGGCACAGATGAAGCGTAGTGAATCATGTTCCCAGAGTAGGGTAGGGGTGATTTCCACAAGAGCACCGAGGGGTGGCCGAGTGTGACATCTTCATAGGATCCGTAGCGCTCTCAAGTCAACGGATTGGCAGACGTTGTATTGGACTATAGTTACTATCCAAGGGTGATGCAATGTATTACTGTAGCTCTGCCAGAAAGCTACCAACACTTGATGCGCCGAGTATTATCCGAGATATGTATGTTCGAGGTGTGTCCCCGCTGTTTCCTTCACTCTAACCTTTCACCTCTGGCGCCTTCAACTCAGCACATCACATCACAATTTCAGATCATGACAGGATGGGACTATGCCATGGACTACTCCAAGTGCACCGTCGCCGAGGTGCAAGGCTTCGTGCGGTCGCGGACTAGTAATCAAAGGTATCGCAAATTGAGGTCCGACTCCACGAACACTCTACCCTTGCTCGACAACAATGCTACGTTTCGCTTCTTTGATCTCGCACCAGAGCTGCGTAACATGATCTACCGCGAACTACTCGTCGTATCCACTGAGAATTCTTAAAAGAATAAGGACGTCTTCCATCCCCAGATCCTCGCCGCTTGCAAGCAGACGCACGTCGAAGCGAACAAGATACTCTACGCCGAGAACGAAAACGAAGCCTGCATCGACGTGGAACACTACCGGAACTCACGAGTGAGAGTCGGTCAAGCCCGTGATAGGTGGTTCAGCAGCACCAGGTCTCTGCAGTTTGTGTACTGGCCTGCTCACATCAGACAGTTCGAGCGACTTACACCCAGAATCAGCCTTACCGCGCTGAACCCGCCTCTTCTTCCCGACTCGTACCTCGAGCAGGCGCGTAGTGTCAATCATCTCTTGTACAGCTTGGCGAGGGTCTTACATACCTCGGATATACTGGAGAACATCGATGTTCCGTTCGCGGGAGACGAGCAGCTCCAGCAAGCGCACGTGCAGATGATGCTGTGGCCGCTCAACCGCTTCAACATCTGTGGCCGGACTGTCAAAGTGACAGGCGTATCCGCGGATGTTGCCTCCAAGGTGCTCGAGTCGAGCGAAAAATGTGATCCAGGTTTGGTGTGCAATTTGAGGAGCAGATATCGGCTAATTAACAGCATGATTGAGAATCACAAGGTCCAGGCAGTGACAAAAGCCATGTATCTGTCGAAATCTGAGAACGTTGCGCGCCTTGAGCACCGGCTTCATCATCTGGTCGAGGGAAACGCAGTGGTCGACGGAAGATGGGAGGCTGACTTGCTAGAAACGATGCGGCTAGCGGAAGTCGTACTGGGTATAGTGATAGGAGATGGTGCTAGCTGTTGTTAGATCTTAACGGAAGATCAGGTGTAGTTGCAGTAACATGGAACAGAGGGACCGTCAGAGAATTCGATGAGATTGGACAGAATCTTTACATCTGTGACACATGGTAACGTTGGCCTACGTTTTGCTTCGCGATGTTCAATGGAACATCTTCTCAGTTGTTAGCGTCTCCACCTTGTCACATTAATTCGAGTGCTTTGATGGTCGTCACTATACAGTGAGAGCCGACCGTGTGCAGAGAGAGGGAGTAGGAGATAGCTACCACCTTGTGCTTATGTCGTCGAAGGGGTTGGTATCAGTCGAGAAACTAAAAGAACGCTCAAGCCCATAGTCATAGGTACGCCGACCTTCCAATCTTAGACTCCGGACTCCTAAACATTATCATGGCTCAAGACCGAGCCTCTTCTTACTTGCCGCCGACCGCCGACTCTGTCCGCTGGCAACAGTCCGCAGACGACAGGGCAAAGTCTGCTCGTCATCATCATCATGAACCGTAGAGCACATCAGCGGACGAGTCTACCTAGACTGTGTCTTCTTCTGCGCATCCTCCTTAGTCTGCTGAACTTGACCTTTGGCCTGCTCTTTGGTCTCGTATGCTTGGCCTCTAGCCTGGTGAGCCTGACCCTTGGCCTGCTCCTTGGTCTCGTATGCCTGACCCTTAGCCTGCTCCTTCGCATCGTACGCCTGACCCTTGGCCTCATCCACCTTCTGCTGACCGTACTTGAGGTAAGTGTTGGTCTTGTCTCCACCGGCATTCGCGAACTCGTCCGCTTTCTGCTGACCGAACTGCGAAAAGTCATCGGCCTTCTCTTGACCAATCTGCGTGTAGCGACCAGCGGTATCCTGAGCCTGACGAACGTAGTCGGGACCCTTCTTCTTGGCCTCCTCATACTTGGGGCCTAGGAAGTCGGCGACGACCTGGAAGAAGTCGGAAGCGATCTTGAGCTCGGTGGAGACGATGGCCATGACGCTGGTGGTGATGCCAGGGCCGCGGTTGTTGTGCTTGGCGGTCTTCTTGTACTCATCTATAAAAGCACGTTAGCTGTGAGTGCTGCACGATCGCTGAAAGACAGGCTTACCATCCCAGGTACTTAACACATAGCTGAAAGGCCAGAAGGCATAGCTCTTCGCCGTGTCGACCACGGTGTGCGTGTCCTCCTTCACGATCGGGAAGCGCGACTCGACTGAGCCAAGCCCAGAGTCGGCGAGCTCATCGGCCTTACTGACGTATGGCTTGGCGTAGCTGTAGGGAGTCTGCAAGTAGGGCTCAACTGGCTTGCCGAACTTTTGGTATGCGCCGTCTGCGATCTCGAGCGACTTCTTGCCGTATGGGTTCTGCTTGAATGTCTCGATGCTGTCGTTGACAACTGGGTAGCTCGTGACGTGGTTGATGAACTTGCTGGATGGCTGCTCGCCGTTGGATGTGGTCTGGGAAGACATGTCGTCGGTTGCGTGAGGCATTGGTTTGCAGGTATCAATGTCGAGTTTGGTTTCGGATCGTGGTTCTGTCTTCAAGTTCGGAGAAATGTAAGCTGAAGAGGGACAGTTCGGAGCGGCTTGTCGTGTTTGCTGGAAATTCCTAGCCTGATTATCAGTCGGTGTTAAGCTTTTGAGGACGTGCAGGTGACGCGATAACATACCAATTGCGTGAATTGACGACACAGTTACGAGGAAAACGTGTGTGAGTGTCGAGAGTATTACTGCGCAGATTGGGAATGGGAGTCGCTGGTCAAGAAGTGTGATAAGTATAAGAGCAGGTTGAGGTTTGTCGTTGAGCAGAACCTTGCAAGAACATGCCACAACGCGCTCTGTGGAACAGCTCTCCCTCTTGCATGTGAAAGGGGACTACGTCACATCCCTGCATGCATGCATGCATGCCGCGCGGGTGGCTCGTGCGGTGGCTGCAGCAACACATGTCACGGATAGAGAAACCCCCTCTCTGGCACGACTCCAACTCCGCGTCTCGTAGCTGCAGCTGTCACTTCAACTGTACATTCGGCCGACAAGCGACATGCAGATATGCGAATGAATGCGATTACTCAGAATTTGGCGGCTGTTTGTCTGTCACTTTCACATGCCCGGCATCAGCCACTTCGGCGCTCGGGCCGACTCTGCCGACAGCGACACAGTTCGCCGATCGGTGTGCCGAGCGTTCGCACCGCGTACGCGGTTCGAGAGCCCGCAGAACTTTGGCCCGCAGGTTGAGAGACGACCTTCCAGCATCGCTACCTCCATCGTGATCGATACTGTCACAGCTGACTTCCGGCTCCAGCGCAAGGCACCTCATTCTTCAGCCTCGTCGTGGGGCAGAGACAGGGACAGCCCATGAATTTCACACGTGCATGTGAAAGCCAAGGCTCGGCAAGGACTGGCTTCGTTCTCAGACATGTGAACATGAAGCTCACCCCAGGCACACCTACGAACATCTCTTCGGCCGTTTCCCATCTCTGTCCTCAAGCTTACCTTACCCTTACTTTCTTACAGTCGAAGTACTTCTGACCTTCACGCCTCTGGCGCCCCACAATCACAGACGCACAAGGTGTAACGAATCACTCTCCGCTGCACTGGAGGCCAACGAACAGTGATATACTGTGGCTGTGTGACGCCAACATTATCCTACATCTAGCGTTGACATGCGAGCGGATGTATGCCCAGCACGGCTCTCGAAACAGCCAACGTTACCGTTGAAGGCCAAGCGATGTTGTGCACCTAGGCGTCTAAGATGCTTAACCTCAACTGCATATTCTCGGCATGCCTTGAACTTTGACAGGGTGGTATATTTTCCACCAGCTACTCAGGTGTTGTCTGTTTTCCTGGAAACGAGAGACAGGGTATAACCGGAGGCAGCAGTATTGGTCTGCCAATGTTGCAGTCTCATACCCAATTCAGTGCTCGCAGCGCGGCTGCATGGTGGGTACTCGCTGGCTGTGCCTCTCGTTCCTTTGATACACACTCCAGTTGCGCGGCGAGACACCTGATTTAGAGAGTTCAATTTTTCGGTGTCTGGCGAGCGAGAGATAGCAACACTGATTGAGCGCGCTGAGCCTGGAAGGAGTCAACTTCTGACCGCTCATATGTGGCAGCCATTATCGCTGTCTATGCTACTTATACACGCTGCGCCGCTACGTTACAACGACTTTCTCCCCGTAGCTCAGGCCACCTATTCCAGCAAAGTAGCCTGGTTAGCATACAGCACGTCCACCACATTACCCAACTTCTCAATCGTGTCCAGCGCCGCATCGTACCCCTTATCCCTCTCGCTCTCCTCGTAGATGACCAGCACACCTGCACCTTGATCCAGCACACCCACGATGACCCGGTCTAGAATCATCTGACTCAGCTTCCGCTCGACTTGCTGCACGTCAAGTCCCACCATCTGCGCGACGTGGCTGATCTCCACCCGGCTGAAAGGCTCAATGACCTTGATGAGGTTCTGCTCCAGCATAGAGTCGTACAGCCGGCGGAGGTGGGAGGCGATGAAGCGGTCGGAGCCCAACTCGTAGCGGTAGTTGTGTAATGCTTGCTCGTACTCCTCCAGGCTCCGGTTGTTGTGCGCCCGTGCCACGGCCTTCATCGCGTCCAGGTTCTTACCGGCGTACTTGAGCGCGTGCTTGGAGGTCATGAGGTTGTCTACGTCGTCGTTTGCGTTCACCATGATCTTGCAGAGGAGCATGTACTGTAGTGCGCTTGTCGCTTTCGCGGACTCGTCTTGAGAGTGGTAGCCTTCCATGGCTTCGATGAAGTAGGAGAAGGCGGTGTTGAAGTCGCCGTCCTCTGCGTGGAGTTGACCGGACTGCATGTCCAAACCGGCTTGGAGGAGAGGTGGGCAGTAGACGGATGCTGCGCTCGTCCTTGCTGATGTAAGAGCCGCCCTGCCTTTCGGTACATTGCCCAGCGCATGGTACACCCGACTTTCCAGCAGCTGCACCTCCACCAGCACCAGCTTGTCATCTAACCGTTTCAGCTCCTTCAGCAGACCGTTAATCAAGGTGAGTGAGTCGTAGTATGCTTGCTTTTGCATATACAGCCCTACTAGCCGTACTTCGAGGTTCTGGCGCAGGAATCCTTGCCGTTGGGAGACGGCCCAGTCGATACATGACTTCGTGACGGAGACCTGGATGTCGACGGTGTTCGGGATGGCAGTGAATAGGTCGAGAAGTTGGCGGACTGCAGACTCGTCAGCACGTCACGTTCGCGCACATGATGCATCACATACCGAGCTTCGCCGTCTTCGCCCTTGCGAAGCTGGTGAGCACATCTCGCGTTTGCTGGACCAGGTTCGCGAGGTCTTGTGTCCGCTTGTAATCTCGGTATAACCCGCCCAGACCCATCAACGCGTTCTCGAAGTCTCGCACAGCTCGATCATTCGTGCCCGGCGGCTTGGATAGGATGTCCTGGTAGATCTGCTCTGCTTTTTGCGGTTGGTCCTTGGATAGCTTCTTCGCCTCTTCTATCCGCTTCGAGTTGTCCTCTTGCGCCATGGTGATAGCTTCGTGTATTGGACCTGAGAATGAGTTCGGATGAGAACCTCGGAGTAGCGCTGGTAGTAGTATGATGGTTCCGTAGTAGTCGGTAGATGCGGGTGTCGTATGTACTGTGAGATGCAGCTGCTGCTTGTTTGATGCGCGGATGAGGCTCAAGTGAAACGCGCACGAGAGCTTCCTGATGCAGCAGGTCGACCGAAGTAGCGGAACCAGCTCCGCCGAAATTCTTCGGATTTCCTCAATCGCAAAGCATCACAGATGTCTTCGGATGCGCCATGGTACGTTGAAGCCTTCCGATAGAGTCGAGACGCTGCTAACGACCGTCGCAGAAGATCAAAGCGCTCTCTCGCTCGACGAGCTCCCACCAAGCACCCGGCAGCGATGTCGCCCGCCAACCGCGCAACCTGGATCCTGCTCTCCACCCGTTCGAGCGGGCGCGAGAGTACACGCGAGCGCTGAACGCCACCAAGATGGAGCGCATGTTCGCTGCCCCTTTCGTCGCCGATCTAGGAAGAGGACATGTTGATGGCGTGTACAAGCTTGCGAAAGATCCGAAGGCGTTGGATCGCTTCGCAAGTGGTAGCGGAGATGGAGTGCTCAAGGTGTGGGACCTGCCGAGTCGGGACGAGGTGTGGCAGACACAGGCGCATGACCATCTGGTCAAGGGGTTGTGCTGGACGCAAGACCAGAAGCTGCTGTCGTGTGGCAGTGACAGGACGGTGAAGCTATACGACCCATACAACAGCTCCTCTAACAGCGCACCCATCGCCACTTGGTTGGGCAACAACGCTTTCACCGGCATCACACGACACAGGACTGAGCCTGCATTTGCCGTCTCATCTTCTGTAATATCACTCTACGACCTCAGCCGACCCTCTTCAACACCCACCCAAACCCTCTCCTGGCCGACCTCTATCGATACAATCACAGCAGTCTCTTTCAACCAAACTGAAACCTCCATTCTCGCCTCCGCCGCAAGCGACCGCTCTCTCGTCCTCTATGACCTGCGCACAGCCTCTCCACTCCACCGCTCTGTCCTCACCTTGGCCTCGAACGCCATTAGTTGGAACCCAATGGAAGCTTTCAACTTCGCTCTTGCGAACGAAGACCACAACATCTACATGTTCGACATGCGCAAGCTCTCCCGCGCTCTCAACATCTTCAAAGACCACGTCAGCGCAGTAATGGACGTTGAGTTCTCTCCTACAGGCGAGGAACTCGTCTCCGCTAGCTATGACCGCAGCATTCGTCTCTGGAAGCGCAATGAAGGACACAGCAGAGACATCTACCACACCAAACGCATGCAGCGTGTCTTCTCCTGCTGTTGGACACCCGACAACAATTACATTCTCTCTGGCTCCGATGATGGCAACGTGCGGCTCTGGCGCAGTAACGCCTCCGCGCGCTCCAGTATCAAGACTGCACGACAGCGGCAGAAGTTGGAGTATGATGAGGCGTTGAAGAACAGGTACAAGCATATGCCAGAGATCAAGCGGATAGCGAGGCATAGGCATATGCCGAAGCAGGTCAAGAAGGCGGGTGAGATTAAGGGCGAGGAGTTGCGGTCGATCAAGAGAAGGGAGGAGAATGAGAGGAAGCATAGTAAGAAAGGGAAGGTGAAGAGGAGGGGTGAGAGGGAGAAGATGGTGCTTGCCACGGAGCAGTAGGCGGCAACATGAATGATACCTTTCTGCTTGTATGATACCACGATCAGCATGGCTAAGGCGTTCAGAGGGTGACGCATGTAATGGCGTCGAAGGGATGAACGCATTGTGTACTACACGGTGGATTTCAAGACGTAGACTCTGCATGTGCTCACTGTGAGTGGGATACCTGAACAATAGTGAGCCACCTCTACCGTGACCAGCAGCGATAGTGATGGTAAACGGTGAACATTTATGGACTTTCCACCATCAAAGTCTACGGTCGATATTCCTGCGCCGCGACTCGAGAGCTCACAAGACATCGTCTGTTGCATAACGAGCCGTCAAACGCAAAAGCGTAGGGCAGTGAAGCCCTTCCGAAGCCTCCGTGTACCAAATGTTCTAGAGCTGCCTGCTATTCTCACAGTTCGCCCTCTAGACGCTGTGCTACGTAAGCACTCTGCTATGCGAGTGCCACCAAATCTATGTTCGGCAGCTGCATAGCCGCCTCCAAGATGCCCACCAAAAAGCTGCAGCGCTCTCATCTGATTCGCTAGGCCATGCAGAATGCTAAGCAGATCATGCTCGGCCCGCGCAGGTAGGTCATTCAGAGTTCGACCTCCTAAACACAGCTTGTTATCACTAGCCTGGGTGGATCAGTATCGTTGATGACAAAGGGCCAGTATTACTGTGCTTCAAGCTCTTCCTGGTCTTCTTCGGAACGAGGTAGAAGCTACTCGCAGTCAGCAGCGTACTGCAATATGTCACTCAGCTCCGCTCACCTTGCAAGCCAGCCATGCGAACGCAGCACCGAGCAAGGTGCGTAATCTCCTGGCAATGCCTTTGACATGGTACGCTATTGTCTCGTCCTCCGAGTGTCTCCGGCGACTTTCTGGCCTCCGACTCAGCAGCGGTGCGAGCTCACCACGCGACTGTATCGATGACGATCTTGATGGTCGAGTGCTTGGTGCCGGGGTGAGCGGTTGGGTCGGTATTTGCGGGGTCAACGTGCGCTCGACTTTCGGCGACTCTACTTGCACGCCAAACAACGGTGGAGGTGGTCCGATAGGCGAGATATTGGAGATGCTTTTCTTGCGAGAGACACTCTCTCGCCATCGACGTGCATACCGTTCTACAACGGAGTGCTGTGTGAATTTGCCTTGGAAGGCGACTCGCTCCCAGGTAGCCTTGTTTGCATCCTTCAACAACTTGAGGGCATCGGCAGTGTGGACGAAATGGTCGGAACTAACCTTACCGTCAAAGTGGAAGCGCAGATCTATGAACTCTTTCTGCAAAAACTGTTGTTCGCGCTCGGATTTGCTCGGTGCTTGCTTCGCAGAACCGGGCTCTAGACCCTTGCGAGAGATGAAGATATGATCTCCGCTGCGCACTCGATCGGCCAAGACTGGAATTTGTTCTGGAGGCCAGCGCGGATATTTTGTGATCATGCGTCGAAGCTCGGACGTGTTGAAGGCCTCTTCCTTCTTCGCGAGCTGCTTCAATGCCCAGATGAGAGCGCTTGTAAACGATTCATCGCCAGGTCCTCTGGTAGTCTCGTGGTGTGCGCAGGCACCTAGGAACTCAAAATAGCTGTCAGGTCCAGACCTCGTGTAGCAGAGCCTTCCAGCGTGGCAACAATCGAAGATGAGCAGAACATCGGCGTCAGTGTTTTGGATTGCAGGCTCCACCTTCGACCAGACGATGCTAGTCCTTTTCTCTTGCTTGTCTTGAGCTTCTTGAGCTTCTTCGGTTGTCACGGGGGTTCGTCTCCCAATGAGCTTCATATCACCGGATTGGGTCTCCGCATCGCTGTAGCCGTGACCCGCATAATAGATGATGAGTAGGCCACGCTCAACGTCCTCTTCGTACACGAAGTTTGACAGGTACATCGACGCTTGATGTTGCGTCTTCTTCTGTTCTTGCATGTCGAAAAACTTGTGGCACACTTTGAAGCCATAGATGTCTTCGAATACGGCTTTCAGTCGGCCTACTTCTTTGCCGACTTTGAGATCATCGTGAAGAGGATCCCAGGATAGAAGCAGCACCGAGGTCCGATCATGGCGTATAGCTCTGCTTGGAAACTCCATCCGCTCTTCCCAGAGCATCTGCCATCGGCTGTGTGTGGACTGGCTGACGCTGGCACCTGGTGTGGGCGCCGAGGGAATGACTGCTACCGCTGGAAGAGCCATTGTGTTCGCAGGAATTACGTAGTAGTGATGCACGCGCCGGATGCCGTGCTATCAAGGATAGTGCAAGAGAAGCGCGACGACAAGTGCTGACGATACAATCCGGTAGAAAGTAAAGCAATGTGAAGACGGACGCTAGAAAGGTGGGGAGCTTGGAGTGGTGGTGGATGTTAGTGAGTAAATTAAGGCCGCCCAAGGCAACAAGGCACACGGATCCTGCAACTATATCAGAAGACCATTGAGCGGAGTTCATGGCGAAGTAGCTCACGTACCTATACCGTGTTTCGCCTGGAAATCATGACGAAGTAGTTCACCCGCTTATACTACTATGCTTCGCCTGCGATTTCGAGGCACAATGCATAGCACTGCATCCCGCTGCAGTTGCTGATTGGGGCGCAGCAGCTAAGGTACACAGTTACCTTGGTACTTAGCTGGGGGATACGTGCAGCTTGCCAAGTCGTTGCATGTGCGGCTCTAAGATTGCACGAAATCTTCCGAAAAAGGAACAAGTCTGGAACAGTATAAGTCGCTACAGAAGCATACGCCGTAATGTTCTTCAACACTGAGACGTGCTAACGTAAGAATGCGTGCTCCATAGTGTTCCTTCGAATTTAAGCTTCCATGCTTCAACGGAGCACTCCGCGCTCAATGCTTCACACGTGTCGACAATTACCACCTATGGACCTCCAGAGCTGTTAAGGAATACGACGAGGACAGCACAGTAGCTTGCCGCATGTCAGCCAACATACCAAACGCTGTGAATGAGTCGGAAAACTTACGCTGCTGCCGCTCCTAGAATCTCGTGCTTCTTCGCAGAAGTGAAGAGCGACATGACCGCCGAGAAGATGAGTGTGAAAACAAGCAGTATGCCAATGCACGTTGCGGTCGCCCTTCCGCCAATGAGGCCATCGCTGTACTCATCGCTATGCTCCACAAGGTGAAACAGCAGGTATATCGGTACAATCAACAAGAATAGGATCATCACGGTGACGATGACCACTGAGCACGTCTCGATCCGGTCTCTGCTATAGTATATCACTGGACGCTTCTCGTCTTGACTGCTGCTGCCAGTGGTTTGCGGGGGCTCGATGGTCTTCTTTTGCGACTCCTGTAGGTCTGTCAGCCGGCTTACACGCGACCCATGCTTGTCGAGCTCACCTTAGAACAGAAAAGATACTGCATAATCAGTTAGCTCGTGCCGGAGAAGCAAGTATTGGCTGCTGACCTCAAGTAAAGGGCAGTGGAGGGCCTTTAACAGCCTCTCAATTGACTTATCGAGCCATGCGTTCTCTCGCCCTGGTCTCAAGGTGACGAGGTCTTCTCTACAGTAGACGTATTGTGACTCCTCGTCATCGACTGGGCCTACTTTGTGGATATAGTTTAGCACGCTTCGGTGCTCGCTTGCAGACGGCCGATTGAAGCCCATTAGCTGCTGCGCTGCACCCAAAAGGTGGGCTCCATGGTATTAGCGCTTGTAGACCAATGAGGCGATGGATGACGTACCATATTCGCAAAACAGTATCTCTATGGAGCTCAAAAGCTTCTTTCTCTGCTCGCCTTGACATTCCCGGGTGAACAGGTTGTCTGGCTCATTATACATCTCTGATCGATCAAGCGCATCAAGCTGTGCTTCAAGCAGGCGTAGCTCATCCTGCTTG
>Ga0268244_10000852_pt1 | contig 11415 bp, 6 predicted proteins | sample AgamicMgSfe_FD_200258 | JGI IMG/M metagenome (GOLD analysis project Ga0268244, IMG submission 200258) | Agave microbial communities from Guanajuato, Mexico - Mg.Sf.e (v2) (version 2) | ecosystem: Host-associated > Plants > Phyllosphere > Phylloplane/Leaf | place: Guanajuato, Mexico | collected... | reverse complement strand
GAACAAGAAGCGTAAGCGGGAGCAGGAGCTGCAACAACGTAGCAAGAAGCGGCGAGACAGGCACACGGCCGCGCAATCGCCAGTGTCACCGGCGCAACGCGAACCGCATATCAAGGATGAACCAATGTCACCGCCGCCTTTCGGGAACATGCCTGAAGTACGGCCGTACGATCAGTCACAGTACCGACCGACCCAGATCGACCTTGTGTCACCACGGTATGCGCCGCAGACGCAGTATGCCCGGGAATCTCTGCAGCCTGCTCCACGGTACGACCACACTCAACCGCCATCCCCTGCCGTCGTAAGGGGCGGATCGCCAGCTGCATACCGAGCCGTGCAAAGAGACACCCAGGATTTGCGGCGTATCGCAAGCATGCATCATGCACAACGGCCAACATCTGCGACCCAGCGTTACTACTCACCAGTCGTGCCCTATTTAGCTGCTTCGACGGCGTATGGTGAACAGCGGCCAGTTCAGCTGCACTCTATGCCTGTCGCGAGCGAAGCGCCGAGATATCAAGAAATACCCGGACAAGAGATTGTACAACACGCCCGTGCACGTGGAGCTCAATCGCCTCTTGGACTCCCGGAATACTCGGATCCTTACGGCACAAGAGCCCAGAGTCCAGCCCCTATGCCGCTGCCTCCTCCAAGACGGATCATTGTGGATCAGTTTGGTAACCGGTACTACTCCGCAGAATCTGCTCCTCCTCCAGCATCTATATTTCGAGCATCCGTTGCCCCTACCAAGAGAAGACCACCGCCGGAACCACTATACGAACGTGCGCCGAGTCGTTTAGCCTATGCCCAGGACCCAACAGCTATGCAGTACCAGCCGGCAGAAAGTGCAATGGCGCCGCCCCCTCCGCCAACGAGAAGGCAAGAGCAACCCCTACAATACATCGATGCGAACAACTATCGCGGAAGAGAGTACAGCACCCGTCCGGCGGAGCCTCTGCATTACGCTGAAGCATCGACTTCACCTACGTATCAGACGATGCCAAGGTACGAACCGATGGCGCCGCCCGCCGCACCGCCAACGCGAGAGCCCACATCTCCGGTTTATCAGCAATTGCCCCGAGCTTACAGCGTGCGTCCGGAAGAACCAGCACAACATGTGTCCGGCTACGTGCGACAGCCCAGTGTCGTGCCTGTGCAGTACGTGCGGCAAGATATGGCGCCGCCACCGCGATCAATACAACCGCCGGCGGCGAGGGCGGTCAGCGTGATGCCAGGCACTGAGTACGGTACGCCGGTGCAGCACCAGCCGCCGCCGCCGCCGCCGCCTACATACAGCTATGCTCCTCAACCCGTGAAGTACGTGGATCAGTATGGGCGAGAGGTGTACCCGCAGCAAGTCAGGCAGGTGAGCGAGTTTAGGTATCCGTGATAGTGTGCGGATGTTTTCACGCATTGTGTGTGAGGTTGAGTTCTTGAGCAAGGAAATCTGGGAGACGTTCTTGTAGCACCACACATTAGGGATAGATTGTTAGTTCAATCACTACCGTATCCATGGCCTACCTACATGTATATACATCGTGTTGCAGAGGCTCCCGGTCGTCCAGATTCCAGAACGCGGAGAATGCGGGGCAGGGAATGACGCTGCACTCGAAGCTCCCATGCAGGTGCATGCACACGACAAGTTCCACCCGTTAACCCGACCGTGTATCAACTTGTTACAAACCACCTGGAGCCGCGAGTGCAGCAATCCGTCGGACTTGACGGACTTCCTTGCCAGCGGAGGATTCACTCAACGAATAAATCTACACGTCTGCAAGTGGCGTTGAACCACGTGGAGACAATGACCTTTCAACAAGAACTGTCCTCCTGGTTCTCCCCGACTCCAGCGAATACCAACACACCACCCGAAGCTCCAGCAATCGGAAGCAAAGCACCAGACACCGCCAAACTCCGCGTAGGCAACGGCAAACCCACCGTCATCGCTTTCCTCCGCCACTGCGGCTGTCCCTTCGCGGAAAAGACATTCCTGAACCTCCGCGAGGCGGCGCGCGCGCACAAGAACCTCGCCTTCACCGCCGTCTCGCACAGCTCGGCCGCCGCAACGGAGACGTGGCTGAAATCGCTACCGCAGGCCGGCAGCGAGCCGGCGAATCTGGACATCGTCGTCGACCCGGAGGTCTACGGCGCGTGGGGGCTCGGGCCGTCGAGTTACGCGCACGTGCTGTCGCCGGGAAGCCTGTACGCGGTGTGGAAGTTGGGGCAGAGTGAGAATATTTGGAACCGGCCGACGGAGTCTGGGAGTCGGTGGCAGACGTCTGGGTTCTTTGCGGTGGATGGCGGAGGGGTGGTTCGATGGGGACGGGCGGCGGAGCGGGCGGATGATATCCCTGATTTCGAGGAGGCGGTGAGGGTGCTGGAAGGTGATGGGGAGATTGAGGCGAAACTCTGACTTCATTCAATCTTTCCTGGCGGTTCATTTTCTCTGCAGCGTGCGCGAGACGGTTCCCATTCTTGCACTGGTGTCAGGCGGTATGATAGTTTAGTGCTTTCTTCGCCAAGTCTTACGAACGCTGCGATTTGTCCATTACGATGCAATGTCTCTCTTCCCTAAAAGTCCAGTCTGTGGTTCTCTCCTCTCCAAATACACGCAGACCGTTGTGACTTTCAACGTCGTTAGTGAATGCGGTAAACTCATTGCAGAATCAGCTTCCCTTCCATACGTTCTGTATTCATAAGCACAGTCACACATTGCCATGTCGGGTGGAGTGTTGTTGCCGGAATGCGCTGGCCTTGTGAGTGTGAGTCGCATGCTTGTGGGCAGCGGGATACAGTCACAATACTACCCAAACACACTCACATACTTCTTGAGGCACGTTGACTTTGGATCACTGATATTGGGCCGGGTCAATGGTTGCATTTCGAGCTTCCATACAGCATAGCCCACTTCCGGCCAGCGAATATGCACAGCCTAAGTCCCCACTTCTCCTAAACGCCATGGTCGACCTCCCGCGAAACATCATGATGAGCCTTCTCTCGCCTTCAACGCACGCTCGTGCTCAATGATCTCTCGGCTCCAGTATCGCGATGGGAAGAATCGGTTGGGCTGGGCGAAGGACGAATCAGTATGATGCTCCTCATATAAAGCATACCACCCTGCGCGATCCGTCGACGCGCAACAGTGTAGCCTTGATGACACGATATCCATGCTTCAGGCCCGCAGAAGTGAAATGCAACGTACATCCGGCATCCTGTCCCTGTGCTCTCTGTCCGCGCTCACGCTCCCTACCATGAGGCATATGCCGACAATGACCGCGCCCATAATCGCTGTGTTCGTCCGCCAGTTTGCAGGCTGTGCGTACCAGCCACCAGCCGGCGACCAGACGTGCTTTGGGTACCTGAGCGATTCGGATACATTAGCCCATGGCTCTCCACTGATGGAGCGCGGATCCTAAGATAGACGTACGGCACTTTCCCGCCTGCGCTCCTCATTGACTGTGTCGCTCTCATGATTGCGGGTGGTAATGTCGCGGGCTGCGGTGGCAGATGGGTCGGGTTGGAGACAGTTTGAAGGTGGGTGGGTGGTGGTGGTGCTGTCGCTTGCGGAGCAGCGCTCGGAGGTGAAGTCGGGAGTAGCCGAACGAACGGAATCGATGTCGCGTGCAAGCTGCGAAATTTGGGGCGTCAAGGAGAGAAACCATCCACGACGACTGCTACATCCACCACCCATTCGCTCCTTTTCCCCAACGAAACCTTTGGTCCTGGAGTACATGAAGCGCATACGCCTGGATCGATGGGCTTCCCAGTTACAGCCACCCCGTAATCCTCGGTTACATTTGCAGCGATGTCCCTTTTCCGCACAAGAGCCCAGATCGAGTCCACGGAGAGAGATACAAGAACGACAGGGTCAAACACACCATCAATGGCAGCATCAGCGACGGTACGCGAGTAGTCGGCGGAAGGACTCGGGTGTTGCAGCTGCGCAAGTGCAGGATTATGATTCGGGTGCTTCTTTGCTAGCAGCGTCAGAGACACCGGATGAGAAGCCAACGAAACCACATTTCTCTTTTGCACCTTCACCTCGGCGAGTGTTGCAGTCAGCGAAGTTGGCCGCCTTGCATGCTCGTCTTGCGCTTCCCACAAAACTACCTGTGCAGACGCTTGCGCGATGTCTGATCGATCCTTCGGCGGACCCTCGACAGGGCTATAACAATGCTCCTCTGGCTGTGCTCGGTCAGGATCTGCTGGGCTACTACACAGCCGAGTACCTTATGTGCCGGTATCCTCGCCTCCCGATGCCGGTCTTGTTCGCGGCGCAGTTCGGATACGTCAGTGGACAGACATTGGCAGCCCTGCGTGCGGAGTGGGGCGTGGAGACAGTTGCAGCACCTGGGAGCGAAGTCGATCCGGGTTTGCTGCAGCTAAAGAGAGTGCTACCCGGCAATGCTATGGCGGAAGATGAGATGCGAAGGGTGAAAGACATGCCGCAAGCACGACGGTTAGGGTCGGGGAGGAAGAATGAAGAGTGGAACTACCGGCGTGGCATGAGTAGCAGGATAGTCTACGATGACCAGTTCGGCGATCTACATACCAATCTGCCACCTGCGGACACACGACCGTACCCTGGCGCAGCCATCTCAACCCCGTCGAAAAGCACCGAAGCGGGTATCAACCCGACGACAGGCATGGCAGAGTCGACCAGCATGGCATCCGACTCCACATTCCTACCGCAGGCAGGGGAGGAAACCGAAGCGAATACCGTCGAAGCCGCCTCCGCCTCCTTTGTCCGTGCTCTCTGTGGCGCGCTCTACTTGCACGCCGGCACCATCGCCGCCAAGAACTTCCACCGGGACCATGTCCTCAGCCGACATCTGCCCCTGCACACCCTCTTCGACTTCACCCATCCCACCCGCGACTTGAGCCGGCTGTGTGCTCGGGAGGACTTCGAACCGCCCGTCGCGCGACTCATCAGCGAGACTGGACGGCTGAGCCGATCCCCCGTGTTCGTTGTGGGGGTCTTCAGCGGCGACGACAAGCTGGGCGAAGGCGCCGGCGCGTCGTTGAACGAGGCCCGAGTCAGAGCGGCGGCAGCAGCGCTGAGGAGCTGGTATCTATACAGTCCACCGGAATCGGATATCATGCTCCCGAGCGACGTGGAAGGTGCCCAAGGGAGAGATGGGACGAAGCAGAAGCCCTTTAAGCGGCAGATGATAGACATTGGCGAGATCGTGACGTGAGTGAGCGCGCGATGCTGGTTCTGAGAGTGCAGTGTGTCGATAGATACTGTTATGGTCGGAGGAGGCATGATTGTACAGCAAAAGAGGGATACGTGCATAGCATGGAGTCTACGTGTGTGTGTGTGCGCGCGTGCGCGCCTGTACTGGGTGCTGGGGCACATTTGTGGCGGTATCGCTGCACTTATATGTACCTTATGTTTGTATGTATAGCCAGATCAAACCACCCGCTACTTCTCTACTCCGCAAGCACGTACGACCGTCGCATCCTTTGGGATTTAGCTGTTGCTCCCACATGTCGCGTGCAATGCGGATGCGGTGAGATAGGACTTGGAGTAGGTACAAGGTGAAATGTTGGCAAGACGACGGGGTTTACTGAAAGACGAGACGGATTTTAACGGGCGTGGTTCGTTGAATGACTGGCTTACATGTATATCGTCCTCTTGACTTGCTGTTGATCGTCGTTGATGACAGCTCCGGACATGGAGCACTTGTCGTGCAGAGAAGGACTGGACGGCTCGGGAGAAGGACTCAGTGCAGTCGTCTTGGATGAGGCTGGCTCAGAGTGCTGGACCAGCTCTTGTACGATGGTACGAGTCTGCTGTATGTTGAGCGACATGATCCGGGCAAACACAGCAACAAGGTCCGGGTTGAATGGGAGACGTTGGTGTTGACATGAAGTTGTCACTATATTATTTATTATCAGGTCGATGTGATCCGACGTCCAAGCTTCCCCAAACCCCCGAAGCTTCGGTTTCCCTCAATGCCCGTTCACGAGACGTTTTTGCGCTCTTCCCAAAACCACACCACTCAACCTCCATCGAGTCAAGATCTCTCCATCACAGCATATCTCAGTCAAGATGTTCGCCACTCGCCAAGCTTCGCAGTCTGTCTTCCGCGCAGTCCAGCGCCGGACGTTCTCGCAGACCGCTGCCAATGTTCGTGTTACACCGTTAAAACTCCCCACGACAACGGAGACGAGCATGGACTGACGACGTTGTCTAACAGGCATCGAAAGTCGCCGTCCTCGGGGCCGCCGGTGGCATTGGTCAACCGTTGTCTCTCCTCCTCAAGCTCAACCCACGAGTGAGCGAGCTTGCGCTGTACGATATCAAGGGTGCCCCAGGTGTCGCTGCCGACATCTCACACATCAACACCAAGAGCACCGTAAGACACGCACTGTCGATGAAGAGAAAAAGGTGCAATGGCTGAGAAAACGCAGGTGAAAGGCTACGAGCCATCGTCAGAGGGCGGTGTCAAGGAATGTCTGACAGGAGCGGAGATCGTCCTCATCCCGGCTGGTGTACCACGCAAGCCAGGCATGACCCGTGATGGTAGGCGATGGCATTCTCCGTGAGAGCCTGGGGCGACTAGCTGACCGGCATGTGACAGACCTCTTCAACACCAACGCTTCCATCGTCCGCGACCTGGCCAAAGCCGCCGCCGAGTCCTGCCCTGACGCCAACATCCTCATCATCGCCAACCCGGTCAACAGCACGGTCCCGATCACCGCCGAGGTGTTCAAGAGCAAGGGCGTCTACAACCCGAAGAAGCTCTTCGGTGTCACCACCCTCGACGTCGTGCGCGCCAGCCGTTTCATCAGCCAATTGAAGAGCACCGACCCGGCCAACGAGAACATCACCGTCGTCGGCGGCCACTCGGGCGCCACCATCGTGCCGCTGCTCAGCCAGGCCGGCTACACGCTCGAGGGCGCGCAGCGCGACGAGTACGTCAAGCGCGTGCAGTTCGGCGGTGACGAGGTCGTGCAAGCCAAGGGCGGTGCCGGCTCCGCCACCCTCTCCATGGCCATGGCCGGTGCCCGCTTCGCCGAGTCGCTCCTTAAGGCCGCTCAGGGCCAGAAGGGCGTCGTCGAGCCCACCTACGTCGACTCGCCGCTCTACAAGGACCAGGGCGTCACCTACTTCGCCTCGAACGTCGAGCTCGGCCCGAACGGTGTGGAGAAGATCCACCCGGTCGGCCAGCTCAGCGAGCACGAGCAGAGCTTGCTCGACGTTTGCTTGAAGGACCTCAAGGGCAACATCACCAAGGGCGAGAAGTTCGTCCAGGAGAACCCGTAAGCCCGTGAAATCTGCGTCCGTGGTGTCACAAACGATTTGTTGAAGAGGAGGTTATGAGGGGAAGGTTTGGTTGCATAGAGCTTCCGTGATGCTTGTACAATTACACCGTATGCTCGTACTTAGCAAGCTTGTGCACTTCCGCCATCTTACGTGTATTCACTCTTCCATACAATACTCTTTTCCATGACCACGCATCCAATCTCTAGAGTCTGTGATTGTTCGTGCCACCTATGTTAGGATATCCTTACTAGGGGGCCCAAAGTTCCAAAGAATCCATGTTACCAGCTCTACACAGCATCGACATAATCATACTGTAGGAGGTACACACACAGCTGTTCATCCTTGTGTGCGACGGAACCAAAGCACGTGACACGTAGTTTCCCTCAAACGTCAGCGCGTAAGCCGAGGTTCCTCGGGAGCCGACCACCGAACGCGCAGACAACCAAGAGCCACATGTATACCTATAGGCTGTCGATCTTCCTCCAATATCTTCCTCTCCCAAACATTCCCATTTTGTTTTGTCTTGAACGAAAACGTCCCCGATTCGTCAGGTGCCTTGCCTTCGATTGAGCCGCGCTGCTTTCGATTGAGCTGGACCGGGCTCGTGGGGATGTTTGGTGTTGCTGCTCGACAACGAGCTTTCACGTCCACACCCTCTGTCTACCGAGGAGCTGCAGCAGGGGTACGTCGAGCATTGCCGCATGCCTGCGCGCGGCCTTTCTGACCATGTTCCCTTCACAACAGTTCAACAAAATGGTCGCGCCGCACCAGAAGCGCAAGCAGAGCAATCTGCCTGCAGGTATGTCAGGCATCTTGACAGCGTTCCCAAAACCGGGCTTCCGGATGTCCGGCTTACGGTAGATGCTGTCAGGCTACAAGGAAGATAACACCAAAGGTGCTATGCTTCGATACGAAGAATCGCTGCCCCGACTACCCGTCCCGACCCTCGACCAGACGGCGAAACGCTACCTGAAGTCGCTACATCCGCTGCTGAGCCAGACGGAATACGAGCAGAGCAAGAAGGCCGTGGAAGCGTTCATTGCGCCAGGCAGTCTCGGGCACACGCTGCAAAAACGCCTGACGGACCGGAGGGATGAGCCGCAGTTCAAGAACTGGTTGTCAGAATGGTGGAACCACGCTGCCTACCTGGGCTACCGAGACCCCATCGTGCCGTACGTCTCGTATTTCTACAGCCACCGCGACGACCGGAAACGAAGGGATCCGGTCAAGCGTGCTGCCGCGATCTCGACTGCTGTGCTGGAGTTCAAGAAGCAGGTGGATGACGGGCTACTGGAGCCGGAGTACATGAAGAAGCTCCCAATGGCCATGAGCTCGTACGAGTGGATGTTCAACTGCTGTCGGATACCCGCTAAAGGCGCTGACTACCCTGTCAAGTACCCTGCGAAAGACAACACGCACATCCTGGTCGTCCGCAAAAACCAGTTCTTCAAGGTTCCTCATCACCATAATGGCAAGCAGTTAAGCACTCAGGAGCTGGAGCAGCAGTTCAAGCGAGTATACGAAATGGCGCAGAAGCAGCCGGCTGTGGGCATCTTCACCACGGAGAACCGAGACAATTGGGCGGAAATGCGGGACCGGTTGATCAACGCTAACCCTGCGAATAAATCGGTGCTCGCCACCATCGAGTCGGCCTCTTTCATGGTTTGCCTCGACGATGCCACGCCAATTACTCTCCACGAGCGTTCGCATCAGTACTGGCACGGTGACGGCAGCAACCGCTGGTTCGACAAGCCCCTCCAGTTCATCGTCAACGACAACGGCACGTCCGGCTTCAACGGTGAGCACAGCATGATGGACGGCACGCCCACGCACCGACTGAACGACACCATCATGGGATGGATCTTCGCCAACAAGCTCGACTTCGACAGCCCCGAGCTTCGCTCCGACATCCCGGACCCTCAACCGATGCAGTTCCGGCTCAACCACGACAACCACAAGGACATCGCTCAGGCGACCACCCACCACATCGGGCTCATGAGCCAGCACGAGCTCCGCGTCGAGGCCTACCAAGGCTACGGCAAGGGCCTGATGAAGAAGTTCAAGTGCTCGCCCGACGCCTACGTGCAGATGATCATCCAGCTCGCGTACCACAAATTCTACGGCAAGAACCGACCCACCTACGAATCCGCCGCCACGCGTAGGTTTCAAGAAGGCCGCACGGAAACGTGCCGCACGGTCTCGGACGAGAGCGTGGCCTTTTGCGACGCCATGGCGCACCCGCTCTCCACCCCCGAAGAATGCCGGAACCTCTTCCGGCAAGCCGTCAACGCCCACGTCGCGTATATTACCGACGCCAGCGACGGCAACGGCGTCGACCGCCATCTCTTCGGTCTGAAGAAGCTGTTGCGGGAGGGCGAGGAGCTCCCAGAGTTATTCAAGGACCCGGCGTATGCGTACAGCAGCTCGTGGTTTATTAGCTCCTCGCAGCTGTCGTCGGAATTCTTCAATGGGTATGGATGGTCGCAGGTTATCGATGAGGGGTGGGGGCAAGTTGTCTCTCGTTTGCTATTAATGTGCTTGTAGAATATTCCGCGCTGACTGGTGTTTGCAGTATCGCCTACATGATCAACGAGAACAGCGTGCAGTTCAACATCGTCAGTAAGAACCTCGGCTGTGAGCGCATGGCGTTCTTCTTGAACGAGGCCGCGGGTGATATCAGGGACATCATGATGGCGGAGGTGGAGACGAAGGCGAAGTTGTAGATGCGGATTGCGATTTGTCGAGCGGAGCAGGCGGCTGATGGATTCGCGGCTCGAGCGGGAAACACGTGATATGGAGATGACTGGAGTGCGGCGGTGTATAGATAGCAATTTCGACATGGCGTGTTGGCGCCACTCCAAAAAGCGGTAGTGTCGTATCGAGAAATCAGTCCATTATGGACTCTATCCTGCTGGGTTTTCTTACTGAACTCCGGGCGCGCTTTGACGTCCGCACTACGTCGCTGCGCTTATCATCTGACAGGAGTGGGCAGACGGGGAGGGAATGACGCGAGCCAGCGCAGATCGTATATACGACGACGTCGGGTCGGGACCTCATGCAGGCAGAGAGTGTCTTTTGATGCGGCGCTCCAGTGCCACATCCAGATGATGCATGGGCTGCAAGCCTTACGCTGTAGCGTTCCGTTGCCCAAGGGCGCAGGGAAGTTGGTTTCACTCCCAGTCATCGGCACGCACGCATAGAGCACCAAGAGCAAACGCTGGAAAGATAGACGGATCGACTCGCCCCCTCATCCCCCATCGCCAACCATCCTCTTCACCCTCTCGAGCAACACCTTGCTCTCGCGCCCGAGCTTCCTCTGCCCATTCGGTCCCCCCGTCCGAGCCTTCGCCATGGCCCTACGAAACCGCTCCCGTTCTTCGATCCGCAACCGACGCTGGCGCTCGGCCTCTTCGTAAGCCTTCCTCCGCTCCTCCGCTTCCGCTTTGCGCTGTTGCGCTTGATGATGCTCGCGCTTGAAAGGTGGCGATTTGGGCTTACGCCGGTGGCGCGGGGCGAGATCTCTCGGGGGAGGTTCGGGCGAGGCCTCGGGCTCGTTTTCGGCCTTTTCGATCAAGGTCTGCCGGTCCGGATGCGGCGCGGAGTTGGGTTCGGCGGGTTGCGGATCGGGCTGGATGGTCTCTGGTTGCGAGTGGGCTTCCGCCTGTGGTGCCTCTGCTTGTAGTGATGCTGGCTGTGGCAAACGCTCGGGTTCGGTCGGGACTTTTCCTTGCCGTTGTAGCTTGGCGTAGTTTTTCTTGATCTGCGCACTCTGGATGAGCCCGGCTTTGATCTTTTGAGCTGGAAGGTATTAGTAACGACGTAATTAATGGCAGGATCATCGGTCACATACTCTTTCGCTTGTAGACGCCGTCTGGTAAATTGGCCGGGCCCACTGTGAAACCTTTCTTCAGCTTCTTCGCTCCTGGGCGGTAGTCGACTGGAGGCTTGCTGCCTTCTTCTCGCTTTCTTTTCTCGGACATGATGTTGGTGGTGGATGGTAAGCGGTGGCACTATGCTCATTTCTGCCGACTTTTTGATGTGAGGAGGATCAGCGACGATAAGGGATCGATCGGGATGTGCCGAACCGACGATCCGCCCCCGCTAAAAGTGCACATGAAGCTCAGGTGACTCTGCTTGCCTCGACC
>Ga0268244_10000851_pt1 | contig 11429 bp, 9 predicted proteins | sample AgamicMgSfe_FD_200258 | JGI IMG/M metagenome (GOLD analysis project Ga0268244, IMG submission 200258) | Agave microbial communities from Guanajuato, Mexico - Mg.Sf.e (v2) (version 2) | ecosystem: Host-associated > Plants > Phyllosphere > Phylloplane/Leaf | place: Guanajuato, Mexico | collected... | reverse complement strand
CTTGAACAGCGTGAGAAGTTTGCGTGGGTCGCGGAGCAGGTCCAGCCAGCCGGTGATCATGGAGGTGCGGAGCATGAGGAGGAAGACGACGAGGCCCATGGTCTGCGAGCGGTTAGTTACGATCTCTCTGAAACATGTATGTGGGTCTTTCGTGGAGGGAGAAAAGGGGGACTTACGGAGATCAGCAGGAGCGTGGCGATGACTCTCGGCTCGCTCAAACCGAGGCCGCTGGACAACGCGAGACATTTTTCTTTATCGCCGTTTGTCGAGACCAAACACTCAACCCAGGCCTCGTCGGTAGGGGTTAGGACGCCCGAGGCAATACGCTCCGCCGCGCCCGTCAGCTGTCCGAATACGATGCCGAAATAGATCGTTTCGTTGACCAGGATGAAGGCCAGGAGCATGCTGCGCCATTGCAGGTACAGGACCTTCTGCACCTTGCGCCACTCCACGCGCTTGCGACGGCGCGCGCTCATGGAGGCCCGACGGCCGAGCGGTGCGGGCGTGGTGGAGTTCTCCGACGTCGCAGTCCCGGTGCTGTTGGTGCTCGTGTGCCCATTGGAAGACCCGGGGCCGCCGCGGGAGAGGGCGCTGAGGGCATATTTCCACAGGCAATACACGATCGTCGCGACCTGGATCACTTCGCCGACGATGGCGAAGCCCAGCAGCCAGCCGAACCAGGTCACGAAGGACTTGTTGCTGTTGGGGATGCAGACGTTGTAGAGGCGGTATGCGACGCCGGTGATGGGCATTTCGACGGCGAGAAAGAGTGCGGGGAGGCCGATTCCGAAGGCGATGGAGACCCATTTGAAGATATCGGTCCGTTTGAAATCCCAGATGATGCGGAGGGCGGTCCAGATGGAACGGAGGAGGACTGTGGGATGTCAGTCAGACGACGATCATGAGCTGGGTAGGGGCATATAACACAACTCACTCCAGACGATCACGCCCATCGCGCCAGCCAAGAAGAGTGCGCCGGTCCAGGCACAGCTCATGTCCGAGTGCATATTATGCGGCGTGATATCGTTGTAGCAAAGATCTGGCTTCGTCCCTAGTGGAATGATGAATGCCAGTGCGAGCAGCAGGAGTGAGACCGTCATGCTAACGCTCAGATAATGTCTGTGGCTCTTCTCCTCCGGCACCACCGCAAACGTGAGCAAGAGCAGCACATTGCAGACAAACGCTGCGATGGACACATAGTTGGCGACCGGTGCGTGGGCGTCAAATTTGTCGGCGAAGACCCAGTGCGTAATCGGGCAAGGCAGACAGCATGTTAGCTCCGTGGTGGCATTGGAGCAGAATCGTGCGCTGATCTCTGCTTTGTAGGTTAGCCTCGTGCTGTGATAGTCAAGTTGATGCGACACTGACCGCCGCCAGTTACCGGATATGCCGCAGCCGATAGGAACGGTGCCGGACATGTAGACATCGCGCTCATGGCGCTTCCGTGGGCTCGATCCATCGCTCTGATTTCGCTGCTGAGGCAGTAAGACAGAGGAATTGTCCGGTGGCAGTCGGCATCCAAGTATCGGGGCTACTGATCTGATGTCAGCAAACAAAGCACTTTGAGCCGCCTTCGGCATTGGACAGCATTCTGAGCCCGCGAAGGTGCCCGGCAACAGGCTGGAATGCGACTCGAGGCGAGCCACATTCTTTGTTCGGCTCCCATCGCCTATCGCCATCACGTGACCTCGCCACTTTTCCGCATGCATGTTTCATCCACCATTGGCATCAATGTTTGCACGGAGTGCTTGTTTGTTTCGAACGGAGTACTGTCGCTCGGCGGTGCTTCAGCGGACATGATCATGACGTCTTCGCCCATTGAGAGGAAGGTTTGAAGATAAGACGAGAATCGAGCTTGAAGAAGGGGAAGTGTTCAGGTGGTATAGAGGAAAGATTATGAAGCCTGTACACCTACGTGCCGCCATGTCCCAGGTCAGTCGTCCACGTTCGTCCACTACTGCTATCCTCCAGGCGTTCGTCGATCGTCTGCATCTCCAAGTGCAGCCTCAGCAACGACACCGATCGTGTCCACGAAAATTGATGCTTGTCGGTATCAGAGTTCGCTGGGTGGTGGCGAAACCTCTTCACGATGCCCTCGGGCGGCGGTATGTCGCCTCAGCATCTATACCGCATACTGTGACGACGAAAGTGACTGATTCACATTTTCAGATAAGGTGTCATTCGTTGTTCTGTCGTATGTTTGTTCTAAACAATCCCGGTATTTGCTGTGAGCTCCTGTGCGGTGGCTGTGGAGTCCCTCTTGTGTCTCATGAGAATACATCGGATCCCCATATACCTGGGTCCTGTATTCGCTTCGACTGACCAGCGTCCGGATAGTACGTATGCTACTTCCAGTATTCGAGAGTCAAGGCTGAAGAAGCTTCCACGCATACCTACTTATATACATGTAGATGGACGAAGTGGTAGTGACCTCGGGAGTCGTAGATGGCGGTCCGAGCTCCGAGACGTGGAGTGGATGACGGCATGGTTGGATGAACGAACATGGCGCGAAGAAGACGCGTACAGCGATGCGATGTCGATAGGATTGGGAATGCACCATGAGTACTCCCAACAAGCGGCGAAGAAAGAATGACTACCAGGGATCACCACAACCCGTGCGCAGCCTAGACTTCTTCTTTGGCAAGCAACAGGCAAAGCAGATTTCCAAGGACCATACTGCGATCGCGGCGGAGAACTCGAATGGCACCAATGCTGCGAAGGTGGACGGAGTGGAAGAAGCAGAGCTCACGGATGAGCAGCTGGCCCGGAAGCTGCAGGACGAGTGGGACGAGCAAGATCGCGTGAACCGGGAGGGCGAGCGAAATGGCAATCAAGGCATCAACGTCGCTGCGGACAGCTCAGGCGTGAAGGAGCAGGAGTCACCAGATAAGCTTGAGCACAATCAAGATCCCGGTCAACAAGCCGAGACGGATATAGCGCAGCATCGTGACGAAGTCACTTCTCATGGAAGGTTTGGAAATGCCTTCTCAGCGCTCGGCAAGAAGAACACGTTATCTCTGCAGTCGGCCACGGCAGAGGACGACACGACGTCTTACTCGATACCCTTCGACGAGTCGCCACTCACATTCAACCCCCAGGCCTACCTCCCAGCTTTGAAGAAACAATGGGCTCTGCAAGGCGACGCTGCCACCTATGCCTTGCTCACCCACTGTTTCGTGCTAGTCGGCAGTACTCAGTCCCGCATCAAGATCGTAGACACGCTCGTAAACCTCCTCCGCACCATAATCGAAGGCGACCCGGACTCGTTACTACCAGCCGTATGGCTCGCCACGAACTCCATCTCTCCATCCTATATCGACATTGAGCTTGGCCTGGGCGGCAGCGCCATTTCAAAGGCACTGAAAAAAGTCTGTGGGTTGGATAATGCAGCGCTCAAAGCTCTGTACAACAAGCATGGCGATGCCGGAGACGTGGCCTTCGAAGCCAAGAAAAGACAGAGCCTGACCTTGCGTAAACCGAAGCCTCTGACTATCCGGGGCGTGTACGAGAGTCTGCACAAGATTGCCAATGCCAAAGGGCAGGGAAGCCAGGAGGTCAAGCAGCGGATCGTGGAACGCTTGGTGCAAGACGCAAGAGGGGCGGAGGAGAGCAGGTATATCGTGCGAACGCTGGTGCAGCACCTGCGCATTGGTGCCGTCAAGACGACGATGCTAATAGCGCTGTCGCGGGCCTTTTTGTTCTCCAGACCACCAAACGCCGAGTTCGCCACCAAGCCGCAAAGTGAACTTACCAAGCTCAGCAAACAGGACCTGGCGGAAGCTTACGCTCGTGGCGAAGAGCTGGTGAAAGCTAGCTTCGCACGGAGACCCAACTACAACGACCTCGTACCAACGATGCTGGAGATTGGGATCTCGGACGAGCTTCTCCTACGATGCGGGCTGGCGATGCACATTCCTCTCCGACCCATGCTGGGCGGCATCACCCGGGACCTGGGCGAGATGCTCACCAAGCTACAAGGCCGTGACTTTAGCTGCGAGTTCAAATACGACGGCCAGCGTGCGCAGGTTCACTGTGACGAGCAGGGCAAGGTTACGATCTTCTCGAGACATCTCGAGGTCATGACGGAGAAGTATCCCGACCTGGTCGCACTCGTACCGCAGATCAGAGGAGAAGGTGTCAGCAGCTTCATTCTCGAAGGCGAGGTCGTCGCTGTGGATCGGGATACTGGTGAGCTCAAGCCGTTTCAGATCCTGGCCAATAGAGCACGCAAGGACGTCGTGATACAAAGTGTCAAGGTCGATGTGTGCCTCTTCGCATTCGACTTGATGTACCTCAATGGGGAGGAACTACTTAACCGCTCTTTTCGAGAACGGAGAAGCCTGCTCAAGAGTCTGTTTGTAGAGATCCCCAATCACTTCACTTGGGTCAAGAGTCTGGACGCCACCTCGGCAGATGCGGAAACCGTCAGCGACTTCTTCAAACAGGCGACGGACATCAAGTGCGAGGGCATCATGGTCAAGGTCCTGGATAACCTGCCAAATCCGGATCTGCAAGTCGAAGTCGAAGGAGATGGCAACGCCGAGACTCTACCCGTCAAGCCGCCTCCGACTCCTACCAAGAGTAAGAAAAAGTCGGCCAAGAGCAAAAGCAAGCCGACAGCAAAGGACGCTCACGGCGACGATCCCATCGAAGAGAAGAAAAGCGGGCGTCGCAAGGCCCTCCTCTCCACCTACGAACCCGATAAACGCCTCGACTCCTGGCTCAAGGTGAAAAAGGACTACAACACGCAAGCCGACACCATCGACCTGATCCCCGTCGGCGGCTGGCACGGCCAAGGCCGCAAGAACGCGTGGTGGTCGCCGATCCTGCTCGCGTGCCGCAACGAGGAAACGGGCCAGCTGGAGGTGGTGACCAAGTGCATTTCCGGCTTCACCGACGCCTTCTACAAAGCTAATAAAGAGAAATACAGCCCCGATGGAGCCAACACCATCTCGAGACCCTCATATGTGGAGTACGGAGGCGAGCCGGACGTCTGGTTCGAGCCGCAGGAGGTGTGGGAGATGGCGTTTGCGGATATTACGTTGAGTCCCACGTACACGGCGGCTATTGGGCTGGTGAGCGAGGAGAGGGGGTTGAGTATGCGCTTCCCGAGATTTTTGAGGGTCAGGGAGGATAAGGGAATCGAGGAGGCGAGTACGAGTGCGTTTTTGGCCGGGTTGTATCGGAAGCAGGAGGCCAGGGCGCCGCAGGTACAGGAAGGGGGAAAGGAGGCTGGGGATGAGGTTTATGAGGATGAGCTCGGAGACTGAGCCCTCATGTGGAGATTTATGCTGTTAGCTATCGGGGTCTTTGACTCGTAGCTTGTAGCTTTTTGAGCTCCGGTACTCTCTGACTTGCAGCTTTCGGGGCTTCGATACTCTCACGAGTGGGTGTATCTTGCCCAGTGCGCTGGCTGGCCTTCCGTGTCTGATGAGGACTATCGCTCCTGCCTGGTCCACGTTCGAAACCTCGTGCGGACCCTTCTTTTCGATCACGGCTGTCCTCCGCGTCCAGCCATCGGTGCGGCTTTCGGGAGGGTGAACGACGTACAGTCCAGAAGTCACTCATAGCCGATGCTATAGCTTTTGGCTCGCGAGCAGTCTTTCTGAGTCGTTTAGGAAGTCTTCTGTAACACTTGCTTTATCTCTTCAAGTCCCATCGAAGTTCCCGAAGAAGACGCACAGCGCTTTACTCGCACCCTGCATACAATAATGAGTGACCCGAAGCTGGTCCTGACCTTCAGCGTACTTCGCAATTTGGCGCAGATCCGACGTTCGCGGGAGGTAGAGTACCACCTCCTTGGTCGCGGCCGAGAAATCTGTATACAGGGCGGCAAGTGAATATGGCTGCATCACTCCGAGATCAAAGACCTCGTAATCCGAATAAGTCGGTCCTGGCAGAGCCGTTAGTCCTGAATGACCCCAGGTACATACATCCCGAACCGTGCGTACCTCCCCAAGGCGGACTCCCGAACACCACGGCGTTCTTGGCGTTCTGCTTAAGCCGCTTCCGCAACACGTCGAACACGTCGCCTTCGATCCACCAGATCTTCTTCGCGACGCCGTAGATCTCGGCATTGTGCTTCGCGCACGCGAGCGTCCGGGGGTCCTTCTCGACGGCGAAGATCTGGTTCCAGCGGCCGGAGAGCGCGAAGGCGATCGTGTTGCCTCCGGCGCCGGCGAAGGCGTCGATCAGTATCGTCTTTGATACCGGCGCAGAGGCGATGTCTTGGGCGATTTTACTGGAGGTTTAATCTATCAGTAAAGTCCTTTCGCTCAGAAGGTGGAAACCTACTTTGCTACGGCTTCCGGCGTCACGCCGAACCAGGCATCATCTGTCAGCCAGATGCCATCGTCGTACTTGGAGAAGAGTTTGTGTCGTTGGTGCCAGTATTTGGTTATCTCGAATGGGACTTCGTCGGCGGCGCCGTAGTTGTGCACACCTTCAGGTGCCGTGTCATCTTGTCCCATGCTTATACATGTAGTTTATCGACCGTGTTCGTACATACTATACGGCTGATTGAGATGGATTCATGTTCATGTGAGAGGTCGCCGCTTCGTCACGTGAACGAATGCACGGACCAGGTTCGAAATGCCCGCTGCCTTCACTTGACATCCACCTCATGTACTGTAGTTCCAAAAGGCCCTCCTACCGTGACTGTGACCTCTGCTAACCCACGGTGCATGAATAAAGCTACCGGATAGCTTGTGAGCGGCGCCCTACCGCTCCTTCGCTCACGCGTCGTTCACGTAGCGGATCCAAACACTGGCATCCTCTCGCATACACGTACATGATGGACATTTCCAGTTCACGTGTACGGATCCGTACCAAAATCCAGGCGCAGCATCCACAGCTACCTACTAGTAGGTAGGCAGGTTGGTCAGCGTTGAAAGTCGCGCCCGAGGGTGTCAACGGAACCGGAACTCGCTTGACGATAGACATGGAGTAATAGAGTTGGATATAGGAGGGGGATGCTACGCGTAGTGGCAGGGGTAGGCGAAGGCAGGATGATATATATGTAGTAATATGCTTTCGTGCCTGACTTAAGGTCTACGCTCGAATATACCTTTGTCAAATGCACAAACAAACCTAGGACCAGCCACCACAAGAGGTTTGTCCTACAGATGGAACACGACTGTGCGATCCGCTCAGCTTACAGTGACTAGTAGGACTGCTCTTTGCCCGCTGCGTGCCCCCTCGAGGACTCGACTTGAGAGGGTCGTTGGATCTTGCGAAGGCTTCGAGATGAGGATAGTTGAGATACGCCAAAGACATCGCTTGCGGAACTGCATGGCGGACACGCGGTAACTTGACGGAACAATAATAAGGGGCAGCACATATGACGTCCGCTCAAGGAAATTGTTCGGTTGCCACTATATGGACGAACGTTACCGCGAAACTTCACTCAGCCGATGGGTTGGGTTGCCCTTTCCGACGACTGCGGTCTGTGCAGGTGGCCCTGACGGTCATACATCCCCTGAACCTTCTGTACTCCCTCGATCGCCATCATTCCCAGATACCCGGTCAACGAAGGCATGGGACAGATGAAGGACCTCAACTTTCAGCCGATCCCGAATCGGTCCTTACGAGCGGAGTATGTACCGTTCCACAAGACAAAGAGTGGTCGAACGGACAGACACCTTATCTGCGAACACATCCTGGCATGTCACGACCGAACAATCAATACATGCCGGCGGGATGATGCTCTCCAACATGGCGGGTGCCCATCACCAGCAAGAGGACTTTTGCCTTGCCACTGAACTGCTTCACCGTGGCTCCCTATCCGTACGTGAAAGGGAGTAGCTGCGCTTGCATTTCGAATCGAATGGCGGCGTCTGAACTTCTGATCATCTACTGTACAGGTAGTATTTGCCGCGTGTAGACTTCGCATGCCAATCGTTCAAGCAGGATCCTTGTAGCAACGCACACACATGCCTCTAGGTAAATGAGATATTTCCTCTCGTGCCAGAAGCCCCTGCTCGCTGTTTCCTACAACGCTGCTGGGCCGAGCAAGAACGTACTACAGGCTTGGTGGGGTGCCTTCCTCCTCTGTTCAATCGTAAAGACTCTCCGAATAATAAACAAATTGGAGGACGGGAGGAAAAGACAAGATCCGGCATACGCAACAACATCACCGCGGGCACGATGTTCGAGCACTTTCGGTACCTTCGCAAACTATCGGCAGCCCTCCAGATCGAATGCGGCCAGCCGAAGCGCCCAACGCTCCTGGCATGGCTGCTCAATATCTCAATGAACCCGGTCGCCGTCTACTTGCACACCTTCTGCAACGATACCGAGCTCTTCGACGCCTCCCCCCTCCTCGTCTCGCAAGGTGGGGAAATCAAGATCGCGAGTTGGCCTCAATGGGCCAACTTCACGTCAACCGGGGACCTGAGGCTCGAGGGCTACGCCTACGCCGTGCCGACCTGCGCCAGCGAGCACTCTCGCGCCGCGTATGTGGATTTCATCCTGGGCCTGACGGGCCATTCGACGGAGCTCGATTACACCGACCTTCCATATCCAGTGCTGGAGCGGTTCGAGGAGCGGCTCAATCACGCCAATTTGACGCTCATGCCTGAGGACTATTTGAGCTACAGCGTCCATGGAGCCAGGATTATGTATCAGAGTGAAGCGTTTGAGACGGTATTGAACGGCACAACGAACCAGTACGGCCATTTCGAAGCGGTCGGTACAGTACCGCTGCCAATCAACAGCCAGGCCAGCCTCCGTCTCCAAGGTTGCAAGGACCACAACATGCAAACCATGCGCACCGCCGTCATTTCCTACACCGAGACCGGCCTGACCATTGTGTCGGACGTGGACGACGTCCTCCGGGTTGCCGAGATCTGGAACTGGCACAAGATGTTCTCCACCCTCTTTCTGCAGGCCTTCCGTCCATGGGACAACATGCCCAAAGTCTACGAATCATGGTCCAGAGCGGCTCCAGAGACACACTTCCACTACTACTCCGACGCGCCGGAGATGTCTCATCAGTATTATGTCAACGGAACACTATCCTAGTGAGGCATCCTCACCCGTCTCTAGAGTTACACAGCATGCTAACAAGCACCGAATAGTTACCCAGCCGGAACATTCGGTTTCCGACCCATGCAAATCGACACGCTCTCTCACCTCACGACCCCTCGGTACAACAACATCAAAAGGCTACTCGAGTCCTTCCCGAAGCGCAAGTTCGTCTTAGTCGGAGACACGGCCACCGGCAGCGTGCTCTCCGCCTACGGCACCCTGGCCAAGAAATTCCCGCAGCAGATCCAATGCATCCTCCTCCGAGACGTCAACGCCACCGAGCCGGCGAACTGGATCGTGCCCAACCTGAAAGCGCTGCCGAAGGAGAAGTTTCGGCTTTTTGCCAGGTCGGCCGACCTGCTGAACCAGACCGAGGCTCTCATGGTGCAGTTGGCTCAAGGGGAGAATGTGGGCTGCGGGAATTTGACGTTCCCGTCGACGGAGGTGGCGTCCCATGGAGGTCTGAAGTCGTGGATGCTGACGATACGGGGTGGGGTCGCGGCTTATGCGAGATGTTTCTTACGGTTCGAGTTCAGGCCGAGTGAACGGTGCTTTTTTGATGGGCGCGGGAGTTCTTGTGCAAGTCGCTGAGCTCTTGGTGAGAGACTGGGATCGGCATGGCTGATGAGAGTCCGAAGGTCTTGATTTGGTGGACACGGACGTCTTTTTTTTTCATATATCCATATAAACCTCCTGCAAATGACCAGCGTGGCGATAGCGCCGTAAGGTTTATTTCAAGGCAGGCCTCGCAATATCTTCGACCTATTCGTTCCCAACCGCCATCCTCACTTTCAACAAATCCTTCCCCTCAATCTCACTACGCTTACCAAGAAGCTCTCCCATATCCCACGTGACACTCACATACCGCCCCTGCAACCACTCCCGCCGCTGCCCGGTCAAGAAAACCACACTGTCCGCCGCCAACCGCGGCTGATCCTTGAGGAGCGACTCGTGCTGCTTGCCCATCCCCCTCGCCAACTCGGTCATCACGCCCCCGGGATGGATGCTGTACGCCAGGACCTCCGGGTACTCGACGCCGACGGCCTCGGTGAAGCGGAGCACCGCCAGCTTGCTCGACTGGTAGCCCGATCCGCCCGGCATGATGACGTGGGCGCCGATGCTGCTCACGGTGAGGATTTCCTTCAGGCCGTCGGAGGTCTTGAGCAAGAGGGGTAGGAAGGCTTTGGTGACGTGGTAGACGCCGAAGACGTTGACGCTGTATGCGCGGCGCCAGCCCTTTGGGTCGGAGTTTAGGATGTTTTGGAAGGGCTCCAAGTACCCGCTACCAAACAAGAATTCCATCAACAAAAAGGTTTCGAACGATTAGATGGGGCATCCAAAGCTTACGCGTTGTTAATGAGGACATCCAGTCGGCCAACACCCCTCTCGATCTCCTTCGCCGCCGCTTCCGCGCTGCCGTAATCCTCGACGTCGAGTTTCACCGCGACGACCCGGGGCGCTTCTCGGCCTGCATTCTTCGCCGCCGTTGCGATTTCCGTCGTGAGGTCGTCGAGCGAGGAGCGGGCGCCGATCCCGATGAGCGAGGCGCCGGCGCGCGCGAAGGACAGCGCGGTCTCGCGGCCGATGCCTTTGGATGCTCCTGTGATGAAGACGGAGCGCCCGGACAGGTTGAATTGCTCGGGTCGGATGGAGTCGTAGGTGTCGTTGTGGATGGTGGGCACGAAGTTGATTCCATTGGAATTGAGTTGGGGGTTCGAGTCGGGCATCTTGGAGTTGTGTCGTTGGATTGCTTGGATAAGAAGGGCTTATGGAAGCAAGTGATTATTGGTGATGTCTTGGGAGCGTGGGAAATGTCTATGCCTGCTCGGGTGGCGAATAATGAAAGATGGGATTGTTGTTGGCTTTGCGGTTTTCTCCCAATGCCAACATGAAGTCGCGTCATCACGACCTCGTTATGTGGATTTACCTGTACGGATATCTTCCATGTCATCCTTCAATTACGAGGCCGTGAAGATTCGCACACCACGCAATCTGCTGTCATCATACATGCAGTCGCAATCGTTCTCCTTCAAACGACGACATCCACATGTATACATACAGTACATGTAATCACCGTCAAGTCGAGGTCAAGGTGATCGATTGGCTTCGGGCCGAACGCCGAACGCCAGAGAACCGTTGTGGTGCGCCGGCTCGGGCAAACCGGCAAAGACTGGGCCTAGATTCTATTCTGTAGGCTCATCCACCAAGACGCTCATCGCATTCGAAGCCGCGCAGAGCAGTATGCAGGAGCGATAACGTTTCCCACTGGCGCTGGCGCATCGTTGGCCAGCTGCACGATGGATGCGGACGTTTGGAACAATCTCGACAACGAACAGCGATTCTGGGAAGGTGGGTGCATTGTGCCAACGCGCGAATGAACCATCTCGAAAACGAACGGCCAC
>Ga0268244_10000845_pt1 | contig 11505 bp, 15 predicted proteins | sample AgamicMgSfe_FD_200258 | JGI IMG/M metagenome (GOLD analysis project Ga0268244, IMG submission 200258) | Agave microbial communities from Guanajuato, Mexico - Mg.Sf.e (v2) (version 2) | ecosystem: Host-associated > Plants > Phyllosphere > Phylloplane/Leaf | place: Guanajuato, Mexico | collected... | reverse complement strand
TGGAAAGCCGCTTGTATCGGATGTTCCACAGCCTTCAGTCACACTGTCCATATCGGGCGTCAGTCCTGAGGATGGTCCCAGAGGCGACTGAGTCGTCCAATCCGGGATATGACCTTTAGATAGCGCCGCAGCATAAGTGTCTGTCTCCTCATCGTCGTCCCCATCACTGTCGTACAGACTCGAACTCCCAGAGCGGGTGTACACACTCGACCCATTGGTGTTCTCATCGGGATGATCGGGTAACACAGGGACATGAATTCTCGTTGTTTGTTTTCGTTGTTCCATTTCCATATCAGATCTAGAAATATCAGAGATCGGGCTCATATTTGACCACGCACATGAACAGAGAGCAACCAATCGGATTTTATACATGGAGTGAGTCATGGAATGTGCGTTCTGCTGGTGTGCATCCATCATATGGTGAGTCAGAAGTTCGATACCGTGACGTGAGATTAGGTCTGATATCTTGAGATGCAACAGTTGGCGCATGAAGCAATTTCACGACAGATGGCAGACGTCTCGATGATGTGAAAGTCATCTTCAACCTTGAGATATCAGCCTGGATTTTTCCTAACGTAGCTCAAGGGCATCTTGCATGAAGATAATCCTTGCTTGAAGCCAACAATGGATCTCGTGATTGATGTCACAACTTGTCCCTCTTTGGCATCGTTCATATGTGAATGAACCATAATTTGCCGGTAGATGAGATTGTTGTACCGCTTACTCTGCCCCAAGCAAGTTTGACCAGCCTATATAAATCGCATTCGCTTCTCACAACCTGATAGATCAAAACACAACATCTGAGACATGGATACCAAGTCTGAACGATGGTCTGGGAGCACGCTTCCTGCGCACGTTAGCGGTAACACCGAAGATGAATCTGAGCGCAGAATCGTTGCCAACCTTTCGTATCGGCCTCCCGCGATACAAATTGAGGCCGACCGAAGGAAATGGAACAGCTGCCGCACCTGGGAGGATGCTATGCGGCTGAACGCACAGTTCTTTGCAGGCAGGCTTGAGGTCGGCATAGACTCATCTTTCGATCCGATGGATATGGAGAACGAAACTCTGCATATGCTCCTGAATCACATCTACGTGGTTCGTCACCATCCACGTAGACTGGGTAAAGGTTATACACATGACGGCAAAGCTTTCGTCACCAGACAAATGGGGTCCTGCTGCTTCATGCTGCCTTACGATCATAAACTAATCGTGCCGTTGATGGTTGCCTTACTTGGCAGCCGACGACTGTCTACAACTGTAGTATACAGGGGGGATGAAGATTTGTCCGAAGGTCCTCTCTGCAATTTTGACTGCAACACAGTCCAAGAAATAAGTTGCGGGTCGAGTCTGGACTGTCTTGATCCATGGAGCCCATCCACGACAGAAAGTCTCGGAGAGGTACATGCTGAACTTCTTGAAGTGTGGGATAATGTACGTGACCTTGATTGTGAGGCTTTACTATCTGCGCAACCAGCACTGTTCCACGTGAGGACACGGGAGTACGGAACAGATATACTGAGCCTCCTCTCGGATATCGTAGATGGAGAACTCAAGAGGCATAGTCTCGGCTATGTATCCGAGAGGTACAAAGTGGTTCGAGAGTAGCCCAGACATTTGTTTATATCTGAATGAGTATGAATACCATTTGTGTCAAAAGCCTGAAGCAAAGTAAAGGGTTGTTTAAAGAATCAAGTGCCCAAGAACCCAGAGAAGTGGCCAATGCGATCTGCTGACAGTCAAGCTTCACGATTCTCATGAGTATCACGACAGGCTGAACTTGGCGAACATGGACTGAAGTCTTCCCTGGTCTTTCCTGCTCTGCGTCCATACACTACGTCCTCCTGTCGCTAGGAACCCCCTTGCCTTTCCATCTCGAGCTGCTGCTTACGACTGCAAGAAGATATCAAGCCACCTTTTTCTTCGCAAATGAACTGACACAAGACCGAGCATGTAACAACTGCGTCCACATCACCGTAGATCCCTCTCTCATTCCTTCGTTCGAACAGACCGTCTCGATAACTCAACCAACAGCTTTCGCTTTCCTGCTTGCTTGGAATCGTCCATTCGATTTGTTGAGTCGTTCGAGAGACAAATTCAATCTTTGCTTCAGCATCTTCGCATGCCAGATGAAATTTGTTCCGGACATATCCAATGAGACCGGATTCGTCCATGCCGTGGTCAAGACTGATGTACTTTTTGATGGTTCGGCAACATCCTAATCCCCTGAATCGGATATATACCACAGGAGGTTTGTGAAGCTCATCTTTCTTGATATTATCACATGCGTTGACCTTGGATTCTGCAACGCTTGGGGGCTCAGACACTGTGTAAGACATGCTATTCGGGATTGCGACCTCTTCATGCGAGTCCACCTGGTTCAGAGGATGTTGTTCTGACAGCGAGTTCGCAGTGGTCAGCCGTGGCTGGCAGAGCCTAGATCCTCTTAGTGATCCGCCATCCGCAAAAAAATGTTTGACTTACTTTCCATCTTTGTGAAAAAGTCCAGAACCAAACCCAATCTTGTTCGGCCGGAGGTTCGAGCTTGTCAGACCCAACTCGTCGAGCGGTCCGTGTACAGGGTGTGGATTCATTCTGCCAGGCGAGAAGATGTAGGTGCGGGACTGTGAACAGTCGTGCACAATATATCAATCGATGGACGAAGGCCAAAGCGATAGATAAACGGTAGCACTGAAGGAGACAGGTTGTCGATGAAGCACTTCTGTAGGCACACTTTGTTGAGCAATCTTGCATGTCGGCTTCGCTTATTCAAGCTGAGACGGCTCGACTCCTGCATCTCCATCTTGACGTGGGACACTAGATGCCGATCATGTCAACTTGTGGGATTCTGAACAAGTGTTTTGCCGATACATTGGTTTCATGGACTTCGTTCGCGCTCTGCTTGTTGCTGGGTTGTTTCTCTTGAGGACCTGAGAAGCATTTTTGAGACATGGTCATTTTACGCTTGACACTACACTTTCACGTACATATCTAACAATCTGAGGGAACATGCTTGTACACGCCACGTAGTCCAGATCGAATTTGAATCACCTGACTGCAAAAGAAGTGTTGCTTCGTTTTCTAGCACCCAAATGACCATTCTGAATTCCTACTCTCACTTTGTGCTCCAATGCATCCAGTGATAAGACCAACAACTTCTGTCCTGCTGGGCAGGTTTACCGGCGCGTTGTATGTGTTTTGGTTGCACGACGATAAAAAATGACGAGCAGAGCGACAATGTCTGTCCGTACTTGCAAGTCCGCAGAACTGATATACGCCATCATCTGCAGAATTGTGGAAAGCTACGGACTACAGAAGCATGCATCAAGCTATGATGTCTGAATCATACGCTTGATTAGCCCGAGAAACCACTCTACTCGTATTGAAAACTACAGCATATCATGTTCCAGGGTCCTATATATCTCCAGCTTATGCGAGGTCAGCAGCTTTTCTTACACTCCAATAGTCGATAAGTTTTGATCACAAGAAGGCAAGCTGGCGGCAACCATAACAAATGATGTCCCTGTTCGACATCGCGCTCTAGATCACGAGTTTCTTCTCGCGACTGGATCGTCCCCACGTTTTAGGGGTGACTGTTCGAAGAGTTGACTTTTTTCAAAAACTCAGATGATTCGATTGCTAAAACTGTATACTTGAATTGACAATCCTTGCGATATGCGGTTTACGTTGACAAAATTGATGTGAGCAAGGTTGGAGTCCCACTAAAGTTTCACCGAGTCTCTAGATCAGGGCTGGAGATTGTTTTGATCTTGGAAGACATAGTGTAGCTACTCTATATGGCTGATGGTCTGGTCGGGGCTGTGTTGTGTTATCTTACTCCCCATGGCCACGGATAATCTGCGAGGCCCCACAAGCCACGGCACGCCAACTACCGACCTACTAAGCACAGTCCATGTACCCCAGCCATTTCGACGCTCATAGATATCCATAGATTTTGTATGATACTTGTATATAAATTACCACATGTTGAAGCAGGAGTCGAAATCACTTGGGCAACACGCGCGAAAGTCACCGGCTGCGCATTTGGTGGCTTCCTCCTAGGCTAGCCCGAGTAGGCTAGCTTTGGCTTCTCACTTCTCTTCGCTCTTCTCTACAACAAGAGGTATATATCAACACCACCTGATATATATAGTATATACACGCTATTTATAGACCCATCAGGTAGGTACCTAGCTACCCAGCTATATATCGATGCCGAACGTTGTTGCCAAAATGAGTGATACAGTTCAAAGCGTTTGCCTCTCACGCATAATTACTACAACACTGTGTGACGACCTTATTCGTATCCTTGTCCTCACACCACAACCTGATAAATATGCCCATAGGCCTCCCTCTTAGTCGCCTTCTTGGCATCTGGTCGAGAGGTCTTGTTTAATCTCTTCTTTACCGGTTGGAAGCAATTTTCGATGCCATGTGAGTCGGGTGGGTCAGTGGCATGATCTACAAAGTCGATACCCTCAGATCGGCAATGGCTGACCTTGCCTAAGGCCTCCCTTCCCTTCTTTTGTATACCGTCTTTGTCTTCCATAAATCATTTCTAATGGTTAGAACTCAGACTTTAGATCTTATGCCAGGCATATGAGCCCGCTCCAGCAATAGGGTAATGGATTACACACCATGCAAAGTCGATACCTCACTTCCAAGTCTCAAGTCTTTCGATCTTCTCGTATAGAATGGCTTTCTCGGAGTTCTGCGGTCTAAGTTTACCAGTTCGGCTAGTATCGCGTTTTCTTCTTAGATCCAATCAATTCTTGCCTGTTCGTGTTGATACTAGCTAGCGCTTGATGTAGCTGTGATCTGAGATTATGGCATGCTGAGCATATCGTTAAGGGCCAGTTGTCGTAGGCTGCTCTCTCGTGTACTGCGATCTACAGAAAAGCTCATCCTCGGTACAGAGGCCTGCCACGCTTGCACACTACCATCTTCTCGCCGAGGGGTCATTGTGGGTCTACCTTGGCTGAATAAACCTCTACCTTTTCCCAGCTCTGTCCCCAGATCGCGCGACCGTCAACGCGATCAGCAAATGAAGCAAGCTGAAGCGAGGATTGGCGACATGGTGCAGCAGCAGCTCACAGAAGGTAAGGGTTGAACAAGCGCAGGTAGCCATACAAATTGAGGAACAAGTACGAATCAAGTCCTGGGCTCCGACAACTTCTTCCAGATCCGGGAGCAGAAAGCCATGGACAAGGTCAGCCACAGGCTGGTCCAAGGGATCTTGGTCGGAGGTATCTAGAGCGAAGTCGGTTTGGCTCTGACTGAGACTGCCACAGAGCGGGCGAGGGAGTTTTGTGTGCAGATGATTGACCGTGCCGCTACTTTCTCGAGAGCCTAAGGTGGAGACGGCAGATGAACAAAACGAGAACGATTTGGGAGAATGATTCGAAAGTCAAAGGCCCCAAATTGTCAAAGGTCAAATGAGCATGAATGGAAGCGAGTTTCTTGCAGTGGAATGAAGGGAACGAGTTAAATGTATTGAAGAGAGACAAAGAAAGGACAGAGGAAAGGGTACGAAAGAAACGTTGACAATCCCGAGTATAAACTTGACCCAGCGTGTCTCAATCCATAACCTCGGCCACCAGTGAAAACAAAAGACACCAAACTGTGTTCTATAAAGACTTACAGCCTAGCAACCATCAACTCTAGTCTTCTGTCTTCCTTCACCCTCCTACTCTCGAGGCATCCACCAAATCTTCGTAGGAACAGCGAAACATTCGCTGGGACGGCTCGCCTCGAACACCGCTCAGCCAGCCACGAATACCACGATCACGGAGACGCGGGTTGACCTCGAGTTGTGGGTGATGAGAGCGACCGCGTTCAACTCTGATGATAGAGTGATGATCCAGTGCTGCTCCTACTGGTTCTTGAGATTGTATCTGGCCGAACGGGGTGCTGGTATAAGGGTTGCGTGAAATTCGAGGGGGTGCAGATGGCGAGTCAGACCGAGAGGTAGAACGTTTACTCTGATCAAGTTGGTGAGCAGTGGGAGAGCGATCCGGAGGTTGAGAGGTCAAGGTAAGCGCCTGCGATGCTCTGGGTTTTCGAAGAGAGCCAGTTACCATGCTGCGCAGGGAGCGGCCCAGTTTTTTCTTGGTTTCCTTGCGAAGTGATTTGTTTTCGCGTTCCAGCTTTTCTCCTTCCGCAAGGTTGGCGTACAATGTGTAGTTCAGGGCAGCAATGCTGCGGTCTTTCTCTTTGATTTCGGCTTGAAGTTCCTTGTTCCTCTTCACCTTTGTCTCGAGTTCTGCGATGATGCGGTCTTTTTCCACGAGAGCTGCATTCTGCTGCCTGTTCCAGCGCTGGAGATCAAAGATTGCGTTGTCCTGGTTGATGATCTCTTGGTTCAAAGTTAGAACAAGTGTTTCTTGTTTCTCGATCGTGGCATCCTTGTCCTCGAGCTCCTATTGGTACTCTTGGTTGTCGGTCGTCAGAATCTGTATCTGGAGCAAGGTACCCTCGAAAGATGGTCCTTCAAGCACCGGACTCCCTTCACTAATGTGTCGTCGAATGCCCAACATGGAATTCTTGGATTTGGAGCCTCCAGCAGCTAGGTCTTCTGAGGTAGAGATGATCGAGTCTAGTGGTGTCGAGACTGGGAGTGCTGAGCATGCTGGTGTCGAGTCTGGGAGTGTCGAGCCTTATGGAAGTGTGGTGATCTGATCTTGTGATACAGGTCGATCCTTCTGGTAATGGATACATGGCGCCTTTTGATGCCGATGACGAGGCACTCATTATGGAGGATGAGTTCGTGGAGCGACATGGTTGGAAAGAAGACGAAAAGATGGGAAGCGTGTGCGTGTGCGTGTGCGGTACATGTCTGCTCACGACGTGTGAAAGCGAAACGAGTCACCGCTTCCGCAACTTTTTAACACGTGAAGATCAAGAACAAATGAGAGCAAAAAGCCACGTGGAATGAAAGTGAAAATGAGGGCCGAGTAGAACATCGGATTCGGTGATTGGAGTGAGAGCCAATTGAGGCCCATCTCATTCTATACCTATCTCTCTTGATCGCAGCTTCCACATCTTGAAGTTTTTCGACAATAGTCCCAATCATGTCAATGAGCGCTCTCGAACCCAATCACTTCCTCTATAAAGATTAATTTCAAGACAGCATCTTACGTGTGTTGGTAGTACGCTGAGACGCGAACAGCGAGCACTTTCTTCGAAACGTAGAGGAGTCGACAGCATCATGTCTAGACGAGAAAGCCGTAGTATCAATCAACTAGAGATATTTTTGTCTCATAGAAAGCCACTCATCAGTAGGAGAGCCCGACTGGATCCTGCTTGCTCTGACCAGATTGATTACCGTCTACCTATTGCGAATCTTCCCGTACCTACCTTAGCTGAGCTGGAGCCCAATAGATAAGTAGAACCTCTACCTGACGCGCGCACGCGCTGTCTACATGTGCGTCACGCGATACAGTAACAAGCCTTTGAGATTGCGTCATTCAGCCAACGCCGACAGCTTCGTGTCAACACAACAACAACACCAGAAGCCGCTCATGGCAGAGTCTGACCATGTACGACGACGACGACGACTTGACGGTTGAAGAGTGGATCGAGACAACATCATCATCACATGGGTCTCTGGGCTCTCCGAGGATAGCAGCAGACTCTAGCACACCGAGTGCAAACGCCAAGAGATGCGCACCCGACGACGAGACGTGCCTGCACCTGGATGCCCCTCTTGGGTTCAAAGGGCTCGTGGACAAGATTCTCGACTATGCAGAAGGGTCCAAATACAGTCCTAGAGGAATTCGGGATCCGTTCACCGCACACGGAGCTACTCTACATCCTACCCTGCTGACACAACCCGTGTTTGTGTAGGAGAACTTATCGCATCACTCAGAGCGAAGATTCCGTCGCAAAGACCTCTATTACGACCACAGCAACGACCGTTCGCGGCAGGGCGGTGCTCCATCGCTTTTTGACGTAGATCGAATCGCCGACAGAGCGTGCGAACTGAGTAAGGATGCGGAGTCCGAAGCTGTTTGGAACTGTTTTGTTCACGGACCCCTCTGCATGCTCGCTGAGAACTCCTCACTGCACAGTCGGTCGGTGTCCATGAAAAGCATGTTTGTTCTTTAACGCCTCAATCTGATTAACAGTACTGACATGTAGGAGTGTCCATGCCACCATGAGCTCAAGCTTGCTGAACCCGGCGAGTCTAGAGGGTCAACCCATTCGCAACAACATGGTGGACTTCGCCATCGTCCTCTGTCCGAATGAGAAGCTTACTTTCGCTCTGCCACTCACTGGCAGATACACCAATGGCGGTGTGCGGTCCTTCAACCACACAAGATACGGGCCTTTGACCACGAAGCCTATCGTGGTCAGCATTGGAATGAAACCAGAGGGCGAGAGCTTACAGGAAGCCGAGATACAGCTCGCTGTGTGGGCTGCGGCTCACCTCAGTCGTTTGCGCGACTTGCTAGACGAAAGCAAGGCCCAATCGACTGACCTCCTCTAGCTTCCCTTACTCATTGTCCAGGGTCCGCAGTGGTACTTTCTCTTTGCGTCAGGTAGTGCTGCCGGCACGACCGTGAGTTTGTGCAACTACCGGGAACTGACCGAGAGCTGACGATCGCTTCAGGATGTCTGGACGAAGATTGAATTTGGTTATGCAAGCACAAGACTTGGCGTCTTCGAGATTGTTTCGGTACTGCAACTGCTGTTCGAATGGTCAGAGACTGGATATCGGCCCTGGTTCGAAGAATACGCTTCAGTCAAGTTTTGAGATCAAAAGACTATGATCGAACACAGCTTCTTGTGACAGATACGCTTCATTGTATGACAGGCCGTTCGCATCTCTTGATGTTGTGTAGTGTGGTCTTTGATCCTAAATCCTTCGCTTTCGTCCGACACGTCTGGTCATTGTTACGACATAGATCAGGTGTCCAACGATTGTAACCCCGCTCATATGCGGACCTTCGAAGCATAGTCCCGGATAGAGTACGTATGTGATAAGAGCGGAGATTGATTCAATCTCCACCACAACTCTGCGTCCACTTACGGGGTGTTTCTGACTTGTTGGTGTAATCGTTCGCTCCGAGGAGTAAGAGACTTCCTCAGAAGAACAAAAGCACGGCACACACTATCTGCTAGAGTGACTCATTTTGTATCAGAGGCCGTCGTACGAAGCCGAAATTTCCTCAATAAAGCGTCTCGTTTGCGTGGACGATGCTCCTTTTGCTCGACCCGAGACATCAGCTCAGGTGCTGTCGAGAAAAAGGATAACCGGGTAGCATCATGTGAGAGCCGAGGACTGGAATATATGGAGAAAGCAGCCTTATAATCAGCCGACTCATCAGCAGGGGCAGGCTCTCTAGGCAACATTCGCAATGCACTTAAGCGATGGGCTAAGTCGACAGTAGATGTGTGCTCGGGTCCGAGTGTCTTCTTCCTCCCGGCTAGTGCTCGCTCGTACATCGCCTCTGCTTCTGCGAGCTTGCCTTGGTCAGCGTAGAGGAGGCCCAGGTTGTTGACTGTCATGAGTGCAGACGTGTGCTCGGGCCCGAGCACCCTCTCGTACCCGGCTAGTGCTCGCCCGTACATCGCTTCTGCTTCTGCCAGCCTGCCCTGGTCGCGGTAGAGAATGCCCAGGTTATTGACTGTGTCGAGTGTCGACGTGTGCTCGCCCGTACATCGCTTCTGCTTCTGCCAGCCTGCCTTGGTCGGCGTAGATAAGGCCCAGGTTGTTGACTGTGTCGAGTGTAGACGTGTGCTCGGGCCCGTGTATCTTCTCCTTCCCGGCTAGTGCCCGCCCGTACATTGCTTCTGCTTCCATGTATCGATCTAGATCTGCGAACAGGCCAGCCAGATTCTCATATGCCAAAGTCTCATTGACGTCTATTGCTGCTCCTGTCTTTGTCTTCATGCCGTGAAAGATCATCTGGCCGTGGGGCAGGAGTCTTCTTTGGAGAAGTCAGTACTCCTCCGCGCTCTTCAAGGGCACCATACCCCCTACTATGTATACTGCTAGCTCCCAAAATGAGTCTCTCTCAGCCTCACTTTCCCCTAGGCAACGGCACCATGAGTGTAGAACGGAATGCATAGCGTAACTAGCTATTTCTGTTCTTCCCTCAACTAACGAGTACTTGATGAGCAGCGCCAGAGCGCGGTCAAATTTTAGCCGATCTTGTGCCAACACTGTCAGCCAGCCTGGCACGAAGGTCTCTGCTCCAAGCTCCTTAGCACAAGCGATAAGCTGATACTAAAGATCGCCAGCATAGAGGAAACTCCAGAGTTGTAACAGATTGCTGGCTTCCTCGCTCTGGCCCTTTACTTGCTCGTAAGATATTCTCCAGGTCGTCAACACACTTCGTTGTGCATACTCTTGCAGCGGATACTCGTCTTGCTGTTCCATCAAATCTTTCCACATACTGTCGTAGTACTCCAGATACTGAACGATGCTCACGGCTGTTTGGCCGATGTATGCTGCGGCCTGTGTCAGAGCAAGAGGAAGTCCGCTTAGCCTCTTCAAAAGTGCATCGACGTCTCTCTCATCTTGTGCTATGGTCACATGTTAATTTGAGCTCGGCCGCTTATTGATCTGTTATCGTTAGGCTGTCATCGTACCTAGCATGTTTTCTCCGCCGATGGCTTCCAAGATAGCCCGACCTTGGTCACGATCGACTTCAGTAAGGCGCACGCTGTTTCGGGGAGCCGTTAGCGTCGATAGCCTGCTGGTGACTAGCACGTTACCATGGTCTGTTCCTGGAAGATACTGCTTGACATCGTAGGCCAGGGGATCCTTCACTTTGGTGGTGTGATCACGGTCAACATTATCGATAACAAGAAGCCATCGTTGGTTGGACGGTAGGGATAGCCAGTCCAGTACACCTCGCACTATCGAAAGCTGGTCGGGACTAGCTTGTTTCGCAGCTTCGATGAGGGCGAGCGGTACCTCGGCGGCAGGAAGTCTTGAAACGACATCTATGAAGGATCATTGCAGGGCATCCTCGGACGATCCATCGAGCCAGAATACTGCAGTATACTTTTCTTGATAACGTCGGACGAATTCAATGCAAAGCTGCGTCTTGCCGATGCCACCAAGGCCGTGAACGACAAACATCTTGCGTCGAGTGAGGTGGGGTTGCTGAGAGAAGAAGTGTCTCTCCAGTATTTGCATGTCGCTGACTCTTTGCACGAAGTGATCGATGGCGGGAACACCCTTCAGACTGAAAGGGACTGTATGCTTTTCTTGAACACACGATGTTAGCGATGGCAGACAGACATTGCCTGGTACGCAGGTGATGGATGTATGGGAGAGAGACATGGTGCTTGCCTTGACCTGAAGATGATGTGCATTAATACTCGAGATATTCTTAGGAATGCAAACATGCACGAGGGAGTTTACGTACATCTAGAGCGTGCCAGTAGCAGTTTTGGCGATGCTTTTGCCATCTTCTCCACCACTTCAGATACTGTCAAAAAATCCTCCTCGGTAGGCTTGCAAAACTTGTTCATGCCGAAGTGGCTGCGCTC
>Ga0268244_10000836_pt1 | contig 11588 bp, 14 predicted proteins | sample AgamicMgSfe_FD_200258 | JGI IMG/M metagenome (GOLD analysis project Ga0268244, IMG submission 200258) | Agave microbial communities from Guanajuato, Mexico - Mg.Sf.e (v2) (version 2) | ecosystem: Host-associated > Plants > Phyllosphere > Phylloplane/Leaf | place: Guanajuato, Mexico | collected... | reverse complement strand
TCGAAGATGTCGGGACCTTACGATAACCAAGGCTACAACCAAGGCTACAACCAGGGCTACGGTCAGCAGCAACCGCAGTACGGCGGATACGACCAAGGCCAGCAAGGTTACGGCGGACAACAGCAAGCTTACGGCGGACAACCGCAAGGATACGGAGGACAACAGCAAGGATACGGAGGACAACCGGCGCAACATCAGGTGAACAATTACGCCCTGCGCTCTTGGTCCATCAGGTGCTGATGATACAAAGGGCTATGGCGCGCCACCAGCTCCGTCATATGCAGGCCAATACCAGCAAGAAAGCTCGTACGGAGCGCCCGCACAAGGCGGTTTCCAGCACGGCCAACAGCAGGGTTACCCTCAGCAAGGTGCCTACGAGCAGCAGGGCGGATACGGGCAGCAGACACAGCCGTACGACCACAACCAAGGAGGTCCATGGGGTCAAGGTATGTGCACCGCCCATGAGAGAGCGTGATCATTGACTCAATCTCGCAGGCCCACCGCCCTCCGGCGACGCAGGCAACCCGTACGGCTACGACCGCGACCCCGCGGACCCGAGCAACCCCCAAGAAGGCGAGCGCGGCTTCATGGGCGCCGTAGCGGGCGGCGCCGGCGGCGCGTTCCTAGGTCACAAGGCCGGCCACGGCATCATCGGGGCCTTGGCCGGCGCCTTCATGGGCAGCAAGGCCGAGGACAAGTACAAGGAACATCGCCACGAGCAGCAAGGTTACGGGCAATACGGCGGCTCGCAGTCGGGTCATCATCGTGCGTATATCTAAAAGGCGCAGGTCATGCCGACCTTTGACATGTTCGCTGACACTGCTTTTCTCAGATCACGGTAAGCGTGAGGGCGAGTGGTGAACGAGCAGTAGATCCATCGTTCGCGGGTACACGCCTCTTTACGAAAGATGAGATAGGCGAATTTGGGACTGCTTTCCGGCGTCTGGGCTTGGCATGATAGAGTGCTTACTCGAGCCAACGACAATGGTTCATTTATTCCATGAGAATGCCTGACCTCCTGATGTCTCCTCAATCAGTTCTGCATCCATGCAGTCGTATCAACGTTCAGTGATCGTCAAGGTATCGCGTATGAACGCTTCGCGGCTAGCAAACCGAAAGCATACACTAACATCAGCTCCTCCCCTCCACCTCCTCAACCACCTCTCACAAGAAAAGCCTACACCCCAGCATCCAAGTCGAACTCAGGTCTGCCATAGCGCCATGTATCAAACGGCACCGCGCCCGGCATCTCCGTCCCATCACTCAACTTCAGTCGCGGGAATTGTTCATTCGCCCAAACGTACCGGACGCCTGCCCGAGGCGACTGGCCGAAGTCACGGGCGTGCGTGCCGCGTTGGAAGCCGCTGGACTCGGCCGTGGCGCCGGGACGCGCGGGGTCGCCTCGTGTGGTCTGCGGGCGGTACCCGGCGGGTGGCGGTGCGTTGTAGGGTGCTATTCCTAGGAACCAGCGTCCGTAGTCGAGCGCGAGTAGGAGAAGGGAGGAGGCCCAGGTCTGCTGCTGAATTTGTGGCGATTGTGTTGAGGGTGATGGTGGGGCTGGTGCCGTGTCACTGCCGTTGTCGCTAGTGCCACCAGTGTTGTCCTCAACCGACTCGTCGGTACCTTCGTTCGGCCGATCTGGTATCTCGCACGCGTTCTTGACCTTCAAGGCCAAATCCTCATTCACCAACACCAGAGCACCGGAGTGCCAACCAGCAGCAGTCACGCTCAACGCGAAGTACGCACCCAGCCCGTCGTCATCACCGCCCCGCACGCCAAACTTCGACTCCCAGTCCCTGCCCTGTTGCTCGATCCACTCACTCACCTCGCCCTGACAACGGACCTCCGGACTGCCGAGCGCGGCCCTCATGCGCTCCGCGGCCTCGGCAGGGTCGACGCCACCGGCGGTGAGAAACTTAATCCATTGCCGCTTCTCCTCCTCGAACCACACCCTCCGGCCTTCGCTGTACGCGTGCGGGACCAGGCGCCCGTCGCCGCCGAAGGCTTGGTACCTGATCCCTCTGAGACGTCCTTCCGGGTCGCCGTGCCCGCCTAGTCCGAGAGCGCCGCAGGCCCCTGGCTCGGTGCCGTAGCTGGTGATGTAGCCGGAAGAGTGCAGGGCGTGGAAGTGGTAGTCGCCGAAGGCTACGCTGATGACGTCTTTATGCTGCAGTGCTGGGATGCGCCTGAACATTGGGCGAGCCGACTGTTCGTTTCGGAGGAGGGTCATGAGATGGTCCTGATCGCTGGTCAAGACTTCACCGGCTTGGGTGAAGATTGCAAAGGAGTGAAAGGAACCCTGCACGTCCGTGGCGAATGTGGCATCCTCAGTCGTCTGATCGTCCTCGGATTGCTGTTCCTGGAGGGCCAGTTCGAGCGGCTCGCCAACGCGCTGCTCGCTGTCGCTCCAGAAGATCTGCGCAACGAAGACCTTGCCGGAAGAGGTATTGAACAGCACAACCTCCTCGAGCACGACGAAGTTCAAAACCTCGCCTACGGCGTCCTCCAAGTCGGTACCTTGACCTGCGCCATCGCTTGTGGACTTGCCTCCACTGCATCTGAACCCAGTCTTGGGCACTACGGCGCTTTCTAGAATTAGCGCAGCGTCCTCAATCTCAGCTTCACCCAGTCCTCGCTGCAAAGGCTCCCAAAGTACTATTCCCGTCGCTTCGATTAATGCCGCACTTTTGTTCCAGCCTGCAACCACTTTCACAATCGTCCCTCTACCGTTGCCGTTGCCATTCTCCAGCGTATCGTGGCTCAAGAACTTCACATGTAGAGCAGCGTGCTCGAGATTCTGCCAGCTCCATATCCAACCACTGTCGGACAACGCTAGAATATGGGCGCGTCCCGAGGAGAACTGCTTCACAGCTGTGGCAGGATAATATCTGAGGTGTGGTTGTACAAAGCCTGGCGGGTAACGCAAGGGTGTAGGCGCCATCATTCCCGACTGTTCATGAGGCGGCCGCGGCTGGCCCATGTGTCGCCGTGGAGTGAGTTGCAGGCCATCCACAACGCCAACAGTATACAGTGCGCCTTTGGACGTCAGCATGGAAGTCGACCATCCGCCGCACTGGAGATCCGAAATCACTCCCATCTCCTCCGTCCCCAGCATCTCCGCCGGCCAGCTGATGTGACGCCTTCTCAACACATTGGCCCTGCTGAGCCCAGGCGGACCAGCGTTTTGGATCGCTTCCGGCGACAGGTACGAATGACCCAGACATGCTTTCTCATTGTTGCCCCACGTGTATATCTTACTCTGCGTGGCTAGTCGTTTGAAGAGCTTCTGCCAACGCTGTCCGTCGTTCTGGATGACCGGTTGGTTGGGCACGCGGAAGGTCTTTCGCACGAGCAGGGACCAGTATTGGTGATCGTGGATGAACTCGGGTCGGTGGAGGGCTTTACAGGTCGCTGTCAGGCTCAAGAAGCTGAGAGCATCGAGATATGGGAAGATGAGGAGCAGAATGTCGATGGGGAGGTCAAGGATGCTGGTCGTCGCCATGCTCAGGGTTTGCTGAATGGGTCTGCAAGATAAGAAGAGCTCAGAGCTCGCTGGATGCTAGTCACTTCGACCTGACTTTGCGTGTAACCGGCGACCAGAGATCGGCGGGAGTACTCTACGTAAACATGTGAAGTGGGCTGTTGTCACTGCACTGATGTTTAAGGCACGCATTCCCCTGAATCGCGACTTTGTCGCCAACGTCAACTTCGTGTCAATACCGTTCCACAGCGCAGTCTACCACGGGCAACGCCGCTCAGTCGGGGAATCGGAACTCGTATGTGGCATACCAAAGCGCTCCCGTCTCTGGAACGGGGGAAGACTGTATCTCCATGGGCCGATGGTAGAGACCGCATGTGACTCCGTTAAGTCCGTCGAAGCCCATCAGGAGACCATGATGCACATGAAAGCCCATGTGTACCTAGGTAGGTAGGTGCAAGATAGATAAAGGCTCTATGTAGCCTCGAAGACTGGTAACCCGTGCAGCCAACAACCAACCTTCTTCGACATAACAGCGTAGCTACATAGCCTTGACATTGAGAGCTCATATCACAGTCCACTCGAATCGTTCACTTCGAGCGATTACGCAAAATGTCTACTCCCCTCCCAGAAGTCTATGAGTCGTACCCTTTCATTAGTCCCGGGCGCTTTGCTGGCAGGCTCAAGGGCAAGGTGGTGAGTCTTCCATGCCCGTTTCCCTTGTGCCCAACAGAACGTTCGACGCTCATGCGTGATTGCAGGCTATTATCACCGGAGCATCCGTCGGCATCGGGCGAGCAGTCTGCAAAGCATACGCCGCTGCAGGCGCGAGCGTCGCCTGCGTTGCCCGCCGCGAGGCCGATCTCAACACCCTCGTCGAAGAAATCAAGGGCCAAGGAGGCCACGCCATCGCCGTCGTCGCGGACGTCGCCGCCCCGGGAGCTGCGCAGCACATCGTGGCCAAAGTCGAGTCCGAGCTCGGCCCAGTGGACATTCTGATCAACAATGCCGCCATCTCGCGGATCAGCCCCGTGGTCGCCGAGCCGGAGGACCTCGACATCTGGTGGCGAGTGTACGAGGTCAACGTTCGAGGGCCGGTGGCCCTCATCCGCGCCGTGCTGCCGTCGATGATCGATCGCCAGACCGGTATCGTGATGAGTGTCAGCTCCAACGTCGCCACGATGGCGCTTCCGGTCATGACCGCGTACGCGTCGTCCAAAGCCGCCATCTCCAAGTTTCACGAGAGCCTGTCCGTCGAGCTCGAGGGGACCGGCGTTTTGTCATTCGCCGTCAATCCGGGTTTCATCCGCACGGAGCTGGGGAAGCCACAGGACGCCATCAATCGCGCCGCAATGGATAATTGGGCGATGAAAGCATTCTTCGACAGTGTCTCGAGTGGATCTAAGAAGACCCAGTCTCTGGAAGTGCCCGCAGATACACTGGTGGCGCTGGCAGCTGAGGAGAGATGCAAGGTGCTGAACGGGAAGCACGTCACGGCCGAGAAAAATCTGGAGGAGATCCTGAGAGAAGCCGAGAAGGAAGGGGGTGGCAGGATTGGGAAAGAGAGACTTTATCTTGTGAACATTGGGATGCTGTGATTGATGAAGATGTCGAATGCAGAATGGGAGAGCGTAGGGTGGACAGTTTTGAGCAGCGAGGAAAGCTGCGTCTCTGGGGCATCAAATCGCCATAACTTGAGCGGATGTTGTGAGGAAATGTCGTTGCATCCGCCAATTTTTTCGAGATCGTACAACAGAATCAACGGCAATTGGTGTTCTCATCTCCTGCTACTCCAAACATCGGCCGCTGTATCGGTCTTTACCGCTCCGTACTAATGCTGTCACATTCGTGGCCACGCAGCTACCACCAGAGGTGAAGCGAGCAATCCTTTGCGTCGCAAGAGCTCGTTAGCCCGCTATCCAATCTCTCTTCAGGAGTGAGCGCACGCGCACATCCTCCACACGCTTCAGTGGCTTATTCAGTACGCGGCACTGCACTCGCCGTTATCCAAATCATCTCACTTTGCCCACGCCCATGGGTCGTGTGACCAGATGCTTCTTGGAGTACCTTCCGAGCCACTATGCATGCTTTTTCTGTTTACGTGCCGCTCACGCTTACTGCGCAGCTCGGCTCTTCGGCCTACCGCTTCCGACCCTCCTCGCTTCTGGCCTTTGGAGATGCTGCGCTGGGATCCAAGACTCATCGTAAGCTTTCGCACCGGTTGTGACAGCCGGACCGTCAGCACCGACGACGGAGACCTGGTCGGCGGGGTCGACCTTCTTGCTGCCGCCGGAAGACTTCTTGGCGCGTTCGCCGCCCTTGCCGCCGCGGCGCTTTTGTGGGAAGAGCGTGGTGATCCAGGTTGTGTAGATGAAGTAGCAGGTTCCGCCGAAAGCGGCGGCGAGGAAAAGGTAGAGAAAAATGCTGTGAATTTTGTTAGTTGAGATGGGCGGATCGAGGGAGAGGTGTCGGTGCGTACATCTGTGGATCGAAGATGCTCGTTGGCGCTTCGACAATGGAGACAGTGCCGTTGTGTACCATCTTGGTGAAAACACTCCCTTCGCTGTTCTGGAGCACGCAGGCAATATGGAGGGTCAAGTCTTGCGGGTGCAGCTCGGTAGCGAAGGAATAGGTGAGGGTTTCGCTCTCGCCAGCCGGGACGGACACGCCATACTTCTGCGCTGTGAGGTTGCGAACGATGACCGGTGGGTCGGGGGCGCCTGAGACATCGGCTGGCGTGACGAGGGAACCGCCAACGATGACAACGTTGACCGGTTCGGGCTCGTTGTTGGAGACATCCAACACCGCCCGAGTAGGGTGGCCGTTGACGAGCTTGATGCCGAAGATCTCGGACTGCGGGAACGAAGCGCTGATCTGAACGTTCAGGTTCGGCGTCTGGAGCTTCTCTTCGGTGGCAATGTCGTCTTGGATCTCCTCGATCTCCTCAACCTGGTGTTGCCCTTAGCTGCGGCCGCTACGGTCGTGTCATACAATCGAGTCCTCACCTGAAGACCTTCTGGTATTTGCGCAAACGTGCTGAGCGCCCGCAAAGCCACAACAGCAAGCGTAGAGAGCTTAATCGACACCATGACTGCTGATATGGTGGTTCAATGGCAAAGTGAAAGTGAGTACATAGTCGGACGCAGCCAGCTGGCATAATGAATCTCCAGGAAAGCGCGGGAGACTCGTTAGTGCGGAACGTTCCGCCCAAGCAACCTCACTCCAGGCTTTGGCCCGATCAGGTAACGACGGCACGTGCTATGCATCACTGTCACTATATACTCTTCGCCTTACCTAGAGTCAATGCTGATGACCCCACTGATCAGTCGGATGCGCAGACTGCAGTGCCGGCAGCACCCACAGGTTCCGGTATCTCTGCAAGCTCCTTCATACGGCATCAATGCAGACGAGACGTACCCACGAGTTTACACGGCAATGGCAGCATCGCAGCTTGTTTGTTCTGGAGTTCGCTCACCGCATAGTCTTTACGTTGCTCGTCGGATAATAGGCATTTCTTATTACCTATGGTATGTTTGGTATGCTGCCTGGACTTCACTTCTTCGCCGCCTTTTTACCACATCTGAAGCACACAGTGGGAATGGCGCCACCTAACTGCGCTCGACGCTCCCTCAAAGCGTCGAGGCGTCCCTCACCAATCTGTCCATCTCGCCCGGTGCTTTCGTGCCAGCACTTCTTTGGCATGCATTGGGACAACATGAGGCGAACCGCTGAGCTGATGCGCTTACCCGGGCTAGCGGCTGAACAGCTCGACTCTGCCGAGGAGTTCGACAGCGATCATGATTATGACCAATATCAAGATGTGGCTACCGCGATCTTGCCGCCTGCGACGCAGAGTGTGGATGGATATGATTGTCGCTGGACTACTGACTTGGACTCACTACGGCGATCCCCTCACACATGCACAATCGTGGAACGGCTGGAAGTCCAAACCGCCGTGGTCTGCGGTAGCAATATCCAGAGCTTCTACAGTAATCCTGTTGCGCCACCAATGTCCCACCGCACAAGAATCTAAGCTCTCTGTCGTAAAGCGGTGATTGACCAACTCGCGGTTCCATAACTTCCGTCAGCACAGGCGATCTCTCTCTGTCCTTGTCTTTCCAACCATGTCTTGTATCCAGCGTTGCAGAACATGCCTCTGTGCGCGATGTCTATCCGGATAAAGTGGGGATCGCCTCGCCACGCTCCGAGACCCCAGCACTCGGTCGTAGATGTTAATCAGAGCAGGTCGACGTTGTTTCCAACGCCGAAACTTTACGCTTTCTCCATCGATCCACCAGCGGACTCATCGATTTCCATTTGCTCCGCCAACCCACAAACATTGAAGATATTCTTGGGGCTCAGGTCTTTAGGTAGTCCCGTCACGCCTTCGTTCTTCAGCCGCTCGAGTGTCTCCTGGATAGACAGGAACGCGGGACCCAGACAAGCGAAGGAGAAGATCATGATCCGGAACCCAAGAGCTTGCGCTTCGCTGGTGGGGATGGTCGGCGTGGCTCCGTTCTCCACCATGTTGAGTAGCATTGGCAAGGGGTGTAGCTGTTTGACGGCTTTTCGAGCCATCTCTACGCTCGTGACGCCTTCTAGCTGTGCCACGTCTGCACCGGATTCTCGCGCTTCTTGTAGTCGTTGGATGGCTTCGTCGAACCCGTGCTTCTGCAATGCGTCGGTTCGCGCGATGACCACGATATCGCTGCCGCAGGACTCTCTGGCTTGGACTGCGGCTTGTATGCGCGTTTGGTACTCCTCTCGTGAGACGACTTCCTTGCCTGCCAAGTGTCCGCATCGTTTCTGGAGTATCTGGTCCTCAATGTGGAAGGCGGCGACGCCTGCTCGTGCATATTCCTTGACGGCCCGGTCGATCATCGTCGGCCCGCCGAATCCGGTGTCCATGTCGGCGATCAGGGGCACGGTGGGATCGAGGTTGGCGATCATCTCCGCGTTGGCTCTCATGTCGTATAGCTGAGCTATCCCTAGGTCTGGTTGACCCAGGCGCGATGCAGTCGTTCCTGCTCCGGTCTGAGATCGCCGTCAGCTCTCGTGATAGATCGTCGAGTGGGCAACATACGGACCATGTATAGAGCATCGAACCCTACGGTCAGGGCCAGCCTTGCCGACAGGCCATCGTACACTCCAGGACAGACGATCAGATCATCCGTCTCGGTGAGCATGCGTCGTAATCGGCTCGCGGCACCTAGTCCGTCCGTACCTTTCGAGGCCGGCATATCGATCGAGTCTCGGAAGTGTATTGCCCGTGGAGTGTTCACTCTTGTTTTATAGGCGAGAGATCGTCTCGTACTGGATTCCAGTCGCATTCAGACAATCAAACAAGGACTTCGGTGAGTCGTAGCTGTTGGTGATCTTCCCAGGAGTGCGTAGAGATTGCAAGGAGGTGCGATGAAAGGGCGACAAGATGGATTGTTGGAGTCAAACGCCTCGTTTATGCCGGCCAGAACGCGATAACAACACACAAGGGCCACACACGGCTCTTGCTGTCGTTGAGGAACCACCCTTCTCAACGAGAAGAGGGTCCTGCTTGTGTTCCTTTTGATTCGAGGATCAGTAGTGTTCAAGCTGGCGTCACTTTATGGGTCCTTGTGGAGGCGAAGAAGAAGTGATGTCGAACCGGCTGTTGATGGTATCCGCTTTTGCGCCCTTGGGTGTGCTTACTGGTATAGCGATAGCGTTCATGCTTGACGTAGGATACATACATAGTAGGCTTTTTACTCTCGTTTAATCGGTTCTCTGACTACAGCTAGTAGCCCAGCACAGTCGTTAGCGGTCGATCTCACCATGGTCCGGAGCGGGTCGATGCAGGCGGTGAGGTCTGTGATATCGATCATCATCCCCACCAAAAAGCCACAGATCTACAATGTCTATACGGGAACGGGACAGAATCTAGGACACCGAGAGACGCAGGCTCAAAGACGATACCACTGTCAAGTTCATGCCGTTAATATGGAGTGGAAGTTTGAAGTCTTTGGTTGTCGGTCTATCGGATCAAAAGTTACTCGCCAGAGCTATACTCGCTCTTCAACCTGAGTCGCTCGCCATATCGACCAAAAGCAAAGGGTATGGGGATGAGGAGGACTGATATAAACCCCAGCAAAGATGACGCCCAACCGGGTCCCAAGCCCTCGAACATCTGGACGGCGAACAACGGAAACACCGAGGCGAAGAGATATCGCAGAAAGGTGTTGGATGACCAAGCGGAGGCGCCATATAAAGCCCCGTAGCAGTCGGTGAGATATAAAGAGGCGCAGGTGAAGATGAGGAGATTGCCGCAGGCGAAGAAAGCTTCGGCGATGACCGGACTGATCCAGTGTACTCGAGATTCTGCAGTCCAGCCGAACCAGAAGAGCCTGCAATGGAATGCTTTGTGATCAGCTGACGATCCGACAGTCATCAACCAGGTGGCATGATTGAGCAAGCACTTACGAGACCGGTATCAGTGGCGCGCCCAGCTTTGCAATGATCAATCGCCGCTCTGGAGGAACCTTTTGACCTTCAACCTGGGCGCGCCGTGATTGCGCCGCCCATACATAGTTATACACATACAGCATGATGGCAAGGCCAACCATGCTTCCCACCGTCTGACCAAGATAGGTCAATCCCGTGATCCCCAGGCTGAAGCCGTACACAGTCTCAAAGACCCAGGAGAAGGCAGCGAAGAAAGCATTGAGCAAGCCGAAGTTGAAGGCGACATAGATGTCGAACAGAGTGACGATGGACTCCGTGCACAACATATGCAGCGGGCGCACCACGGTCTTGGTCGCGAAGAATTTGACCTTCTCTACCAGCGTCCCTTCCTGGCCGGGTGGCCCTGGTATACCCAGCCGCTTGGCGCGACGCTGGAGGATGACCTTTTTGTAGGTTTCGGACATGCCGAGGGTGATTGTGAAGACGATGGCCAGCCCCATTAAAAGCACCCATTGTGTCCAACGCCAGTCCTTGTTGACGGTGACGTAGCCGCCAATCAGAGGTCCTAACGATGGACCGACTTGCACGCTGGCGACGAAGATGGCCATGGGTGCTCCGCGCTTTTCCGGTGGCCAGATGTCGGATATGGTGCCGGTACCTATGCTGAGACCTGAGGCAGAGTTATCAGCGCATGGTCAATTGCCCTACTATGATGAGAGCCAGACCTGGACTAGAGAACAGGCCGGAGAAGAAACGACAGATGACCAGCGCAGTGATGCTCCGCGAGAAGCCAGCTCCAATCGTGAAAGCAGCGAAGATGGGCAACGCCGACGTATACACAATCTTACGGCCAAGGGTCTCGGAAACGGGGGCCGCCATGACAGGTCCAAAGGCCAGGCCGAGCAGATATACACAAAACGGCAGGAGGGCGATCTCGCGAGAGACGTGAAAGTCGATCATGACTTGTTGATGACCAGGCGTGTATACCGACGAGCCGAATGGGCAGAGGAAAGCAATGCTCGTCGGGATCAGGGTATGGTATAGTCGCTTCCATCTTGGCCAATTCTGGGGGTTCCCTGACCATTGTCAGTACAGCCATTCGCGCCCGTGTACTGGATGTAGTCTCATACCTGGGTCCTCGGGACTTGTCCAGTTTGTTGCTTCAGATGGCCCATCGTTCGCTTCGACGTCGTTCGTCGTCTTGCCCATTTTCACGTTATCGTGTGTTCGGGGGCCATGGCAAGCATTGAAATCCTTCGACGGTGTGCGATCGAAGATACGTCACAAGTATCTTGTGGGTAATGGAGGTGTGGAGATGCAGGTCCGTCTGAGGCTTGAGAAAGCCTATCCGTTTCGTATGCCGTCTTGGTCTAAGCCAGCGAAATGGTTGTGTGGAGCATCAACACCATTCGAAACTCTGATGACGACCCACGTTCGGCCGCTAAGGTATTACACGTATTGGAGTTTCGACTGGATTCAGAAATGCTGTGAATGACGTTGGTTCGTCTTCGACACAATTAAGTGACGCTGTTGACCGACACCATTGAGTGACCTTTTGCCAGCTTACAGTACAGAAGCACTACCTTCAAACTTAGGTTTCTTACCCAGCACTGTTGCAATCATGGCATCAACACTACGACCGTTATGGTCTCAGGTTCTGGACATACGGGAAAAC
>Ga0268244_10000832_pt1 | contig 11625 bp, 11 predicted proteins | sample AgamicMgSfe_FD_200258 | JGI IMG/M metagenome (GOLD analysis project Ga0268244, IMG submission 200258) | Agave microbial communities from Guanajuato, Mexico - Mg.Sf.e (v2) (version 2) | ecosystem: Host-associated > Plants > Phyllosphere > Phylloplane/Leaf | place: Guanajuato, Mexico | collected... | reverse complement strand
AGCAAAGCCAGCTCTTCCCGCTTCGAGCCATCATCCCCTTCGACATACTGGACGACCTTCTGCTTCCACGAAGCGTAATCCTCGATGGGGACAGTGTAGCCATACGCTTCCAAAACCTCCAAGAACTCGTTGAACGTTAGTCTCGGGTGAGCTTCGACGTGAGCGGTTGAGCCCTTGTCACCCCAGAATGCCATGGAGTTGATGAGGCGGGCCACATGAGTGACGGGTACCATGTTGATGGTGTTCGTCACGTTCGGTCGTGAGCCGATCTGCACACAGCCTTTGAGCATGCGCACCAAGAAGTCGTCGGTGTTGCTGACGCCCGTCTTCGGATCACCGAGGACATATCCAGACCGGATGATGACGCCGTCCAGGCCTCGCTTGCAGGCTTCGTGAATGACTTTCTCGGAGACCCACTTCGACTGACCATACCCCGTCGCCAGTCCCTGCCGGCTGCCTTCAAGCAGGTCATACTCGCCAACCTTGTCTCCATACTCCATGACCTGCATATAGAAGTCCGAGTCCAACGCGCTTGTCGAGCTGACAAAAGCCAGCCGTTTCGGTCGCTCGACACCACATAGCTTAATGCACTCGACGGTGGACCGTACATTGGCTGCTTTGAGGTTTTCATAAGGCATGAGCCAGTGCACTCGCGCGCCGTTGTGGATCACAAGGTCTGCATTATGGGCAACTTTGTCGTAATCTGTGGCATTCATGCCAAGCTTTGGCTGCTCCAAGTCGCCGATGACAACCTCGAGAACACCTTCTGTTCTCCACCAGTCCTCCCAAAGTCCATAGGCCATGCAGGTCGTCCGTATTCTGTCCATTGCTTGCGCATGAGACGATGCTCTTACATGCGCATAGACATGGTTTGGCGGTGAGCGCATGAAGGCGTCTCTCAGGATGTATGCGCCCAAGAAACCAGTCGCGCCAGTCAGCAAAATATTGATACCCGTCTCGGAAGCGTTCGTCCCAGTGTTGGGTGTGTCACTCTTGAAAGAAACGGGTAGCTGCTCAATTTGTCTCGGGAGATCGTTGGAATACAGCTCAGCCTGCTGTTCCTCTACGTCGCCTACAGTAACGTCCAACCTCAGACTCCCGGGGTCGAGGGACCGGTCAATGTAGCCTGCCACGCTCTTGAGGGTCGGCTTGCCGGTCATGACCGACATGGGAACATTGGCACCTTCCCAACGACGATTAATTTTAGGCACGATCTGCACGCTCATCAAGCTGTCGCCGCCAAGGTCATAGAAACTGGTATCTCTGGGCAGTGAATCTGCAGTCTGGTTCCGTCGTTTCAACAGCGAGGCCCATATTTCCGCAAGACGATGTTCCGTCTGCGTCCGGGAGCTGATATCGGAGGCCTTGGGTATCGCTCCGAGGAGTTCTGCGCTACCAGGGAACGGGAGTGCTCGCCGATCAACTTTGCCGTTCGGTGTGAGCGGCAGCCGAAGCATTGGAATGAACAAAGTCGGTACGGCGTAAGTCGGTAGCTTCTTCTTCAGTCTCTCCCTCACATCAACGGTGAGGAGCTCGAATATCTGCATTCGTTGGGCGACACTCATCTCCTCTTTAGCAGATACCCTCCGCCGCGAGAGAGAGGGTACGCCGAGAGCGCCATTCGGCCCGTTCAAGTGAGGTTGTTGCGTAGTGTCTCTTTCTTGTTGCTCAGTATACCATGCTCGCCACCGCTGCATATCGGGAACATAGTACGAAACCAGAATTTGCTCTTCGTTTTGGTCTCGCTTGACCAGAGTGACGTTTTCTCTGATCAAGGGGTGCTGGCTGAGGTGTGTATCGATCTCGCCAAGCTCAATGCGGAATCCACGGATCTTTACCTGATCGTCCGCTCGTCCAACGCACTCAACATTGCCGTCCGGCATATACCTGCCAAGGTCGCCTGAGCGGTACATCCTGTCCCTTGGCCCGAGGTAGCATTCACGCCACGGCTCGGAGTGGTTTGCAGTTGCGGCGCGCTCCTTGTCTTGGTCTACCCACTTCTGATTGTCGACAAACCAGTTCTTGACAAACTTCTCGGCGGATTTCTGCTCGTCACCTAGATAGTGTTCGGCCAAACCACCAGCACGAACGTAGATTTCGCCGATCTCGCCAACCTCGCATTGTCTCTCCTTCCTCTCACGATCAACCACCAGGAGTTGAACATCAACCATGCCCGTACCCGCTGGTATGACATCACCCATCTTGTCCAGATAAGACATGTCCTCATTCGAGGAAGGTATCTCGTAATAGGACACGGCGCGCTGGGTTTCGGTTGTGCCGTACATGTTCTTGATCCTGCAATTGGGTGCAAGCTGCTGTAGTCTCCGGCAATCTCTCTTGAGAAGAACATCGCCAACAAAGAAGGCGCCATGGAGACTCGTCACTTTCGGCTCTTGCGAACCGAGGAGGATTTGTCCCATAGCGGGAGTGAGATGGGTAACCGTGATTCCGTTGTTGCTGGCCCAAGCCGCTAATTTGTCGAACGTGATGTCCTCGGCTGGTGGTACGATCAAGCTCGCACCCAGGAATAGAGGCGTGAAAATGTCGCGCTGGATAGGGTCATGGGCAATCCCACTGAGCATGGAGAAGCGGTCTTTCTCTGACAATCCGAAACGCTTGGCCATCCACGGGAAGTAGTAGGCAAGAGAGAAGTGACGACCCTTCACACCCTTGGGGCGGCCCTCCGAGCCGGAAGTGAAGGATAGGGTCGGTGTGCTGTCCGGGCCAACCACCACACCAGGTATCTCAGCCTTTGTGGACGCAGAGCTAGCAAGACGGTCCTCGCCACCGTCAATTGAGCCGCCAAGCAGGGACGCATCAGCCTGGAGCTTTAAGGCGGGCACTTCTGTGCGAAGTGAAAGCTTCGTACCGATATAATCGCGTACGGTCCCGTCCAATGGACCAGCTTCGCGGGTTGCCTTCTCTATCACCACCAGAGCTCTAGGTTTGGCAACATCAAGGTAGATGATCTGTCGATCTGGTGGATACGCCGGATCGATGACACTGAAGGTTGCACCTGCCTTCAGCACACCCATCACGGCAACAACAAGGTCAACACCACGGTGGGCGTAAACCATGACCACCTCGCCGCGCTGGAGGCCATTGCTGACAAGGTGGTGAGCAAGGATGTTCGATGCTTGGTTGATGTGCTGATAGCTGAATGTTCGCTCTGCGGTGTTCGACGATGCAGTCTCGACGACGCATGTTCGGCCAGGATGGGTCTTGGCATTGGAAGCAAAGATCTCGTGAATAGCGCCCTTGTAATCAGACCAGTGAAGATCTGACGTAGGATCCGGACGAATATCGTTCGACCGGAGAGCCATGTTGTCACTGGATCTTTGAGCCGACCAAGGTGCTTGGGTCGTTGCGGGCACGTTTCGCTTTCGTCAAGTGACAGCAGCGTCCTGTTGAGCTATTCTGTGTCGGCCACGATCAGTCGGTCGAATGACATGATTGTCCTATGTACTTTCTGAGTCCGAACGTGGTCTCTTGCAAAGCCGTTGATGCGATTGTCATTGACTGAAGTGGAGTATCAAGACGAGACGTCCCTTTACTCTCGCTTGCACGTGATCGATATGATTTCTGCCCTGCAAAGTGCCGTTCTGTGCAGCCGCTACTGCAGGGCTTCCGCCCCCACAACCTCAAATTATCCTCCCCACTGATGACTTGACCAGCCTCCTCCGGTCAAGTTGATGTATATCCGCACTCATTGCGCCTTCAGGGGCTGTGCGACCGATCAATTTCATCCAGTATATATATACAAGCATCCAAGATCATGGCTTTCGGCAACGCGACCGGTCTTATTAGACACGGCAGCAAGAGTTCACGAACTCACAGTCACAAGGCTTCTATCCGACACCGAGGGAAAAAGTCCACCGACGAAGCGCCCGTAACGTTACAAGAGGTCAATATAGACGAGATCCGGCGGAGACGAACCTTGTATTACGATGCTGGGGCAACCCATACAGCGACAGCTCGTTCTAAGAGAAGCACAATTTTCAAACCAAAGACTACAATGGTGACATCGACGACGCCTGCCCGCACTCGGACGGCGAAGGGTGTTGAACGCAGCGACAGGAACAGAAGGCACACGAGCACCTCCGCTAAAACGAGCACCTCCGCTAAAACGAGCACATCGCGGAAACACCTCAGCACAAGTGAGCGACGGACTGCGGACTATGTATATGGTTCTGAACTATCTGCTACATTACCACCACGAGCGCCAGCACTAGTAGATCTAGAAGAAGAATCAAAGAATGAAGGAGCATCGGATGGACCGAGGCGATACTCGAGACACACCTCATCAACGTGCACCCGCTTATCAAACTTGACCGAGTCCGACATTACACCAGATGATAGTATCTCTGTGGTGGCTGGAGCGCGGCACTCCCGATCACAGAGCGTGTCCGCGTCGGACAGACCTTCGACCAAGCGTCGAAGTACGACATCATCGAAGCTGCCGCCAATTTCCGAGAGGGCCGCCGACAGTCGCGAGGTCACGACTACTGTCTCCGCTCGAAAGGCATCGAAGCGTGACTCGGGTCTTCTGAAAACACTTCTTCGACGCAACACCACGTCTACCGTTTCTCAACCTCCTCGCTTGATCGAATGTCTTACGTGCGGTTCAGACGACATACCACATGCGCACTCCGCGAAGCTGGCCTGTGGTCACCGTATGTGTCACGATTGCTTGAGACGAGTCTTCGAAATGTCCGTGACGGACCCAGCACACATGCCTCCTCGCTGCTGCAGCGACGATCATATCCCGTTGAAGCATGTCGAGAGACTGTTCGACCTGAAATTCAAAGTGCTGTGGAATCGTAAGTATCAGGAGTACAACACCAAAAACCGCGTCTACTGCCCCAATGCCAGTTGCGGTGATTGGATCCGACCGACTCACATCCATACGTACCAAGGTCGGAAGTATGCACTGTGCCCTCGTTGCAAGCTGAAGGTTTGTGTTCTATGCAATAACAAGATGCACAAGTCGCGCGAGTGTCCGAAGGACCCGGAGATCGCCAAGCTTATCGAGCAAGCGAAGGAAAGGGGCTGGCAACGCTGCTTCAACTGCAATTCCATGGTCGAACTGAAGGAAGGCTGCAACCACATGACGTGCAGATGCCTGGCGGAATTCTGCATGGTCTGTTCCGGCCGATGGAAGACATGCGACTGTCCATGGTTCAACTACAGCAACCTACCTGGTCCGGACGCGCTAATCGACATGAGAGTACCGGAGCCGATCCAAGTCATCTACCGTCGTGTGTTTGATGCCACGGGACCGGGACAGACCGTGCGACGGGCCCAGGTTGAACGACCACCAGACGAGATGCAGCCTGCGAACCCCACCTATCAAGACGAAATGCAGCAAAGGAGAACACAGGAGCGTCTCGACGCTGACTTAGCTCGTCGCCTGCAGCTTGCCTCTCTCATGGATCCGGCTGACGAGCCGCCTGTGCAACGAAGAGTGCAGACGGAGACCTGGGGTCTTGGCAACGCAGCAGGTCATTTTATGAACGACAACTTTGTCCAGAATGCAGCGGATGTCGTGATGAACGCATTCGGAGACGCCAATATGGGCAGACGGGGTGAGCGCGTCAGTGGTAGGCGCAGAAGGGCGAGGCAGACGGAGCAAAATGCCGGAGATGGTGGGCTGATGCCAAACTTTCTTGGCGATCAAAGTGTGCTTGGAGTTGGGCCATCGAAGATGGCTCGAAGAGCACCCGCATAACACCTTCGGGGCTGATCGTGGACGATCAACGAAATGCATGCCTTTGTCTGTTAACTCTTGTCGGAGGATCACAAAGAAGAGGAGGTACTTAAAACCAAATTCTCTAAGATACCCCATAACGAACCGACCGGATCTTGATGCTTTCTGCATTCCAGTCTGGATACCTACCGGTATCTCTCGCCGCGTCCGTGGGAAAGGCTGGCGGATCACATGAAAGGAAGGGTTCGAAGCAGCATTTTCCTGGCTTAGCAAAGCTTGAACTGGACCATTGATGCTTTCGATGAGGCGATGTTGTCTAACAAAGGAAGGATGCATGCTTGCGAGACAGATGCAGTAGGTGATACTGACCGTTTTCGTGCCCGTGTCTGACGGATCAGAAAAGACATAGGTAGGTTTCTGGGTTCGAATTGTCTGGGCCGATCGAGCCCGCCATCTTCCCAGGTTCACCGTCAACACAATATGTGCCGAAAGTCATGCTCCATGTTCCGCGTGCAATCGGGCGATTGCTATTTGTTGAGAAAATCCGTACGAGAGTGCCTGCTGATGAGTAAAGTATGATCATAAGTATGGATACGTCGGTCTGGCATCATCTCGAGGGAGACTTCTTCATTGGGCCGCTGATGTGATGATCATGCACTCCCTTGAGTCGCTCCTTTGTTTGGATTGCTGCCACGGCTTCGAGTATAGTCTTCTTTCTTTGTGCAGAACTGACAAAGCCATGGATGATCGTTGTCGTGGTCTTTGAGGTAACAAGCTCACAAAGCGGTCATTTTGCAAAAGGGGGACAAATGCAAAAGGCTGGCTCGCTGAGACCCGGACTCCATTCTTTAGATCCAACATTCAAGGCCCACCAGTTCAGCAATATAGCACCATCTATGGACACCCAAACCATGTCTCTTAACGAAGAATCCAGAACTACCCTTCGATTGGCGCAAAAGCGTGCCGATGCGTCCTTCGAGGAAATGCAGAGAACCAGTGCCGAGCTCACCGCCATCAAGAACGCAATCCGCCGGGCAGCCAAGGCTATCGAGACGCTGCAGAAGCGAAGCGCAGGCGCAGACAAGCCGAGCCAGGAGTCGAACATCCTCTTGCTTCAAGAAGCGTGTCGTCGGCTGAAGACAGCCCGCGCTAAAGCCGTGTTGCGGTTCGGCGATGCGGTCAAGAGGACTCAGGTGGACGAAGCGGCGGTCTGGCAGGCTTGTCAAGCTCACGATCAGCGATTGGCCCAAAAGTGGTCGTAAGCGGACAGGATAGCGGATAGTCTGCGCCGAGGCAAGCTGGGTGATGCTGCTTTTTAAAAGGTAGGTCGTACCCAGTCTGGATAGCGATGGGCCGGTGGCGCCACGCATGCACCCCTGAGAGGGTCGGTTCAGGTTGGCACGGTAAGGAGGTTTGTCCAGGCCGGTACGAAGACTTTGCAAAGTCTCGGACGCCGTTCTCTCGTAGCCATTGCCAGTTATGATATCTCATTTGTTCCTTTTCCTCACAGGCGTCACGAAGATCTTCCGAGTCGTGTTCTTGCGATCGAAGTTGTGTGTCACGTCGAAAATTTGGTGGGCCACGTGATGGCGCGATGGTCTGCCTACGGCGCGTTTCCCACCGTGTTTTCCCAAGTCCGCAAGCTCACGTTGAGATCTTCACTACACCCACCTCGCCTCCTTCATCAACAACATCTCTCCACTTCGCCCCCTTCCATCAACACCTCTATCCAGTACACGAACCTGCTCGTCCGCATGCAGGTGTTCACACCCGCTCCTTGCACCGCAGACACGCCATCCCACCATGGCCACAAACGCGAGGTGAGTTGGGCTCGGACGCGACGTCGTGCAGAGGCTGACACTTCCCAGCCAGAGGCCCTATCCTTGCTTCCCACCACATCCCAAGCCTAAGCCGGGCTCACCGGACCTCATCATGACCTTGTCGCCAGAACTGCGCAATCGTATCTACGGGCTGGTCCTTCTGTCCCCGACCGCCATCCGTCTACACAAAGACAAACCCCCGGGGCTACTCGGCGTCTCCAAACAAATCCGACACGAAGCCTGGAAGATGTACTACGCAGGCAACACCTTTCACCTCATCGAAGGATCCAGCGCAGCCGGTTTCACCGACGGCGTGCGCACGATCCGCACGGTTGTCGCGGCTTGTGGTCCCAAACCGTTTCGGCAGTTCAACGTCATCCACTCTAATTACTGTCTCTGTCTGCACTCCCTGCTACCGCTGCTAGAGCTCATGCATGAAAGCGGGTTCGAGCCTGCCACCGCAACGTACACTGGGCCCGACCCTTACACCGACGCCAAGGGGTTCGCCTTGTACCGTAACAGCGCAACGTCAGTGTTTCGTATTTTTGATAACGATAACGACCTCACGCCTGCAGAAGAGGTCCTGGAGGAAGCGCTGAACATTGCGAGGAAAGCGAGACAGGCGGGGTGGACGCGGCAGGAGCTTGCACAGGAGTTTTGGGATTTTTTGAAAACCCCAAAGCACTGGTCAATCATGTCACAGTTGAGGCTTAATCAGAGGGCCAACAGGGCCAGGGCCCTTGCTAGGCTGGGTGCTGCTCGTCATTGACGTGTTTCTCTCCCTAATGGGTGGCGCTTTGCGTGCTGAGCCGGGAGTACTTTCGAAGGATGGGCGAAGGCTGTATCATCCGGGTGGACGAAGTAAGGGCGACGAGGATGGCTCCTCTTCTGGCTACTCGACGGAAAGTGAAGCGTGAATGGACGGCTGGGTATGTGCTCGCCTGGCGACTGGAGTTATGGATGCTGGACTCAGAGTGCTTTTTCAGGGATGGGCGAAGGCTACGAAAAGGGTGGGCGATGGGAGCGCGATGGTCACCAGGATAGTCCTTCTATCCACTTGAAGAGGAAAGTGATGAGTGGACTGGATAGCCTTGTCTGACAGCCATATTCTATGATTGATTCAAGCCTCATCTAAACCACGTTGAGCAATTCGCGGTGAAATGAAGAACGAATGACCAAGCTGTATCCCACGACCTCGGCTTTTTTGGTCTTGCGTGGCGTAACAGACCCCAATCATGGGCCACGTCTCTCAACGGCCGTCGATGTCTAAACAAACACTGCCGACGGACTCAGAGACCTCAGTCCAGTTTTAGTACTCGACTGCTCGATACAAAAGTGATAGGTGATGCTCGCTACACGACCTTCATCAAATCAAAGTCGGGAGAAGTGTACCTACTGTACCTAGGTATGTGTAGTGTATGCAAGTAGGTAGAAGTAACCTTCGTCGGCAGCACTTCCCTCGAGGACTCTGGATGGGGGCTGAAGGGGCGAGAATGGTACTGTATTTATACTATCCACCAGCAGTCATTTCCAGATTTCCTCTCTCATCAGGAAAGTCAAGCAAAGGACTCAACGCTCTTGCCTCCCTATTATGTAGGTAGTCAGCATCTTTCCTTCTCCTCTGCCTTGCAACCGCCACTCACCTCCACATCGCTGCGCCAACTCCCATATCATCACAGCATACCCCTGAACAACGCGGGCTGCCACGCCTATTGCATGTTACCATATTGCTTGGACACCGGGACACACTAGCACGATCAGAGTTATCCAAAGATGGCGCCATTCGTATGTGGCCGCGACCTAGCCGAGATCAATGGGAGCAGATGCAAGAGCGGCCACGTGTGGAACGGCGAGCACCACTTGCGCCGGACCAAGTTGGTCGTGTACCAGTGCGCTTTGCTTTTTTGCATCGTGTCGGAGTCGCTGGGCACCGCTGTGCTCTCTGGTGAGTTGCGCGCGTCGTCAAGGGACTTGCCCGTTACAGATGCTGAACGGCGAACCGCAGACTACATCGATCAACATCACCACGTTCAGGCGCGCTGGCACGGCCAGGCACACGTGCACAATCACGACTACGTCGGCGCGGGCTCCTACAATACCTTCGCCGGCGTCTTCGTCGCATTCATCTTCGGCGCGGCGTTCTTCTTCGATCTACTCTGGCCGGAACGACAGGAGTCGAGGAGCGTGAGGACGGCGTGGAGAGTTTGCGGGGTGTTGGCTACGGTTTTTCAACTGGCTTCTGCGCTCGCGTTGACGATTGTCACGGCGAGGCGGAGGTCGTATGTGACTGGCGTGAGTCGGGCACAGGCGGAAGAATGGACTGGTCAACGTGAGAAGAGTGGTGGAGCTCCGTTGATGTACAGACACAACAGGAGGGCGGTCGCTGCTGTGGTGTTTGCATGGTTGGGATGGGTATCGGTCTTCGCAAGGTGAGTTTCTCCGTCCTGGCATGGCGAGATAGCGCTGACGGTGTGGTTCTAGCTGCGTTTTGTTATTCTTCTCGATTCGCCACAGTGAGCTAAGCGACGGACCACAGTCAAGGCACGCTCAACATCGCGATCAAGCGGCTTCAGATCCCGAGGCGCAACACTCCGAGTCGGAGAAGTCCATCCGCGTACCGGAGCGAAGCTATCAACCTCCCGCGCACGCGACCGAGCAGCCGTGGCATGCTACATCGGCGGCCGAGAGATCCCCCACGTACAAACCTGGGACGGTAGACGCCGATGCAGCAGGCATGGCATAGTCGACTGTCGAGCATGCTGGAGTACGATAGTCCGAGCGGAGGAGGAGGAGGAGGAGGAGCTGCGCTGGATAATAGCGAGGTGACTCAGGAGACGACGTTCAGTGCGCTCGCTACGGGCAAGAAGCGTTCCAGTGAGAGCGGGCGGAGTCTGACGCTGGACAAGCGGAGCTGGGCGGCGTTGACGAGTGGGATCGCAGATTCGGGGTGGAGGTCGCGCTGAAGTTGATGCTTGGGGTTATTTGTTAGGTGGTGGGTGTTAGAGGGGGGTGCCTTGGCGGAGGGACACGGTCAAGGCTGGCATTCAGTTGTTGACGGTGGTATTGGCATGTGAAGAGGAATTCTTATGTATAAGGTGCTTCATCGAGGCCGCCATGCTTGACAAACACGCCGTTGTGCTCCCACTTCATCGATCTTGACTACGATGGTATGAAATCGTTAAAGGATACAGGTACTGATGTATACAAGTCAATTTCACGTGATCGATCACGATGGAAGCACAGGCCACGTCATGTCAGCCACAGTTGCAGAGCTCACCCCGGATTTCTTGGCGTTGACGTTCGTCACAACACGTCACCGCTTCCGAGCTCCTGCTCTTCCCACGTTTCTCTTTCGTTTGTTTTTCAAGTTTCGCGCGTCCCAAACATCCACCTTCACCACCCTTTCTTCTTCCTCCATCCTCCATCCATCCACCTTCCTACCTCACCCTCATCCCCCTTCATACCACTTCCTATATCCCATCAACCCGAACCCTCTTCCACACCCATCACAACATGAGATTCGCGTTCACCTCCCTCGCCGTGGTCGCCTTGGCGACGCAGTGTGTCGTCGGCGACAGCTGGTTTGGCAATGCCGGTACGTCCATTTCTCACTTCACCCTGCCCGATGCCAAATGCTTGCTTACCTATCACGTGCACACGACGATACGTCGTCGGCGAGTTGCCAGGGGCCCGAGAAGCTGCTATTTCCGGGCGACCGAGGATGGTCATGTATCAGCATCGAGCTCATCTCCTATTTGCACTGCTTTCTCACTTTTCACATCACATCAGTTTTTTACGAGACTATTCTAATTAATTGTCAGGCAACGCAGCATACAACAAATGGCACGAGACTGAGCTGGAACGCTGGCTCTCCGACCACAACATCCCCTACCCCGCCCCAGCCGACCGCAAGGATCTCCAAGATCTCGTGCAGAAGAACTGGGACGACAACGTCGCGAAGCCGTACAACACCTGGGACACGAACCAGTTGTCCAACTACCTGACCTCGCAAGGTCACCAGGTCAAGAAGGGCACGGAGAAGAACAAGGACAGCCTCATCAGCCAGGTCCAGAGCTACTGGCAGGGCACTGCTGACAG
>Ga0268244_10000830_pt1 | contig 11638 bp, 19 predicted proteins | sample AgamicMgSfe_FD_200258 | JGI IMG/M metagenome (GOLD analysis project Ga0268244, IMG submission 200258) | Agave microbial communities from Guanajuato, Mexico - Mg.Sf.e (v2) (version 2) | ecosystem: Host-associated > Plants > Phyllosphere > Phylloplane/Leaf | place: Guanajuato, Mexico | collected... | reverse complement strand
AAGGCGGAGACGGCGTTTGTGACGTTTGGCGTGCGGTCTGTGGTGTTGGATCACGTTCATGGTGTCAAGTTCGATAAGTCGAATCAGCCAAGATTGCCTTGATGTTGATTGGTTGTTGGAGAAGTCGTGGGCCTGTGGGACAACACTTGACCGGCCGCTGAGTGAAGCGTTCTTATTATATTAGCGGGCTTGACATGAAGTTCAACTGAGTAGCCCGTACGACCCGTTGTCATCTACGATGTAGGTTGGATTTAGACGCAAGCAATGTCAACAACAAATTATTAGACAGCATATCCGAGCTGGCAACGAAATAGCAGGAAAGTACAACCAAGTCTTTGATGTGCCTGCAAGTGCCAGAACCAGCATATCGTTGGGGCAGATGATTGTATTGAGAGTTTGAGCATAGGACCATCCATCTCGATATCACCCAGTTCCTGGAAGAATGACGGTGTGAATCTGCATCTGACTTGTTGCTGACTTCCCTCCTGATGATGTGATCTGATGTCCGCGATTCCTTGTCTTTAGGTCTGCGGGCATTCGAGACTATGTGCTTTGCGATGAAGACAGAAGTGTGTCGTCCGGAATCCAACGACTCTAGAACGCCGCTGACAGCATGACCGCACAGTTGGTGGAACTGTGAGCCACGTTTTGTTTAAAACACGTTGGCGTTGGCAAGACAGCGGCGCAGCGCTACCGGGATCCGAGAGTTTCCGGCGCTCCGCGGCCCCTTGGCGATCGTCATCGTCCACTACGCGCCGAACCTTCTCATACTCTCTTGATCTAGACGACCTCGTAGGGCTATCGGGCTTTCGGACTTCCTGAAAATCTGGTGATCTGAGTCCAACCACGGCGATCTGGATATGTACACCAACGATCTCGCGGCGATGTACGCTATCTCTGGCTCACTAATCCAACCCATTCCGCGGGGGGTATGGAGCGTCAAGTGTCCCGCGCCGGTGCGTGGACAACGAGAGTTTGCTATGACGAAGTCTTCCTTGCGAAAGTCAGATAGACTGCCGGACTACATCTACGATGCCTGCCTGCCCTCTGTATCATACGGTAAGTCTATCAATCACTGACTTCCAACGCCCTGGCTCTTGCTCTCCGGGCTCCTACTGCCTTAGTCCTTGCTTCTAAAGTCTCTTCTCTAACCATCCTTCCATCTTCTGCACATCGATCATGGCGGGCTTCTTCCGAGACACCACTTTTGGCGAGCTTATGCGCCTCGTTTCCCGTGGCCGGCTCTTTGACTACGAGGATAACCGTAATGAGGAGTTACGGGAGCGGTACATCCAGGCTTCGCAAGAAAAGCAGTGGCGGTCCAGCGGCGAGTCTGGCGGAGCGCTTGAGAAGGGACAAGACTATGTTCTGGTGGACTTCCTGGAGGATGACCCCGAGGTACGTACGATGTCATGTCTCATGGGTTGCTGATACTGACCACGTCCCATAGAACCCACGCAATTGGTCACTAGGCAAGAAGATATTCGTCACCTTCGACATTTGCCTTCTTACCTTCTCTATCTATATCGGATCCGCCATCTACACCTCCGGTATTATAGACATTGAGAGGTCGTTCCATATCTCCTCGACTGTGGCAGTGCTCGGTTTGACGCTATATGTGCTGGGATATGGTGTTGGACCAATGCTATGGGTGAGCAACCTCACCTACTCGTCCTGGAAGCATGAACGCTGACCCTGCTACAGTCACCGCTCTCGGAGATTCCCTTCATCGGCAGAAACAAAGTCTACCTCGGCACACTCCTAGTCTTCGTCTTCTTCAACTTCGGCGTGGTCTACGCCAAAAACCTCGGCATGCTCTTGGCCTTCCGCTTCCTCACTGGATTCTTCGGTAGCCCTGTTCTTGCTACCGGTGGTGCTTCGCTCGCGGATATGTATCCGCCGGCCAAGAGAGCTTATCCGTTCGCCATCTACGGCATTGCCAATGTCATGGGTCCTACTGTTGGTCCTGTGGTGGGCAACTGGGCGGCAGAGTTCAAGGGTTGGACGTGGCCCATCTGGATCTTGATCTGGATCTCAGGCTTTGCGCTGGTGTGGCTGTTCTTCTTGTTCCCGGAGACGTCGGCGAACTATATCCTTACTCAACGAACGATGAGACTACGCAAGCACCAGCCTGAGGATGGATTGAAGCTCAAATGCCAACCAGAAATTGAAGGCGAGCAGATGACCGCCGCGGACGCCGTGAAGATGACGCTGGTCCGACCTTTCACGCTCTGCTTCGGCGAGCCTATCGTCCTCGCGCTGAATTTGTACATCGCACTCATCTATGCGGTCCTCTACTGCTGGCTGGAGTCCATCCCAATCGTCTTCGAGCAAATTCACGGCTTCAGCTTGGGCATTACTGGACTATGTTATATTGGCCTAATCGTCGGTTCCCTCTTGTGCATCCCGCCATACTGCTACTACAACTATAGGTTTGTAGAACACCGGTTTCATGAGGATGGGTCCCTAAAGCCGGAGATACGATTGGAGACTGCGTTGGTGGGTTGCTTCTGCTTGCCGATATGTCTTTTCTGGTTTGGGTGGACCTCGACGGCGAATATCAATTTTATTGTTCCGGTCATTGGGACGGCCTTTTTCACTATTGGGGCCTTCCTCTCGGTAGGACTACGAGAAAACGCGACTGTGGTTGGGGCTTAGCTGACAGTGCAATAGTTCTCCGCTGTGCTCAACTATCTCGGTGATGCGTACCCGGCGTCCTTCGCTTCGATATCTGCGGGCAATGACTTCTTCAGGTCGTGCTTTGGGGCGTGCTTTCCGCTTTTTGCCACGCAGATGTTCACCACGTTGGGCATTGACTGGGGTAGTAGCCTGTTGGGGTTCTTGTCGATTTGTTTTATCCCTATCATATGGGGTTTGTGGTGGAAGGGTGATAAGCTAAGGAGGCGGAGCAAGAATGCTAGGCAAGATATATGATCTGCGAAGGTTGTTTTGAGCGTGGGTCTTGTTGTAGCGTTCGAGCGCTTCCGGTCGTGTGGAGTTTTGAATTGTCGTTGATGCAGCATTTGAGCGATTGAAGAGTGATGATCCGTACGATGGTTTGATATTGGCGTGCGGCATACTTTTTTTCCCGTTCTTTACTGCTCGTTCAGCCGATGGAGGGAGGTGCATTTGGAACAGACGAGTGCTTTTCATGCGAAAGTGAAGGCTTCTATTCCGTTACTGAATGGGCCAGGCGCAAGCTTGCGAGCGACAGGCACCCCTCTACCGAGGCTCGCTCTCCCCGAATAGCCATTGCAACATCGGAAGGCTATGCCACACAACAATGTGGATCTTCTCTGTGACCTACTCCATGTTACTATAAGGTACAGGGTATAGCGCGCCATTTTTCTTGTCTCTTGCTTTTCCGTTACTCTGCCGAAGCTTTTTCTCTCTGCTTTCAGTGTCACGATTCTGATCATGGCCTCATACATCATACATGCAAGGGCACGGCGCTGCTCGGCCGAGTAATCTCTACAACAGCAATGGACAAGACATTTCGTCTCAGGTACGGAATAATACGCAGCGGCTACCGCGACCTCCCAAGATTGCGGCAGAGCATAGCTCGTCGTCAGACTCGGGATTTGCGGGTTCGCACAGCACGAGCAGCAGGTCCAGGCCAGAGGTTGTGCCTGTGCCCAATCATGGGCAGCCTGAGGGTATAGCTAGTGAGATCAACCTTGCACTGAATAGGAACACAGGAGAGGTGTGTCCGATCTCTGTTAGAGCTGGGAGGATCCGGAATGAGATGCATATTGATCCTGGCGTTGTGTAGATCCTGGACGACAACACCGGTGAAGTTGTGACAACTACAACGACAACTACGATAACCACGACGGCTACTAGGCGTGGTGGAAGACATGCTCCCCCGCACACTCCTTCGGAAGGGTCTGGGGCCTCGTATGGCGCGAGGCAAATGCAGCAGCGTCCGCAGATGAACGCGCAGAAAAGCAGGGAGAGGAGTTGGGTGGAACAAGATCTTGATCCGCCCGAACAACAACCTGATGCGTATGATCAGCCCGACAGCCGTCCGACTTCTGCGGAAGACATCATAGCGCAGAGACATCAGTATCCGCAGGCTGGTGCTGCATACCTTACCGGGGACGGAAATTGTGGACAAGACGCTGCACAAGGTGGTGGCAATGGCAATGGACAAGGAGCTGGTTCGGGGGCTATTGGCAGTGGCTATTGGCAGTGGCAGTGGCAGTGATGTTCGAGGACGCGGTCCGAATAGGTGGGAGACCCTCGAAGAGCAGGGAACGGACGTAGAGTGTTACGGATCACAATGACGGGATTTCCCACGTGCAGGGTAGGCCTACGTAGCAGCAGGAGAAGATGACGTTTAGAGATGCGAGCCCGGATCATCCTGGTCTGAGTCCGAGGGTGTGGGCGATTACGCCGCCGCTTATTGGTTGTTGATATGAGCCACCGAAGAGTGGCGAGGGTGCGCAAGTCAATGGAGTGAAGAGTGGCGGAGATGTGCAAAATCGATGGAGTGAAGAGTACAGCCGGAGACAGTGGTAAGCAGATGGAGGGTGAGAGGAGCGGAGAGGAGAAGGAGAAGGAAAAGAAGAAGGGGCATGGCGGTATCATGCATATGTTAAAAAAGGAGGATGGAGGTCCATCGTAGCAGTCGTTTTTGGCTCTGGGACGAAGAGTAACGGAATTTGAAAGTCCCAAGGCTTCTCGAGGATTTTGGCAGTCAATCTGGATAGTCGATGCTGCTGAAGGGCCATGCTTGGTCTGGCTGGATCGATCATGGAGATCAGTCGTCGTGGCATTCAACCGGTATGCTTGAGCGGTTCCGACGTGCATACCCAGGCGGAGATGGGTCGCTACGCGCTGGTCGGTTTGGGGGGTGGCGATGCTGCACTGCCTGAAAGGCATTGCAGAAGCTGGTAAAGTAGCCTCAGCCGGAAGCCAGTGACTGCCAGGACGTGGGCTTGGGCTTTCCTGTCGATGTCCGCTGTCGTATAGAGTAGTATGGTTGTTAGAAAGGTGACGTATGAGGACGGGGTGTTTGCGGCATGCCGCTCGAGATGGTTCTTCAAGCCACTGGCAAGTGGATCTGCGATGTTTCTGTCCGCCATTACGACTGCGACGTACGTCATTAAGCAGGTACCGTACCTTGATAACGACCCTTGCATCTTAGCCACAGTGACGTGCTGTCGGGAAGAGCTGCACGGCTGCTGATGATATCAGACGTGCTTCCGTTGCCGCCGCGACGTATGCCGCTTACCGTGCTGCGTAACGACTTCGGCAGCGCTTCGTCGCCGCGATTGCGAGTCTGCGATACTGCTGAGTGACGTGTTGGGAGCTTCAGCTGGTGCTGCGAGCATGAGGTGGACACATTGATGATCAATGGAGATACCGTTGGAATCTTGAAGCGCGTGGCGAAGCTGGCAAACGGTGGCCCAAGCAACAAACTGAATGGGTATCTGAGTACATGTGTTCATTGTGATACATCTACCGCCTTATCACCGCCAGAACAGCCTGCCTCAGAAGTCAGCTTTGGCGCTGCATACATGGGAGTGGCAACTGGGTCGCACAACCTCGGCGATAGCGATAGCCCCTCACATAATCCACTCGAATCGCTTATGGCGATGTCACGCGGGAAACGTCGGAGCAGTCTTTGCACCGCAGCCTTAAGGTTTAGGCCCGACGGTGTGAGATGGGAGGATTTTGCCATGACGCGGAAGGAAGAAGCATGCGGACTCAGCGGGAGCTGTAAGGTCTTTGGGGAGCGAGCTTCATTTAATGCTCGAACGAAGCAATGCTTCGGTTTTCGGGTTCCGTAAACGTTACGCCTCTACCATTTCCACTTGCACTCCCTCCTTCGCTACTTTCCCCGGATCCATCGCCGTGATGCTCTCTGCGTTTACGAGACTCATCTTCCTGTCACTCATCGGCGCATCGTCAAAGATCATAGCAAGCTCTTCCAGTGTCGGCCCGCGGGTCTCGACGAACGTGAAATACACGATGAAGAAGATGATCGTCACCCATACGCAGTAATAGATGTAGAACTTCCGACCGATAGCAGCGATGCCAACCGGATTGACGTAGTTGCCGAAGACCTGCGCTACGTAGATAACGAGCAAGACCAAGGCCCACATCTTGGCACGCAAAGAGTAAGGGCAGAGCTCCATAGGGTAGAGGGCGACCAGGTTTAGCCAGGCGATGGAGTAGAATCTTTAGAAGAGGAAGATGCAGGCGATGACGACCCGGCCTGCGGTGATGGAGCCGCGCTCGCTGTATTGCTGGGCGCAGATGGTCCATACAATGGAAACGATCGTTGTGCCTCCAGACCCGACGAGAAAGAAGGTCCAGCGCCGGAAACGATTGATCAGTGCGGCTACGAGCAGAGTCACTATATAAGAACATAGCGTTTGCATGCCGTTGATGAGCGTAGAGTCAAACGAGCTCTTGAGACCAGTATCGATGAGGATACTCGACAGATAGTCCGAGACGAGGAGGTTGCCAGTAGTTTGCGAGAATGTAGCGACGCAGATGCAGAGGAACATGCGTTTCCAGTTCGCCTTTGAACTGAAAATCTCGCGCCAAGTCGTATTTGCTTCCTGTCTCTGGCGATGGCTTCTTCAATCTCGGCGAACTCCATCGCAACGAGTTCGGATGCAGGATTCCCATTGCCGTGGTATTTTACCAAGACATCCCAAGCTTGCTGTCTACGTCCTTGGGCAACCAGCCAACGCGGAGACTCTGGGCAGAACCGGATGATACATAGCTGATATGCCGACGGCGCAATCTGGAGCAGAGTGGGAATCTTCCATTGCCACTGTGTGTCCATCTTGGCGACGCCGAACGTTATCCACGCACCAACGACATGTGTCAGGTACACAGAAGTGTTGTAGAAGGTGCCGATTGTCGCGCGCTCTTTCGGGTGGCTGAGCTCCGCAACGAGTACTGGGGCGCCGAGCTGCACGGTGGTGACTCCACAACCCAGAACGATCTTGCCGCCGATGAACATGCCGAGACTGGTTGACGAGGTGTGGATGAGTGCACCGGTGATGACGAGCAGCGCGCCGAGGACGGTGGGTACACGGCGACCGAACTTGTCGGGCATCCAGCTCGAGAGGAGAAGGGCTACAACGCCGCCAATTCCAGTCGCGGCGCCTACTGTACGTTAGTAACGCCTCTCTTGGCGACCAACTCGGTATCAGAAGCGCCCTCCTTCTAGACCAGCAATGTTCAACGAAGCCGCAACTCACCAAAGAATCCGAGGGTGGAGCCAGTAGGATTGTGGAATCGCTTGAGCCATACAGGCAGGAGCTGCATAGCGTTGGTCATAGACTAGAAGATTTCTTGTTATTGATCGTTCCAGCAATTTGATATCTTCGTAGACTCACTCCATCAAAACCACTTGCCATGCTCGACAACAGGGACGACGTGAGGAGGAAGTAAAGCAGATGTGCCATTCCTGCGGGCGTAGAATGGAGGGAGCTGTTTGAGATCAATTGCTGAGGAGGTCTTCTCGGGCGCATGAGCTGCTGCGGGAGCCATGGTGTACGACAGGTAGTAGATAGATTGAGGCAAAGTGTGCTCTCGATGCGACTGAAGCGATCCTTATATGTGCAAGACCACTTGAGAAGACTCCATTCTTCGGAATCTACGGATCGTTGCCCCGTGACCGAGTTGTGGTCGGACGCGGAGAAGACTGGGGTGCAGTGGTGCATTGGTGCTGGAGTTTTGTGGTTAGGGCTGCTTGTCATCTTGTAATTACTCCAGGCAATTTCTCCAACCCGGCTAGACCAATCGGCAGCAGTGAGCGGAACGCCTGCAATGACCTTTGCAGCTTTCCTCCCAACATCCTTGTGGCTAGTATGAGGTAACATTGCGAACACAACACTCCCTACGCTTTTTTCTCTTCTTCTTCAATCTATTGCTTAAACCTCAGCTACTTCGCAATGGGTCCAGATATTCGCTGTCCGCTCGTGGAAGAGACATATCACAACCCGATCGTCCCAGGCTTTGCGCCCGATCCGTCGGTCGTACTGGTTGATGGTACATACTTTCTCGTCACTTCATCCTTCCATATCTTTCCCGGCATACCTGTGTATGCATTCAAAGACCTCAAGACATGGGTGCAGATTGGTATGTTGTTTGGCTCGTTGTCCTTTCATCAAAGTGCTCATGCAAGGACTAGGCAATGCTATCAACCGCCGGGAGCAGATCGATCTAACAAACACAATAACGAAAGCCGTGGAGTTGCACCATGGAGGCACGATGATTGGAGCTGGAGGACTGTTCGCACCGACGATCCGATACCACCAAGGCACAATCTACATTGTGTGTACCAACGTAGGCGAGGAAGGCGAAGACTTCAATGCCGACAACTTTTACATCAGCACAACGGATATCTGGAAAGGTCGATGGTCTGATCCGAAGTCTTTGGAATTTCGAGACATTGATCCGAGCCTATTCGTTGACGATGACGGGCGGGCGTACGTCTAGGGTGCTTGGCGCCTGGATCGGACAGAGCAGCCGTTCTCAACTATCAAGCAATACCAGATCGATCTCCAGACCGGAGAACGGTTGTCGGAGGCTGAGGACCTGTGGATGGGATCTGCGCAGGTGTACACCGAGGGCCCGCACATATACAAAAAGGATGGCTACTACTACCTTCTCGTCGCTGAAGGCGGTACGTTCGAGCACCACATGCTGTCCATTGCCCGATCGACAAGCATCTGGGGTCCCTACGCGTCTTAGCCCGCGAACCCCATTCTCACTGCACACGGTAAGCCTGATGAACTTGTTCAAGACGCCGGACATGTCGAGTTGTTCTAAGACAGCCATGGCCTGTGGTGGGCCACCGTTCTGGGTGTGCGGAAAGTGGGCGGACGATATCCGTTGGGCCGTGAGTCGTTCCTCACTCCCGTTGATTGGCCGGCAGGAGAGTGGCCTCGCGTACACCACCCAAGGCTCCAGTTCGACCGCGAAGCGGTGAAGAGCACGGCTAAGTGGGCATGCTTACCGGGAAATCCGCGGTTCAGTGATTGCTACATTCGCACGCCATCACCAGAGCGTTACCAATGGCATGATAAAATAGTCCGCCTGCGACCGATCAACACCACATTGGCTGTCGCTGTAGGATGCGCGTCCTTCGTCGGCAAACGTCAGCGGTCCCTGAATAGCACCGCCAATACAAGCATACATGTCGCGGAAGGCAACGTAAGACATCCTGTGCTTGCTGGCTTGGCTGTGTATAAAGACGACTTCCGCAGTGCTTCCATCGCTATCGACTTCAAGAGGAGCCCTTTGACCGTCCAGCAACGACGAGTCCGAGATTCTGATCATTCTGCCGAAGATCTCGTCTTGTCACAAAAGAGCTTGACGGTGCGGCCTGGAGCGAGTGTATCTTTAAGCATCGAAGCTAGCCAAGAAAGGTATGAGGTCCGGTAGCGGATTGACAACGCCTCGTCATGGGATGTGCTGGGGCCCGTGGACACCATCGATCTGGCTTGCCGAGACTTTACGGGTACCATTTTCGGCGTGTTTGCGCACACTTTGTCGAGTCTGAGCCCAGAGGATGGATGGATCACCTTTGAGCACTTAACTGTCTCTGATCGGTGACTTGAAGACCATTGTTGAGTTGAGTCAGAGTTGCAGTACGCGAAGCGGAGCCAGGGCATTTGGTGAAGGAGCAAGATAATACCGACAGCATTGCATAGGACCCCAATGCCAACTGTCCAATGCCAGTGCAGCCAGTCCCTCAAGACCCGTTGATGCGTTGCCAGAGTGTATCGGATGCTTTCGAATCCAGCCTGGTTAGGAAAACCAGAACTTCTTGAGTGCTACCTTTCGCCCTGGCGGCGACAGAGACGTTGCTGGCGTTCTCAGATAGCTCAAGAACGATTGCTCCAATCTGACGAATCTTCTCTACCTGGCCGATACGTTAGCGTGTCACCACGACGAATTTGTGTACGAGCATGTTACTCACGGAAGATTCGCTATTCATTTGCAGTGCATCGAATGGAGTGCTGCGAAGGATTTGGATAGCATCATGGGCCACATTGAGTTTGTGCAGCGCTAGCAGCTTGGGATTGTTATTGTAGCCAAGCATATCAACACAACCGAATTCGATACCCTTGGTCAAGAGTATTAAACGTAGGCAGTGATATGTCAGCATGATGTTGGTATGTAAGATCCAGACATAGCTTTGAAGAGTCCCCGTATAGTCCTGGAGTCCACTCTTTTGCGAACAAGCTTGCCATGGTCTCTGCACCCAGTCCGGTAAGTCATCGATGACGACATGGAACGCACTGGAACTATTAGCGACCGACGCTTGATGAGCCTCTAGGAAGCCAGTAGCATCGCATATACCGTTCAAGCCATCCCGTAGTGACCTCAAAGTAAGGAGGACCCTAGTAGCACGATCGAAGATAGATGCAATAGGATTGAAGCCCGTGTTGACATAAGACGCAAGTCGCGCAGAATCAGACCGCTGCTCGAAGTCCAATAAGCAACTCTGATCTAGAGATAACGGTTGCACGGTGAAGGGTTTGTCGAAGTTTGTGGAGCTGAAAGCGAATGGTTGCCCGTTCAAGATGGCTGAGGACTTGTCTCCAGTACTCAGTTGACAGAATATACTGCGTCTCAAGCGCACTTCAGAAGGTAGTAACCCAGCAAATGATGCTTCGTCGTAAATGCGCATCCCCTGCGCGACGTGGATAGCCTCACCAAGGATGTACCACGAAAGGCGAGGCTGCCCCGCAGCATGCGTGCAGAGAGAGTGGAGGGATCGTATTACTATGGAGGTTGCACAAGGTCGATCAACGTCTAGATCGTGATAGCACTGCAGCGTCTTTCTGGAAGCTGTCAAGAGACATTCGGCGGAGTCGCGCAACCCAGTCGGAAGCATCTTAGCCGGGACGAGGCTTGCCACTGTGGCGGCTAGAGCGGTCAAGAACGTGAGTGCCCGTTCAGCCGAGAGGAGGCCAGAGGACATCGCCGCCACCTCGTTCATGCCGGCCAAATGCTGGATGGGAACGGCGCCTCCAATATTGACGTCTCCAACTGACGCCGGACTTCCGTCACTAATGTTAAATTCGAAGGCGGAACCAGTGAACAGCGTCCAGGCGATGAGGTGTAGCAAGCGCTCATTCACTGGCGGTGTAATTGGGAATAGATGTCGCATATACAGGTCTACGCAAGTAGAGAAACGATCGCCAAGAGCGTTAGTCTTCCAGATGGTGGGAAGTTTTAAGGAAGAGGTCATCCCAGACCCGAGTGAGCCCAGAGGCCAGTGCGGGCAACGTGCTTAGATATAAGACCATGGGCTATGCAGGCGTCGCAAGGATTACGCTTGACCCGGGTGAAGTCACTACTGGTGATGGATGTGCCATCGATGGTAGAGCACCGAAGCCCTGTGATGTCCCAGCCGAGATGGGCGTTTTGCGCATGCTGCGTGGCCCTCGTTTCTTAGCTGGCGTGCTGTACGAACACAAGTCACGACTTCCAGTACACCGTGCGCAAGTTGGCAAGGCCGCATCGCACTGAATAGTGTAAGTCCAAACAACGTGTTACAGTAAGCCTCTTCGCTGTCGTACCCGAATTCGACGACGACGGCAGGCATCGCACGCGCGGGTAACGATCTTCCGACCCTTGGCCTGCATCAAACCAAGAT
>Ga0268244_10000829_pt1 | contig 11640 bp, 13 predicted proteins | sample AgamicMgSfe_FD_200258 | JGI IMG/M metagenome (GOLD analysis project Ga0268244, IMG submission 200258) | Agave microbial communities from Guanajuato, Mexico - Mg.Sf.e (v2) (version 2) | ecosystem: Host-associated > Plants > Phyllosphere > Phylloplane/Leaf | place: Guanajuato, Mexico | collected... | reverse complement strand
TCTCTCTCTCTCTCTCTCTCTCTCTCTCTGCCGCCATTGGCTTGAGAGCACTGATGCGATCACCCCAGCTGATTCCACTATGCATGAACAGTTATGGTACTGCTAACCGGTCAGCTCTACGATTACAATTTTACCGAAGACCAGCCCTCTTCTTTAAAACGTCAGCCCTCCCCCTAAACGCCAGCTATTTTCCTCCCCAAGCGCAGTTCAGAGCATGTCGTACATCTAGCCGGCAAACACGTTCTTTCGAACATTCTCAAAAGCCACTGGACGCTCGTATCTAATCATTCCATTCCGCGTGAGAACCAGCAAAACATGCGAGAACGCTCACACACCAGAGTCATCCTGCACTAAACCATACCCACTCTGCCACGTATCCCAAATCGAGCATGTACTCTTCACCTCCGTTTTATTATACAGCGCAGTAATCTCATCATACCGCTCAACGAACTGCAGCGCGAAGCCTTCCTCAGTATGCCACCCGATATGGCAATGGCAGAGCCACGCCCCCGGATTATCCGCCTTGAAAGCCATAACCAGATACCCCGACGCTGGTAGTATAGCCACATCCCTCCTCGGCGGATTACTCGTCTGCAACGTCGGGGCTGCTTCAGCATACGTCCCTGTCCCAGACGCTAGCGTATAGAAGTCGTGCCCGTGCAAGTGAATGGGATGAGGGACTGCCAGAGTGGTCTCAATGATGAGATACATCCACGTATTCGCCGTCGGGAGCTCGATGACCCATTCTTCTGTAGTAAACGAAGTATCGTTGTTAAGGATCTGAAGCGCGGTGGGGTCCCGCCAGTCGACGAGGAAGGTGATGGAGCCGATGTACCATTTGAAGAGGTCATCGTCGTTGTAGCCGACGGTTACGGCGCCGTCTTCGGTCACGGAGGCGGAGGTTCCGGCGTCGAGGGAGAGGTAGGGAACGGTTGAGGCGAGGGGTTCGCCGGCGCAATCGTTTTCGGTCCAGGTGTAGGCGCTGGTGGTTGGGGTGCTTGTGCTGCCTGGCTCCAAGGGAGGTTGTTGTTAGCTTACTGTCCCACGCAACGAGGGCTGGAGTGAGGTTTGGACTTTGTGGAGGCTTACCGCCATAGTGGATGATGCCCTTGATGTCATCGGGATTGTCGTTGTCGCTGCAGAAAGTATCCGGGACTGCTCGGAGCCAGAAGTCGCTGGCGACGGAGCTCATGTTGGCTTGGACGATGACGTCGTAACGTTGACCCATGCCGATGCTGTAGACCTGGTCAGTTCGCTTGACCGGCCAGGCTTGGTACATTGTAAGAGGTCATACCTGAGCACGTCTGTGTAGTACGGAACGATGGGTACGAAATCTGTTGCGATAACCTAGGTAGAACAGTCAGCACACCACTACTTCTTCTCAAGGACCGGCGAGTTGCTGTACCTGCAACGTATGGTTGTCGATGGAGAAGTCAAAGTGCGTATCAATCGCTCCGTTGACCAAGCGCAAGAGGTACGAAGTCCCAGATGTGAAATCGGTCTCCCAACGTGTACCAACACTGCCGTTGCTCCAAGTATTGGTACCGTTGATAAGACCGGTGTCAAGCGTTGGTGGCCCAGAGGTTTGAGCCGAGGAGTAAAGCTCATCAGCGGTCTGATGGTCCCAATCTAAGTCAGAAAGGTCAACGAGTGTCCGGGACCTTCTGCAAAGGCAGTGCCCATGAGTAATCTCACCATTGAGGAACAGATTACCGAGGTCCTCGTCGTAGTCGGCGGTAGCTGGTCCGTGGATGAGGATGCCGCCGAAGACGCCTTCCCATGCTTGCAAAGCGTAGTGAGAATGATACCAGCTACTGCCGTACTGGGTTGCTCTCCAAGTGTAGGTCACCTATAGATTGTCAGAGGGTACTGCGTTAACAAGACTTCTAATTCATCACTCGTACAGTATTGCCAGGTGCGGTCGGACATTGCGTAATTGAGATCACGCCATCGTTTGCATTCGTCCAATTCTGCCTGACGCCGTGAAAGTGGATGCTGTTGCATGTCAGTATGTACGTAGTCTCAGCGGTACCACATCTCAATCTCACCTAGTACCGTTCGCGGTGAGGCTGTTCGTAACGTGTACTTTAACTGTGTCTCCCCAATTCGCTATAATCGTCGGACCCGGAACGGATCCATTGACCGTAAGTATGTCTCTTGACACGCCATCAGGAGAGGCAGTGATGTTCGTCAGCTCGAACCAGTACTCCACTGTTACACCGGTATCGAGAGCCTCGTCGTAGTAGTTAGTGTCGATGCTGTAATCGCACCAGACTGAGCGGTCGCTGGCCGTATTGCCGGCGCAGACGGAAGTGTTGGTTGAAGTAGAAGAGTTGGCTCGAGGCAGCAACAACGCATTTGGTTGGTGAGAATTTGGCCTTATAGAAGGCAAAGACGCTACAAATGGGAGGAAGAGCGCCGTGGCTCCCAGTACTTTTGTAAACATTTCCCAGGCTGGTAGAAGGACTCAACGAGGTACGAGATAGGAGACGAACGAATGTTCGATGAAGCAATGAATAAGGGCGGCGTTGATGTTGACGATTGGAACGGTGGCGGCAGGTCAAGAACTTATAAAGTAGTACACCAACAACCTTCTTATCTCAGAGACAGCGTTTGCATTGGACTTCGCCACAAGCATACGTGTAGTCTGCCGGAAGATGTTTCATCGCCGGCTCGTGCTATCTACCTTACGTCTTCGTTGCGACTGCAGGTGGAGCGCACCAAATGTAGAAAGCTATGATGGACCCAGATGTCCTGCAAACTCGTGTTCTGGTGTCCCATCTTCCCACACGTAGTGAGAAGCCGAAGCTCACCAATGGTGACCATTATCAGTATCCGCGAAGCCGTCGACTCCACAAGCAGTAGGACCACTCGAGTCAGATTAGAGCATTACCAGCCCTATCCGAGTCAGACCGTGGCGTCGTCTGCTCGGTACAGTTATAAGGGATTCCTCATAGGCCAAGCAAAGGTCCCGTACGGCAAGAATAACCAACTGCAAGTACCTCGTGATGTGGATCAGGCCGTGAAAGCGTGGTCCCTGTATGCCGTTCACTTGGCTCGTGTCCACTGTCTCCGTCCGCGCATCCGCAATGATTGGTGAAGTTCCATATTTCGGAGTAGAAGAACCGGCCTCTCCGCAGCATCGAGTCGGCAGTCTTAGGGCAACCGTTGCTAGTCGCATGATCAGCCTCGTCGAGTCCGTGTATAAGCGAGTGAGGCACTTTGCGGGCTTTTCCTTAAGACCTTGGCCTACATGTGCTCTGGCAGCTGACTGCTGCTCCCGAAGGGCACTCCAAAAGATTCTTCTCCTGTTGGCGCAGGCCTCGTCTCCACATAGCCAGCTGTCTGACGGTGATCTTCGACAAGCATCTCCATCGTCCAGGGCAGTGACACAATAGTATCAGCTAGGCATGGGTACTTTGAAAGTGACTAGAAGGCCGACGAATCTCACTGTCAAGCATGAAGTGCAAGGCTAAGCCTCGCGGGAACCCCCGGAAAGCCCTAGAAGTGCTCTGAGCACAGGCCAACGTAAAGACGCGTACATTCACGAACTCCCGAAAGCAATGCACAAGCAGTGCGATAATGAAGTACTCACACAAACTCGAATGGGTGTTTCTCGGTTATGTTCAGTGCGCGAGTTGTCGTTGGACCAAAACGCCACGCAAGCTGCCAAGCATATAGTTGACCCGCTCCGCGTGCTAAGCAACCACGCGTCTTCTCTAGTACCACATGGTGTAGGATGGCCACCAGATTGACGATGAACATATGCTCTACACCAGCTCTCCTATAACCTCAATAACTCAACCTCACCAACATCCTTCACGTCTCTTCTATCATCCACCCGTGTCTCCCATTAGAGACTTCGTCAGAGAACTCTGATTCACATCGCATCTCGCAACAACTCCATACGGTCTGCCCGTCGACAGTCAACCATTGATTCCTTCTGACACAAGAAATGCTTTTCACCAAGCTGCTGGCCGCACTCAGTGTGACCACTTGCCTCGTCGACGCGCGCGCCGTCCCGACCGAGCGTACAACGACGTCTGTGGGCTCCTTGTACGGCTATGGTACCAACATCACAGGCCTTCGTCTGTTCTACGGCGATGGTATTGCATTCCTTGGCCAGAGTGTACCCGATGGAGTCTCAGTCGCAACCAATGTGACATGTAAGTGCGCGTGCTAGAACAAAGCGATTGGACTTCGTGCCGAAGGATCGTCGCCTGCCCCTCTGAACCAGTATCGTCATGACCTGTACTGTAGACACTATGGCTGACTGTCCGCAGTCACTGAGACGAGCGACGGCATCATGCAAGCCACCCCAACCAACTCAACCCTCGTGGCGAACTGGACGACGCCAGACCTGTTCATCGACCAGAGTGCTGGCGCTTTCGTCTCTGCAGGCTTCGTCAGCGCCTCGAACAGCAGCGTGACGACGACCGGCTTCACGATGTTCGGCACACTGCTGACCTGGGAAGGCACTGATGGCATCCTCGAGTCCAAGTGGTATGCTGAGCCGACAGGTCAGTTGGGCTTGTACTACCTCAAGTGGAATGTCGACAACGTCATCGACGAGAACGCTACGCCGATTGCCTTGAAGAATCTTGCCCCACAGCTACCTTGACACGCCGCTATCCACGCCGTCTGACGCAGCTGGGAGAGATTGGAGATTTTGCTCAGGTGGCGACTTGAGGTAGTGTACGGAGACAGCCGTAGCAAAGACGACTCTGTTCAGGCGCTTGACCGTCTAGGGGAATGTCGCAAAGCTCGCATTGCTGTTCGATTTCGCGTGGTAATGTGGTCTGCAGTTTGGCGGTTGTCTTGACAACATTAGCGACGATAGAAGGATATTCTTGCTCCACAGACTCGAAGTATTGCTTCATCAAATCATCGATCGTCGTGTTCTTCGTACTGACGGCAGGTCTGGCGACCTCTTCCGCGATCAGCTCATCCAGAGGAGGCTGTACCATAGATGCGAACGCCGCAATCTCCTTGCTCAGTAGGTCGCGCATCGGGTAGTGGGAGGGTATGCCATGTAAAGTGTCGTCGTCTGTCAAGATCCAAGGAAGTGATGCGCCCCTGCCCTTAGCGGTCTCAGCCAAAGTTCGTTCGGCCAGCCGGGTCGTGCTGTCTCCCCATAGTATGGCCTCGCAGCTGGACGCCTTAGCAAAGCTGACCACGAGCTTGCGCATGAGTATTTGCTTGACATCGTGCCTTGAGGTCGGAGAGTCCAGGGTAGAGAATAGCGATTCCAGCCGTGCCTCATCGTCAGCGCCATCTTGGCCTTCTGATAGGGAGCTCTGTTGAAAGAGCTCCTTAACGCCGTCAGAAGACAGCACGTCTGGAAGCGGCACCGTGCTGAAGGTGTGTTCGGGATACCGCTCCCTCACTTTGTCGGCCAGCGAAGCGCTCGATTTCGTAATGGCACAGTCGACGTGCAGCACGTGAAGCCTGTAACCCGTCCGTCGTGTCTTCTCAGCCTGCCCTTTCAAATGCTGGCTGAGAGCATGTAGCAATGCCATCGAGCACGCGCCGAACGAGAGCGGCAAGAGCAAGACCCGTTCCATGCCAATATCAACATGCCGAACACGGAAGCTCTCCATACGCTTCACGATCTTCGTCAAGACATACTTGCTGAAGCAAGCGGTACATAGTGGCTCTGTGCGCACAGTGATGGCAGGTTCGCTGACTTGACAGCGTCTGCAGAGTCTCACATCTATGGGCGCAGGTTCGGCGCGTCTCCCAGGCATGTTCGTCGTCCAGGTATGTTGGAGCGCGTTTTGTGCACAGTCGAAAAGTCGTTGTTGTCAAGACGGAAGTCTAGCTTTAGTCAGCGGCTTGATCCGGAGATAGAGTTGTGCGATGTGTCAGCCCTGACGCAGGGGCACTGTTAGAACAGGCACCAGATTTAAATCTCGAGGCTCGCCCAACAACGACGACAACGAACGTACTACTTTGGCGAAGCGACATGCTCTCAGTATGCTGTTGAGTTTCAGCGAGAGGAAGCACAAGTACCGTTGGCACCATGCCAAGGGCAACGTGGCCGAGATGCGCGGCGCCGAGCCTAACGGGCTTATTAAAGTTTCATGGCGGAATTCTTTGGATTCCGTCATCCTCACGATTCCCGCATCCACTTAACAGCAGCCATGACTGGGCAATCGTTTGTTGACCGCTCAGAAGCATCCCTAGACTTAAGGACATCTTGATCGCTACGCTCATCACCCGTCCTTCCGCCGTGGCTCGCAAACTTGTGCCGTACCTGCATCTCTAGCAGAATCCGAAAATCGGCTGTTTTTGCCGAAGGCAAACCGAGTACCATTGGCACCACGCTTGGCATCAGCCGCGGCAGTCGATATAGCATCCTTCGTTTCCGTCTGGCTTTCCTCCTCTTCCGATCTGCCATCTAGGGCCTATTGGGAGCGGCGACTGGGCGCACCACTTCGCACATGCCTTCGAACCGAGCCTATCTGACCGCACTCGACCGAAGCGCCGCAGCGGCGACATACGACCAGCGACTGTCCGTATACCCGACTTAGAACTGTACGAATCTGTATACATTGTCGCTTGGAAGAAATACTATCATTATATCTTGGAAGGTGTAGTCTGGGATTCGCAAGATGGCGTGGGAACAGTTGGACGTCAATAAGCCGCATTTGGTGTACATCATTCTTGGAGGATTTACGAGCCTGTTCATGTTATGCTCGTCTATCATTAAGGAGCGACTCTACATTGGCGAGGCTACGGTGGCCACGATCTGCGGTATCATCTTTGGACCACATGGTGCGGACCTCATCAACCCTCTGTCATGGGGCAACACGGACCAAATCACATTGGAATTTTCACGCATTGTACTTGTTGTGCAATGTTTTGCTGTTGGAGTCGAACTTCCGAAGGCCTATATGGAACGTCATTGGCGGTCTGTCACTTTCCTGCTGGTGCCGGTGATGACCTTTGGCTGGCTCGTTACCAGCCTTTTCATATGGGCCGTGATGCACCCTACGCTCAATTGGTTGGACAGCTTATGCGTGGCCGCTTGCGTTACGGCCACGGATCCAGTCTTGGCTTCTTCAGTGGTCGGTAAAGGCAAGTTTGCTAAGCGAGTCCCGAAGCATCTACGTGACTTGCTCTCTGCAGAGTCAGGGTGCAACGATGGTATGGCATTCCCGTTCATCTATCTAGCGCTGTACCTCATTCGCTACCGGCCGGATGCGAACGAGGTCGCTCTGCACTGGTTTTGCTATACGATACTGTACGAATGTGTTTTTGGCGCCTTCTACGGCGTCTGCGTGGGTTACATCGCACGTCGCGCGGTCAGGTACGCTCATGAGAAGGAGTGGATCGACAGAGAGTCTTTCCTGGTGTTCTACTTCGTCCTGGCCCTTTTCTGCGCCGGTTCCGGCTCTATTCTCGGGATCGACGACTTACTCGTTGGATTTGCATGCGGCGTAGGCTTCAGTAACGATGGCTGGTTCACAGAGAAAACTGAGGAAGCGCACGTGTCTAACGTTATCGATCTGCTGATAAACTTGGCTTTCTTTGTATACTTTGGCACGATCATACCATGGGCCCAGTACAATATCGGTATTTACAATCTGGACGTCTGGCGGTTGGTCGTCATTGGACTTTTGGTACTTTTCTTTCGCCGCATCCCGGTCATGATGGCCTTGAAGCCGGTCATTCCGGACATTAAGACGTGGCGAGAGGCACTGTTCGCAGGTCATTTCGGGCCTATTGGTGTTGGCGCAATATTTGTCGCTATTCTCGCCCGAGGCGAGCTGGAGACTCACTACGAAACAACGACTCCATTGGCAGCCTTGCCTGAAGCACCGTTTCCACATTTGAACATTATCGAGGTCATTTGGCCGGTCACAACATTCTTGGTCATATGCTCGATTCTTGTTCATGGCTCGTCTATCGCCGTTTTCACTCTTGGCAAGCACATCAACACACTTACTCTTACGATGTCGTACACGCAAGCGAACGAACAGGGTCCTTCTTGGATGGACCGCCTCCCACGCATCCAGTCCCGGTCGAAGAGCTCAATGTCTATACAGCGATCAGACTCTGATTATGACGAGAAAGTTGGCAATGGTGTGCCGCCTGGCATGCTTCCGCCGATTGGTGCTCCTGGCACCTTCCTGCGCAGGCAACGTGAGGAAGACAACCCAAGCCAGACGCAAAGCCGCGCATCTAGTAGGCGTAGATCGAAGCGCAGCAAGAAGCGGGAGAGCAGCGCAGGGCCCGGCGGTCCAATTAGTCAATCTGCGATTGCGCCCGCTCGGAGACAGGAAAACGAAGACGCATGGGCGCGCAGTGATTCCGAAACTCTTGCCGCGAAGAGCGAATCTCCGGCGAGCCCACAAGAGCAACGACTTGCGGAGCAGAAGCCTGACGTTGGGCCGGAGTCGGAAGCTGATCGTAACGAACGTCCCGAAGCTGGAGAGATCTTCGAGGAGGGCGACGAAACTGTCTATGAAGACTTGGAGGGTAATGTTCTCGCAGTCGAAAATAGCCAAGAAGAAGTCCCCAATGGGACACAGTCAGCTCGTGAAAGCTTCGAACGACATGAAGGCCAGCGTCTTATGCATGAGAAGCACACTGATGAGAATCATGGAGTTGCTACGACCGAGGATGATCCAAACCATTATACAGCGGATACAGTAAAAGAGAAAGTGAAGAAGGCAGAGCCTGAGGCTGAGGCGGTGCCTGAGCGACCGGGCAAGCAATGGCGTGAAGGCATGAAGAGGATGAGTACTATGACTGGCCTGCGTAAAGCCGAAGGTTCTGGCAAACCTAAGAAGGAGCCGAGACCCAAGGCTGCCCCGTCAGCAAAGTCTGGTCCTGCACGTGCGTACCAGTATGGCAACACCATCATCGTCGAAGACGAAGACGGCGAGGTCATCAAGAAGTACGACATCCCAGCGCCTGACAAGAAACGACCTACCAACGGCGATACTCGCAGGAGCGAGAGGAGGATCGGTCACATGGGCAAAATGCTTGGGCTTGGCGGTAAGGACGGTAAGGCCGAAGCCGGTGCTGCAGGGCCTTCGGATGCGAAGGCTGGTGACCCATCTGCTTCTCAGGCCGGCAGCAAACGAATGCAAGCGCGCCGAATGCAGTCGCAAGCTCAGGAGGCCGAGGACCAGAATCTGCGTTTTACAATGTCGGCAGGCGGCAAGCGGATGAGCAGGGCTGAATTCATCGACCAGATACGGCAAATGGACCCCAAGAGCAGGGCGCAAATGGTGGAGGACAGCAATGCTCCGGAGCAAGTCAAGCGTGAGGCACGTATTGACGCTCGCGAGCGTGCTGCTTCTGACGCCAAAGGCGAGCCAGGAGCATCAGTGCCTGTAGTGCCTGAGGAGCCAGAGCGAGAGCGAAAGGAAGAGCATAGAGGAACCAGGCCGGCTTTACATTCCGTCGCGAGCCACGAGCCTGGCGATCTCAAACTCGTCGACTCGAACGAGCAAGAATTCCCATTTCATGACATAGCTACCGATCTGCACAATGCCCGGGGTCGTTCACACAGCGGTGAGACTGCTGCGGAACGCCGGCGCCGTCAGGCTCTGGAACAGCAGGCGCCAGAAGAGGACTCGGAAGATGATGGCACCGAGCGCGTTCCACCCAAACCAAGTGCTAGTTCCTCACAGCAACAGCGCCAAGCGAGTGAAAGTGGCGAGACTGCCGCTGAGAAACGCCGGCGTGAAGGCGCGCTCGGGTTGCGTGACGAAGAAGAGAGTGATTCGGACGATAATGATTCGCCTGGACAAGCGCCACAAAAGCAGAACATTCGATTTGCGGGTGACGACTCACCACAGGACCGCCAGGTTAGCGATGCCGGCGAGACAGCCGCTGAGCGACGACGTCGGGAAGGCGCCCTCGGACTGCGAGACGAAGGCAGTGACAGCGATGAAGATGATACGCCGAGAGAGGTACCGCAAAGGCAGAACATTCGCTTTGCGGACGAGATGCCACCACGACAGGAGCGACAGCCTAGACAGAGCACGTTGAGGTGGGGCAAGAACGTCGGCAGGTAACGATTGTCTACTAAGCAAGGCGTTTGATGTTATGCATGCAGGTCTTCATGGCTACTGCGCTCTGTGTATTCTTCTAGCATGTTAGCGAGGCGCTGTTGGCTATAAAGGTACTTACGTTGAGTAGATTGCTATCGGCAAAGCGTGTATGGGATAGAATTAGACAACCAATACATGACATTACAAGCTTGACCCGCTATCTCCCCTTCACACATATACCGAGTTTGACATGGCAGAAGGCTAGGGACAACATCGCAGCATGGTCATTGGGCGAACTCGACGCTCAGCTGACTTGCATGCATGTGTCGCAATAGCGGACTCTAGATACGACGCAACCAGGCCGTCATGGGACGCTCGTGCCATTGCCAAGCATCTAATCCGGAGTCCGCTTTGGCATAGATTTCAGCGCCCACAGCAAGAGGATCAGAGCTAGCAACGTTGACTTCGTCCTGCAGGCGTACATCAGCGACGTTTGGTTGCCAACATCCCGACGATCCACGTCTGCTCCAGCAGCAAGCAATTCCCTCCAAATCTTAGCATTGCAAGACTCCATACCATCATATCTTTCACAGGCATGGTGTAGCGCATTTCTGCCAAACACATCCACCGTGTCGACCTTTGCCCTTCTCTCGAGGAGGAGATGGACTATGTCTGTTCTCCGATGAGCCACAGCGACCATAAAGGGCGTCATGCTGTAAGAATCATCTAGTTCTGTGATCTGCGCTTCCAGAGAGATGCCAGCGCTGATGAGGTCCTTAGCCATGTCGGTAGCGCCATACTGACAGGCATAGTGGAGCGCAGTGCCTCTAGCCCGACCTCTCTCGTTCACGGACGCTTGATGTTGGATGAGGAGACGCACAACCTCAAACTGGCCCTCGCGGGCGGCATGCAGTAGCAGAGGTGTGCCTTCGAACATTGCGTTGGCCTGCACCTCACCCTCTAACAACCGCTTGACGAGCATGATTCGTTTACCTCAAGCCGCACGCATGGAGAAGGCACTATGATGCCTCTTTGACCGAGTGATTCTTGCGCCTTTCTGAAGTAACAGATCGACGATCTCGAACCGACCTTGTCCCATAGCAAGGTCTACGGAGCGGAACGGCAAGATATCTGGTCCAGAACGTCCGGATCTACACCGGCCTCGATCAAGACACAGAGCGCCTCTAGGTCTCCTCCCATGGCGGCAGGACAGAGAGCGTACCGCTCACAAACGCCACATAGATGGCGTTGCCTACCGGTGAGAATGATCCTGATCTGATCAATTCGGCCCATCCGCAATGCCCTACCATGAGGACTTCTTGCCACCTTACAGCTGCCCTGGACCAGGGATGTCTTGTTGCCTTGAGGGTCTGCTGGTATAAGCTCGATAGACTCGTCCCCAAGTAATGTAACCCTCGAGAAATTTGTGATCATAGTAGCGAAATCGGTCTTTTGGCTTGTCTGTAGCCTCGACGGGCACAACTGCAGCGAGTTCACACTCCGACGCACAAACAGTGAAGGGCTGGAGCGCTCGCTATGCTCTGAAAGCCTGCTCACTACGGAGATGTCTTTTGATAACATTCGCTCAACGCTCGTGTCGATAGCTTCGAGGTACCGATATAGTTGGAAC
>Ga0268244_10000827_pt1 | contig 11648 bp, 9 predicted proteins | sample AgamicMgSfe_FD_200258 | JGI IMG/M metagenome (GOLD analysis project Ga0268244, IMG submission 200258) | Agave microbial communities from Guanajuato, Mexico - Mg.Sf.e (v2) (version 2) | ecosystem: Host-associated > Plants > Phyllosphere > Phylloplane/Leaf | place: Guanajuato, Mexico | collected... | reverse complement strand
GTGTGATACTGCGCTCCAAGACAAAGGCAATGGAAGCGACTGGAGTGGCATGGCCATCACGGCTTTCGGCCATGGGTCCTTCGGGGCGACCTGACATCTCCTTTCACTTTCTCGATCTCGGGCATCTACAGTGACACAGTACCATCGCGTTCCTGGCCGACGGACAGACACGTTGTTGCGGCTTGCAGTAGAGGCCGCTGTTGAGGCCGTCATTTGAAGCGTGAATGCCCAATGTCGATTCCGCGAGAGAAGTCGTGGGCTTCCAGCGCGTTTGAGTGTGAAGTTGTGTGTGTGTGTCGTAATTAATCTGAAGAGCTTATACTCTGAGCTAAGATCTACGAGCGTTTGCTCGAGCCTTGCTACATGTGAGACGGAATCGCAGGATCCTGGAAGAAGAGTCAAGATTGGGTCGGAGTGGCAAGGTGGGAGGCAAAAACGTCCCGGCCTTTTGTGTCCTAAGTCTTCCGCCAATGAACTTCAGGCTGCTAAGGCTTCCCGACGAAAACGTCACCTCTTGTTCAATCGCACAACAGTAGCCATGCACATGCGAAGTCAATACATCGTTCAAGTGTATGGCAAACGGATGTTGACAGCTGCTGCGCGTGCTTAATATATGCGGTGCTACCTGAGCCGTACACCGTGGCCGGGATGCTCTCCTTGCTCTGCTTGAGTGCATCCGAGCCTTGTCCTCCCCTTGCGATGGGCTCCAGCTGACAGCACACCTCATACGCCTCCCACGCACGACAAACGGACATGGAAGCCCTGTTGAGCTCTTCGACCGAAGCTACGCACTTGTCTTGATTGAGTTAGGAATTGGGGAACCGTTTGCAGCGTGCATATAGTGCTCGCTCCTTTGCAGTATCAAACGCCCTCGGTCAGCAAATCAGCTCCATACCGAGCCACAACCCACCAATGCCGCATGGACGGCAGTTCACGGCTGCGATGATGAGCCCACATCAGCTCTCTAGCTTGACAAGAAGACCAATGGCAACCTTCCTGGTTGGCCTAGAGTTCACGGTTCCGGACACATCGGCGATAGTCACCCTGTCTAGAGCTTCTCACGCTGCTCTGTCCTTGCCCGTCGCATCGAAGGATCTCTGTTTGAGAGACTATCGCGAGCTATCACGGAGCTCACCGTCTTAGGCTAATGATGGCCTGCAGCAAGAGGGTGTGGTTGTTGTCGCAGAGACAGCAAGAATGCTTTCCGGAGATGTCCATGGCGAGATATAAAAGCTCAGGGGTGGTGTTCCCAGCTAGGTTTCCTTCCTCTTTCCTTCGCTACACTTGGTCCTAGTCAACAGGTCTGATCATCCATTTGCCTTTTCTGTTACACTTCGTCTACCATTAGTAGCTACCAACATGACTACTTCGTACTACCAATACCAGTACCAACCTACCGGGTCGCTGCCAATCAACGTTCCTGGCAAGGCACCACAACCAGCATTCAATCCTCGTCATACGCGTAATTCGTCGGCATACAGCCAACTCTCAGCATCACCACCCGAGCGACCAGAGAGTGTTTCAACATCTGGCGCAGGTCTTTACTCAGCCGCGTCCAGTAGTTATGCCGGTAGTGAGTACGAGAGCTCGACGACTGGCGCGACGAGCGTGGATTTGCTGGACTACATGAGCGACCGTCTCTCGAATGCATACAACCCCATTCCGCTAGACCAGAACCTGGTGAAGCAGGCGCAGATGTGAGTACAAAGCGGTGAGCGTTCAAGCAACGACTCTGACACCTCCGCAGGTCAGGCGAGCTGAACGCAAAGAACCGTGAACTGCTGGCCTTGCAAGCACAGGCAAGAGCGCGGCTAGCCAAGACTCGCGCAAATTTCGCTGAGGGCATGAAGGCAGCCAAAGATGTTCAACGGGATCTCGAATGGACGCAGAAGAAAGTACAGTAAGTGAATGCATACAGTCCCCGTCCCACAGGGCCGTTTGCTGATTTTTCTGGCAGTGCATTAAACGCACGAGCAGCACGCAAATACCCGGAACAGTACAGAGCTGCGAGCAAACGGTATCCGGCGCCGGTCGACGACTGAACATGCCCAGTTGTTGCTATATCTACGACCTTACGATGCGAATGACTTCCACGACCAGACTTCTTTGGCCAACACTCTGTTGTATATGTTCCCGGTGGCCTAGTGGTAGACTTTTGATGGGAGGACGTCCGATTAAGCTCCATTATTGGCTTTAACCTATGTTTTAGTACCTTGCATCAATCGCTGCTAACACTTCGGCATGCATGGACTGCTGCAGTAGTCTACTCCATCACGTTTAAGTGCCGACAGGCCTCGCAGGAGTGAGCCGAAGGGCGCTAGAGCCTGCAGATCGCCAGTTCTGCAACAGTGTGATCGTAATTCTGGCTATTGGACGGCGCCGACATGCGCAATCTGGCCAATAGCATGGTGTCAGCATATAGGTGAGCTTCCCTATGGCAAAGCCGGTATGGTTTCACCACGACGCCACATGTGCAGCCAGCCACTTAAAGTGCTCGATCTTCTCGTGCTACTTACCCGAAGTGACGAGTCTTCCATGTTGTGTAGCCAGTGCGATCTTCATCTACTTGCCTTACCGCAGCACAATCGCGGAATGTTATTGTTAGCCCTCGAACACTCCAAGGAATCTACCACTAGAAGTGTACATGTGGGCAATACAGTAGCCGTTTGTCTGATCTACCAATCGGCGAGAGGCCCTTCGCACCCTTTTAGACAGATATGGCGGCACACGATCGTTTTGACACACGGAGATCTCTGCAGTAGGCCGACCCATTGCGTCAAGTCGAGACGTAGTGGCTTGTGACGTAAAGAGAAATGGACATGTTGCAGTATGCAGCAAACAGCAATCCACTAAAGTGTATGTGAGCTATTGTACAAGTATCCACCGCATGCCTCGTAAAATCATCATACCACAAGAAATGCAACCATCGCTATGCCGAAAGGAAAGTGCGAGCAGTGACAGTGCACATTGAAAGTGTTACCGGTATGGATCGCCGGTGAGTGTTGTTGTTGAGGGCCAGCAGTGAGCCTACTCAATGTTGATACGCCTGGTCTGCGGAGCTTGAGCCTTCGGCACGACGATGCTGAGAATGCCATTCTTCAGGCTGGCTTTGACGTTCTCTTGATCGACGTGCGTAGGGAAGGTCCACGAGCGAGCAAAATGACCATTCCTGCGCTCGGAGAGCCAGTAGCGAGAGCTGTCAGACTCTGGCTGCCGCTCGGACTGCGTGACCTCGGTGGATTCGGCGGCCTTCTTTGCTGCTTCGGAGGTCTGGACGGCATTAGGATTGGTGTTGGACATGGCGCTCTCGTCCTCGACCGTCGGCTTGTGGTAGTTTGTGCTCTCGGCATTTTCGCTGCCTTCGGTGACGCGAGCCTGTTCAGCCTGGTCTTCGACGGGACCAGACGCAGCTGGACGCTGGCCTCTTTCCCTGACGGTCTCGGTGCGGCCCTTGATGCTTAGAGTGTTCGTAACGGTGAACTCAATCTCGATGTTCTTCTGGTCGATGCCGGGAAGCTCACCGTGGAGCTCGTAGCCTTGACTCGTCTCTCTCACGTCGAAACTTGGCTGGAAGGTGCGGAAGGAGCGTGGTGCAAAGCTGCCATTACGACCGGAGATGGCTAGTGCTTGACTGGCGTAGTCATCCATAAGCCGGAATGCTGGCGAATCTAGGACTCGGAGCATTGGTGCGAACTCGTTCGCGAAGACTCGTGGGAAGAAAGACATAGTGCGTATGGTGATGTAGATGATTGGGCTTTTGTTGGTGACTCGGTAGACTGTTGGTTGTCGGTAGCTGGTTCTTTGCATAGAAGGCTTGCTGTGATTGTTGTAGTTTGGATTGTAATGGTGAGAGAGAATGCTTGGGCTTCGAGGGCAGCTTTATACAGTTCAGATAGTACGTCTTACCTCCTTCGAAGATGCCAGCACCCGCTAGACTGTCACCGATGTGGTCAGGCGGCCTTTGGCTAACATGTCATTCTGGATATTCCCAGGACTTTCTCGAAAGCTCTACCGTTTGCTATAAAGTGCTGACTCAGCGGTCGACGGGAGCACGTGACGATAATGCCTCAGTCTATGGCGCCGGCGATCGTGCTGTATCTTGAGCAAGCACTTCTACCTGTTGGCGCTGGCGATAGTTTTGTTCCTCGAGCATATATGTCCCTTCAATCTCGTCGCGCTTGTTTCCGCGTCACCGCGAAAAGAGTTGGTGACATGCTCCAGTACTGAATTGTGTGAGCTTATGGTAGAAGTTTTGGACAGGCAGACAGAGCGCTCGAATCCCCTCTCATGCTGCTGAGATGCTGCCGAGATGCTGCCGTATCATCCGCTTGTAATTACAATGCCTTGGATGTAAAGGAGATGCTTGTACAGTCGGCGGCATTATCGGTTTCGTTCACTTCCGGGCGATGCAAATGCCTAACGCAGCGTACCTTTTGAATCTTCAACACTTTGTTAGTGACTGTAACGGAGCCAGGTCAGCAACACGTAGGCTTAGAGACCTCGACCGTATGCAATACATGGATCTCAATAAGGCAAGGTCTTGATGTGTCCATACAAGAGTCGATAGAGTCCTGTGCGCTTCCTAATAAAGAGCGAATGCGCAGGCTGGGTTTCACGGAGGCCATGGAATTGGATCGCTATGTCGTCCACCGATAGGCGTTCGCGTAGGTATTCCCAGCGCATCTTAGTGCTCCACTCAACGGCGAAGATTGTGCAATGCAACGAAGCCAAGGCGATGGCGAGGTCTTTATGAGTATGAGTTGCACCTTTTCAAGGTGATTGTAGTAGGCAGATTCAGCTGATGATGAGAACGATTAGCATTTCCACAACACCGCCATTGCGCGTTCCGGCGTATTGCTAGCCAACAGCTCAGCAGCAGCATAACGGAAGGCGATCGAGCAGCACAGCACGCTCGTACGCCGCAGCAAGGCCTCAAAGACTGGTTGAAAAGGCGAAGTCATGATGTTCAGCAATCAGCGATGCCAGCTGCCGTCGATCCGACAAGCATCGTAGGGCAAACGGATACGACAGTGCGGTTGGTGTGTCCAGACTAGGGTAGATACCGATATATGATGAGCCGGCAGCGGATTTAAAACAGTTCTTCGACTCCTGCAGACCTTTGTCTTGCTGGCTCCGAGCGCTTGCACTGAGCGCGATGACCATACGAGTGTGAGTGCCGCCGGGTCACACCTGTGACACTTGCTACTAGCGAGCTTCTATCACCCATTGTTGCGAATCGCTCCGATCGAGGCAGCGCGCTGTATTTGCATTAGTTCCGTGATGCTGTCAGGGCGGTCCGTTTGTCTTGGGAACTGCTGAGCAGTCTGTTATGTACCGCGGATGGGGCCAAAAGAGGGCAGGAAGCACTGTTGCGCGGCAACTTGGACCGACAGATCCGCCATCGCGAGCTGGTCAGATTGAAACTCCAACCCGCCATCTTCTGTCGCAACTCATCTTGTAGAAGCAAGCATCATTCCATTACTGCGGTATTGTTTCTGCGTTTAGCGCGCGTTTCTTCGCTAATATGAACAACGTCCGAAGCGATTACCCAAGTATCATCGTCAGGCCCACCGCAAGCTCTGCCAGCACCGAGAGCCAATGCTAATGGTGTGTAGCCACAAGTACAACCGGGCCAAGCAGTCGACATCCTGAACGATCGCGTACGGCAGGTCAGCAAGCTCAATACGTCGATCGCGGACTGGCTACGGGTAAGAGACTCCGTCGATGCAATGCGCACTGTTCCGCAACTAAGAGCTATGTGAAGGAGAGGCGACAACTCGAGGAGCAGTATGCATCCGGACTACGAAAACTAGCGAAGAAGCAGGTGGACGATGACGATCTTGGGTAGGTACAGGCGGCACTGGCACTCGCGCATACGGCTAATGGAAACGCAGTATCTTCTCGGTTCCATGGACTACCCTCACAGGCGCAGCAGATGCGATGGCAGACTCTCATTCTGCGCTGGCGACAAAGATCGAAGTCGACGTTGAGCGACCCTTGCGCGAGTTCACAGGCAGCAATCGCGAGATGCAGGCCATGACGACGATACAAGGCAACCTAGCGTCCATGGCGAAGGATGTTGAAAGAGCGCAGCAGAAGACCGACAAGCTTGTTGGCAAGGGTGACAAAGCTGAGGCCGGCAAAGTAGCGAATGCGACCTCGGAGCTGGATAACGCGCACTCGCAGTGGCAGTCGCAAGCGCCATATGTCTTCGAGAACCTACAGGCAGTGGATGAGACTAGGCTCAATTTGCTAAGAGACGTCTTGACTCAGTATCAGACGCACGAGGTGGACATGGTCCAAAAGAGCCAGACTACAGCTGAGCATTGTCTGAACGTGCTGCTTAGCCTGCAGACGGAGGACGAGATCAAGACGTTCGCGCTGAAGGCCGTACAAGGTAAGCCTAGGCTGGAACGTGCGCAGAGACCAAGCGTGCCTACGCCGTCTCGGGCGGGCCCATCTTCAAGTGGGTTGGTACCTACCATTTCTCACCCAGATGATGCGAGCCAGCGCTCAGCTTCTGTTCAGGAAGAGAAGAAGAAAAGCAGATTCGGTGGGCTGAAGCGACTGGGCACGGTAGTAGGAGGCAAGAAACGAGATCGACAAAGCCAGCAGCCTTCTAGTCTGGCACCAATGGCCGAGTCACCCGAGAGAAAGCCTAAAACATCACCGTTCAACTCCTTCTCTGGCAGGTTAGGCAAGTCAAAAGAGTCGCCAGCTTTGGACCCGCCACAAGAAACGCCTTCGCGCCAGAGGCCACGATCGCCACTTCGGCTGGGCAGTGAGGTCATGGAACAATCGTATGCTGCCAGGAACATGACTTCGAGCCCGACACCCGTCCAGCGACCAGAGCCGACAGCGCAAGTCAACGGAATGTCTTCAGCGACAAGTAATGTACCACCGCTGGCTGCTACTATCCCAGATGGCAGCCACCAGGGCGATCTTGCGGATCTGGAACCGCCGAAGCCGAGCCAGGCCGAGCCGCAGGCAGAGACTTCAGCTGCAGAGACACCAAAGGACAGCGAAGGCTTCTCCGTACCGCCTGCTCATCTAGACATCATCTCGCAAGCGCAAGTCGACGCAGCAGCTGCTGGCGAAGGTACAGCGCCGGCTTTCAACGTCAACATCCGTAACGCGCCAATACAAGAGGAAAGCGGAGATTCTCAGACGGCGTTGGCGAGTATGGCGAATAAGCTGGTGAGTAGCATCACGTATACTGAAGTATGGCCAGTGCTAACCATCTTGCTCACAGCAAGCACCGCCATCCGTCGCTAGTAGAGTTGGCACGTTACGTGGGCGCAGACAAGGCCGGCCCGTTAGCGCCATCAACAGCACTTACTTCCCGCCTGTTGAGCAGACGCCAGAAGCTACGCCGAGCGCTTCTTCACCTTCGATGCAGACACCAGCTCAACTCGTCAAGGAGGACTCCCGAGAGATTGCACCTACACCACCTCCTCAGGCGCCAGCTATTCAGCCACCAAGTGATAGCCCAGTTGTTCCACTTGTACAATCGCCATCTGACAACTTCACTCCTGCCATTGCCTCCACAACGGCATTCTCGCCCTTCGCTTCTACCATGAGTCAACAGTCACCCTTCAGGCCCGAATCTCGCGCTGCTCCTGGCACAGACCACGCCACAGATACTGGCTCCATCCGCTCGGGCCGCTCACTTACCAGCACAGGCAGTCACGGCCTCAAACATCATGATCTGCACCAGACTGGTCTGAATGCTTCCGTCATCGAGACGATCGGCGCTCGTTTCGAAAACGGCAAGGCTGTCAGCTCCTCGCTCATTGGAGAGATCGCCTTAGCATACAATCCGACAGACTTGTCATCACCAACCGGGACGGAGAATATCCGCTTGGAGAACTTCGCGAGCTTGGAGAAGGTCGCACCGAACCCTGCATTCATTACGCAGTCGCCAAAAGAAGGCGAGTATTCTGTCAACTTGTCACAGCTCGCCAAGACGCAGGTGGCGTTCAAGTACCAAGTACGAGCGGATGATACCGGCTCACAGGCACCGTTGCTTATCACCCCGGCTTTCAAGATTGAGACAAGCCAGGCAAGCGTCATCGTCAGCTACTCACTCAATCCCGCTTTCAACATGCATGCACGCGAGAGCGTCACGCTATCCGGGGTTGCGCTCGCGCTCACTTTAGAAGGCTCAAGGGCGACTGGCTGCCTATCGCGACCAGCGGGCACGTTCAATCGAGAAAGAAACCTCATCTTTTGGCAGCTCGGCGACATCACGGTCAAGGTTGGTGCCGCACCTGAGAAGCTGCTTGCGCGGTTTGCAACGGAGTCGGAGGCTACGAGCGGCCATGTGGACGCACGGTGGGAGATCACGGGTGAGAATGCGCAGCCTTTGGGCAGTGGTTTAGCTGTCAGCATGCAGAGTCAGAGTGGTGGTACGGGTGATGATCCGTTCGCGGATGATGATGGGTTGACGAGTGTGTGGAAGGGTGTACAGGGTGCGAAGAAGCTTGTGAGCGGCGCGTACAGCGCGAAATAAGCCGGAGAAAGTTGTGTATCTGTACATACGCATTGCGGTCGTTGTTGATACCCGGGTCATAGATCGTAGCTTAATGTTCCTTACAAGTCGCAGCGATCATACAAGAAAGCCAGCTCAACAGCATACTGCCGAGTGATACATCAGCCTTGGCATTGTTGGACGTTTGCGAGAAACTCTCCCCAGCGAAGAATCCTGATATCAACCTTGGCGTATTCACATGCACGCCGGCTAATATTCGGCGTTGTCGCCATCTGCCGATCCCAATTGAGCCGCATGCCACTTCGCGTGGGGTACTTTTCGACGCGCTTGCGCCTATACCTGTACTTAGCGGTCGTACGGGCTTCACACTTTTCCCCTAAGTACAGCTGTACGCGATTGCCCAATTCAGATCTCGTAAAGATGGTTGGGGTTAGTTCGCTGACTGAGAGGTTAGCAGGTTTTTCCTTCCTCCCCTTCCTTCGCAGTGACCTTTCCTTTGTCCTGAAGGTTCATTGATGCATTCCTACGGATACAGTCATTTCTGAGAACGACGTGCCTGATACACCTAGACAGGTAGGTGGACGATGGCAAAAGATTGCGACGAGAGCCGGCGGACACCAACTGTGTTTGAGCCAGATGTCATGGACGCACCTACGATACAGCCGAAATTTCTGTCCAAGCACGATGAGCTCGGTCTGATTGCGGTGGGCTTTAGTGGAGGCCAGGTAGGTCACATTGTGCTGAAGGTATGTCACGGCGCGCGCTGACTTTTATGCGCAGTGCAAGCCGGGCGTTGACGCTGCACCGATGGCGCTCATAGAGTCAGGCCTGGTAGATCAGCTGCAGCACGACCTTGAGTACAAGGTGCACTACGACGGCCAAGTCCACGCCTACAACGAGCTCATCCCGAAAGAAGATCCAGACTACCGCAACATGAAGAAGCCGAAGATGGTGAGCGCAGTCACCCAGCAGCTCAGCAAACAGGTATACGAGCAGGCGAAGGAAGGGCGTTTCGTGCTCACGCTTGGTGGTGACCACTCGATTGCTATTGGTACAATCTCAGGCACAGCAAAAGCACTGCGGGAGAGACTCGGCAGGGAGATGGCCGTCATTTGGGTAGATGCACATGCGGATATCAACACGCCAGAGACGAGCGACAGCGGCAACATCCACGGTATGCCGGTCGCGTTTCTGACAGGTCTCGCCTCAGACAAGCCAGACGCGCCATTCGGCTGGCTGAAGGATGATCAGAAGGTCAGCGTCAAGAAGCTCGTCTACATCGGCTTGCGCGACATCGACCGCGGCGAGAAGAGGATCCTGCGCGAGCACGGCATCAAGGCTTTCAGCATGCACGACGTCGACCGCCACGGTATCGGCAGGGTGATGGATATGGCGCTGGGCTGGATTGGTAGCGACACTCCGATCCATCTCTCCTTCGATATCGACGCGCTGGATCCGATGTGGGCGCCCAGTACTGGCACTGCGGTGAGAGGCGGTCTGACGCTGCGCGAGGGCGACTTCATCGCAGAGTGCGTGCACGAGACTGGAAGCCTCGTCGCTCTGGATCTGGTGGAAGTGAACCCGAGCCTGGAGGAACATGGCGCGGCGGAGACGGTGCGTGCAGGTGTGTCCATCGTACGCTGCGCCCTTGGTGACACCCTGCTATGAATATGTCCCGTGGGGCTGGAACTCATTTGATGCTGCGCCTGTTAAGCGCTGGAGTTAGACCAGAAAAGATTGAAGGATAGATTGCGTGCAAAGGAGAAACACAGCACATAATCCTCGACCAACCTAAACCTCAGCAACTTCCGATAGCTCTTCTGAATGTGCAGTCATTCACACATATTCTACGCTGAGCACAGGTTTCAGGAAACAAGGAGTCGCCGGGTCGGATCTCCGGAGCTCAAGCTGAATTTCGTGTCTCGGATCACCTCCGGATGGCTGATGCTGATCTTCCGCTGAGCCGCAACCAGCTGCAGGGCCCGACTTGCTGGGTGTAACCGCATTCAAGTCTGTTGCTGACTGTTTGTCACAGCGCTCGAGCGCACAACGTCAACGGACTCCGACAGACACCTCTCTTCATGCATCAGCATAACACGATAGGAGGAAAGGCTATCGGCGCTATATCTCATGTCTCACATCCGTGCATGTGCTATTTGCAGAGCCGTCAGCTACTCAACAGTCACTGCTGTATCTCAACGCTGCATCCCTTCGTCCATGTCTTCGTAAAGCTTCACGGCGTACGTCGCGTTTTGCTTGGTATATCCGTACCTCGCTGCAATAAGTATTCAAAAGCCCATCATAGATTTTTAGTTACTGCCCGTTCAAGAAGCTGCTCTAGCTGTCGACATGGCGTCGGCTCGCCCGTCTCTAAGACCTCTCCTGGTGTTTCCAAGTCAACTTGTCGCTGGACAGCGAAGAAGTATCACAATCAAGCAGCTTGAGGCTGCAAAGAATGGTAAAAACGAAGACCTGTCCTAAACGACAACACAGCTGATGGGAGCTAGATCGTGAGCGCGTGGTCATTCTAGGCTCAGGGTGGGCCGGTATGTCCATCTCCACAATATGGCCAATGAATGATGCGCCTGTATTGACTGTCGGCAGGCTATAACCTCGCGCGAAGTCTGAATCCAAAGAAGTTTCAGACCGTTGTCGTCTCGCCACGCTCATACTTTGTCTTCACACCGTTACTGGCTTCAACCTCTGTCGGCACACTGGAGTTTCGCACTGCGCTTGAACCGGTCCGATCACGGTCTAGCAAGTATGAGTACATACAAGGCCGGGCTGACGCTGTCGACTTTGGCAAGAAAGAGATTATGGTACGCGAGACAGTGCGAGATCCAAACCAAGGTCTTCTCACTAGTCGTGCAGGCGAGCTGAAAGACGAGCGACCTCTGGAGATGCGGATTGAGGCTAGTCGAGGCGAGCTCTTTTCCATGGCGTACGACAAGCTGGTCATTGGTGTTGGAAGCTACAGCCAAACATTCGGCATTCCCGGAGTAAAGGATAGCGCTTACTTCCTGAAAGATGTACAGGACGCAAGGCGTATACGGAACAAGCTGCTGTCATGCTTCGAGACTGCGGCCTTGCCTACCACAACCCTGGTGCTCAAGAAGCAGCTATTGAACTTCGCTGTCGTGGGTGGTGGGCCCACTGG
>Ga0268244_10000825_pt1 | contig 11694 bp, 16 predicted proteins | sample AgamicMgSfe_FD_200258 | JGI IMG/M metagenome (GOLD analysis project Ga0268244, IMG submission 200258) | Agave microbial communities from Guanajuato, Mexico - Mg.Sf.e (v2) (version 2) | ecosystem: Host-associated > Plants > Phyllosphere > Phylloplane/Leaf | place: Guanajuato, Mexico | collected... | reverse complement strand
TACGGGGCATGCTCTTCTGGGTCTATCGCGCTTGGTCAGTGAACATCATCCAGGGGGCCTCGACGATGGAGTTTCCACACTGACAGGACCTCCGCATCGTCGCCAAGCCTTCAATGTTGATCCCGTTCCTCAACGCGGACGCGATGTTGGTGTTCATGCTGCCCGCCAGGATCGCATTGCATCGGATGCCTCGTGGGCCGTAGTACACTCCCGTGTTCTTGGTCAAGCCGAGCAGGCCGTGTTTTGACGCGGTGTAACTAAAGGGGGTCAGCATGTACATCGAGTACTGCGAGCGACTGCTGTCCGGGGAGGTCAGGTATCGCTCTCTTCGACCGGTTGCCACAATGCAGGCATTCGAAGCACGCCGTCTTTAGGCGTGCGTGCGAAGGGCCATACCTAACCTCACCGCGGACATCGCCTGCCTAGGTCATGACATACGCAGCGCCTATCGAAGCACTGGTCAGCACATACCGCCCAAGGAGACCGCATTCGTGCCCACAAACCGCTTATAAACCCATGAGCACCCGCGACCGACGCAATGTTGACAATGGCGCCCTTGACATCGTGCTTCAGGAACAGGTTCACTGCTTGCTTGGTGACCATCGCCGGGGCGGTCAGGTTGATGGCGATCACGCGGTCCCATAGGCTTTTGTCGAGGTCTCCGGCTGGGTCAAACCTGGCACTCAAAGGTAAGGATAACGGCCTGCTGGAGCGATGTCCGCAATTCTACCTGTCCATGACGCCGGCGTTGTTGACCTTCGTAGAGAAGCAGATGTGAGATACTACTACACAACAGATCCGCATCAGGAATCCTTACAACGTAATCCAAATGACCGAACTTCTCTTCCGCCTGCTCGAACATATCGTCCAGAGCAGATTCGGACGTGACATCGACGGAGAGAACGAGCGTGCATTCCGGGTATGCCGAAGACACGTTCTCCTTGAAGTCGGCGATGAGATCTGGATTGATGTCGCAGATCACTACGTTCCCGCCCTCGATCAGAAACTTCTCCGCGATCGCTCTTCCCAGGCCGCCGCATGCGCCCGTGATGAGTGCCGTTTTGTTTTTGTGTGCCATGGTGCTGTTTCGGTGGATAGATATGACCAAGACGAGTGTGGAAAAGAGAGAATACTTGTTGATATGACCTCGCAGAAGCGAGAGGAAGAGACAATTGAAGGCGTTACTGACAGTATACTTATTACCTAACAGTACAGTATACATACTGTAGCCCTAGAAGCCAACGTACCACCTGTCACCTGTGACCTGCCTGACCCACATCGCTTATTGACGTTGAATACTGCGTGTTCGCTTGGGTACAAAATGCATGTCAGACTCCCGTTTCGAGCACAAGTCCGTCGTTCAAGGGTTCGTATCGATCAAATATGCGTGTACCTAGGTACCTTATGTTTGGGTTTCAGCTCCGAGATGTATAAGCGCAATCGCTTCCAGCTGGAAAGGCTACGGACGGGTATTTATGTAGGTACATAGATACCTAGGTAGGTAAGCTCGTGCACCAGTAGAGGCTCATCTCGATTCTAGCGACAACGCATTCGAGCATCCTGCTCCTGTATCTGTGTGGTTGGTGTTGGTGCTTATAGGAGTGTGATCAGATCGGATGGGGATTAGACAGATTGCCCCATCCTCCGCCAAGCCCCTCTTTCGGTGCTTCGCGATGCGCGTCCATCAAGCTCCATCTCCCCGCAATCGTCAATGACCCTCCGAGGTACTCGCAAGGCAGACACCTCTCTCTTCCACCATAATATCACTCATCCAACACTCCCCATCGTTTGCACAGTCGACCCCCAGCCAGTCGGTTCAATCGCGCAATGACCGCCGGCTCTCTCGTCAACCGGGAACATGCCTCCCACAACGAAGCCGCTCGCTCGTACTTCGAACACTCGACCGCCAACCGCGTGAACACCGACGTGGTCATCGTCGAAGCGCTGCGAACAGAATACCCCAACCTGCACCTCACCGTCGTCCCGCAATACGGCTGCGATCTGCGCGCCTACGTCGCCGCCGGTCATGCCGCGCTCGCGCCCATCGACAAAGAGAAGGACCGGCTGACATGGCGCGAATTCATCCCGTCGTCCTCTCGTCTCAGCGGGCCTCGAGGATTCCTGGTTGAGGAGGTCAAGTTCGGCAAGTTCTTGCTCGACTGGCAGAACAAAGAGTATGTCGTGTGCATCGCCGACGGTCGAGATGGCGGGGGCGCGTTTCCGCACGTGGTGAATCAATACGTGCTGTCGGCTTCCGTCGAGGCCACCAACAAACTCCTATACGAAGTGGGAGCTTGGGGCAGTGAGCTACACAACCAAATCTGGGTGTTTGACGGCGGACGCTGGCAGAAGAGTGCGGAGCTGTGGGACTCGGTGCAGAAGTCACGTTGGGAGGATGTGATTCTCGACGAGGGCATGAAGCGGAAGATAATCTCCGACGTCGAGAACTTCTTCGATAGCCGAGACACGTACGAGCGACTGAAGGTTCCGTGGAAGCGCGGCGTGATATACCACGGGCCTCCAGGGAACGGTAAGACGATCAGTATCAAAGCGATGGTGAATAGCTTGTACAAGAAGAAGGACCCGGTGCCGACACTGTACGTTCGCACACTGGCGAGCTTCATGGGCCCGGAGTACAGCATCAATCAGATCTTCGCCCTCGCCCGACGCACCGCCCCGTGTTACCTCGTCTTCGAGGATCTCGACAGCATCGTGACGGACCAAGTGCGCTCCTACTTCCTCAACGCCGTCGACGGTAATCCCAGTCCACCAATCCCCCCACGATCAGATGCATCCTGACATCCTTCGCAGGCGTCCAGAAAAACGACGGCATCTTCATGATCGGCTCAACCAACCACCTCGACCGCCTCGACCCGGGCGTCGCCAAACGCCCCTCTCGCTTCGACCGCAAATACCTCTTCCCCAACCCCACCGAGGCCGAGCGCACAAAGTACATGCAATACTGGCGAGCCAAACTCGCCGACAACGACGACGTCGACTTCCCGGACAAACTGTGCCCGGCCATCGCCAAGATCACGTCGGGGTTCTCTTTCGCGTACCTGCAGGAAGCGATGGTCGCGAGCCTGCTCGCCATCGCGAGGGATGGCGATGCGTTTAGTGAGCGGGTGTGTCTGGAGTGTATGCAGGCGGCGCATCAGGAGATTGCGAGTGGGAGGCCTTGTGATAGGGATAGTCAGCGGCCGTTCAAGGGCCTGTATGACTGGCTGTGGACGGTGAGGATGGCGGATGGGGAAGACCCGGGGTTGGACGACTATGTTCTGTGGCGGGAGATCAAGAAACAGGTGCGGATTTTGAGGGAGGAGCTCGGTGATGGTAAAGCCAAAGGATGATGTGTATGGGCATGTTGGGCGATGGCGTATACTTTTGCTATGCTGGGTGTATGGAGGTACAGGATTATGGTGGCAAGAACGGAACGATCGAGACGCGATATACGTTAATGTATAACAGGGATTTGATTGACTCGGTAAAGTGCGAGGACATAGCGCCGCCATGCTACACATCCTTCACACGCGCCCACATTACTTTCAAGCCGCCCTCTGCTTCTCCCGCGCAGCCTTGAACTCCTCCCATCCAGGCGCGTGCAAGCCTTCGGCATCGAAATCGGCGTCTTCAACAACGTCCACATATCGCACTTTCCATTTCCCGATCCGGAACATCAGCATCTTACCGTGGAGGAGGTACTTTGTCACGAGGTCCGGCTGTTGATCCTGAATGCGATCCCAGAGGAGTTGGCCTGCCGCATCCCGGTCCGCGACAGTGCTTGCTCCGTCGTTGCTCCGCGGTCCCCCAGTAGACGTTGTGGCGATGGAGACGCCACCCTTGGTGACGAGACGAGTGCCTTCGGACTTTGTGGTCACGACGCCAGCGTGGTAGAGGATGCGGGAGATGGGTTGACCGATGACCAGAGAGGATGGCACGGTTGTGCGCGGAGTGCTAGCATCACCCGGCCCGATAGATAGTGGCGCGACGCTTGGGTTCCGAAGAGCTTGGTGTTCTTCGCGGGTCCGCGCCGCGCTCGCGGGGCCGTGGACGAGCTCGAGGACTTCGCTGGCTAGGAGGTGCTGGGCCTTGCGTTTGCCGGGCTGGACTGCATGCTCTGCCATGACGGACGTGATGTGCTTTAGAGGCAGGAAGGTGAAGAGCTTTAGATAGCGCTCGACGTCGTTGTCGGAGGAGCGCAGGAGGAACTGCGGAGCATGTTAGCGATGGCTCGGGAAGAAAGGTCAGGAGCTGGGCACTTACACCGTACAGGTCGAATGAGGTGGTCATCGAAGGATCCAGCCATATAGCGTTGCCAGCGCTCTTGCCAAACTTTTCGCCGCGGCTCGTCGTCAAGAGAGGGACGGTAAGGCCCATCGGCATGTTCTCAGGCTCAGGGACGACAGCCTTTCCATCGACAGTGGTGGGTGCGGTATCCTTCTGGGCCATGTATTTCACAGCGTCGATACCAGCGATAATATTGCCGTACTGGTCGCTGCCTCCAATCTGAACTTGCACTGGAATATCCTCGGTTTTGTACATGTGCCACCAGTCCCACGCCTGCAAGAGCGGATACGTGAACTCAGAGAAGGACATCCCATCGCCCTTCTCCAGCTTGTTCCTGACCCTGCAACCTGTATCAGCAAGCAATAGTTACTTATGTACCCCGTCGGCTTGGACTCACTCACGTATCCCTCCCAAGCATAGCACCTATTCTCATGCCGTTGCCCATCATCTTCAGGAAGTCGAGCACATTCACCTTTTCCAGCCATTGCGCATTGTTGAGAAGTTTGTATTGTCCACTTTGTCGCGTTGGCGCAAAGCGCTGCTCTCCAAGACACACCGCCTTGTCCCAAATATCTTCCACTTGCGAATACATCTTCTGGAAATTCTGCGCGTGTGTTGCATCGGCGTGACTCTGACGAGACGTGAGACGCCCCGTGGGATCACCAACTCTTGCTGTCGCCCCTCCTACCAAGGATACTACACTGTGGCCATGGTGAAAGAGCCAGAAGAGGACCATCAGGGGAAGTAGATGGCCCAGATGTAAGGACGGCGCAGTTGGATCGATGCCGGCATAGAAGCCAATTCTTCGCGTTCGGAGGAGCCTGTCCAATACATTACGGTCGCTGTCGCCGGTCAGCAAAGTCTGAAGCATCCCGCTGGCATCAATGAAGACACAGTGCGTACCCAGCGATCTGATTTACATATCCACGCTCCTCCAAAACACTCAAGATGCTGTCTCCGGATGGTGGACTGCTAGCGTGTGAAGTGCTTCGCCGTGGAATTCTGGCAATGGGCCGAACCGCGCATCGCAGACACCCATATTGACCCTGCGCAGCGAAGCGCCTGGCTATGGAGCGCAACATGGGCGCATTGATCCGATCAGCAATGAATCTTGGAGTCTGGTATTCCCAAAACGGAAGTCGAGAGCTTCAGCTTCAGCCGATGAAAAGCCGGAGGGTGCTGCGACCTCCTCGGCTTCGCAACTTCGACTTCACCCACCACCTGCCAGAAGAATATACACATATACATGTAGGTAGCGCGATCTATATCAATCACTCCATGCACAATGTCAATCATGAAGGCTATCTCGGTTTCAGAATTCACATCAGACCCTTCCACGCTGCTTCCATCTGACGTTCCACGTCCATCCCCTTCATCCGATCAATATCTCATCCGTATCACTCATTGCAGCCCGCAACATGCCGACATCTTGCACGCACAAGGCAAACATCAAAACAACAACGCCAAGAGAGGCTGGTGTTTCCCTCCGTTCATTCTGGGCTACGACTTCGCCGGAATCGTCCAATCCCTGCCGGCAGAGAACACCGGAACACTCGAGGAAGGCGACAGAGTCTTCGGCGCGGCAATCGGAGCCTTTGCGGAATACATTTGCGTCAAACATGGCGCGATACGGAAGATCCCAGATCGGCTGAGCAATGAGTTAGCTTGCGCCATGTCCGGACAAGCGGTAAGCTATGCAGCCGTCGTTCACGTTGCCAAAGTGAGAGCCGGGGAGGTCGTCATGGTCAGTGGCGCTAGTGGAGGGCTTGGGAGTGTGTGCTGCATGGTTGCGAAAGCGCTCGGGGCGAAGGTTATCGCGCTCGCTGGTGACGCTGAAAAAGCGGAGCATATGCGGCGAGAGATGCAAGTGGACCACGTCGTGGTGATGGAGGGCGATTGGATGAAAGAAGTCATGAATTTCACGAAGGGCAATGGTGTAGACGTCGTGCTTGATAACACAGGCATGGTGAACGACGCTATCCGATGTCTCGCTTATTTCGGACGGGTCGTGATTCTGGGCTTCGCAGCGCGCCAGGGCGTGATGGAGGATGTCAAGATGAACAAGCTCCTACTCAAATCTGCGACCGTGGTCGGGTATCGCTTCGGTGAGAGCGGGAGGCGCTATTATGATGAGCTTCAGCAGATATGGGCGGGGTACTTGCACATGTTGGAGAGCGAACGACTACGGCCGATGCTGTATGGGAAGTATGATGGGTTGGGAGATATCGGGAGGGCATTGGATGATCTGGCTAAGCGCAAGGTCTACGGAAAGATCGTGGTGGAAGTGGCGACAGTCGACGAGAAGGCAAAGCTTTGAGATGGGTGATTGGACTTACGCAAAGCATTGCTGTTATGCGGCGATCCTTCTCCGGTGAGGCCCGTTGTTGCGATTATCAGCGACTCCTACATCATAACCTGGTCGGCCATCCAGCGCAAGCCAATACTTCCCGCGCAAATATTGCTTGACAAGTACATCGCATCATCGACCTAGAACAAGGCACGACACGATTGCTCATAAGGCTTCCACGATATCATGTAGACTGGGCCGACCTCGATTTCAGACATTCGATCTCTATGGAGGCCGAGGACGCCCAAGGGGCTGCATGCAAGGCTACAGGAGACGGACTTGCACAATTCCGGATCATGGACGACCCATGGCCCGCCATCTTCACCCGCCGCCAATGGAACGCGCCGCTGAAATGCTGTTAGGGAGTCCTTGGAGCGCCCGATGCTCTTTGTGCGTGACGACAGCGATCAGATCCTCGAGGCGTATGCGACCGGCGATGCCCGCGAGAACGTCAGAAGGAAACCCGATGGCCGTATACCCGGCCTATCGGCCTATGAGAGTGGGACAAGTTACCACCATCATGAGCCACACTCTGCAAATAAGATCACGATATGCACCGCAAAGAAACTCTCGAGAGGACGATTGTCGCGGAATCGCTCGAAGCGATGCGAAAACCTCTAAGTGAAAGGACTGCTACCGATCGGGTCATCCATAGACGAGCGCATGCCCATGACATAGCATTGTCAGCCTGGTATCAACGGCTAAGCATACAGATATGCATACAAGACTGCGAAGGCGCCGCGTCACAGACAAAGCCGCAAGAGGCTGTAAAGCGTGGATTGACGATTCGCGGACTCAGTCCGTCCTTAGAGCGGCACTGTCTCCTTCTCTTGCCGCATACACGCGACCACGATGCCTCCAACGCCGAGATGGGCGTGTAGGGTGGGTACATCACAGGTGGACAAGGAAACACGTTGCGTCACAGCTCTTATGCGAAAAGCAGCAGTGGCACGATTGTAATTGGCCTCGTCACATAGGGACGGACAGCCTGTCCGTTACAATCTGATAATAAAAGTACAGAACACATAGTGCTCTCAATTGAACCAGAAGCATCACCCGCTCCAAAACGCCCACCAACCAACACCACTTTTCCATTTCCAAGCTCTCCTCACCTCAATCATACCTCGGCCCATCATCCGCCCCCGGCGTCTCCGCCGCAAACGGCCCAGGCGTCTCCGGAAACCCGCCGCCAGGCGTCTGATACGCCGCGGGCGTTTGATAACTATTGCTACCTCCTCCCCGGAAGCCCCCGGGGGTGGGCTGGTCTCTAAACCCCCCGGGAGTAGGCTGGTCCGCGTACCCTGCCGCGCCGGGGGTGGGCGCGGAATGGAAACCGGGCGTGGCGGCCTCCATGCCCATGCCGCCGCCGTAAGCGGGGGTTTTGGAGCCCGAAGGCGCGGGGGTGCGGCCACCGGGTTGGTTGGCGTTCCAGGTCGATTGCTGGGAGGAATTAGTATCGATAGATGGGTTGAAATGGATAAGATGGACTTACGCCTCCTCCTGCGCCGCCCCACACACTCCCTCCACCGTAGCTCGTCGCTCCGCCGTAGCTCGTCCCGCCTCCGTAAGCCGTTTGCCCGCCGAAGCCAGAACCTCCGTAGGCAGTCTGGCCGCCCGCGTATGCGGGAGTCCTAGCCCCGACGTCCTGTTTCCACGCAGGCGTCCTTCCGCCGCCGCCTCCGCCAGCGGCATACGCAGGCGTGCGCGCGCCTTGCATGGCGAAAGCAGGGGTACGTCCGCCGGCGCCCGTAGCATAACCGGGTGTCCGTCCCGTGCTCGGCGGCGGTCTGCCCATGGTGAGGTTCTGCATGCCCGAATCCATCGCTTTCCCCGTGTTGGGGTCGATGATGTTGAGCATGGCTTTCTTCACCGGGACGATCTTGTTCTTGGCGTGCAGTTCCACCTTCGCCTCCTCGGGACCCGCATCCTTCACGATCCCGATCATACCCTTCTGAGGACCCATCCGGATCTTGACCGTCTTGCCGATTAGGCGATCCCGACCCTTCTGCTGCGGTGGCGGCATGGGCCCGCCCATCGCCCCGGGCTGTTTGAGGGCCGGGTTCATCTTGGACAAGTCGACTCCGCCGCCGGCTTTGCCTCCCTTAGCGGCAACGACCTGGACATTGGAATGTCTGCTGACCCACACGCCGGCGTTCTCGGATCGCTCGCGGTTCTGTGCGAACACGAAGTTGCGATGTAGGTGCAGCACCCGCCCCGACTTTTGCTCGCCGGAATGTTCCTTGATGGTGTCTTCCAGCTTCATCTCACTGCCGTCGCGGTCTGTGGCGACGGCGTTCCGGCGCTTTTCGATCTTGTTCGAAATGTTGCTGGGCAGTAACGTTCGCACAGAGCTGGTCTGGTCAAGAACGCGTAAGCTTTCTCTCGCCACTTGGACAACGCACCCGACTGTCGCAGCATCAAGCTGCACGAGGTCAAGAAGGTCGTATTTGCTGTCAGCCGCCGCACCGCCAGAGTCGGTGGCTTCTCGCAAGTCTTTGCTGAAAACGGTGATTTCTTGCTGGTTGCTATCGGTGAGGATGGTGACACGATCGTCCCTGGTCCGGACGACCATGCCCACTTCATCGGTAAACTTGCTACCTCCGATGACTTTGACATGATCACCTTCCCTGAAGAGCTTCCGCAAATCTTTGATAGGCGCGTCGATGGTGAGACCGGCCAGAGCTCCCATGCCGGGATCGACTCTGACCTTGACGACATCACCGTAGACTTGTATCGAGCGCCCCGTGATACCTTTCTGCTCGCCGCGGAAGACCTCGACCTTGTCACCAGGCAGAAACTCACCCGACCTGCTCTCCTTGAGCGTGGCTGCCAGCGCTTGCAGATCCAGATTTTCCGCCCCGTCCTCAGCTCCCGAGGTTGCGAATCTCGTCACCTCTTCGAGCGTAGGGTTCACGTCTTCAGTCTGCAATGCGCTGATCCTGAAAACATCCTCCAGAAAGCCGTCGACGTAGGTCTTGTTCTGGTAAGTCCATGCATTGGCGCTGAGACCCGGCTGCCTAGTCAGGTACCTGCCGTGACGCTTCTTGGCCTCATTCTCGCTGAACAGACGCGGTGGTGGTCTTTGCACGGACGTCTTGATCCGTTTCCGCTTGTTGGATTCCTCACCTCCAACGACCGGAGCATTGACGTCCTCATTCAGTCCATAATCGAGACGGGGCACCAGCCGGACAGTGACATCAGTCCCGTTGGTTTCTACCTCCTCGACTTTGCCCAGGTCACCCTGATATAAACCTCGCCGAACGCGCACGTACATTCCCGGTTCAAGCTGCTTCTCCTTTCGCGTCTTGAGCAGATCCGGCATTTCATCAAGTGGGATCATGGTCGGCTTGAAGCTCATGTACGCGCCCGTAATGCCCTCGAGCGCCGCCACTACGTCCTCCATCCGGCGGGCTTCCACGTACAGATTACCAGCCATTGGGCTGTTGTGTCCACCACGCTCGAACGCCGAAAATATTTGGACGGGCTCGCGGGAGGCTGCACGCTCGTGGATGCGGGCTTGCAAGGACAGCAGGACCTCCCTCTCCTTGCCGGGCTTGCACTTCATGCGGAAGATGCGGGGATCCTTTTCTCGGTCTGGTAGGAGGAGGCGCTGGGGCACAATGGCCGAGCCTGCGCCGGCCGCGCGCGACTGTCGGCCGTATCGCTCTTTCAGCCGTGCGGCCGTCTCCTCCACGTCGATCTGAAATTCCTGCTCTCGTTGACGGTCGAGCTCCCGATGCTTCCGATCGTCTCTGTCGGCGCCTGGCGGTAACTCTTGCAGGTCGTCGGGATGCATCTCTTCACCGGGCAGGTCCTCATCCTCCTCAGGCTCCTCCTCATCCTCTTCATCAACTTCGGCCTCGACATCGATGAACTGGTTCCGCCGGCTTTTCTTTCGGCGTTTGCGCGACGGTGCTCCCTGCAAGCGTGATTAGCCGGGCATTGACTGTCAACGCATAAAGTGGTTCGCACAATGTCGTCGTCCTCGTCCTCTTCATCCTCATCTTCGTCTTCCTCGTTGTCCTCGTCCTCTTCCTCGTCATTATCGCGCTGCTCTCCATCCTCGTCAGCTCCGACGCGGCGGGCGGCGCCAACTGTCCCTGGCTCTTCATCCTTGAGTGCATCCTCGTCCTCGTCTTTAGGCGGTGATCTATTCCTGACCGATCTCGGAAGCGCGTCGTCGTCGTCTGCGTCAGCATCCACTTGCGGCTTCTCATCAGCTTCGTCGTCCGAGCCGATCTCTGGTGCCGGATTGAAGTCGTCCTCTTCGTCGTCCGGGAAGTCTTGATTTAGTATGCTCGCCATGATGTGGCGGTGTTCTGATGGAAGCTAGTACGAGTATAGTCGCAACACCGTGATGAGGGGACCCCGTCGAATGGTGTATATGACACGGACCGAAGTGCCAGTTGTTGAAGAGCGGTACAGTGGAATGTCTGTGTTCGTGTCGTGGTACCTTCGGTCATTGGTCGCAGCTTGAATGCTACCAGCCGGTCAAACTTCGGCGACTTACGACGGAGCGCTGAGTGAGCCATACCGCCTCATCAACGGATTTTGTGTTGTCTAATCAACTAGTTGTTGTTTTTATTACTCTTATGGCTAGTTTTATCAGTTTTATTACCTTTGTCATCGCCGTCACCGTTGCCTACACACACACACACCTCGTCGTCGTCGTCGCCACCCTATATACGTATACTAGCGCTTGCAATGCTAGCTAGAATAGTCGATCTTAAGCCTTATAAGGAGTCTATCACGCGGTAGCTACATGAAGGCGTGTCAAAAGAGGCCATCTTAGAGCGACTACAAGCGTAGGCGTAGGCTCTTATAACTCGTTAAACACTTAAGAGGCGACTCGCGTAATAGAGCATCTAGGTCCGCGCTCTAAAACACGACTAGCTACTAAAGGCTTGTATAGCCTTCATGTTCTATAGCCTTCGTGTGACTAATGCGACTACCCTTTAGCTTCTTTAAGCGGATAGCTTTAGCGTTAGTAGCTAGCAAACAATATAGCGGATCTGCCTTAGCCTTAGCCTTACGAAGTAGCAGATAGTAGAATAGACGGA
>Ga0268244_10000822_pt1 | contig 11703 bp, 13 predicted proteins | sample AgamicMgSfe_FD_200258 | JGI IMG/M metagenome (GOLD analysis project Ga0268244, IMG submission 200258) | Agave microbial communities from Guanajuato, Mexico - Mg.Sf.e (v2) (version 2) | ecosystem: Host-associated > Plants > Phyllosphere > Phylloplane/Leaf | place: Guanajuato, Mexico | collected... | reverse complement strand
GTGGGGGAGAATAATGGTGGGGGGAAGGTGGTGTCGTTGCCTGAGTCGCAGATGTTCTGAAGTTGTGTTTGGATGGATGGTTTTCTTCGAGGGGCGTTCGTTCTCCTTTGGAGTTTCGTTTTCGGATGGTGGGTTGGAAATGCATGGTATGGCTCGATGATATACGTGAACACGTCGTCGATCCCCGCGGCCCCCCCCCTTTTCTGCACGTTCTCGGTATGGGGCTATATATAGTTTGTTCGGATGAGCGTAGATACGGGTAACGATCGATCTTAGAACTCGATGGGGCATCTTTATCCTTTGATGGTGAATGAAGAGCGATGGAAACTGTTCACTCGTTCCTTTCTGGAAGAAAAGGCTTGTGTTCCCGTCTTTCACTACTGTCCAATAAAGAGACAACATGTCCATGTCCCTGGTGAGAATGTACGGACGCGGGTTGACCGCGATTGCAAACCCGCACTCCACGTTGGGGGATCGCGAGATTGATAGATGATCGGGTTCGAGGCCTTCCAGCCAGTCTCATCGCCATTCATCAAATCGGCGAATGTATCGACCCACAGCTTCACTCAACGGGCTTCGATTAGATTCTCCCGGAGCGCCGACGGTTGAAGGGCGAGGAACAATGTATGGGAGGAGGTTGTTTGATGGGAATGAGGTTTTCTCTTTCCTTTCCTTTCCATCCAGGAGTGTAGGGGTTGCGTACCTGAGTGACCTACTAGGTTGTCTCCGTAAGGGTGCGCTGAGCCGGAACTCTGGCAGCCTGCACGCGTGCTGGAGGTGGGCGTCGTGGTCCATTGTCGTAGGCTCATACATACACTGTGGTTGATATGTACGCGTTTTGTTTTGTGATCGTGGGACTTGCGAGTTATGGCGTTCATCCCACTGGTAGTCGTGATGTGATGAGATGAAGTGATGTTGTAGCCCCACACAAGACATCACACCAACACCTCACCTCAACCTCAACCTCGTCCGTACGCAAGGCAAGACACAAGCAAAGCCCATCCCCCGCCGTACCGATGTGTTATACAGTATTACGCCTCATTGCGTGGCTGAAGCGAGAGCAACCGTACTACACACACTGGATGGTATCATATCATCAGATCAAGCAAGGAGATGTTCGATCTTCGGCCCGACCAAAGCCTCCAAGTCCTCCCTGCGTCTGCTGGTACCTCCTTAGGCTGACTTTTTCTCACACGTACGACTACTAGTAATGACGGCATGCGCACCGCTCGATCCAGGAAGTTCGATGAGCCGCGAGTGCAGTCGTTCCGGAAATCGCCATCCAGTCACCAAAATCGGGTCGCACGAGCCACGATGCGCGTTCGCCTTGAGCGCCTCATCTGCTGGATCACTCAACTGCTATTTACCCAGACCTGGGCGATGCCGTGCACCTATCGAGCAGAATTCGATGGTCGAGGTGTGTTCTTCGGACGATGCGGATCAACCACGCGCAAAAAAAGCCACCTGAGGAGTCGGGGCGCCTTCGAGGCTGCCGGGTCCCCGTTCGAGTGGAAGGGCCGGCATGGGTTGTGACTGGGATTGCTCAGCATACGTCTTGTGTATGCTAAGCGAGAGTCCTCATGCACCCACTCACATCCACGCCTGTGATAACCTCCTGGTATCTCCCGCTGTCGGACTATATTCGTCCACCCATACGTGGGCGACGACATCGGGTCTGCCACATAGTACTGTCTCGGCGCAGGCCAGACCGAGCAGAGCCACGTCGGACCCGGAAGACGAAGGCCACTCATCATCGGTCCCGAGTCCAGGAGGGATCGAATGTGAGGAAACAGTAGAACCATGTATGACCTGTTCACGAACTATCTGTTCTGATTCCTAGTCCTTCACTTTGTGTTCTCTGCTCTGACCTTACCGTAGGCCGTCTTACGGCTCCCGGCATCCGGTCCTTCAGGCTTGTCTACTGATGCTACTCTCGCCGCTGGTGTTGCTACACCTCCATCATCCCCAATCATTTCTATTCCTTCTTGCTCTTGCACTCATCAGATTCGTCTCCATTATGTTCGCAAGACTGATCGTTGCTGGTGTGGCGGCACTCGGGTCTGTTCTACATAGCTGCCTCGGCGCCGGAGGCTCGACAGAGATTCAACACCGCATTGGTCGATACGAATACGACCCATGTTGATTTCGATTCATGATCGACCACTTGATATCGGATGCAATCTGCCTTTTCAGACAAACGTCACCTCTGCGATCGTATACACGTAGACCATGATAGCCATACGATGTGTATCTTCAGTGGCGCGAGGATTGCAGTCGACTATACACCTTGATTCTGCCGTTGCCAGACTTGACATGGAATGCCCGTAATGATAGAACATGAACGAATAGGTGCTACAGCACTGCTACCGAGCCAACTCGAGACATACACCCAGCCTTTCCACCCCGTGCTCCAATCGTGCCCGCTGCCCCTGGTTGGGAGAACAACCTCCGGCCTTTTGGCTTGCTGTAGGGTCACTTTGCTCCTGACTAGTGCGACGAACCTGCCTGCAAGGTGTCGAAAAGGGTTTAGGAGTGCCTACTTCCCGTTCCGGTTCTGCGCACGGTGTCGGCGCGAGCTTGAAGCTAGACCGTGAGCAGACGTTGACCCGGACTGACGTGGATCGGGACGGCACTGCACGGTGAATACCCGTTTGAGATGCGCTCGAAAAGCTCGGGAGTGGGAATCCCATCCGGAAACTCCGAGCAAGATCAGATCCATTCCGACCTCAATCCCAGTCATCATCGTCATACACTTCTTCACGCGCGGCTCTCCTGACCGCACGCTTGCGATCGTCATCATCGGTCATCTTCGCGCGCACCAGCACGCCGCTGCTCAGCAACCTCGCCTCCAGCTCGCTCACGGTGAAGCTATCAGGTTTGTAGCCAATGCCCTCGAAGCCGATGATCCGGTCCGCACCAACACCATCCTTGAAAGCGATCACGCACGGCAAGACCTGGATCCCGAGCTTGACGACCAGGAAAGGCGCATTCTCCACGTTGATGCTGACGAAACGCGTGTCGAAGTGCTTCTCCGCCAACACCCGGAGCTTGTCGTCCATCATGCCGCAGCGATTGAAGTCGGGTTTCATGAAGTGCACCACGCAGAGTTTCGTCGACGTCGTGATGTCGAGGAGGTGCTTCTCGTCTGTGATCTCCTGGTAGAGGCCGTGGCCGGGTTTGTCCGATTTGATCGCTTTCGCGCGACTCAGTTCGGCGTGCAGTTGCACCAGACGCTTCTCGCGCAGGGCGGAGAAGGTGGCGTCGCTTCCCTCGTCCTCCAGCTCTGCGATGAGGGCGTCTTCGTCGTCGCTGTCCGCGGCGGACCGGCTGCGGTCGAGTACGTGGCTGACCTTCTCGTCCAGGGCTGGCATTATGGGATTGTCGATGTCCTTTTTCGTGGCAGACAAACAGACTGAGATGCCGAGGTGATATCCTGGATGGACAATCGCTTTGTTTCAATGTTTTTCTGGAACGTGTTCGTTCCAAATGATGAAGACGCGTTCACGAGCGGCCCGCCAGTGCTAGTCTAGTCTGCGCCTTACCCGGTCCGTGCCGATCATCTCTACGTGCCCAGGTGAGAGAGATGCGCCGGGTGGTAGAGAAGGGGAGGAAAGTCGAGTAGTGACGATGATGAAAGTAGTACAGATGAGGGTTGAATCTTGATACGAGGTGTCGTTCGCCTCGGCCTGGTGACAATGGCTTTCCCAGCGGTCTCGTCTCCCGCGACCGGTTGGAGTGAACAGGTCCTTGTCCCGGCACTTTGATAACGTGCAGGTATTCGGGCGTTATATGCATGCGCGTACGAAGCCCTGCAGGGGTCCGGGAGAAATTTGGCTAAAGTTAACCTCCTACCACCACCACCCCCAAGCAGTCCGGTCGTTGTCGCGACACGACTCTGTACAGTACAATCCCCTCTCCTCACATACAGGAGACATCTATCGCGCGGCGCCGACCCGACTTATTAACCAAGAACATCACCTCAATCTCCAGGGCCCTTCCACAAGGCGGAAGGCTTCACCCCTTGCTGAACGCGCGTCTCCGCACCCCTCAACCGTTTTTCGGACACAATGGGAGACGAGAAGAAGAGGGACGACTATACCATTGAGCTGGGGGACAAGCAGCCGAACGGCCACTTTGACGCGCAACCCAAACCTCCACAGCCGACCGCCATGCAGTCGTCCACGGCCGCCGTCACCAACAACCCCGTCGTCTCCATCCTGAGTTACTGCGGCAGCAGTATTCTCATGACCGTGACCAACAAGTACGTCGTAAGCGGGACGGGATTCAACCTCAACTTCTTCCTTCTGTGTGTGCAGGTAAGACGACACCACCGCCTCAAGCGACTTTCCCTAGCCCGCCCTGCTAACGGCCGATTTCAGAGCGTCGTGTGCATAATAGCCATCCAGACCTGCAAATCGCTCGGCGTCATCTCCTACCGGGACTTCAACACCGACGAGGCGCGCAAATGGTTCCCCATCTCCCTCCTCCTGATCGGCATGATCTACACCTCGACCAAGGCCCTTCAATTCCTCAGCATCCCCGTGTACACCATCTTCAAGAACCTGACCATCATCCTCATCGCGTACGGCGAGGTGCTCTGGTTCGGCGGCACCGTCACGAGCATGGCGCTGCTGTCCTTCGGTCTCATGGTCCTGAGCTCGGTGATTGCGGCGTGGGCGGATATCCAGCACGCGCTGACCTCCTTCTCCGGTGACAGCAGCACGGGCGAGGCGAGCGAGAAGATTGCTACGCTGAACGCGGGATACATCTGGATGATGCTCAACTGCTTCTGCTCGGCGACATATGTGCTGGGCATGCGGAAGCGGATCAAGCTCACCAACTTTAAGGATTTCGACAGTAAGTCTAGCTCTGCGAAGTGGGCATGGGCTGGAACGATGCGGCTAACACCAGATACCACCAGCGATGTACTACAACAACCTCCTCTCCATCCCGATCCTCCTCCTCTGCTCCCTTTTTCTCGAGGACTGGTCTTCCACCAACCTCCAAACCAACTTTCCCGAGAGCACTCGCAACTGGCTGATCATTAGCATGATCCTCTCCGGCCTGAGCTCCATCTTCATCTCGTACACGAGCGCCTGGTGCGTCCGCGTCACCAGCTCGACCACGTACTCCATGGTCGGCGCCCTCAACAAGCTCCCCATCGCCATCTCCGGCCTCGTCTTCTTCGACGCGCCCGTCACGTTGCCCAGCGTCAGCGCCATCGGCATCGGTTTCGTCAGCGGGCTCGTGTATGCGGTGGCGAAGATGTGGCAGGGCAAGCCGGGCCAGCAGCAGAAGGGCGTGCTGCCGACGACGAGTTCAAGTGTGCAGAGTATGAGGGATTCGCTGAAGTCATGAAGAAGTATCGAATTGAAAAGAGGCAGCGGGGGGAGGAGCAGGTCCAGTCGCAGTTAGAGCATGGAGTGGCGTTATAGAAATGGGTGTTCAGGAGAACGTGAGTGGGGATGTCTTTGTCGAAGGAGGTCATGCGTCTGATTGCGTGCATGATTGCCAGTATGCGCTGCACAAGAAGACGAAATCAGGGCTGGAACGAGTGCGGGCCACGTGAGCAGTGGCCGGCGGGCTTGCGCTGGAAGCAGGTATGTATGTCTGGCTTCAACTTCACCCACGCGGACGTTCATGGGAAAGGTGTATCTCTGTATGTTACATATCACTAGCTTTCCCCCGCGCTTTCTCTTCCGCATGGCTTCTGGTTCGGCTGCGGTTGCGATGCAGCTCCTCAAAGTCAGGATTCGGACACCGCTTTGGTCTCAATCAATACTCACACGCGACACAACGACTACAGGCCATTCGCTCAAGGTGGAAAAAACAATACTTGCTTGCAGTTTCGAGACACTTGCATGGTGCCAGCGGTCATGATACACGGACCTGCGGATGTCATCCGAGTGATCACCATGACCCTCAGACGTGTGCGCTTCACCTCGATCCGTTGGTCGTCCGCTCACTGCTGTAGGCTGAGGGTTCGGCAATGATGTGCAGGGCAAGAGCTACTGAATGGGCCCGGCGTTAGATCTCGTCCGTCCATGTTTGTCGGAGTGATGGCCTCGTAGAATACAGGTATGCCAGGAGACAAGCATGTCACAGGCGACGTTTGTGCCTGATAAACATGTGATGCGATCTCCATACACCTGCAGTTATCATAAGCGTAGGGCTGCAGTCTCCAACCCCCGGGCGGCTTGGCGTTGACGTACAATTTCATGAGCCTGACGATACATAAGATAAGGTAGGTGGTTACCGTCCGAGTCACTGCTCAGACTCGCCCTCACCGCAATCGCACGCCATCGCCATCGCCACCAAGGAGGTGTTATCAATATCGACGCGATTGTTGGACACTCTCCGAGACTGGCGGACAACCGTGTGCTTTACCGGCTCGCGCTTCGCTTGAGGGAGGGTCTCAGGTGTCGAAACATTGGATAAAGGACATCGAGACACAAGCACACCTTGCGAACCTCATAATGCCCTGGAGGTGAAATCTTGATCGCGTTATCAGCGACGATCGGTGTTTAAACCTCTAGACCGTTCAACATACAGATATCATCCAAGCCACCCTTCTCCTGCGACCTCCAAACTCCCCTTGACTCTCGTCGGACGCGCCATATCGCGCGCACCTCTCACTTCCTGCTCGTGCGACCCGCGCTTGTGCGCAGTGGACTCTCTATCATATCCGAAGGCGCACGCAGGTCACTGGACAGGCCCATGATGCAGCAAGCGGCACCATCCCGGAAGCGACCTGCGCCTGGTACATCGCCAACGGTGCAGCAGCATCCCATACCGCCGCAAACACCCTATCAACATGCGCCACAGCCGTACATTCTGGAGGAGAACAACGACTTCGGCAACTTCGACTTCTCCAAGCCCTTCCCCAGCGGCCCCGATGTCGCTAACGGCAACAATTTCTCTGCGAATGACTCGAATGCGGCGCGGCCTCCGACATATGGCAGCGATCTCGTTGGGGTACCGCCATCCACGGACCTGGTCAGGCGGGCGAGGAACCAGCAGCTGGCGCCGGCAGGCACAGGGCAAGAGCAGGAGCAATGGAACGGCGGCGCTCTCGATACTGCGCATAGGCAAACCGAGGATGAGAACGAGCAGGAGCTGGAAAGGAAGGTCGCGGTGGCCAAGAAAGATGCGCAGGCCAAGCGCAAGCAAATTCCACCTTTCGTGCAGAAGTTGAGCAGGTGAGCATACCCTGAGAGACTGTGGTGGAGACACGCTAATGGGGATGACAGCTTTCTGGACAGCAGCCACACGAACCTGATCCGATGGTCAGACAATGGCAGGTCGTTCATAGTGTTGGACGAAGATGAGTTCGCCCGCACGCTCATCCCGGAGCTTTTTAAGCATAACAATTACGCCTCATTTGTGAGGCAACTGAACATGTACGGCTTTCACAAAACGGTAAACATTACGGATGGCTCCCTGCGACAGTCCGAGAAGGCGAAGAAGGGCGTGAAGCCACCGAGCATGTATTCTCATCCCTACTTTCGGAAGAATCGACCGGATTTGTTATGGTTGATTCAGAAGCCCGCGACGAAGTCTGCTGTCAAGCGGAAGAGGGATGGTCTGCTCAGAGATCAGTACGATAGCGACGAGGACCGGCAGTTCTCACCCGTGACTGAGAGTCGACCCCAAGAACTTGGAGCTTCGGTTGCAGCCATGGGGCAGGACGTAGCGGCGTTACCGCGCAACGAGCTCAATTCAGTGCGGAAAGAATTGCAGAAGCTACAGAACCAGCAACGCTTCATCTCACAGATGATATCGCAACTGAAGGAGCAAAACGACGCGTTTTACCGCCAAGCGACCGCTTTTCAAACCTTGCACGACCGGCACGAGAACTCCATCAACGCCATCCTCACATTTCTGGCGACGTTCTACAACCGCAGTCTCGACGGCCAAGGAGCCCAGAACCTCGTCAACATGTTCAATAATCAAGGTCAGAACAGCCAGCAGCAAGGCAGCGTCGTCGAAGAGTATCAAGATAACTCTCCGGAGAGCAATACTCAGCTGCAACGCTATGTCAAGAAGCCGCAACTGTTGTTGCCCGGGCCAGCCGCTGCGGGCCTAGGACAGCAGCGGCCCGGCAGCGCTGTCACTGCGCCCAACTCCGCACGAGCATCCCTGAGTCCTCCAAACGATGGTTCAAAGCCTGGAAGTCCTCCCAATGCTGCGCCGGTGGGCACAGGGCCCAAGTCTGGCAGTCCCAACAGCCCCACTGTGAAGAACGACGCGTCCACACCAAACATGCTCAACCAGGTCTCGGAAAGCAGCTCTTCTGATCAGATGATGAGTCTGATCAACAACATCAATTCCACAAACGCTTCGTCGACCTCCGGTACAGCGACGGCACCCGCTTTCGACTTCTCTTCTGCGCTCGATCACTACCAAAATGCCGACGGCAACGCACCCCTCACCCCACAGCAACGAGAGGAGATGCTGGCTCTCATGGCGAATCAACAAGGCCAGAGTGACGGCTTCAACGCGCTTACTTCTGCACAGCCGCCCGCGATGCCGGATCTGAATCAGCTGAAGGAGACGCAGCAGCAGCTGGAGATGCTGACGAACATGCAACGGCAGCAGGACGAGAAGGTGCAGGAGCTTAACCGCCGCCTGCAGCCACTGAGTCCGACCGGCGCGATCCCGGGCTTACCGCCGGGGCTTGCGGAGGAGAACCCGTTCGACATCACCGGCGCGCCGGGCGAGTATGATCCTAACGCTTTTATCGACTTCGACAACGGTAATTGGGGCGCGGGCGCAGGTGGCGATGTCAACTTCGACTTTGCGAATACCGATGCTGGCAACATTGATTGGAATTTTGGGAACACCGACGTAGGAGATTCCGTGGGTACGGACATGTTTCAAAGTGCGGACAATGAAAACACTCTACTCACGGCTGATGACCAGCAGCATGACGGCGGGGGTAGATTTGAGAGTGTGAGCAGTGGGGCGACGAGCCCGGCCGGCACGGCGGTGGAGGATCCTGGGACGCCGAAGAAGCGACAGCGATTGTCGTAGGAGATTTGAATCTCAACGTGGAGCGTTTGTTCTCTTCGGGTGCTTGTCTGCTCTGCGCACCAGCGTACGGTTCGCGAGGCGTTCGGGATACCCACGGCGGCATGGCATAAGGTAGATGACTCTGATTATCAGCATGTGCGTGGATACATAGTGATACGGTGCTACTGGCTAGCCGACGAAAAGATCCCTTGGTATTGCTCGTCGAGCGCGAGGTAATACGTGTGCTTGAGCAGAGGTCACGATTATATTGTTAAAACAGTAATGCTCTATATAAGAGTCACGTGGACAATCAGAGCAGCGCGCGTAGTTCGCGCCGTAGACGCCCCACTTCCACGTCACTCATCCTCGTTAACTTCAAGTCCCTTGATCGTCTCTCCATCGAAGTGCATCTCAAAGATGCCCACCCCAGTCGAACTAGCCCTGACCTCCCTCCTCCCGACCGCCAACCTCCTCCCGCCAGCACTCCTCGACCTCGCCACCGCCTTCGTCGCGCAATCGCAAGCGCGCGCCTCCACGCTCAAACCCGAGGAGGAGATCGGCCGGACGTACGCCTGCTGTCATGTCGCGTGCCAGCGGCTGGGCAAGAGACTGAGTCTGGAGATCGGGAAGCCGATGCCGCCGGTCAAGCCGAGGGTGTATGCGAAGTTGCATACGTATATGAATTCGGTGTTGAGGACGCCGGCGACGCCGAGGGCGGGGAGGGTGGTGCGTCAGGCGGTGGGGTGGGTTGGGGTGTTGACGACGGCTGAGACGAGAGGGAGTGGTGGAGTCGTGGCTTCGTTGAAGAGAACCGAGACGGGCGTGGGTTCTAAGCCGGATGAAGGACGGATGGGACCTCCTCTCACTGCGGATGGCGTGCAGGAGCCGGTTCAAGATGTTGTGATGGCTGATTTGCAGGGTGATGATAACGACCGGACAGACGCTGGGAACGAATTGTTGACGTCTGCAAAGCGGCCAGCAAAGACCCCGTTGAGGCGGAAAGAGAAGCACGTCAGACGTAAAGTCGGCAAGGATGATGACCCAGGCCCTGCTGGATTACTACCTGGCTTGGGAACGATGTTTCAGCCTTCACTCGACTGGCTCAGCGATGATCGGAGGGCGGATTATGTGACGTGGAAGAAGGACATCATGAGAGAAATCCGGATGATGGAGCAGAAAGGCTGAGGGTTCCGTTCACTCGCAGGGTAGGCTACATCAAAGCCTGCATTGCAAAAATCGCAGACGCTGTCACAACACTGCAATGGCAATTCGGACGATGGAATGGCCGAAAATCATGCGCATTGTTTCGAAGTCTACATACGGTGTCTGCGAGCTTCACTTCCCACCTTTGGGGCTGGTCCACTACTGTTAACCAGCACCAATCCGACACCACCAGCCACGATCTCAAAGCCGCCTTGACTCTCGACGCCCGATCCTCCTGCGCTATTCTTGGCGGGCGTCACGACCAAATAGCCAGCTCGCGAAGATGTACGCAACGAAGCCAGTCAGGTACAACGCCACGAGCCAGGCGACAATTCTCCAAAGAAGCCAACGGCGCCGCATAGGTCTGCGATCTGAGCGTAAGTCGCCGTATCGGTGTTCTTGTAATCGAGAGCAGCGACTGCGCTGTCCGCTTTGCCCTGGACTGGGTGCTTGTGCTTCAGCTTCTGCTGCGTCGGACGGCTGATGTTTTTCGTCGGACGGAATATTCATGAAGAGTGGACCGCTTGTGTGGCTGGGAGGCGGAAAGTCGTCTTCTGGAGAGCTGACATGTTGGCCCATGTATGCCGGCGGCGGCGCGCTCAGGATCGGCGTGTTTGGTGGCGCCAGGTCTTCGTACTTCCTAGTCTTGGAGGCTGCATCCTGTGGGGTTGGGAGTTCGAGGTGGTCCTCCATGATTCTGCCTGGCGTTTGGCGTGTCTTGTCCTGCTTGTTTGAGAATGTCTGCAAGCGTGACCGGACCTTTCGACGATACATCGTTGAGAGTCGTCGATGGACCGACTGGCTGACCTTTGCGTCCACGCTCGTCGTGGCTTGGCACGATGTCTGGGGTCGAGCATGACAGGTACAGTGGCACTCGACTTGGTTACGTCCCATGGCTCTGGCAACACGGCTTTGTCCTGTATTGGCTGATGGCGGTCGAACAACATCAACCCTTCTCTTTCGCAAGATCCTCTCGTGGACTCAACGATTCTCGCGAGCGATCCCCGTGGATCTACCGCGATTACAACATCTCCATCAACCATGGAGATTTCCCCTTTACCGACAGTAAGCTCTAGAAGGGCTACGGAATTGGACACTACGGTGGACGTTGCTCAGCTCGATGCACGCTGGATAGGAGTAAAATCAAGCATGTTGCCATGTCTCTTGAATTACCTAGCGGTAGTCTTCCAAGGCCGATAGCATCCACAGCCAGCTAGTGCTATGTCTCTCGGATGTAAGACAGCACCGCCGTACCAGGCATTGCAATCGTGCGATTGGTTGCACGTGCACTACTTGATATGTTTTGCAAAAAATCTCGCCACTTCCGATGTGTGCTTTCCCAAGTCCGCCACCACGACAACAAGGTAAAAGTCGGTCGGGAGTACCACAAAGCGTAAGCCTCTTACTCAAAGAGCTCCTCGCAACAGGCACTCTCGTCGAGCTCAAGTCGATCATGCATCTCCTAACAACCCCCTCCCCCTCCTCCAC
>Ga0268244_10000818_pt1 | contig 11717 bp, 7 predicted proteins | sample AgamicMgSfe_FD_200258 | JGI IMG/M metagenome (GOLD analysis project Ga0268244, IMG submission 200258) | Agave microbial communities from Guanajuato, Mexico - Mg.Sf.e (v2) (version 2) | ecosystem: Host-associated > Plants > Phyllosphere > Phylloplane/Leaf | place: Guanajuato, Mexico | collected... | reverse complement strand
CACACCAGCCGATCGGACCGTGACTGTGACAAACCTGTTATTCGAGACAATCACGCAAACGGTGAGCACCATCAGACGACTGTATTTCTCTCCAGCGCGTCCGTCCACTGATTCACTCTACAGAGGACCAATACCATCACAGCCACTCCCACGGTCACCGTTACCAACTTGTTCAACGTGACCTCCACTATCTCTGCTAGCGTCACCAACACCGCGACTGTGAGTACACACAACCCTTCCACATCGTAACAACGCTGCTGATACGTTTGCAGGCCCCGTCCACGGTGAACATCACGTCAACCACCACAACCACGACAGCCACCACCGTAACCTCGGCTTACGCCACTCCAACCGAGTTCAACATCTACTACCGGAACACCGACGGCACCCGTAGCTTCGGCCAAGCCTTCAACTCCAGCTCCGGCGGCACCCTCGTCACCTTCGGCGGCAGGTCAGCCGACACGTTCGGTCTTGACACTCAAAACCGCCTCGACGACGTGACCCGCTCGAGGGAATTCGTGTCTACGAACGCGCAGGATCCTTTTCCCTTCCTCTTCCTCGGCAGCACCGCCGCCGTGGAGCAAACGCCCATCTGCAGTGCCTGTAACAACACTCTCAACTGTCAGCTCCCGAACCAGACCGACAACGTGTTCGGCGTCTGTGTCGACTTTCTCTCTCTCGGCTCGCCAAGTGACTTTAATGATCCTAGGTGCCGGATCATCGATCTGCTGCTCACAGCCACTACATGAGTGAATAGTGCGAAGTTACTGTGAGGAAGGACTCAGGGGCCTGGGCAGATGGGGCGGGCGTTCAAGGGTTGTGTTTTGGGCTTGTATCTCCTGCAAAGGTTGAAATTATGGCGTATCACTCAAATACAGTATCGCAGATATCCACAACAACGAGCCCGTCGGCAACGAGAACAAAGTTGCCCCAGCCAATGAATTGTGCTTCGCTGCCGAGGGCTGCAGCCTGCTTGTCAGATCATCAGCCCACTTCCTTAGCTTCGGCTGGTGGACTGCCCGCATGCTGGTCCGTCTGACGCTGTACATATGCGTATTGTGCAAGCCCTGCATTGCTATGCGGTGCACATGCGAAGTCTAGATCATGGTTGGAAAGCCAACCTGGTCTCATCAACAGTATCCTAAGTATCTAGGTAGCCATCGGGTGATCAACGTGCAAGTTCCCCCTTGGATCGCAGGCTAATCCATGGCGGAAAACACCAAATAATGGGCGCAAGCCCGTCATGTCATATGTAAGGATGTAATGGTGACAGAGGATCGTTCGTGACATGGAGATGATCCGAGAGACCTGTAGCCTTTGGGTGTGAGGATGTGATTGCAAGACGCTGCTAAACCCTTTGTTCCTGGAGTCAATGTATAGGGGCTCTAGTCAAGGTAGGTATTCAGAGGAATGGTATTGCTCAATCAGGTTTGTTATGCCGCAACGCTGTTTCTGTACGAGACGGAAGTGCCACTATACGCTAGATGGTCACGAACGAGGCGTACATGTACCTATTTACATTAGGTACCTAGGAGGTGGTGTTTTGGGCGCGAGTCATTGGCGGGGAGCGGCCCGCCACTCAGCCGGAGGAGGCTGGCAGGTACCGGTGATGAACGACATCTGAACTTTTGTAGATTTAGTGTCACGCTTTGTGTGCGGAATCACAACCAAACGCATTCAACTTCCGTCCCACACAGCAGCTATAGGACACGACATACCTCAAGGGTCGTTTCTGAACAACGCGCCAGAGCAGGTTCCGACGACTGATCGCCCACGATGGGCTCCATAAACTTTCCCGCCGAAGAAGAACGCGTGCTCAAGAATTGGGACGAAATCGACGCTTTCCACCGCCAACTCGAGCTATCCAAGCACAACCCGCCGTATGTGTTCTACGACGGACCTCCGTTCGCGACGGGGACTCCGCATTATGGTCATCTGCTCGCCTCTACGATCAAAGACATCATCCCCAGATACTGGTCCATGCGAGGACGATATGTTGAGAGAAGATTCGGTTGGGACACTCACGGTGTGCCAATCGAGCAGATCATCGACAAGCAGTTGCAGGCGGAGTTAGGTGTGCGCGGCAAGGCGGCGGTGGACCAGATTGGAATCAAAGAGTACAATCGACGATGTCGGGAGGTCGTACTCACGTACGCCAACGAGTGGCGCAAGGTAATCGGTAGAGTGGGTCGGTGGATCGACTTTGACCGGGATTACAAGACGATGGATCCGAGCTTCATGGAAACGTGCTGGTGGGTGTTCGCTCAGCTGCACAAGAAGGGACTGGTCTATCATGGTGCTCGGGTACTACCGTACAGTACGGCTTTGAACACACCACTGAGCAAGAGTGAGGCGAGTGAAGAGTACAAGGACGTACAAGATCCAGCCATTACCGTTTCGTTTCCGGTGTTGGCGCAAGATGAGCAGCCGGAAGCCACACGACAGACAGTCCAAAAGATGGTGGATGCAGCGAGTGGAAAGGACGTCAACTTCGTTGCCTGGACCACAACACCCTGGACATTACCTAGTAATGTAGCTTTGTGTGCGCATCCCCACTATGAGTACCTGCTTGTTCACGACCTGGATTCAGATAAAGTGTACGTTATGCTTGAGGCTGGCCTGAAAGTACTCTACAAGGACCCAAAGAAGGCCAAGGACAAGTTCCGTCTTCTGCCGCTCAAGGTCAAGGGTGGCGACTTGGCCGGCATCAGGTACATGCCGCTGTTTACTTACTTCCAGGCCCAGTTCAAGGATGCAGGGTTCAAGATACTTCTGGACACCTACGTTAAGCAAGATGAGGGTGTCGGAATTGTTCATCAGTCTCCAGCTTTCGGTGAGGACGACTACCAGATCTCATGGCGAGAAGGCGTCATTACCGCTGAACGACAACCTCCCAACCCACTCAACGCGGCTGGAGAGTACACAGACGAGGTTCCCGACTTCGAGGGTCAGCATGTAAAAGCCGCCGATAAGAACATCATCAAGCACCTCGAGGGCATGAGCAGACTTGTACGCAAGTCGCAAATCACGCACAGATATCCGCATTGTCCTCGGAGCAAGACGCCGCTGATTCAGAGAGCGGTGCCCTCGTGGTTTATCAAAGTTGAGCCGGCCGTGCCCGATCTTTTGAGCAATTTGGAGCAGACGCACTGGGTACCCAGCATGGTGAAGACGGGCCGCTTCCATCAGTGGCTTGGCGCGGCGAGGGATTGGAACGTTAGCAGAAACCGATATTGGGGGACTCCGTTGCCTCTATGGGTGTCTGACGACATGAAGGAGGTTGTTTGCGTTTCGTCCGTGGCCGAGCTGAAACAACTTTCAGGGTTTGAAGGCGAGTTGAAGGACCTGCACCGCGATTCTATTGACCACATCACCATTCCCTCGAAACAGGGCAAAGGCACGCTCAAACGGGTTGAAGAAGTCTTCGACTGCTGGTTTGAGTCAGGGTCAATGCCCTACGCTTCATCTCATTACCCATTCGACTACCCAGGCTTCGATGCGTCAAATCCGGAAAGCGGCCTCTCACGCACAGAAGGGCCAGGCAAGGAGTTCTTCACCAAGTACCCGGGCGATTTCATCGCGGAAGGTCTCGATCAGACCCGCGGCTGGTTCTACACTCTCTCCGTTCTTGGCACCCACCTTTTCAACACCTTCCCCTACAAGAATTGCGTAGTCAACGGTATCGTTCTGGCAGAAGATGGCAAGAAAATGTCGAAGTCGCTCAAGAACTTCCCGGATCCCATGCTCGTCGTTGACCGTTACGGTTCCGATGCGCTCCGACTCTACCTGATTGACTCCCCCGTCGTGCGTGGCGAGCCGCTGAGATTCGCCGAGCTCGGCGTCAAACAGATTGTCTCTGGCGTGTTGCTACCGCTGTGGAACTCCTATAACTTCTTCTCCCAACAAGCAGCGTTGTTTCAGAAGAACACTGGCACAGAGTTCATCTTTGATCCAGACATGCAGAAGACGAATGACAACGTAATGGATCGCTGGATCTTGGCGACGACGCAAAGTCTGCTGCAATATGTCAACGCAGAAATGGAGGCTTACCGGCTATACACAGTCGTGCCGAGGCTACTGAAGATGGTCGACGACACGACAAATTGGTACATCCGCTTCAACCGTAACAGACTAAAAGGGCAAACTGCGGTGAAGCAAGCGACCAATGGTGCACAGACGAACGGCGAGGTTGATGGCGCAGCAGAAGAGGAGAGCGATGACACCTTGCACGCAATGAACACGCTGTACGAAGTACTTTACACCATCGTCCGAGCACTGGCCCCTTTCATCCCTTTCCTTTCCGACAACATCTTCCAGCGTCTAGTGCCGCACCTTCCCGAAAGCCTGAAAAAGGACAAAGACGTTCGCTCCGTGCACTTCCTCGGCTACCCAACGGTTCGACAAGAGCTTTTCGACACTACAGTCGAGCGGAGAGTCAGCCGTATGCAGAAAGTCATCGAGCTCGGCCGCTTGTGCAGAGATCGCAGGACCATCTCACTGAAGACACCACTTAAGACGCTTGTAGTGCTCCATCAAGATCAAGAGTTTCTCGACGACGTTCACACGCTGGAGCGGTACGTGACCGAGGAGCTCAACGTGCGTGATCTCATCCTCACGAAAGAGGAGAGCAGATACGGCGTAGAGTATGCCGTGCAGGCTGATGCCAAGAATCTGGGCATGAAGTTCAAGAAGGATGCGGCGAAGATCAAGCAGGCGCTCCCCAAGCTCCAGCCTGCAGAGATTCAGACTTTCTTGACAACCGGCAGTATTACTGTCGAAGGCCACCAGCTGAGTGCCGAGGATCTTCGTGTCCAACGTGGACTCAAGCAAAGCAAGGAGACCGCGAACCTGGAAGTCGCGGTCGAAAGCGAGGTCATGGTCTTGCTGGACTCGTTCGCCTATCCCGAGCTTGCCCAAGAAGGCTTGGCGCGGGAAGTGCTCAACCGAGTCCAACGTCTGCGGAAACGCGCTGGATTGGTACCGACGGACGACATCCGGCTAGCCTATGCTGTGTTGGCGCCGCTTGCTGCTATGAACGGTGTTACAGATGGCACTGCCGCCACAGACGGCGAGAAGGCGGCTAATGCGGAAGCGTCGAAGCTGGAGGCGGAGAGACAGGTGGAGGAAATGTTCGAGCAGCAAGCTGCTACATTCGTCAAGGCTGTTAGTCAAGGGGTGGTGAAGGACGGTGCTTTCGATGCGGAAGCGAAGAGCGTGGTTGCGGAGGAAGAGACCGACGTCAAGGACGTCAGACTGCTGTTGCGCTTACTGAGAGTTTAAGCCTCGGAGACGTCGACACACGTAACTTACCAAAGAATTGCACTGATCTGACCTCCTGCATTCCGTCAAATGTGTGCATACTCGTAGAGAAGATAGCGGAGTTCGCTTGACCACCCGTACCCGACCACAAGGCTGAGAATGATACTGAAAACAATCGGAATATAGTCGTTGGCTGAGGCGCCTGCTAGTAGCTTTTGCTTTGGCGTCGAGCTGTGTGCATGTGTGTTTGGATGTTGTGATGCTGGCGGGCAAGTACACTATCGTCGTTTGCTTCAAGAGTGACGTGACAGTGTTATACGTGCCTCCATAGCCCCAGGCTGACACAGTATCGGATATGAGCCGCGACAGCTACATAGATTGGGAAAGGGACATCGTGCAGGCATAGGTATTGATCTATTGTACGCTTCTATGAACTTCTTACTACTGGAGGAGACCAAGTCTCTGGTATGCTACTGTCTCCTCTCGCCTCATGTATGCCCATGTCGAGACACGTTGGCAACGGCAGCATTGCTGTTGCGATCGGACTTCCCCCTGGTCGGTGCGGGGGTTGAGCCGGCGAAAGTGGAAGGTATGATTGTGTAAGTCAGCCTGAAAGACCTTGTCGTCAAACCGCTCAATATAGGCATGGCGTAGCTTCCGTGGACTTGTGGTGGATGCAGCGGCGACGCTGACGAAGAGATATCGACCCGTGGGCAGAGACGAGCGCTTACTGAACCTCTGCGTTGTCTTGTCAAACAAGTCGTTGTTGTCGCCGGATATCGGACCGGCCAAGCAGAGCGTGGCGCGTTTGCAGACTGATATTCGACATGCATCGCCCAGAGAAGGTTACGCGAATGGTGTGAGACAAGTGCGTGGATGTTCCTGCCCTAAGTAGATTTATTTCACCAAGGTGTTCGCAATTTGTCCTGACTGAGGCGGAAGAAGCAAAGACCATCTTCCTTCGAAGTCTGGCCCACTCGTCCAGAAGGCTTCCCGACAGCACGTACGCATCCATATGGTCCTGACGAACGACGCATACTGCTGTGTTTCCGGGAAGTTTCCTGCATAATGCTTTCTCGAATGCCGTTCTGCGAACATGTCCAAGATCTCCATCATTCGTCCTTACTCTCCTTCTCTACCTTCTGCTCCGCCCTTTCCTGTTTCTCAGGCTGCGCTGACACCGATGATTTCTGCCGTCCCTTCGCCCTCTTCTCGCTATAATACTTCCAGCTCCTCCCCAGGCCCGCCGTAACCGCACCCTTGATGCTCTGACTCGTGCTCGGCCAACTCACCGTCGCGCGCACGCACCTCGCCATGGTTTCCGGCAGGTCCGCGTCGCCAGCAACTCGGCGTTCGAACTCACCTGCTTCCCGCCGTTTGAAACCGGATGGATCTTCGTTGGCCGCCTCCTCCAAGATGTCCGAGAAGGCGGCACCGGGGATCGCAAATTTCTTCTTGTATTGGTAGTAGATCTTTTCTCGAAAGGCGTTAGGCAGGCGTCGGACCATGTTGCCGCGTCGCCGAGGGTCCATATCCTGCTGGAGTTGTAGTCCATCCTCTCCACCCAAGACGTTGTCAAGGTTGGCGACATTGCCGGTATGCCTGACGGCATCTTCTTTCTCCCAGGCGAATTCATTCGGTGTGCGTGGGTCTACGAATGAGACGTTGGGTAAGTTGTGAATGAGCGGGACGTACAGTTGTCGGAAGCCGGGTAATTGCGCGCCGACGATGTTGGACACTTTATTCGGATTCTCAGACGCGATGAACGAGTTCATACGCGGGTCGCCGGAATAGGACAGGCCGGCGATATGCTCGTACAGTTGCCTCTCCGTGAAGTTCTCCGGAAGCATGAGGAGTGCCGTTCGCAGAGCCGAGATGAGGTTTACTTGGTTCGCCAGTCGGATCCTGGGATCGTCGCGCAGAATTTTGACTGGTTTCTGAAGACGGCCAGCAAGGTACAGAGTGTTCCACTCGCTCAAGTCTTTGGATAGAGTATCGAGATTGACGACACCGTACTTGATCATGGTACCGTTTACGGTTATGTAAGGGTTGAAGTACACTCCCGCGCCGAACGAGTCTTGCAGCGAGCTGATGGCGGCAGAGTTATACGGTAAATACCTTACTCCACTGTAGTGCTCCGGATATTGGGTCAGATTCAAGCTATGCCAATGCTGGGTATGTGAGACGCCGAAGATGAAGTCTATAATCTTTGCGCCGCCCTTCTGCCAATCCTCGACCGCTTTGGGGGGATGTGGGTGCGGAGATAGATCGTCGCTGCGTTTGCTCCCGGACTTCTGCCCGAACACTCCACTTCCGTAGGCGAAAGCGTAGCGTATGGGTGCTCGGAACTGCCATAGGATCTGTCTCAATGCTTCCTTGAAATCCTCATTGACCTTGATATGCTGATTGTGGCCAAACATCTTGTGCGGAAGCTGAGAGAATGCGGTGATCTGGTAGTTGGGATTGTCTTCCCACCCAGGCGGAAGGGAAAAGTTGGCGGCATCTTGCGAGGGAGTCGTGTCTCCATATGTGGGCGATGGCGGGGCGGATGATTTGGTAGGTGTAGAGGATGTTGATTTCGGTCGTTCTGACTGCGAGGAAATGGATTGAGGTTTCGAAGGCAGATCCTGATCTCTAGGTCGCTCTTCCAGCTGTCGGTCCGGACAAGGATGAGTGGACGTAAATGTTCGCTTGTGGGGGTGCAATGGTCGCGAAAAGGTAGGCCGGCAATGCCATGCTGCTGTGCCAAGGACGAAGGAATGTACGGCGACGAGAGAGTGCAAGGCTGGTGAGGTCTGCTAGAGGTCAGCGCGTGCCTGACGCAGTTGGGCGTGAATCCAATCACTTACAGTAAGCTTGGGCAGGGACATGGCGGGCTTCGAAGGAGACCGACTCCTGTGATATCCTCGATCACCGCTCCATGGATTTGTTGGAAATGGAAGTGTAGGTCAGGTAAAGAACGACAGTTGTTGGGGGTGTCCAGGACAGGAAGTTAAAGAGCGTTTGGTGGAAACATGTTGGGTCCACAAACAACGTGTAATAATGTCTGCCTCGCTCGGACTTTGGCGGACACAAAGCCGGCGCACGTGATTGCGGGACGAGCCGTAGCGTTTGTTTACTTCGCGTCGCCCGATGAGCGTGAAGGGAGGGTATTGCACGTATAACATCAACTTTCCTCTATCTGCTGCCATCTCACCAGCACACCGAGTTATATCCTGACGTCGTCCGCGATGGCCGTCACAAAAGAGATGCAGACTCATGCTGCGCGGTTGAGGACGTTCCAAACACCGCATCACTTCAGCAAGAGGCGCGCTTCGGCGCAAAGCAAGAAGAAAGGTGGGAACGCGGTGGAATGGCCACATGAGCGACCAGCGCCTGAAGAGGTGAGTGAGGTGTACCACACTGAGTAGGGCCAGCTGACTGACCGAACTCTGTAGCTCGCGAAAGCCGGCTTCTTCTATCTTCCGTCGCCCGATGACCACGACAACGTGCAATGCTTCCTTTGCGAGGTCAAGCTTGATGGCTGGGAGGCTGAAGACGAGCCTCTGCGCGAACACCTCGCACATGCGCAGACTTGCGGGTGGGCTATCTCACTGTCCGTCCGTCGACGGGAGGGGAAAGAGGAGGAATCACGCGATCCGATGTCTGACGAGCTGGTCGCGGCAAGACGCAGCACCTTTGAAGTTGGAGAGGGATGGATGCATGAAGGCAAGAGGGGCTGGCGGTGCAAGATTAGCAACATGCTCCATGCCGGTTGGTGTTTGGATCCAGGCCCGGAGGCGGAGGACGGCGTGACGTGCTTCTACTGCAACCTCTCACTCGACGGCTGGGAGCCCAAGGATGATCCATTCGAAGAACACAGGAGACGAGAGCCAGAGTGTCGGTTCTTTGCATTGCTTGAGCAGTACCACGGTGACGCGGCTTTCAAGATAAAGAGCAAAGTGAAGGGCAAAGAGCGGGCGAGCAGGGCAAGCAAAGACAGCAGGCTTAGTACACTGAGCGCCATGTCCATCGCTTCAGAAGCGGTCGGCTTCGCAGACGTCGGCGATGTAACAGCCAGTGCGGATGATAGCATTCTCACGACTGCGACGAGTGCATCGCAGGCTACCATCAAGGGTAAGAAGAAGGGAGGGCGTTCTGCCCAAGGCGCAGCCACGAAAGGCAAGGGCAGAAAGCGTGCCAACACCGCAGATGACGATGACGTGAACGAATTGAGTTATCCGGATCTTACTCAATCGCGGTCTGCAAGCGCTGCAGAGTCAAGTCACCTCGCACCCCTAGAAGATGAAGTGCGGCCACGAAAAGCGACGAGGATTGGGTCTTTTCAGTCAAAGCAAGTCGACGCGTCCGTCGTGGATGTCAGCGACGTGGATGTGGCGCCCAAGAAGACCACGCGCGGTCGCAAGGCCAAAGCTCAGGCACCGTCTCAGCTTGAGCCTGAGCTGCCAATGCAGGAAGGATCAGATGGCCGATGGAGCGAAGTATCCGCCCAACTGCAGGAGGAGCTTGAGCACTCTATGGACTACGAAGCTCCGGATCATGAGTCCACGCCGCCAGCAGCGCCTCAATCCAAACCGAAGCGCGGCGTGAAGCGGACTTCGGAGGGCCTACGGAAAGAGGATGAGAGCATGCGCGTCACTTCAGTCGACCCTCCGATCCCACCTCAGCCTGCGCCAACGAAAGGCAAGCGCGGAGGAAAAGCTAAGGAGTCTATTGTCGCTGAGCAGAGTGATATGGAGGCATCGACGCAAGAACCGGACGCGAGCTTTGAGTATTCGCGGAAAGACGCATCTGTATCCGAGACAGAATCGGCGCCGGTCAAGAAGGGCGGCAAAGCGAAGAAAGCGCCTGCGAAGAAGGGCAAAGGCCGGAAGGCGTCCTCTACGCGCTCTTCCAAAGCTACCATCACTGCTACGGGGCCTGAGCCCGAGCCCGACAACCACGAGTCGGAAGATCTTGCGAAGGATGAGATGGAAATCGAGGCGGAACTTGCTCGCATCGCTGCCGAGCAGCAGCGAACAGTCCAGATCGAGCAGGAAAAGACCGAAGAATTCGAGCCATCACCGTCACACGCGCACAATCACGCGCAACAGATCCACAAACTCGAACAAGAATTGCAGGCCGAAGCTAATGCCATCCCGGCGCCAAGTGTTGGCATGGCAAACTTGATCGCCACAGTAGCCAGATCGCCGCTTCCGCCAAAAATAGTGGACGTACTACGCAGGACGAGTGCGACCCCCTCGCCCAGCGGTAGCGACAAGGAGAACCAACCCTCATCCGCCGCACCCCCTACAGTCAAGCCAGCGCCTCTGCTAAGTCCGACGAAGACGACCCGCATACCTCTCGCACCCGGAACCCCGAACCAGCATTCTCCAGGCAAGAACGGTTTGCACTCGCCCAGCAAGCACTTCTCCAAGCTCTCCTCCACCACCCCATGGACAGCCGTCGACCTGGACGCAGTCCTCCTCGCCTCTCCGCTGCCCACGCCCGGCACGCTGGCCGATCGACTGGCGAGCGCGGCGGGTGCGTTGACCAGCCCGGAGAAGGGTATGACGGTGGAGCAGTGGGTGCGGTGGCGGGCGGAGAAGAGCGAGGAAGAGCTGAGGCGGAGGTGCGAGGAGATGGTGGGGGGGTTTGAGAGGGAAGGGGTGAGGGCGTTAGAGTGTCTGCGTGGGCTTGAAGTTGATCCCTGAGCTCTTTGGAGGACTTAGGGGAGTTTGGATTTTTTGATGGATTAATGTGTGATGAAGCGCGGACCCTTGCCGCAGATGACATGCATAGGAAATCGCTTTGGTTTGCTTTCGTACCATTCAGTGGTTTCGAGTCGTCCCGTATGTCGGTCGGTAGCTTAGTCAGTGTACACTATGCAGGTTTTCATAACTACCTAGGTACATAGTACGCAGCAAGTCGGTCTCTCCTCGCCAACCAATAAGCTAACGACTGTTTGTTATGGCATCTTAAATTCAATAACTAAGAACTTGAAGGGAGGTCTAGAGTCATGTTTTTTACTAACCCTATAGCGTAGTAGCGTTACGGTAATACAAACAGCTCTACCTCTCTTACTCTTATTAACACTTGTAAACTATATTGCTTTTTGTCTACTTAGGGTTAGTTAATAGATTTCTAGCTAGTCCTTACTTTTTATAGGTATATAAGCAAGTAATAAAAGAGTATATACTAAGCCTTAAGTTCTAGCTATATATGTCTAGGACTTCTCTATAATTAAGCCCTCTTATAACGATAATAGCTATTAAGAATTAGTAGCTATCTAGTCATGTAGCCCTTAGTCATGTAACTAGATAATAGTTATTAGGGTCTAGATGAAATCCCTTCATCTAGATTCACTGCTCCTACTTTCCTTTTAGTTCCTTAGTAATAACAGTAGCTCTATAGTAGACAACATATTTTCCTTAGAGGGTTCCTATACTTTTAGTCTCTTCTACTACATAGTTTAGTCT
>Ga0268244_10000815_pt1 | contig 11748 bp, 14 predicted proteins | sample AgamicMgSfe_FD_200258 | JGI IMG/M metagenome (GOLD analysis project Ga0268244, IMG submission 200258) | Agave microbial communities from Guanajuato, Mexico - Mg.Sf.e (v2) (version 2) | ecosystem: Host-associated > Plants > Phyllosphere > Phylloplane/Leaf | place: Guanajuato, Mexico | collected... | reverse complement strand
CGTTCGAGTGAAGCGTCGATTTCGTCCCAGATCGACGAGCGCCGTGAGTGTCCGCCGGTACTCATGTAGCGGTCGGCGCCCCCTGGGTTGAGAGTTGGGAGAACGGCTACCGAGTTGCTACGTGGTGTCAGTTCCACGACAGAGGAGCGTCGCAAGGGCATTGGTGGCATGTCGCTGACGGATGTGCTGCGAGGAGTTTCGAGTAGTGCGATGGACTTGCGACGCATGAGGATTTCGGCGGTTGTTGTGTGTCGATTTGCTGACGTGTCCGTAGTATTCAAGTGTTCTCGGAACGCTGGAGGGGAGAAAATGGCCGATGAAGGGGCTACTGAGCCCGCCACAAATGAACCATTACGCATTGCAGCGTCGACGTCTACGGCAGGAAGTTGTCGTTGTTTTCTGTAGCTTTGACGCTTGAACTTCTTCAGGTATTCCGAGTCAAAGGGCTGGTGGGAGTCGGGCATTGGTGGAAGAGGAATATTGTCGATGATGGTGCGCCTCTTGTCCGACCTATTGTCTTCTTCAGGCTTGACCAACTCAGATGTGGAACCAGCATTGCGCGAATCCGGGCCTTCTGATTCGTCTTCCTCTTCAATGACTCCATCCTCAAGGACCTCTGGGTGATTGGCAAGTGTCGCGGGCTCCAACAATCCGAGCTCTTCCTGGTACTTCTTGACACGCATGCGAATAACGACGGTCAGGACCAGAATCGTGGCTCCGATGAAGTATCTTGGAACCCATGACAGGAACAGACGGTACCAGAATGGTCGGAGTGGCATGGCGCAAAAGGCTCCCGCGAGCGTGTAGCCGCCGTGAGGGTTGATGAAAGGTAGAGCAGCCATGACCAGAGGAAGCCCAAGAATGCAGACGAAGATAGGAAGCTTGAACTTTTCAAGGCCTCCATGTCCTGGCGCCGCCCATTTTGGGTTCAAGATCTGAAGTGACATGTGGACGACAATCAGAAGCACACTAAAATCTAGCGAGACCTGTTAGATGAAGACTGTGGTTCCTCATGGTTATTTTGCTCACCAGTGACTTCGGTGCCGAATTGTATCATGAATCCACTTGCTTGGCAGTAGCCGGACTGATTTGACACATTGCCCCGGACAAAAGTAACAATGGAGAAAGCAATGTAGTTGATATCCTTGAAGAGATCTGAAAGAATCAAGGTCATTATCAGTCTGAATGATCTGTTAGCTTTCGAACCTCAGGAGCAAGTCCATTAGAAATGCGCCCTTACGTGTGTCGGAACTTGCGCGCCATGCGAGTGAACCAGAAAAAGGCCAGCAGACCAGACACCATACTCAGACACGCGCACGCTGTGGCGATGATCCTGATTGTCTTTTGATCGTGTGTGTTGTATATTGATTTGGTAAGCGGACCTGAATTCAGGCCACGCTCGAGGAGTTTAGCGAGTGTTGATGCCATGTTGATGGCTATGTGACAAGCGAGTGTACAGAGTTGGTTTCGATATTAGCCAGAGGCCTGCTCTGGTAGTGTAGTGTAGTTTCTGAACCTGCAGAAGGCCCTTCGATATGTGTGGGAGAAGGAGAGTATCCCTGTCGAAGAGGCAGAGAAGGAAGCAAAGGAAAGAGTTTACTTGTCCGAACCTACATTGTGGTCGGTCGCCATCTAGATAGATCTCAAGAGCAACCGCAGTGACGGTCGTTCGTTGTCAATCCGTTCTACTGAAGCTGCTTACTTGTTTCGGTGGGTCAAGCACAAAACGTTTCGAGCCCGTTTGACTTGGACGAGAACTCTTCTCCGGCGGTCTGGTAGGGTCTGTTTGATGTAGGAGAGCGCATGGATGGAGTGACTCCTCTCGAGACTTTGCGATTTCACAGAGTATGTCGACATCCTCCATCTTGCGAATATTCGAAAGTAGATGGACGTGCTGTGTTGGTTTGTCGTGCAGAGTACGGTAATAGAGGAAGCATGGTATGAAGCACTTCAACAACGGTGGGAAACCTGACAACGGCCGTTGTCCCGCAGCGAGTAGGGCGCCACGATACTCGACCATGTAGGAAATGATTACTACCGACTGACTAAACCCAAGTTGTCAAGAGATGCCGAAGTCATGCGGTAAATGAGTACGATGCCAAAGTTCGATAGAGAACTTGTGCGAAGAATGAATGGGAGCTGCGCGAAGGGGTTTCCCCGATGGAAAGACTGCATCGGGAATGCCGATCTTTCCCCGGCGACGGTCATATATATCGACATGTACACAGGTAGACCATGTTGCAAGGCTACAACTGTTTATTGAATGTAAGAAGGTCGAGACAAAAACACGACTAGCAAACATGCTTGTATTTTGAGTCAGATGAAACACTTTTCTGGCCTCGAGCTGGCGATGTCTCATCGTTGCTTGGCTTCCGCAGACTCGAATGATCTGATATGTAACGGTGTTCACGTCTCAAGTACACGTACTTCACGGCCCATATAATCTGAATGATTGACTTCCAATCATGATACTGAGCTTGTTCTCCTCACATCTGTACTGAGAACACATCGAAAGTCGCGTCTTCCATCGCGAATCATCTCTTCTAGCCCTGATGCGCATCGCCTTACCGAAACCGTTACGTCCTCCCGCTTCATCTTAACCGCTTTTGCCCTACCATTTGGAAGTATTGTCTGTCATTGACAGTACTTCCCGCAAAGTACTTATAGTTCCTTGGACATGACTCTTTACAACATGCGCATCCGAAACCCTTTCGGATTACTCTCGGAAGTGAATCACCATTGAGCACGTGGAGCGGCACGAAAGTGGCTGAGAAGATTGCAAAGGGAAAAAGCAGACTTGCATGGTATCATTAAAGTATGTTCATCCTGTCCATCTGGCAGAACAGCCGTCTTGGCTGGCGCTATGCAAATATACGTTCCGTTGGAAGAAGTGAAGCGGTCGGAATATCACGGAGTTCATCGCTAACCCATCATAAACGCCATGAAATGCAGTCAATCCATCATCCATCACCAACCGAGATTCATATCATAGAAGAAGCCACACGGCCCATTGCTCAGCACAAATTCCGGCAACCTCATATTCCTGTGATCGCGATTCCATTTGTCAACTTCGAGTCCCGATCTGGCGACGAAGAATCCACCAGAAGTCGAGCCGCCGTGGACGCACTTTGCTCGCTTGTCAATCATCAGGTAGCATTTCTTTTCAACAAACACCGAGCCCATGCATGGTGACTCAACAAGATCGGCTGTGTGACACTCGATGCAGCAGTCCTCGGCTGTCTGACTCGAACCAATGTCGTATGTGCTGTAATGGTCCAGGCCTTGGTTGTAGACATTAATGATATGACTCCATTCTTTGCCTATCGGGCCCCAAAAGTTCGACGTCTGACAGGCTGCGTATGAGGTCGAAGTGCTGGTGACTGTAAAGTTGAGTTCCTTGCTCACGGTTGAGGTGTGCATGTACGTCGTGGTCGTTGTCAGAGTTTTGGTTGTAACAAAGGAAACTGTCTTGAAGGGCTTCTTGTTGGGAACGGTAGACGTCTCGGTCAGGGTGCTGAGCGCAGTGACGAATTGAGTTGCTGGTGCAGCTCCGACAAAGTGCGTGTCTGCGATTTCTGGCTTCCAGATACTCCTCTCCTTGATCAGGAGCTTGGTGCACACCACATGTTGTGCGAATGCTGCACCGCTGTAAGCCGGATTTGTTGATGACAATGCACCTTGAAGACCCTTGACAAGAGTTGGCTTCCAGAACTTTGAAGTTGTTAACGATGGTTGTTCCTCTGGTCTTGCATCTCGCTCGTGCAATGGTGCATGTCTTTTTTCGTGCGTGAAGCGTGATGTATCCCCTACTGTTGTCTCTGCTTTTCTTTCGTCAGATGACGATGATGTTGCAGACGTCGAACTTGAAGTTTCTGTGCTCGATTCAAATGTTTGTGCAGTCCAAGTCCCTTTCAGAAGCGAATTGGTTGTCGTAGTGACAGCCTCGTTGAGCCCAGGTGAGATAGATGCAGCTAGGAGCTTGTCTTGAGCCTGTCCGTTTGCTATGGCCGCTGCCGCCTCGATTCGGGTTCCTCCATCAATCCCACCGACCATCTGCGCGATCTCCTCGATTGGTGTAGGTATCATCCTGCCGTCCTTGTACACGTAGACCACCATTTTCTCTGGGCCACTGCTGCTGCTGCTGCTGCTGCTGCTCGAAGAGCCAACTGTTGCTGTTCCAGTCGACAAAGCGGTCGAATCAGAGCCGGTCAAAGTCGAAGTCAGACTGTCTGATGCACTCGAGGGCAAGCTGATTGTGTTTGTCGCGGATGCGCTCGAGCAGCTACTTTCTGTGCAAGGTACTGTCGTAATTTGGCTAGTAGACTCTGGTGTAGGCTCCACTTCGATCACTGTTGGCACAAACTCGGTACCTGTTGGGCCAGGTTCTGGATCTAATGTTCCGTTGATCGCCTTGAAACCGGTCGGGTATGGGACGTAGACGTTGACGGTCGTGGTGTTGTAGTATTCAAACCCTCTTTCCACCGTTTGTGTGTAGTTTTCGTGGTATGCATGCCATGAGTATTTGGTCATGGTCGTCGAGAAAATGCTGCCGGTCAACTTTTCCGTCACTGTCTTGGTGACCTGGACTATCGAGGTATCGGTCTTGTTGAAGGTCATGAGGTAATCGGCAGTCACTGTGACTGTAGGTTCAGAGGTAAACCCAATGGTGACGATAGGCGCAATTTTCGTTATCGTCGTCGTGTGAGTCGGTACGTCGTAGGGTGATCGAGTGCCCATTGACGTACGACACAGCATCGTCGTTCGTGTGGTCTCCACGGCGGATGCGACCCCTCCGAGCGCGACGAGAATCCATGGTACTGAGAACATCATCGTCGCGAATGTGTGATGGAAAGATGCCAATTCAACGAGCAGGTACAGGACTCGATTGTAGTTTTACATACCCCTCGGTATGGTGATAGGGGCCTATCCGAAATAGGCATCTTGGCCATAACGTTCTGTCAACGGTTATGCATACAGATTGCGGGTACAGCATCTGGAAAGTTCAAGTCAGCCTGCCGTGTCGCACTACATGGAGTCAACACGCCACGGAGCGCCTTCTGGTATCGGCACAGAGAAATGGTATACACTCGAAAGAGCGACAAGAAGGGCAGACCACGGATACATGCAGATGCCTCGGCGTACATGAGGCTTGAGATGCGGACAGGGATTCGGTCGAAGGTGTCGCTGATCCGCCCCGCTCGCTGCCGACGCCATGCAAGGGGCAACCTTCTTCCCGTGTCAGGGTCAGGCAGGAGCCACTCGTCAACACGACGTCTATTGCTTCCAGAAAACTCACGAATACTGAAATAAACCACGTACCTTCAGTCGACTGTGTCACCGGACAACCTACTTTGAGTTGCCGTTGGTATCTGCTGTTTAGAAGCCAGGTTAGCGCTCGGCTCGTCGTCGCCTCGAGGACTGGACGCTTACCGATCTACTTCTCCAGACACTGTCGCCAACTCATACCGGACCTACAACCAATACGCTCTCGGCAGCCCTGGGATGTAGTCAGAGTGCGCCCGAATGTTTGGCCACACTCGACGGAAATCCTCGAACCCGATGCGGCCTATAGCGAACGGCTGAGAGACGCCCCCAATCCAGATCTCCTTCGCGAGATGCGTGGCCAGCATCGAGGTCGCGTCAATGAACGCGACAGCGTACGCATGCTCGAGAACCAGCGGAGCATACCATGCTCGGCCCCAGCTATCGTGATCTGGCCATGGCCGACCGAGTGTCCACAGCCGCTGGCGTCGCCGGTCCTCGTTCGTACGCACAACACGCGGCAGCGTATGGCGGGTGAAACCTAGGGGCATATACAGATGCCATTCATGTGGCGAGCACGCTGCCAGCCCTCGCGATCCTCGTGTAAGCATTGGAGCGCATAGTGCGTAGCCGGTCGGTCGATCCACGGCAATGACCATCCATGGCCGCCTGTAGCCGGGTCTATCGCCTTCCAACTCGCCGGCCATGTCGGCGATCACGCCTGGCTGCCAAATGTTGGCTGGTGCTATGTCCAGAAGGCCGGACACAATCTGGGCTCTATATTGGTCTAGGTCCAACTGGTCACTTTAAGACTTGTGAGTACATGGTAGGCGAGGTAAGCGGTCAGAGGTTTTCTTACTCGAGGATCGTCTCAACATCTACCCTTTCTTGTAGTTGGCCACGATAGGTATCGTACGCAACTCGAGCGCGCAGACACCTGGTGTGCATCTCGGCATACAGATTGCAGGCCGCCATGTGCTCCTGTAAGCGGAAGAACAGCATCCGCTCACCGCAGGCTTCACAGCGGACCCAATGCTGATCGTCCATGATCTGCACTTCCTATCAGTATTCCTTTGTTTCTTCCTCTGGCAACCACTCATGCTCTTCCTTCATCAACCCGCGTCCTCTTACGTTGAGCTCATCCCACAGGAACCAGAGATCCTGCATGTCGAGCAATCCGCTCGAACTCATGGCTACGGAAGTGTCTGCTCTGTGTTAGCCTCTCAAGTCCAGGACACAAAGCGGCTTGTGGGTCTGAAGCATTACCGGTAGGTATCTCAACGACTGGTATCACATGATATACTGAATTGCTTATGGGTCTATCGCAGTACCCAGGGAATTTTGAATGGATGTTATGTAATTGGTATCTTGCGTTGTGGGCGTTCTGTTGATATTTCTACATGTTTCCTTGGCGGAGATGTTCTCACTTGGTCTCCTGCCGGCTGCGACTCCGATTCCTCCGCACCTCTCGGTCATGTTTCCGCGCCTGATTAAGCGAGGATGGTATCTCATGCCTCATCGTGAATGCCTCCTCATTGATCTCATCGAGCACGAAATGTCCAAGATGCCCATTCCGCCATCGTTGAATCATCCACAAGGCGGTGCCTTCAGTGTCCGGCTCACCTCCTTTCTGCAACCTGCCAGTCTTGTGCGCAATCGCATCGAGAAGTTCCAGCGCATCATTTGTTGGAGGCATATACTGATGATACAACGTCGGGTCGACTAGGTTGATACGGAACAGGAGATAATCTGCCAGTGATGTCGGCGGTATTATGGTGTCCTTCACACTTCCGCACAGAGCAAGCTTCAGCATGGCTTCGGGATCTGGCACATACGGCACAAAGACACCAGGAGTGTCGAGCAGATAGACTCCTTCGTTGTCTTCATCGCCTTCTATGATCTTGACCGACGTTGAGATCTTGCGTGTGATACCAGGTTGAGCTCCAGTATGCGCCGCCTTGCCTTTGTTGACACCTTCTTTACGAAGAGCGTTCAAAAGCGACGACTTGCCAACGTTGGGCATACCGACAATCATCATTCGAGAGCCCGTCAGGTTACGACTGGCTTGGGACTTTTCTCTTGCGAATTCGAGCACACTGCGGACGTCTTTACGGTCTTTGTGGTTGGTGAAGAGCACGAAAGAAGGTTGATGCCAGTGACGGATAATGCTTTCTCTCTACATACACCTATATCAGTCTTGTATTCCATTGTCCATGCATAAGGGAGCAGCAAACGACCAACCTCCGCAGCCTCTGAACCACCAGCGCTACCCAAATCTTTCTTCGTATAGACAATCAGTCTTTCCCGACCAGCCAGACTTTGTTCAAACATTGGATTCCGGGATGTCAACGGCACTCGATAGTCTCTACATTCAATGACGAGGTCGATCTGTGACAGCATAGTGTTCATCTTGGCCAGTCCAGCGCGGTGATGACCCAAGAAGTATGATCTGGGAAGAGAGTCCAGTGTCGGAAACACTCGTCGCGGTACAAAGGCTGCCATGGTGGATATGTCGATTATGTGATTTGGCTTCCATGGCGGACCAAGTTTCTCAGCAGTAGGTGTCAAGCATTGATGGCGATGAGGAGGAAGAAAACATGTCTTCGTACAAACAGCGATGCATTGAAGTCTGCATGAGTGTCCTGGCCGGCGCGTCGGGAAAAGAATGACCGAGGCATCATGTTGACGTCGTCGCTCTAGCCATTGTTCTAAACTATAATCTATCAATCTATCAATTTATCTACATTTTTATTGCTGAACGTGACAACTTTTGATGATCTGCATCGAGTTGAACGACAGCATATTCGCGATCATGGAATGTGAACCTTGGAAACATAAAAGCCTCTTCATCACAACACAAAACAGCTGCTCGACACACCACGAGAATTGGATTACCTGATAGCACGACGATGTGAAGACACATCTTACTAGACATTATCCATGGCATCGCATGCATCCTCTTCACAAACGCTGCTAGCAGAAGGGTCGTCACAGCAAGGGCCGAGTCCTGGCATTGACTTGGGTATATTGCCACCCATATATGTTTCTCCGACCCATTTCGAACTGGATGATCTGCATCAATTCGAAGAGAAGCTTACCGAACATAATGCGATCTTGACATATGATATTCACGAAGCCAGGATTGTCCTTACCAAAGTCGAGCGCAAGCGGAGAGCCCAGTTTGATCTACAGAGTAAAGGACTTTCGACCGAAGAAGTACAGCCGGAGGCACCTGCGGACTCGTCGCAACACGATTCTCCTTCTGCCAAACGGCGGAGGTCTAATGGATCTGGTAGTAATGACGAGGAGAAATCTACAGTAATTGAAGACTCAAGTACGGATTCCGAGACTGCAGATGAGGCAAGTCAGCGACCGGAGCCGGCCAGCAGCCATGATGAGATTGATATTGTGAAGCGTGAGTCGAAACTCTCGCCAAATGAGAAATCTCAAGCATTACTGCAGCGGCTCGCTTCAGAGACCGTAAAGGTGCTGAAGGTAGCATGGCTTGACAGCTGTCTTGAGGCTTTAAAACTGCAGCCGATCGAGGAGTATCTTATCCTTGAAGGCAGGAAAATCGAAAAGGAGGCGATCGAGATGCCAGCTCCATCTTCGGCATCTCTCAAACGACCACGAGCGACATTCGGCATAAAAGCGCCTGCACAAACTCAAGCTCAAGCAATTCTCGAACGAGCCAAAGCTGATGCGCCCGTACAGCAGGTGACCTACTCGGCATCACGTCCACACGGTGCACGTCGGTTCAACGATCCAGGTCACAATTCGACGCACAATCAGCCTGCACGTCTTGTTCAGCGGACGACATCCGAGTACGATTCTGGTGCATCGTCAGATTTACCCGAACCACCCGAGTGGGTCAAAGCCGGCATCAAGTACGCTTGTCAACGACCTACACTAAGTAAAAATCCGAATTACGCTTTCATCGAACTGCTCAAGAATATACGGACTGCCCGCCTGCTAACCAATGATGAAATCGGTGTCCGTGCCTACAGTACCTCAATCGCTGCAATCGCTGCATACCCCTATGCCATCGCGCAGCCCCGTGAGATCCTGCAATTACCCGGCTGCGACGTCAAGATTGCCAACCTCTTCGTCGAATACGCCAACACCGGTCAGATCAAAGCTGCGATTGACGCCGCCGAGAACCCCGACCTCAAGATCCTACGCCTATTCTACGACGTCTGGGGCGTCGGCGCCACAACCGCCCGCGAGTTCTACTACGACCGCGGCTGGCGAGACCTAGACGACATTGTCGAATACGGCTGGAGCACACTGAGCCGCGTCCAGCAGATCGGAGTGAAATACTACGAAGAATTCCTCTCGCCAATTCCGCGCCCGGAAGTCGAAGAAATCGCCTCCATAATCCACCGCCACGCCGTCAAAGTCCGCGATGCCGGGATCCAGTCCTGCGTCGTGGGTGGCTATCGACGAGGCAAAGAGTTCTGCGGCGACGTAGACATCGTAGTCTCGCACCCAGACGAAGCGCAGACGCTGAACATCGTGACGGATATCGTGGCCTCGCTGGAAGAAGAAGGCTGGATCACGCACACGCTTCTGCTGGCGCTGACGACGACGCACCGTGGTCAACAGACGCTGCCGTACCGCGGGGCGTCGAGCGCCGACCGCCCTGGCTTCGACAGTCTCGACAAGGCGCTGGTCGTGTGGCAGGACCCTGTGTGGGAGAGTAAAGCGGCGGATCTGGCGAGGGATCCTAAGGCCAAGAATCCTAATATTCACCGTCGGGTCGATATCATTATCTCCCCGTGGCGTACGGTCGGGTGTGCGGTTGCTGGGTGGAGTAGTGGGACGACTTTTCAGCGCGATCTTAGGCGATATGCCAAGAGTGTCAAGGGCTGGAAGTTTGATAGTAGTGGAATTCGGGATCGAGTCACTGGACACGTGGTTGATGTTGAGGAGTACCAGGGCAAGAACAGAGCGAAGACGATGGTCGAGGCGGAGAAAAGGGTCTTTGATGGCTTTGGATTGAAGTATTTCGAGCCGTGGGAGAGATGCACTGGTTAAAGGGGGACGACTTTACGTCGCTTGAAAACGAACCAGTTTTGGCTCATGGATTAACATAGTCATGCCTCATTATCCATCAAGCCACTACAGTCTACAGTGCAGCGCACATGTTTTCTACTCTTCATCACTGTCCTTTCTCTTCTTTCTCCCGCCTCCAGCCGTGCTCTTTTTCCTCTTCTTGGGCCCACCCTCGGCCTCCTCATCGTCGTCGTCTTCCACCTTCTTCGTCGGCGCGTCCGGTACCTTGCCCACAATATCTCTCAGATTGTCGAATTGCTCGTCACCCATGACGGCCAGTTTCATATGCGTCGTCGACACCTTCTTGCTGCCCTTGCTCTTGGCCACGGTGGACGATGCAGTGATTAGTCGTATCATGAACAATTCCAGCGCCTTGGCCACGACAACAGGTGTCACCTGCGCCACTTTCCCCACGTCCTCGTCGGCTTGCATGATGCGCTTTATCCTTGCTGTGGGAAACTTGGTCTTGACTTCTATGCCTCTGGTATCTATCTTCTGCCGCGGGGCAGAAGGCGCGGGCGGTATTGATGCGAAGCCTGGGTCTGTCATCGCACCGAGGTCTGGTTTTACGGTGTGACCACCATGCTGCGCTGGTCGTGTTTGCGGTTGCCAATCATCCGGTTCCTCTTTGAAAGCTTCTTCTTCGTAGGTCACTCTATGGCCACGTGTTTGCGGAGGCATGGCGTATTGGTACTGCTGGGGCTGAGGCTGGTAGATCGGCTGTTGCTGCTTTGGGTATTGTGGATAGTGAGAGGAGAGGAATTGATTAGGTTGTTGTGGCTTCTGGTCCCAATTGCGCTCGTCGGTGCCGTCGAGACTGAAATGTGGAGGTTGTTGGATGAATTGAGGCTGTTGCTGAAGTGGGTGATGAGGCTGGTTGTCGTACTGCTGTTGATATGCAGAGACGTCAGGTGATTGAGGAGCCCAGGGAGTGTTGAGATTATTATTTCCAGCAGACGTGTGATGATGATTGTTGTTATATGCAGAAAGGTCTGGTGATTGTGGAGCGTAGCCCGTTAAATCCGGGGACTGAGGTGCCCAGGACATTTGCGCTTGAAAGCAAGACGTCTCCGATGCGGGCCAGGGTCGCTGAATCAGAGGAATGCGATGATGCAGAATACTCATGCAATGCAAACAGCGGGTATCTTAACAATACTTGTTACAGCCAGCGCCAAAGCGGACCCGGCTAAATACAAGTAGAGATAGTGGAATGAGGCTTGAAGATAAATGGATGAGTTACCGCCTCGAAAATAATCCAAGACCGACTGCAGAACAGTAATTGGCCGGATTGGCAGTAACGCGCGATAGGCGTCAAGTCGCGACTTCCTGCTGCTCTTATCGATTGTGCAAGACGGGAAGGAACCAGACGTCAGGGCTCCTGAATTCAGAAGCTTGCTGTAGTAGTGTAAAAGTCAGACCGATGTCGCGAAG
>Ga0268244_10000810_pt1 | contig 11801 bp, 17 predicted proteins | sample AgamicMgSfe_FD_200258 | JGI IMG/M metagenome (GOLD analysis project Ga0268244, IMG submission 200258) | Agave microbial communities from Guanajuato, Mexico - Mg.Sf.e (v2) (version 2) | ecosystem: Host-associated > Plants > Phyllosphere > Phylloplane/Leaf | place: Guanajuato, Mexico | collected... | reverse complement strand
ACCGCCCCGCAAGCGTAATAATGCGCCCCGACCCACACGATCGCGCCCGCGTCCCAGCCATGCCAACTGCTCGCGCCCCCGTGCTCGAACAACGGCGTCCGCACCTTGCCCCTCAACATCTGCTTAACAAGCCCTCCCTCTCCGTCCGCGAGCACAAACACCCCATCCTGCCCCTCGGTACGCGTGACCGCCAGCCCCCGCGCGTACTCCATCCACCGGTTCGAGAAGAACATACACCCCGTCGTGAGCATGTTCTCCACATACGGCAGTCCCCAGCGCAGATCCCTTTCGCGCACGCCTTCGAGCACGCGCGTCAGAAGGGCATGGCCGGGTTTCGCGAGGATGAAAGCGTTGTTCACTCCCGCGGGGTGCGCGGCGGGGGTGAGGAAAGGGAGATGCAGGAGGGGGTCCAGGGGCGTGAGGCAGGTGATGTCCAGGTCGAGGTAGACGCCCCCGTGGTGGTGGAGCAGGGCGTAGCGGAGGATGTTGGCGCGTTGGATGCTTTGGGCGTAGGCGGTGTAGGGGTCCAGTAGGGGGGGGTAGTGGAGTTTGAGGAAGGTCGTGGCGTTGGCGGTGGTCCAGAGGTGGTGCGTCCAGGTTGGGTGGAGGGTTTGGCAGCTGCTGATGGCTGGGGTGTAGGCGGCTAGGGTGGAGTCGTGGTGGTGGGATTCTTGGAGGTAGATTTGGTGGATGATTTTGGGGGTTTGGTGGTGTAGTGAGGATGTGTTATTCGAGGCGAAGTTGTCGGGAGGATGATAGCGGTAGAGGACTTCGGGGTGGTCGGCCAGGTATGGGTAGAAGCCGGAGTAGGTGCGTGCGATTTCGCTCAAGTCTCGCAAGTGGCGTCGGAAGAGTGCGAGGAGGACGAGGAGAAATGCCACCGTCGCTAATGAAGCGACATATCGCTGGCGCATAATTTGGGTTCTAAGTAACAACTGGGGTGAATGTGATTTTGGACTTGAACTTGAATGCGGTCGCAGAGATGGGATGTGCAGTGTTTCGAGGGTGATTATCAGGAAATGATCATGAAGAGAGGTGAACTGGACTGCGTCTGCTCTCCAGTACACGTACGTACCTACCTACGCTGGCTCTTCTACGGAGTTCCATAGCAGTGACAAGTAGGATGTTGAACATGTCCGCAATTGCCGTGACCGCGGTCGTAAAGAGATGCACGTGAAGTGAAGCACGACCTGCTCCAGGGCTATGTCCAAGAGCTCGACGGGCGTGCCGAACTTTCTCCGGTTGAATGTCGTGCTTCCCACAGACCCAAAAGGACCGCGTCGTATTCATATTTGACCAGAGAAGGCGCTGTTGATGAGGCGAGGGTGGTATGCATAGTCGTATGCCTCATGCTAACGTGTGCCGCATTCCGCCGCCTTTAGTCGTAACGTACTTGATGGCAAACGGGGCAGTGTTTTGGCAATGCCTGGGGGAGAAGTGAATGAACTGCTACGATACATGGCCTACGATCCATATCCCACCGCCTGCGTCGGGGGAAGCAAGCTCAGGAACAGCGGCAAGAGGTCGCTCGGCGTCTCGTAGAAATCAAACATAACTATCCCCAGCCGCTTTCCCCTCATCCCTTCCAGAAAAGGCACGAGCCTAGCATTAACACCGCCATTGGGCGTCAGACTGCCATTACCGAGCGCTTGGATCTCCGGAGTCACCGGCGGGTTGTTTGCGAGATTGGTGCTCGAGGCGAAGGTCCAGAACAAGCTGTCGGGATGCGTCGTAGCGGCCATTGTTAGGTGGGCTTCGGTCGCGTTCAGCTGGTGTGGTATTAGCGAGAGTGCTCTACATAAGCTCAGGCTGATAGGCTGATTGACGCATACCTTCCATTGGATGTTTTCGGCCGCGGTCGAGTTGGACGGGGTCAGTGGTTGGTAGTAATCTTCGATGTATGCTGTGGCGCCGGTGGTTGAATTGTAGACGAGCGTGATGTTTGGTGACTACGATAGTAGAGTCAGTCGAGAGGGTGGACAGGTCGTGGGAGCCCGAACGATGCACATACGTTATCAGTCCAGTTAGCCGGCGAAAAGTGAATACCCGGTAGAGCGTCCGAGTAGCGCTGTGGCAGCCGGTCGAAGTCGAAGCGTTTCAGGAGCGTGATCTTGCCGCGAGCTTCTCCAAGCGTGCCGATCGTGCCGGTGGTCTGCAGGAAGTACTCCCGCGCAGCGGGCGACGACAGAGCGTTGAAGAGCTGGAGCTGAACGCCGGCGTCTTCCGTCGCGTAGGGCGTTGTTGAGCCTTCGTACTGGAAGGAGAGGAACAGAGCTTCCGAGGGATGGTCGTCGAGCCAACGGTAGAAGCCGTACAGAACATCGTCCACAGTGGCCGTTTCGGACACCAGACCGGGCCCGTGCCAGAACACCAAGGTTGTGTTGGTGACGTCGTAGGCGTAGCGGAGGTCGAAGACCCGGATGCCGTCGTCGAGCATGTTGACGATGGAGAGGTCTTGACACCTGTACGCAGCCGGATTCACCTCGGTGTCGCCGACCAGACGAGTGACGTGGTCTAGCGACTGCTGAGTGGCAAGACTGTACGTACGATCAGTCCGTGTATCGTGCAGACAAGGCATTACGCCGTGCTCATTGCTGACCTGTAATTCCATGTATCGGCATCGTGGGTCCCTGGGAGGTTCATATGAACGATGGGCGTATCGTCACGATAGGCCTTCATCCTGCACAATGTCAGGATCAAAGAGTTCATGTGGCCATCGCAAGCTATACCATACCATGTCGAGGTGTTGCTTTGAACATCCGCATAGTCGCCAAACACCGGGGCCGCATCACTCAGTACTTTCCCGAGCGCGAGATCAGCCAGGGAAGTCGATGAGCGACTGCAGGTGGCATTGCTCGAGTGGTTGCCATATCTCGGCGATGACGGCCGCTCAAAGGCGGTGGTGTAGTCGCTGAACGTCACGAGGGTGATGAGGGTGAGAAGGGTTGCGGCGGCCATGCTGATCCAGAAGAGCGTCCTCCCGAGCAGCGATGGGAAGAAGGAGGTTGGTGCAGACATTGGGCGGCCATTGCGAGTCTGATATCCTTTCTACTTCCTGGCAGAGTCGGCCATGTCGAATATGCGCGTGATGAATGATGCAGGTACGTCGAGCGTGTCGGGGCTTCACCTCTTCATTGGCCGCGTGTGATGAGAGAGTGGAAGAAGCCCGGCGAGGAGGTGCCGACATCCATCCATCTACCGCAAGATGCACGTGAAGCCTTTCTCCCCTTTATTGTCATCTCGAGGACAGACACCATCGTCAAGCACTTAAATCTGGACAGCAGTGTTTTTGACACGCCCTGCACTCACTCCTCTCAAACTGTGCCCAGCGAACTCGACCAGATGCTTACGACCAACGCGATTGATGTCGAGTCAAGGGATATAGAGAAACGCAATGGGAGATGGGAAGGTCGTCGCTACAGTTCACTTGTTCAATCAGCCTACGGGGGTATCATCGGCGCAAAGCCCGCACGAAACCATACGCCATGGCGCCAAACCATAAAGAACATCACCACCACCACCACCGCCAGTCGGATACCTAGTCCTCCTACCCTACGTGATTATCGTCGTCCTCATAGATCTTGACCTTCTCGGCGTACTCTCGGATGTTGGAGACAACCGTCTCCTCAATCAGGTGGCCTTTCCCGCCAGCAACCCTCAGGATAAGATCGTTCAGTGACGATCGGCCGAGGATATCGACGTGGTCGCCCGTGTTCGGACCGCCCCGAGGACTGAAGCGGTCCGGTTCGTGTGGCATTTCGTAAGTCGTCACGGGGATGTTGGCCGGGTTGTACCGCTGGATCTTCCAGCCCTTGTTGCACATGTACCCGGTGGAGAGCAGGTTCACCGTCCCGTCGCCCTCGCCCATGACGACGCCGCGGTCGACGAAGCCGTTGGCCGTGCTGACGGTCGTGTCGATCATGACGGTGCTCTTGTTCAGGCTGTCCTGATCTTCGCGGTAGAAGTACGCGCGCTCGGTAGGTTTGCCGAAGCCGTAGAAGCAGAAGATCTTCATGTCGGGTGCGAGGGGCAAGCGCGTCTCCAGTGGGTTGATCCACTTCGCCGGTATTTCTTGATTGTCTTCAACTTGCTTCTTCGTGTGCGCTACACCGTGGCTGAAGGATTGCTGGACAGCGTCTCGGTACCACTGCTCAGTGTGATCGTACAGATACAGTAAGCTTTCGGCGACCGTCTTGTTACCTGGCGAGCTCGAACCGTTTGCTTGCCGGAAGTTGATAAAGGTACCAAACGTCAGGTTTTGTCCTGGGGTATCGTCCGGCGCCCAGGTCCGGTTGCCCCAGACGGCCTCGCCGCCTATCGGAAGCATACTGCTGATGCCGGGCATGTGTCGGAAGATTTCTGCCCGCTCATGGCGTGACAGGAACTTCTCGAGCCCATACACGGCGAAAGCGTTCAACTGAGCGGTATCCCTCATCTCGCCACTGAGCGCCACGGGCAGGTCTTTCAACGCACCGAGCATGCAGCCAGATATGTTGATCCAGGACTCGATGTGGTCATTGACCCAGGTCGGGCCACCGTTGCCACACCCTTTCGCCTCGACCCAATGGAAAAAGTAGAAGAGGACCTGGCTTCCCATCGAGTGGGACAGCAGCACAACCTTGAGACCTCCAGATATCTCCTTGGCGAGCTCGATATGGTTCTTGAGGCGCGTAAAGTACTGATCACGCTTCTCGTAATTCATGTAGCTCAAACGCCAATCGTAAGCCGCCGTAAAGGCATTGGTAGGGTCGTAGCCAACAGTGGCGAGGTTTTCAAGTATTTTGTTCCAGATCCAGTATCCCGTGATGAAGAAATCAGCAGCATCAAAGCCTTGCGCTGCACGTAACTTGACGCCTGGCGGATCCAGCCCGGTCTTCTCATCCAGCATGATGTGCCGTTTCCAGCCTGCCTTGTCGAGGACCAGAGCGCGCATCATGCTCCAAGAACCCCACAATCGCTTGCGAAAGTACTGTCTGGATTGTGGCTCCGTGCCCCAGCTCTCCAGCCCAGTCGAGATAACACCGGGGATCATGATGACGGGATACTTGGCTTCGATGCCTTGCGAACGGGCATGCAGCCCGACCGAGAAGGAATCATAATTTACCGCGTCCTTCTCGCGCGATTGCATATCCTGCACCTCCTTGATCAGACCAACTGGCAGGACATCCAAGATGCTATCCAAGTTCATGTCGCCCAGCCCCGCTAGGTCGATCAACTTGTCCAGACTGCCATTGTTGGTTGCGAAGAAGCCGGCCAGGAAGACCCCCAGGAGGGCGCCCAGGCCGAATATCCAAGCATTGCGCCTTTTGGTTCCGCCTTGTCTCGATCGTTTCGCGAGCTTCTCTAGCTGCTTTGCAGGCACCACCGTGTAGTTTTCCGCCTCGCGACCTTCGCTCGGTTCTGGCGTGGGACTTGCATCGCGTGAGCTGGCGGGCGTGATATCAGGTGTGCCGACCCCGAACATGCGGCGACGCAAGTCTGACATGAATACCAGGTCGGAGCATCGATCCAAAGCGAGCGCGTGTACCTGGAGAATCGATGTCTGTTGCTGAGTGGAGCCAAAAATCTCCAGAAACCTTGATCCGATTCGGCTCCGAGGAAACACCGACTTCCTTGCACCTTACCTCGTGCTGGCAAAGTCATCCACGAATAATCGCACATCTCAAGCGGCGTGGTGGCTGCCGTTAACTGGACCGCAAGGTTAGAAAGACCCAGTGTCGGTAGTCGCAGCAGTCCAAATGCTGCAATTGAAGAGCTCCATCGACCTGACGACCTCCAAGCCGCAAGTGCGCTCATGAGCGACATCAGCGAGCTCGTCGCCAAAGATGCGCCCACCGAACAAGTAAAGGCCGCCAAGAGCGCAGGGCTCAGATACATCCCGTACGGAGACGAGAAGGAATCCGTCTACCTCCCAGCGATCCGGCAGCTGATCTCACGAGACCTTTCCGAACCGTACAGCATCTATGTCTATCGATATTTCCTCTACCGATGGGGAAACCTCTGCTTCATGGTATGCTTTCCGCCACCACTTGTCGTCAGGGAACGTGTATGCCTTGCTAACATCATCTACCTCAGGCGCTTGACCAGCAAGATCGCCTGGTCGGCGTGATAGTGTGCAAGCTGGAGCCACACCGAGGTGGCCCCATGCGTGGCTACATCGCCATGCTCGCGACGCAACAGAGCTACCGCGGTCACGGCATCGCCACCAAGCTGGTCCGGATGGCGGTCGACAAGATGATTGACGAGAATGCAGATGAGGTATTTCCTAAATGCCCTCCCCACACATCGACTCTTTGGACCCGAGAACCCAAGTCTCTGACGTGACCTCGTAACAGATCGCTCTGGAAACGGAAGTCGACAACATCCCATCCCTGCGGATCTACGAGAAACTGGGGTTCTTGCGCACGAAGCGACTGCACAGGTACTACTTGAATGGCAACACGGCCTTTCGCTTGATCCTGTACCTGAAGCCGGGCGTCCCGGACAAGCCTACGTATCACCGGGATTATCCACCACTGTCTCCCGATGATCCGCCGGTTCCTGGATCGACGGCTGGCGCTGGCTTGGTGGACGAAGATATAGTTGCACGTCAAGCGGCCCAGCTGCGGATGGAGGGTAGTCGCACCGTGTAGCGCTTCGGCATCGCTGGTCTGTTAATAGACGCGTACTGACGAAGATGAACGTGAGTGAGGATCCGATGCATGATCTGTGCACCAAGGCAGACTTTCGTCTATTGAATCTATCAGTACTATCTAAAGTACGTAAATCAATCCACATTTATATATCTTCTCATAGTACGTAACGGTACATTGGACCATAGTTCTCCATGCCGTGTTGTTCACCTTCGATTTTGCCGTTCTCCGCCGTACTCATTCTAACCCTCTGCTCTTCGATAGTGCCATACTTGCGATCCAGCTTCTTGTTCTCGAACATCAGCAACGTCCTCAACGCCAGCGCCAGGAAGGCCGTGAAGAACAGGAACGCAGCGCAGATGCTATGGCCCTTGACATAGTATGGCGCCGAGCTCGTTGGGTAGATGTTCGTCCCGAGCAGAGGCCCGCACTGTCCGACCGCATTAATGATAACGTACCTTCAAACAACTGTCAGCGAGATGGCTCTGTCCCCAAGACCTGAGTACACTGGAACTCACCCTATTCCACGCCTCGTGTCTGTGCCCTGGTTGTTCGCCACCCATGGCAAGATATTCGCAATGATTGGGAAAACCCCGCCGGCGGCGAGGAACGTGCCAGCATACCGGCTGCCGACGCTCTGGGTGGTCGCAAGCATGATGTATCCTACTCCACCGACGATCGACAAAGCCACCAACATCAAGCCGCGCTGTTGTGTGCGGTCTGCAATCCAGCATGTCACAACCGTGACGATTGCTGACAGAAAATAAGGCGGCGCACTCAAACCTTGGGCCGTTACGCCGGTAAAGCCCATGTCCAGCAAAATGGTTGGTAGGAAAACAGGCAAGGATGAAAACGAGACATTGCAAGAGAAATACATGAGCGCTGTGAAGTACGGCTTTGGGTCCTTCAGTGTCTCCAAAGTTTCGCGAAGATTGATCCCTAAGCAGCGAAGAAAGCGGACGTCAGCACATGGCGCATGTTATCACGCGAGAGAAACACTAACCTCCAATGCGAGCACCGCTACCAGCTTGCCGGACACCGCGGGCCAGAGCCACCCGTTTCTCATCCTCGTTCAGGAAGCGAGCAGTGTGCGGAGAATCGGGTAAGAAACGATAGGTGATCGCAGCTGCTGCGATGACTGGTAGACCCTCGACCAGGAACAACAATCGCCAGTTGGCGATGGCCGCACGTCCACTCGTAATACCTAATTAACGGTAAGTCCATTGCTCAAAGACCTTGCAGAAGGCTATGGTGAAGCTCACCGTACGCCAGCGCCCCAGCGAAACAAGTAGCGAGCGGCGCCGCAGCAAGGAAAATGCCCGAACGGAAACCGAGTTCGTGCCGAAGGTAGAAGAAAGACAGCAAGTACGGGACGCCGGGCCCAAAGGCGATCTCAAAGACACCCATCAGGGCACGACACACCATCATGCCTGTCCACGAGACAGTAGCAGCTTGGCATGTCGCCACCGCACCCCATCCAAAAACGACGAAGGCGGCCCAGCGATGCGGTGGGAAGATCTTCCAGAAGATGATGCAGAACGTGAATACGATGTAGGTGATGTAGAATACCGTCAAAAGCCAGTTATAGCGGCCTCCAGTCAGGTGCAAGTCTTCTGTCATGCCAGCGATGCGGGCATTTCCAATGTTGGATCGGTCGAGGAAGGCCAGTAGGTACAACATTGAGACCAACGGGATGAGGTTCCAGTCCAGCTTGCGGATCAGAGTCTTTTCCACTTCTGGGTCGATGAAGGTTCCATCGTGGCTGTTTGGACTGTCGTTCACGTCTCGTGAGAGGCCTCCCTTCTCGAGTTCCTGGGCCGACATATTGTGTGGTCACGCTGCGCATGAGCGAATATGCGCGGCGATCGGATCTTGCTGCAAGCTTTTAGAGCATTGGCTCAACGGTCGAACGGTTCTCAACAGTGCACCAAGACCAGCGACGGCGCAATAGAGGCGGCCGCAGAAGAACTGGTAGATGTTTCAGAAACACTGACAACTCAGTTCTGAAGCGGAAAGGTGAGCGGGTAGTGCAGACGACGATGTCCTCGCACCGACAATATTTCGTCGGCAAGGCGGCATAGATTTAAAACAGGCAGTTGTGGTTTCGGGACGGACAATTTTCCGCTGCGGAAACATGTTGAAGCTCCACAAGTAGCACGTGACCTAACTCCCAGAGTCAGGGTTAACAAAAACCTATTGCCGTCCACATCTGCTCGATACATTCTTTCCTCCCTTGAATCCCTCGCACCACCTGCAATATTGCATGTCATCCTAGTAAGCAACCCTGTCAGCATCATCGTGAGAGAAAACACAAGTACATGATGGCGGCCAACGACATGCCGCATGTTCAGAACAGAAATATTTGTGTCCTTACGATCGCACTCACTGCGATGCCCTGAACCGGCAACATCAACATGGTGTACGATTAATCTACCGCAATTCCAGCAATGACGGCGATCTAACAGGACGTGGGTTTCAAAATGTTGCTTGGAGAAACTGGCGCCTGGATTAGTGTGTGCGGTACTCCACCAGACAAAGCATGGCCTGAGCGGTGTAATGTAGCTCAACGCATACATCCATCTCTCTCACTTCACGGTATGGCAAGACGATTCATGAGAGTATGTAGAGCAGTGACCAGAGTCAAGAGCTTTGCCTTGCAGCAGAGCGGGCAGCAGGACCTTCGTCTCCTGCTGATACTACTCTACAGCAACGCAAACCCCGTCATTTCAAACTTGGCACTGCTTGATCATGCCCACTGCCTCGTAATCGTAATCGTAGCCGTAATCCAGCGAGGGTTTGGCGTCGAGCGCATGGCTGTCCCCACGCATCCGCCTTTACAAGCGAGCGAGCCCGACAGTTTCCTAGACAACAGTCAGCGAATGGCAACGCAAGCGGCATGTGATGGTGGGTTTATCTACCTTTGGCGCCTGGTAGTCAGGGACGCGCATGTCAAGAGCCTGACCCGAGTAGCCCAGGTCCTCGGCCGTCAAGACGCTGCACTTCTCTCCGATCAGCAGGGCAGTGCTGTACGTGTTACAGCCGACGTTGTCGGGGCAGATGGAAAGGTCGGCGACCTTGAGACCTGTACGAGTACGAACGTCAGCAGGTCATACCGAAGGTGACTGGAATGGGACTCACCCTTCACGCCGTGCACGTTCAGCCTCTCATCCAGCACACCGTGCTTCACGATGCTGTTGCCCTCTTTGGGAGCCATCGAGCAGGTGCCCAGAGAGTGCCAAGTGGTTTCCTTGACGCAGAGTCAGTGTCTCGTCGATTTCATGGTCCTCAGATACGAGAATACGTACGCAATGGCGCTTGACCCATTCCTCGACGTGGTTCAGGTCCTCCTTGCTGTATTGCAAGTCCTCACGGACGGTCTGAACGTTGCTGTTCAGGAAGCTCGGCTCGGGTGCCTTGCCTGGCTCAAGTGACATGGTCCTGCGTCGGAATCAGCATCTATACGGCGTACCTCGTAGACTCTCAAAACCTACCATGAACCGTGCTGGATGTTGGACGTGATGTGGTTCGGGCCGGCGTAAGCGTTTGTGGTCTGCAGATCCATGTCGAGCGCACGCGCCGGTGAATCGTAGGCGTAGAACGGATGCATGGCAGTGACCTCGCCTGCGTACGCATCCATGCGTCGTGCCGTCTCGCGCGACTTGATGTAGCCCCAAACCATGGGTGCCATGTCACGCTTGTCGTTCATGAAGCCGGCGTCGAAGTCCGGCGCGTCGTAGGCGGATGGCGACGTGATGTGGGTGAAGCCACGAGAGAAGGGATACTCGAGGAAGTGGAACATGGTGAAGAACTTGCCGGGAGGCATGTGCATGTGGTCACCGAACCAGCCGGCGATGACGGAGTAGTGCATAACCTGGAATGCCGTGTCAGTAAAGCGCCGCAGGTAATGTCAATGGTGATACGTACGGGCTTGTCCGGCTTGTCCTTGAAGTAGCTGTCCCAGCCAGAGCGGAACTCGGGGAACGGCCAGCTATCCATCTGGTTGAGCTCTTCTTCGGTTGGTCTCACCTTGACACCTGCTTCGATGCCGTTGGTCGCCAAGGGCCCAGTACCGTTGATGTTCCACTGGTTGAATACAGAGTCTTGCACTTCCTTGTTGCCACGAACGAACTCATCGAATGACTCGACGTGTGGCTGGAACAAGATGTCAGACGTGGCATTGGATCAATGGATTCAAGACACTTACCTTCGCACGGTATGTGGCAAATGTCAGGTAATGGTCCTGGAAGTTCAAACCCACACCCGGAAGGTCTACGAGCGGCTTGACGCCAGCCTTGCGGAGCTTCTCCGGGTCACCTGTCCTGTGTCAGTGGACTGTATGTAATGGCGAAGTCATGATCCCTCACCGATGCCAGAGCGCTGAAGAATGAGTGGCGAGCTCAAAGTGCCACCGCTGACGATGATGAACTTCCTGGCCTTGTATACCTTGGATTGCTTCTCAAGTGGGCTCAAGGGCTTCGTTGGCACAACTTTGACGCCAGTGGCACGATCGCCTTCCAGAATAACCTTCTCGACCTTGGGTAGATATCAGCGAGTGTACAATCGATGACCATCGTTGGAGTAACTCACCTTCGTGTTGCACACAAGGTGGAGGTTCTGGTGGTGAGCACGCGTACTATGGATGTACGCGTGTGCCGAGTCGGATCGACGACCAGTATCACGGTTGATCCACTTCAGCCAGTGCTCAGCTCCATGGCCAGTGACGAGGTCCTGAAGGTCGTCGGTAACCGGGATGTCCTGGCTCTCTGCGGCACGTAGGAAGTCCTGCATGATTGGGTACGTGTAGTTGCCGAATGAGACTTTGATGGGTCCGTCAAAGCCATGAGTGTCACGGTTCTGAGAAGCTCGCTGATACGTCTCATGCTTCTTCATCAGCGGGATCAGCTCCTTGGTGGTCCAACCTATATTCTCGTCAGCGGTTGTCGAGCCTGTTACAATTGGTCCACCATACCCTTGGCTTGAAAGTCGTCATAGTCGGACGCAGAAGCGCGGGTGTACATCTGATAAGTTTCAGTCAGGATTGGGCTTGACTGCGTGAGCGTATGAGCTTACCATGAAGTTGATAGAAGAGCCTCCACCAAGGATATGAGCACATGGCACAACAGCTCGGCGACCCGCCAGCCACTCGGAGGGCCGGCTGTAGTAGAACGT
>Ga0268244_10000808_pt1 | contig 11814 bp, 16 predicted proteins | sample AgamicMgSfe_FD_200258 | JGI IMG/M metagenome (GOLD analysis project Ga0268244, IMG submission 200258) | Agave microbial communities from Guanajuato, Mexico - Mg.Sf.e (v2) (version 2) | ecosystem: Host-associated > Plants > Phyllosphere > Phylloplane/Leaf | place: Guanajuato, Mexico | collected... | reverse complement strand
GTTCAACGACTTCTGGGCGGTCTTGGAGAATGCATTGATCCGGCTTGATCTCGGGGTGCGCCGATAGAATGGCGGCGATGGCGTGGCCGTGTCCACCTCCTACGTCGACGAACACCGGGCGCTCAGGCTCGTCCGGAGTTGCGAGCTTGATGAAGTCGTAAACACCGGTGAATGGGTTCAGATGCGCAACACTTCCCATAAGTTTCTGGAACCGCAGCAAGCGTGCAGGATCTTGAGCGATGATCTCGAAGGACGTCTTGCCTTCTTGGCCAGCGTACCAGGTCATGGGGTTGTGCGTCATGTTGTTCTCGCCTCCTGGCTCGACCCAGCTGCCAGCAACGAGCATACCGTCAGCTTGTTCTTCGCTGTGGGTTTAAACTATACACAGTAACTAACCCAACATCTGGTCGCTTAGCCTCCAGATACCGCGGTAGGGCGGCTAGAGCAAGCAAGCCTTCATCGTAGAGCATCTCGAGGAGCATGCTGCCTCCGTTGGTGTAACCAAGGGATAGGGTGGAGTGAGCGTACTCTCCATTCTCCGTTTGAACGATGAAGCCCGAAGATACTACGACGCGGAGGAGACGCTCGAGCAATGCTGCCTGGGCGCCGGTGATGGAGCTTAGGTCTTGGAGACTGATGGACCCTATGGTGGGTATGGTTTGGATCGCCTTCAAGTATAGTAGGGTCCGGATGACTGCTGTTTCCATGGCTTGGCTGACCATGCCAATTGCGTGGTCCATGGGTCCCTGGGCAACAGCGATCACTTCTTTGGCCTTGGTGATCAGTGGTGGCTCGGCGCGGAGGACGTTTGGTGGACTGGGTTCGTAAGTTCTGCTCAGCTCTAGTAGTTCTTGGGCTAGTGTCTCCACGTCAACCGTCGAGATGATTTTCTTCATGGCAGGTTCTCGACAATGCAAATAACGAATCGCTATATGATTTCTAGTCAAGACAACACGTCGAACGGCAATAAGTAGTGAGGTTGACTGTAACGAAGGGCAGACGGCGAGAGTTGTGGGGAGATGAAGAGGAGGTGAGATTCGCTCTTCTCACAAGCGACCGCATCATATTTATAGCACCCAGATGCTCAAAGAGCGTAGGCAGCCTTCTCAGGTCGTTGTCGCGAATGCGAGAGCTTGGGGGCCAACTCCATGGACCTTCCGCGGATCGGGTCCGGGGCGGGCTTTGGCCTCCGCTTGTCTGTGAGCCCCGGATGGGTTGGCTAGCGATGGTTACCGATCTCTTTGCGCGAGCAGTCCATTTCAAATCGCATTGCTGTCAAGGTGTGGTTCTATGCGGTGAAAAGTTTGGATTAGAGGCCCGGAAGAATGGGAGCGAAGCGTGGATGCAGGATTAAGGCTTGGAGGCTTACTACTAAGTACGTTGGGTATGGGAATAGAGTCCTTAAGTATAAGAAGCAATCGGTAGCGTATTTCATCCCTTACTGAGCTAATGGTTTGTCCCGACATCTATCAAAAATTAGTCATTTGTGCCCAGGTCTTCGTGCAACCGGAGGTACTTCCTATACCCGATTGCCGTTCCTGCACTTCCACACCAGCATCAGCCAAGGAGCTTGTAGTAGGTCTACATCACACCGGAGGAGTTACAGTCGTGAATGACAAGCGCTTGTACAAGTCTCCCTTAACTGCAGCTTTGACGTTATCTCTGAGCGCAGCGAGCGGAGCGGCTTCCCCATTGCGGATCCAATGAATAAACTTCGACCAATCCTGATATGCGCGTATCAAGTCCCGGTAGGCGAAGTGGCCCGAGATGCTCAAGTCGTCTGGACTTCGGGACACCCCAGCAGCTCTTTAAACGAACAGTCTCCTACATAGTCAATCTCGACCTTGATGACTTTCGCATTGTAGTCAAGATTGGGCGGTACCGAGCGGAACACCGACGCAAGCGGCTCAGAGGTATAGCGCATGCGGTCTTCGGACTGGACAATCCGAGCAGCAATGGTTCCGGCAATTGTGGCTTTGCGTTCATCTACCGCTGACCAAGGGTTGAGGTCAAACGAATCAGCGAATAGAGGGAATTTTGCACAGATTTCGAATGCTGTATAATGAGCAACCTTCCAATCGCCGTTGATCCGACCAGTCACGCAGCCAGAGATTGCGGCATTGACACTGCGTCCAAACACGGCTGACTGAGCGGCCTCCCAGTTGCGGATCCGATACCAGAAGTTGTACCTATCCCTATCGCGGACCGGACCTGAGGGCCACCATGGGCCACCATAGACAGCTGTCTGCATCGTCAACTGGAGGATGATGCCCTGTGCATCGCTTCTGGTGCGGAAAATGAAAGCCGCAGTCGCCGGACATCGCCGCCCTTCAATGCAACTCTAGATCAGCCTCGTGTACGAACGCTATCTGGCATGTATCGCAGACATGACGGCTTGGTAGCGGCGAGATGTCGGAACATCCTTTGAGGTGCTCGAACAGTTCAGCTGTGCTGCCTATGGGAAAATTCTTGTGACGTTCTCCACATTGGATGGGTCGTGGCGCTCTGGGATTTGTTCGACGTTTCGATAGGGGTACTGCCTTATTGAGTACGTCGGATGCCGAAGGTTTCCGTTTAAGCGCAAGATATGATTCCCAGTCTGGCTTGATGGCCTTGTCAAGATCAGCAACCTGTTTCGTAAACGATCCAATGCCTAAATTATTGCTCGTCAGAGTTTACCCATGGTAGTGTCTGCCATCATCATTGGTACGTACGCAATTACATCCTGATGTATTCTCGCTTCTCGCATGTGCCTTAGGAGAGCACGCCTGGTGGTGGAGAATCGACTGCAAAGTTTGCAACGGTGTTCTGGGATCTCGGCTGCGTGAAGGCGACCTGGTAGCAGTTCTCTCCATTCTAGATACATTGCGTTCGGCGACCATTGCTCAGCCATTGCGAGAACAGAACACGACTGTTAGTATAACAAAGAGCGGATAAGAGCCATCAAAATTGGTATGGGCGGCAAATGGACATCGAGATCAGATGTAATAGTCGACAGCCTCGAGATACAGCGAAATTATAGGTGCCTGAGGTACGATGTGGTGATGCTAGCGCGTCATGACCGCCGAACCATAATGCACCCCCGCTCCGGCACTGCAGCTCGAATGGCTGTAGACATCCGGCCCCGAGATGTACGAGCACCACCACGCCAACACGCGCTGGCAAGTAGGAAAGAATAGCTCCTAGAAAGTCGGAAAGAGTTGCTCGTTCAGTGTATAATAGCGGTAAGGGATAGATTCCGGTTCCTTGCAAACAGGCACGTATGCAGCAATTTGACAGAAGCGCCAGCACTCGCAAAGTATTGTCCTATCTACCCTGCCACTCAATCGTCAGGCTAGTCGAGTGACCACTATCCGCATATACTGCGACCTGCTTCGTCCCGCTAGGCGTGCCGTCTGCATAGAACGTCTCGTTGCCACTGTAAACCAGCGTGCTGCCGTCAGCCGAGAAGACCGTACCACTGCTGACTGAAGAACCGCAGCTCAAGGCACCACTCGCGATGGCGCAGTTGCCTTTGCTGCTCGACAAGGTGAAGCCATCGTCAGACGAGGTCGCCTTGAAGGTGGCACACGTGCCAGAAGTGTACCATGTTCCACCGGAGATAATGCAGCCTTGCTGGCTACCACTCGTCACGACGTTCAGGTAACCAGAGCCGCTGAACGGTGCTCCAGTTGAACTCGGCGCAGCAGTGCCAGTGGAAGTCGCGGTGGTAGCAGTGTTGGTTGGTGTTGAGCCAGAGCTCTTCGGCAGGTACTTGATGCCTGTACTCGGGCACGTCGAAGACGATCCTACGACGTCCGTAGGCTCGAAGGTGCCAGTCTGAATCGAGCCCGCAACGTTGTAGAAGTACCACACCTCAGTCAACGCCTTGCTGGAGCAGCCAAGGTACACCTGATGGCCATCATGGTTCTTCGACAGCGCTGCTTGGATCTGAGCAGTCGTGTATGTAGCGCTCGAACTCGGCACGATGCCCGCTTCGCTCAACCACCCATACGTCGGCAGCGACTTGAAGAGACTGACGGTACGGTTGAAAAAGTCTAGCACCTCCTCTGTAGGCTGATAGTTGGTGTAGCAGTCCGGTTCAAGGGTGGAGATGCAGGTTCCGTGCTTGCCCCACTCGTGCTCCCAGAAAGATTCGTCAGTGCCGGAGTCAGAAACCCAGTAGGTCTGCATGTAAGACAGTAAGTCATCGGCGCCAAAGGACTGCAAGATGGAGGTGATGTTGGTGTATGCGCGAGAGTCATCACAGTTAGCGTCATACGTGCCGTCGCAGTTGTCGGGCTGTGAGCACGTCAGACTAGTAAATCATCGGGATGCTTGTGGCAAAGCGCACCCATAGACCATGAATCGTCCAACTGTCATCCGGCCCTGTCACGGGATTGGTGTCCCAGAACTGCGTCTGCAAGAGCGTGCCTCCCGGTGAGTTGAAGCAGCAGAGGTCATCAACCACCGAAGTGTTGTGGCAAGAAAGCTGCGGGTTCGTGCATGTCGCCGACGCACCGAGAGAAACCTGTCGAGGCAGAGGGTTCTTCAGGCCGAGTACGGACTGGGTGCTACCCAGCGCAGAGAGCGCGAAGCCGGATAGGGAGCGTACAGAAGGCATGTTGTCGATGATGCTGGACCAGCCAGAGGTCAGGTGGGAAAGGGTGCCATTATGTAGGCTTGAGGACCACACCATTACCAAAAGTCAACCCTCAAGGTTACAGTGCTAGCTCGCGTAAAGGGCAGAATGATTTCGTAGTTGTGAGTGGTAAGCCAGGGTAGTAGCCCTTCGAAATAGCGATCTGCCTCTGCGAGACGGTCTTTCAGCCAGTCAAGCTCGACTTGAACAGATGTATATGCATGCTTGAGCCTTGAAACAGAAGTTCACCCGAGAGGTTGCATGTGCCAAGGTCTTGTGCCTGAACGCATGTGGTGGTGTTGATTGGATTAAGTGAGGGCAACAGCGGCGCGATCCGGGAGGGCGCAATCTTGGGCTCAGCCACTGGAGGCTGGAGCATCCAAAGGAGAAGGATCGAAGCCGCATCGCCGAGGTCACAAGGATGCTTCCAACTTAACTATCAGCGGGACGCGATGCCGGGCACGATGTTCACAGAAAGATGCTGCTCGCTACCGGACGGACAGTCGCCAGGTATAGGCTTGCCGGAGTATGGCCTAGAGGTGGTGCTGTGAGAACAGCAACCTCGTTATCGTCGTCCGTGAAGATCAGCAGCGTACCAGCTCCGCATGCTGGGAGCATTGCGGTACTGTCATTGAACAGGCCGAGAGCGCGCAATGCACTCTCTAGGCAATTGCTGTCTGAGCTCAGTGGGGTGATAGAGGGACTCCATGCAGAAGGCGGGAAGGGAAGCACGAGAGCATTGATATTGGCGAGCGAGAGCGATCAATCGTTTTGCGCTGGCGCGGACTTGAAAGAGAGATTGGACATGACGCAGGATGAGTACGTTTCAAGATCTTATGTGTGGTATGTCTCTCGCTGACGATGTGCTTACAGCGTCAATGACTTCCTCAAGAAGCTGCGAAGCACCTTCACCCGCCTCTCCACCCTCCCCATCCCCACCATCTCCGCCATCAGCAGTACAGCCTTCGGCGGCGGACTCGAGCTAGGGCTGTGCACCAACTTCCGTGTCTTCGCTTCAACCGCGACCGTAGGCCTGCCCGAGACGCGTTTGGCCATCATACCAGGCGCAGGCGGGACCTACCGTCTCCCAGCATTGATTGGGGAGAGTCGCGCTCGCGATCTCATCATAACTGGTAGGAGGGTGATGGGGCCCGAGGCATACTTCCTCGGACTTTGCGATAGACTTGTGCAGATCAATGAGGAGCAGATGAATGCGCCGGGTGTTGCGAGAGGGCTAGTGCTGGAGCAGGCGGTCGATATGGCGAGGGTCATCTGTGAAGGCGGGCCTATTGCGCTTAGGGCGGCGATGCAGGCAGTAAACGGGTGGAAAGAAGGCGAGAAGAGCGAGAATGCCGCTTACGATACGGTGATCCCTACCGAAGACCGGAAGGAGGCGCTGAAGGCGTTTGGTGAGAAGAGGAAGCCGATGTTCAAAGGGAGATAGTGTATTTGGTGAATGTCGACAATCTGTGTTGCATGTGAATACGCTCGTACATACGTCATACAGGGTCCGCGCAAACGCTGCAAGTGAGGTTTCGTTCACACTCGGAGGCCACGTGCCGTTTTTGTGACACGCTGACTCCACTTGCTGTGCAGACCCCACGACTACACAACTTTCACCTTTGCGCCTTTCAACTTCATCCTTCGCTCTGCACGTATCGACACTGGCCAAGTTACCGAGCAGCTCTCGACGACATACTCGACGACGCACAAACAAACATGGCATCAAACTCGCCACCAAAGGCCGACAATCACATCGCCGCATCAGAGTCAGCCGACCGCGACCGCATCACCATGACCGACGTTGACCGCACCCGCTCCCCAACGAAGATCAAGAGTCGTTTGCAACAGCTCCGTGAGGTCAGCCCAGCCGGTAGCATGCGTTCCGACCCAGGCAACATCAGGAGACGTGAAGTCAGCATGGGCGAAGGTGGTCCAGCTGGGCAGCGTCAGGCCCGCCACGCGTCACTCACACCGAGCGCGATGCAGACGAAGCGGCTGGGTGGCCCTCTCGACTTCAGTGTCGGTCAACGTCATCAGCAGCGCGACCGCTCCGCTTCGCCGACGTACCCCGAGGAGGATGTTGCTATGCCCGATGCTAAGCATGTCGACCGCACCAGCTCGCCGAACAAGGGCCGCATGCAGCAAGTCCGTGATGCGAGCCCAACCAACACCGTCCGTTCAGCGCCAGAGAATGCCATCACCCGCGACGTCAATGCGGACACCAGTAGTCCAGCTGGAACGCAGCGTCAGCAGCTACGTCACGACTTGGACGCACCTACTGCGATGCAGCAACAGTGCCGCGTGCGCGAGCCTGGTGCGCGTCAAGTTGAGCAGCTTCATCAGCGCCGCCTCTCCTCTCTCAACCCGACCAATGTACAGGCTCGGCAGCAGCAGCGTCGTGCGATCGACTCCGCTGTCGACCCCTCTTCTCCTGAGAGGCAGCAGCGTCGCATCGTCAGAACGTCTACCAATCAGTCCCAGCAACAGCAAAGCCGCACCAACATCGTGACGGGGACTGGCACCCCTCAGCTCAACCTCACCTCAGATCACGACCTACACGCTCACCACCAGCCTGCCGTCAACAGCCCTGCACTTCAGACTTCCAGGCAACTGACTGCAGCCGACCAGCTGGCTCAAGGAATCTTTGCGCTGCTGAACTACTACGAGCAAGAGTTAGGGTGGAGCCGCGAGCGCACGCAGGCGGTTCTGGAGACGCAGACTAGGCGGATCTCTGAACGGCTCGCTCGTGGGGAGGGGTATCATGATCCGGAGGCTGAGCAGGAGGGATTTAGCTGTAAGTCGTTGTTACCTAGAGCTTGTTGTTAGATGAAGTGGTGCTAACGCTTGAGTGGTGCTCGATCACATGAACGAGGAGGAGTACGCGATGTACGAGCGTGGGTGTGGCGTGCGTCGTCCTCATTGACGCTCTTGCGGGATGGCATAGGAATGCGATAGGATCGGAACGAAACAGGCCAGCAGGAGAGAGAGGTATTGACTGCTATTGGGTGAACTTGGTTTAATCAGCTGCGTTGGGCTGCCTGTTGTGCATGGATGCGATGGAGTAACGGGACAACAGTACGTATACGCTTGCTTGGTTGAACAGCCAGGTAGTGAATCGCATTCACTTCCCATGAGAATACAGCAAGGCTCAAGCGAAGGGTACCGCATACCTTTCGCTTACGAATAGATATTCTGCTTGCTTCCATGTCCGCTTGCTTTGCATTTCGCTGTCGCGGTGCTGACCAGTACGACCGGAAAGTGTAGCGCCAGATGTTGTGCTGTGGATGGACTCGCATTCACGCGTCGCCGAGTGGTTATGACGTTCTCACCCATGACTTGAACGAACTCAAAGTCTTACAAACATGTCAGCGTTGCATTGACTGCTTCCTACTCACGCTCATTGCCCCGTTCGATCGAAACAAGAGTCGACGCCCGCACATCGCACGCTGCGCACGTTAGTGACCTTGTGTATCATGGCGGCTGGAACAGGCGTCTTACTCGAAAACGAGCGGAAGTGGAAGCTCGGCAGAGAGCTCACTCTCGTACTCAAGGCACAAGAGATTGTTCAGGACTTCCTAGTAAGCTGCCCGTGAGGCGAACGCAGCTGGCCATACTGATGTAACATAGGCCGACACTAAACGCCTCGAGCTTCCACCCGACTGGCATGACGCTGTGAGCATTGTCAGAGTTACCGATGGTGCAGAAAAGATGCAGGAGAGCATCAAGAGAACTGTGCGGGTTACAGACTATATGATGATCGTTGCGTCTGCGAAGAAGGATGCCGAGAAGCTTACGTTGAAGGATATTATCGAAGGCAAGACGGTGGAGAGTGAGCAAGGCATGGATGAAGGCGACCAAGAGTGGCACGTCGTCGCGAGCTAGGTAGCTACCGCACACTGGTGTAACCGATCAGGTGAAGGCAGCGCAGCGTAGCCATAGCCACTACCGGCGTTGCTTCGACATTGATCTCGAGGCCTCGAGACCTCCATCACTCGGCCATCTTTCTGCCGAACGAAGTCGTAGACGCCTGCTGGAAGCCTTTCGAACTACTTTGATTGGTGCAACTTGCTCCTAGAGATCAGTGTGGGACACTCTACACTTGTTCAAAGTGTGCCTTCCGCTGAGGTAGCGTACTGTCTTCGGTCCAGGTACAGGGGAAGTGCGTGCGAATGCAGTGTAGCGGAACAGATACTGTAGCGTCGAGACTACGAAAGTGCTTTAAGCAACCGCTTCGGCCTCTACGTATACTTGCGAGCTCTTGACCGGATGGAGTAGGATGCCCGGCAGGCACATGGGCCCATGCTGCATTTCCCACTGCTCTCCTAGTCAGTGTACGTGACAAATACATGAAGCTATTCCCCGTATGCATGGAGGAATGACCTACCTCTGGTGAACCTGGACCCTCCGACGCCCGACCCAGCCATCTTCGGTACAAGTCAAGTCCAAATTTAGAGTTCCAGAACCAGGTCGACCCATCAAACGCCGGCTCCTGATTGATCACGGTCTCAGGCGAGCCGCCGACCTGACCGTTTGGACCAGCGTTAAAGGTATTCTGCAAGTCCTTTGGCGGCCACTGCCGATCCAGGAACACTGGATGCGGTACGAAGACCGCTTTCAGGCCGTATTGCGATGCGAGAGTATGCGGCCACATCTCCGACATCATGCCGTGACCGACTGAGTTTTCTTTCGCCGTCAGATTAAGTAGGCCCCGAGAGAAGCGCATGTTGGTGCCCACAGTGCCATAGCGCTTACTGGGCGTTGAGCTGCTGTTGTAGTTGACCAGATGATCTTTGTGCGGCCACTGTGTTCCATCGGTATCGAACGTGGGAAAGAGTGTGATGAGATCTGCCTCACTTGAGCTGTCGATTGAAGGCGGAGAGCCTCCAGCTGTGGCCTTTGCTGGTGATGGGCGGACATCCTTCTCTCTGCTCGACCCTGATATTGACTTTGCAAATGTTTCATACGAGCCGTGAACAGACGATATATAGAATCTTTTGTTCCTCTCCCAAAGTCCAGATTCCGTTTGATCTTTCGCCCAAGTGGAGACGCTCGAAAACAGCTGATGGTAGTGTCCAGTGTAGCGGACATCCATCTCCCAGTTCCAGAAGAAATCGAACTCCGGATGCCGAGATGCGAACAGCTGTAAAGGCATGAACATGTGGTTATAGACGCTGCTGTTGTCAGCCTGGTTAAGTGACTTCGTGTCGCAGTCGTCATCTTACTCGTATTCTCCTACCAAAGGATATGCGGTCTCACAGTCAGTGTAATTCCATAATTCGGTTATACCTACAAGCGAACTCGGCACGTATCGTGCCTTGACGTCCTGAATGGTCTCGCCAGTAAGCAGCAGAGCTTGGGCGGGATCACGGATGTGGAGCAGAATGAAAACCTGATATGCGCCGCCAGAATGTAACACAAGCTCTGCAAACATAGCACGGATGTTGTAAGTGTCATCGGCCGTCCACCTGAGGCCGTCCCATGCTCGGAGCACTACAGCAGTGCGGAGGTCACTCGGCTGGCCTTGGCCGTTGGCTCCATGTTGAATGCTACTTTCACGCTGAAGCTTAGCAAAGTCGATATCGGCCCATGCGAACGAGTCTTCCTCTTTCGCACCGGTATATGTCGATGCATCATTAGGGAGACCATACGGACCCAGCCGTGCGTGTCTATCAAAGCAGGAGCTGTCGTCCAGACCAAAAATATCGTAGGATCCCATATGTGGTTGCGCTGGTGCTGTCAAGCAGTGAGCGTGAGTATTTTGGCTTGCCTGAAGCCACACTCACAGGCACAGACTCTGGCATATTCGGCGTTGACTGTTGGAAGTCCGGACGAGTATGCTGGAAGATACAGAGAGCTATCACTGCAGTCCTCGATATCGCACGTCTTCGGGAGTGCGCCGTTTGTATGAGCACTTGATGGAGACACGCAGTCGAGTGTGCCTTGATATAGTGCCGCATTGCGCTGTAGGTGCTTCCATGGCTGGTTCCAGGATTTAATCTTTATCCGCCCGTATTTGTATGTTCGGTGCAGGGAGAAGCCCCCATCTGACCTTAGGATGGATATGGACGTGAGTAGTAAGGAAGACAGTACCAGCAGCACCAGAATGCGGCTCCTGCTAGCAAGCCTGCAGACTCTCCTGCATAAATTCATAATTGACTTTGAAGAAGAAGACTTGGCTAGAAGAAGAAACAGGCTGTTATGTGCTTCTGTGACCAGATTGTGGTGTGCGACAAAGCGCGCAAAGGTCAGAGTGACAGAAGCTAGACTTGTGCTGTCAGCATCTCGTCTATGTGAGGCTTTTGCGAGGCCTGGCATACAATTGCTGAGCGAGGAAGTAAAGAGGAGGTCAAAACCCGTTCTTCACAGGCAGACGAATGTCGGACAACACATTGGCCACTGAAATGGTCGTATGGCAGCGAGCAATGGAGTGACCATTTCCGTTCACACGCGCTCTGCGGAATCAATTCCGACAAAAAAAGATAGGTGACCAAAAACAACTGGGGACGCAATTCAATGCTCTGAAAGCCGGGCCACAGCATGTAGCTCTAGCACCTACCAGCCATGCATACGGTCCAGTTCATGAAGAATGTTGTACCTGTAAGGTGTACACAGTGGCAGCTATCAAGACGCCGGCTTGACACGGGCAGGGCTGATCGGGGAAGCGACGTGGTCGTCGTAGATAGAGTCGCTAGTTTGCTTATAGAGATGATCACACAAAACGATCCGAGACGCACTGCACCGGCGCCATATTTGTAGTATCCGAAAATGGTTTAGCGCTACGGTCCGGAAGATAAAGGAAATAGCATTGTCTCGTCTCAACCTGCTCATCGCATTTGAAAGTCCGCCCGGCATGTACCTACCGCTAAGACCAGCGTGAAAGTTTCGAAAGCGGCCAGCAGATCCCATCAATCGCTGATACTGCGGCTCCGCAAGCGGGCTGGGGACATTGGCCCACTGTACACCGCTAACAAACTGGGGTAGCGGAAGCGGGCTGGACTACTCCGTAAACGTTAATGGGCCTCGAGTAGTGGACCCAGTTTGTCATACGATAGGATCCCTGTCGGAACTTGGTGATCAGACACCCCGGGCTGACGAAATTGTATACCGCAGACAGACCGCCTTGCCTTTCAAAGTCTTTGTGTTGTCTGCAGCCTTGCAACTTTAATCAGTCTTCTTAGTGTGGGACAGAT
>Ga0268244_10000806_pt1 | contig 11816 bp, 10 predicted proteins | sample AgamicMgSfe_FD_200258 | JGI IMG/M metagenome (GOLD analysis project Ga0268244, IMG submission 200258) | Agave microbial communities from Guanajuato, Mexico - Mg.Sf.e (v2) (version 2) | ecosystem: Host-associated > Plants > Phyllosphere > Phylloplane/Leaf | place: Guanajuato, Mexico | collected... | reverse complement strand
GTCTTTGGCTGGTCGGTCTTTGGCTGGTCGGTCTTTGGCTGGTCGGTCTTTGGCTGCTCGGTCTTTGGCTGCTCGGTCTTTGGCCGCTTGGAGGATGTCACGGGCTTCATCTGCCACAATACGTCAGTCGTGATCAGTGCCGGCCGATGTGATAATGTGGACTTCCCATTATCGGCACGTACCAAGCTGCCACTGGAGATAGGCTTTCTCTCGCGGTTGGTCGCGGAACATCTTGCTGTCGAGGTTCTCCACCGCCCGCTCCCCATGCTCTACCGCGAACGGGCTTTTGACACGTCTTGCAAATAGCATGTGGCAGCGCGCGCGGATCAAGAGAGGAAGATGCGCCTTCTGAAAGGCAAAGATGGTCAGTCGTCGCGTCTAAAGAAAGGAGTAGCGACGAACCAGAAGCAACTTCTCGGCCAGCTGGACTGCCTCCCTATATTTGCCCGTCTAGAACAACTCCATCATGTGATCGTACAGGCTAACGTAAACGCGCTCCTTGTTGTTTAGAGTCCTATACGGGTCTTCGGTAGTGATTGTGGACGACATCGTGAGGTTCTGCCGACGGCACGGTGGAACGGCGAGGGTTCTAGTAGAGAGAGGAACTCGGTGCTGATGCGAGACTTGATAAACGAATCCGAAAGTAGGTAAGATCCCGGCTGGAGTCTTGGCATGTTGGTGAATGCCGTTTGCACGTGCATTTTTCACAGACCGTCTCGCGTGACACACAGGTTGAGTTCGTCACATGAACCTGCAACAACGTTTTCGACAAACACGAACGCCAATCTCTCGCAGCAACGACCAAACAGAAACTTGAGTTCGCGACAGGACCGCTTCTCGTCGCACGCAAGTCCACTGGTTCACATCTACGCTACATACTTCAGGTCGTAAAAAACTGTGCTTCCTCAGCGCGCGCAGAAGCCTTTCCACAATCACAAACCCCATCATCGCCAACCAGAGTTCCTCTCAGCATCCCCTAATCTCCGAGAGCATTTCTCCCAGCATGTCCAATACTGCCTATACTGCTGAGCCTGGTCATTCAAAGCAAGCGCGCAAGCCTGTCTGGAAGGAGGATCGTGAGGAGGAGGAAGTTCAACTTGCGACGAAGGCCAAAGATAGCGGAAATGAGGACCGCGTGGCCATTGTCCGTCCTAGCTACTCTCTATTCACACATTGGCCCATCCCAACTAACCCACTTCCACTCGTCTAGATCGCCAACCCTTCTGTCCCTGCCTTCTACAGCTCTCGTTTACGAAACCGGCTCGGCCATCACCTCCTCGGGCGCGCTGTCGACCTATTTAGCTCAAGCTCCAGTGGATGGGAACGAATCCGCTATGCATGTCTACGTCGTCACAACACTATCGTACAGTAATACTCCACCACCGCTCGTCTGCTACACCAACGACTCTTCATTGCAATGCTACTCACCCGCACTCTCCTTCCCCCTCCCTCTCATCGCCTTCCGCTCCCGCCTAGCCGCCGGACTCAGCGCCTTCTTGATCTTCTGCCCACCCTGCAACCACAACCAACTGCAAAAGAAAACGACGGCGAAGTTGAAAGCGCAAAAGGCCCAGAAGATGCCGTAATCGCGCCAGATGTTCTGCGTCAAGAAATGTCAGCGTCAATCACCGTAATGGGTCGTGTGAAGTGGAAGTTATAACGTACCGCATAATAAACGTGAAAACTCGCCGCGAATTGATCTCCATTGGCATACTGACAGAACCCGCACAACCCGTCGGTCAAGGTCGTGACATATCCCCCGGCCTGCGCGACGTACGGCCCGGCATAAGTCTCACACGTCTGACCGGGCGGGGCGCGGAAACGCGCGAGTTCGGTCTCACTGCATTGGATCTCAATCCCATGCGTCACGAGCGCCAACAGGCCCTCGAGCAGGTATTTGAAGGGCGTGAGCCAGAACATCCAGGCTCGCCAGAATCCCGGTAGGGCCTGGTAAGGGACGACGACGCCGCAGAAGGAGACGACGAAGAGAAAGAGGAGGGGGACGAAGAGGCTGGCGAGCAGATCGTTGGGCGCGAAGGAAGCGATGGCCTGGCCGAAGGAGACGTAGAAGACCTCGAACAGCGTTACGAACAGCCAGACGGCGGCGGCGGTGTAGCTGTCCCGCGGGAAGTGCGGGGGCCAGTACCACGCGGCCCCGTACAGCGTGCCCGCGACGAAGGACCAGGGCAGTTCGGGCAGGACGGCGGCGGTGGTGAAGGCGAGCCAGCTGTAGATTTTCGAGTTGCGTTCGCGGGAGCTGTAGATGTTGCGGAGGTCGAGGTAGCGGGGTTGGAGCTGTTGCATTAAGGGAGGGGCCGTGGTGAGGGAGAGGAAGATGCTGAAGAGGCGGGATTGCATGTCGATTTGGGAGGTGCCGAGGTTCCAGAAGGTGAAGGCGTTGAAGAGGCCCGTGAAGATGTGCAGCATGAATTTGCCGACGAGGTAGTCTTGCGAGCGCCAGTAGGCGACGAAGTTGCGGTGCGTGACGGTGTAGACTTGGGTCGTCAGGGGCATCGCGTACTCCCGCTGGTCATTCATTTGGCCTCCGGCGGACGCGTTGCGGCGAGTCTCGATTAGCGAATCGATTTCCTCACCGCGTGCTCGTTTCTCTTCAGAGGACTCCCACACGTCGCCCCAGTCCTGACCTTTGTAGTCGGGATCACCGGCCCCGATCACGTCCAGCATGTATTCCGCCGGATTGGTGCTCGGGGGACATTTCTTGCCACCGTTACTTTCAAAGTAGTGGATCAGGTGATGGGAGTCATGACCGAGTTCGCCGTGATACACCAGCCTCCCGCCGGACTTCAGTAGGATCAATTCGTCAAACTCTTCGAAAAGGACGGCGGACGGCTGGTGGATCGTACACAAGATGGCTTGACCCGCATCGGCCAATTTCCTCAAAAACCTGACAATGTTGAAAGCAGCGCCAGAGTCCAACCCTGAAGTCGGCTCGTCGAGAAACATCAGCAACTCAGGTTTGGAAGCCAGCTCGACACCGATCGTCAAGCGTTTCCTCTGCTCCTGGTTCAGCCCCGCCCCGATCTTGCCGATCGTCGCGCCGGCGATGTCTTCCATCTCCAGCAGCTTGATGATGGTATCGCAGTATTCGTACTTCTCGTGCAGCGGGACTTCGCGCGGTTGGCGGAGCTTCGCACTGAAGCGAAGGGCTTCGCGCACGGTGGCCGTCGGCTCGTGGATGTCCATCTGCTCCGCGAAACCGGTCGAGCGCTGAAAGGACTTTGGCAGTGGACGTCCGTCGACGAGAAAGTCGCCGGTGACCACTCCGAAGTTGATTCTCTGAGCTAGAGTGTTTAATAGAGTACTCTTACCCGCGCCAGAGGCACCCATCAGAGCGGTCAATTTGCCCGGACGGACGTATCCAGATACGTTCTGCAACAATTTCCGTTCCCCGCCTTGGTATGGGACGGTGTAGTTGATCTCCTTCCAGCAGAACGTGGTCTCGTTCTTCGCTACGCCAGTGATTGGCTCGTCCGACTCCGACGCACTCGAGTCTCGTTCGACCTTCTTGGCCTCATCGAGCCCGATAGCGTCGCCCGTGGCGCTCTTCTGCTTCTCGAGATCGTTGGGCTCGTCGCCAGTCTCGAGCGCTTTCTCCACGGACTTGGGTACCTGACCACGCTTGTAAACGGTCACCGCCCCGCCACCCTTGTTCGGCTTCTGGATCTCCATGCCCACAGCAGTCAGACAGACGAAGAAGACGAAAAAGGCGCAGATGAAGCCAAAATTGCGCCACAGGTGGGAGCGAGAGTAGGTGTAAGCCACTTGGATGTAGTCCGCGCCGGGGACCACGATTTGGCCGGGTTGAGATCCTTGAATAGCGCACCCTTGGTATTCCGCGGTCGCGCCGGGTCCTTGTGGGACGAGGTACGGAGGCACGCACTGGATGTCGAGGTTGTAAAACTCGTTCGAGACCAGGCCTTCGAAACCGTATTGCACCGCTATTCGACCTGTTAGTATGATACGCTGATAGAGAGTCTAATAATACTCACGGTTGATCCACCGAATCCAACTGAACCAACTGCCAGCAGAGTCAGCGACGGCATACGCACTGTTAGCGGGGACTAAAACCTACGGATGCATCTTCGAGGGAGGGATCAAATAGCCAGTGTAGACGACAAGCGCCTGGATAGCAACCCCAGTAATCCTCGTCGCGCCATCCAAGCTGCCGGAAAGCGCTCCGATCGCGCGGAAGAAGGCGTAAATCGTCATGGTGGTGATGAACAGGAACAAAAGACTGATGAAGAACTGCGAAGCCGTTCTCGATAGATTCGACATGAAGTAGACCACGACGTCGAAGATGGTGACTTGGACGAAGACCAGAGGCACGTCCACGACCGTTTGCGCGATGGCGAACGCCGCGGGTCGGTAGAATTGGAAGCTCTTGTGCTTGAGGAGGATGGGGCGGGATTCGAAGGCCGACTATGAACTTTGGTTAGCTGATTTCCGTTTGGTGATTACTTGAGACACGAGAGGGTAATGAAGATACTCACAGTCAACTCGGCCAGAGCGAGAAGGGCGTTAAAGAGCAGCGTGAAGAAGATGACACCACCTCTGGGGAAGACGCCGAGCGCCGTATCCGGTAAGTCATAGAACAACGAGCCCACAATCAAGGCCTGGAACAGAATCCCGCCCCATTTGCCCGCGAGACTCTGTTTGTCACCGATCATGACGAGGAATTGGCGGTGGGTGCAGGCTAGGACCTGCTTGTAAAACGGGATGGTGTAGTTCTTTCTGCGCGTCGCTTTGCCTTGCGCTTCGTGCCGCGCTTCCACTTGGACTTTAGTCTCTTGCTCGAATTCCTCGATCTCCGCCAGGTTACGCCGGTACTGCTCGCTCTTCAAGAAAATGTCGCCAAGCTCATCCGCGTTACGCGGGATCCGGTCCTCCCAGCCTTCTTTGATATGCCGTTCGTGCTTGTCGGTCACGGAGGTCAGGAAATCCGCCGTCGTCCATCGCGACGGCCGGTGGAAGCCGAGGTCGGAGAAATACTTCGCCGCGTCGTCGGCGTGCCCGAAGTAGGCGCACCGACCTTGGTCGATGAGGAGGACCTTGTCGAAGCAGTCGTACAGGCTCTCGCCCGCCTGGTACAAGGCCACGGCGGTCGAGATGTGCGCCATGTTCGTGAGCGATCGAAGCGACTCGACGTACTCGAGCGCGGTGCTGGCGTCCAGCCCTCTCGTGCTGTTGTCCCAGCACTGGGTCGAGGCTTTGGTGATCATGGCTTCGGCGATGGTGACTCTGCGTTTCTCGCCTCCCGACACGCCGCGCACGTACTCGTTGCCGACTTTTGTACCCAGTGTATACTCGATCCAGAAGAGTTTGACGACCGACTTGAGAAACTGGGCGACATATTCCTTGGCACTCTCGCCTTCGTTTCGGCTCTCTTTGCCAGGCGTTTTGCAATTCAAGGCGAATGTCAGAGTCCTCTTGACGGATAGTGTGGCGTAGTGAAGATCCTCCTCCGGGTTATAGACCACTTCTCCCCGATACTTCTTCGACATCGTGTGAGCATCGGTGCCGCCGTATGTCACATCTCCGTCAATGCTCTCATAGCCAAACCGCTGGTTGCCGAGGACTTTGAGCAGAGTCGAGCAGCCTGACCCAGGACGTCCCAACACGAGGACCATCTCCCCGGGTCTTATGCAGCCAGAAAAGTCATTGATGATCGTTTTGACCGGTGGCTTGCCGGCCGCTTTACGCGGGCCTTTCGAGAGCATATTCCACAACAACCGAGGCAGACCGAGGAAAACGTCTCCAAAGGTCGGCTGTAGAGCAGCGCCCAACCCCATCCCTTTCACTGTAAGATGCTTGAAGATGACGCCGACATGCCTGGTCTTCTCCTCCTCGGAGTGCTCTTGCCGGGTGCGACCAAACATTTTCGACATCAACCGATCGATCTCGGCTTGCTCATCGACGTCCGACTGCGTGGGAGCTCGGCTCAAGGCATTACCGCTTCGACTCGTGTTCCGCCGCGATAGATGTCTCACGACATCGTCTTCGGTGACCTGACGCTTGCTCCCCGTCGTGGCCAGAGTCGGCCGCTGAGGTACCTCGCCAGCGGCTTTGACGGGCGCAAAAGTAGCATCCCCATCCGCGAGGTTGGTGGAGGAAGTTGCAGCCTGCGGCTCCTCGACTTCTTCGGTCGGGTGCAGTTGTGTTGTTACAGGTGGGGGCGTATAGGATGAGTGGCTTGCAGGCACGGCGGTCTCTTCGCTCGATTGACTATAACCCGGCTCGATGCCGTATCCCGCGCCGTACGCCGTGGCTTCCGTGACGGCGGGAGCGCCTGCACCTTGAAGCGTAGACTCAACCAAATCGGAGCGATTGAAGTCCTCCCCTGGCCCATCCTCGGCGTGGCTTTCCAACCGGTTCACGCCGGCTGGTCGGCTGATGTAGCTGGAATACGACTGCTGCCGACCAGAAGCCGGTGTTTGCGGCCATCCGCCCGGGATAACGCTGTCGAGCGGCGTAGGCCGCTCGTCGTTCGCCATGCTGTTGTCTGTTGTAAGAGTGGCTCTTCGCCCCGAGAAGAAGTGAGGTTGGCGATATCAGATGAGCGACGGCATGCTGTTTCACGGTACCGCCATGGCAGAGTAATGGGAGCTTTGAATGAGTGACTGATGTTCAGCTAAACCTACCTGGTCGGTAATATACTGTTATATCATGTTGATGTCCATGAGAAGGCGATACCGTTGCCACCCTGCTCAACCAAACTAAATCATATCACGGACGTCCGCCGTTGTCCGACGAAACGTTAGACGCGTTCGCACGTGTAGTGACCTCACATGTGACTTACTCCGGCTTCCCCGGAAGATGCTCATTGGCTCGGAGCCCGCTCCATCCGTTCCCCTGATCCTCGACTCTTACCCCGGTTCGATCGAATCTCGGTCTAATGAGATTGGCGTGAACACGTGATTTCGTGAAGAGAAACATGATCCGAAAAGACGGCCACCACCTCACAACAGTCGCTCGATTCGAGGTGGCATCGAATACAGTGTACATTTTTGAGACAAACGCTACAACAGACATCTGTCCTGCCGCAAACGGCGACGAGACAACCACGACGAGCATTGCCGTTATGAATATCACCCTGTGACGTAGTATCACCACATGTAAAATAAACCCAGTTAGCTACAGCACATACGCGCAGAAACGCACCCACAATCAATCTTGGGATAGAGAACATACGAGGAGACCCAACTCCGATCTTCCTCCTTTCACCTCCAGGTCCTCGTTTACTCTCAACCCCAAAGATTCCCCTCGCAAGTTAGAATTCAATCAGAGCCTCCTCCTTCACCAGCGCAGGAGTCGGCGCGTGCTGCGGCGCACTGGGGAAACTCTCCTGCCCGTAGCCCTGTCCCGCGGCGGGCGCCTGGGGCCACTGCTGTGCTTGCGGCGGTGGGTACGAGTTCTGGGTTGCTGGCTGCTGATATTGCTGCTGCTGCTGTTGCGGATGAGTATACGACGCGGAGCGCTGTGGCTGCGGGGCGGCGGCAGGAGGTGCTTGGTGGTACATCTCCGGACTCGGCGGCTGATGCTGCTCGCTTGGATTCGAGCCGTAGTAGAAGTTCGTCGCTGGATCGGAAGGCGGACTCGTCAAGTTCGGCGGGTTGGAGGATTGCGATGTGTGGCTCGGCGCGTACTGCGATCCGGGAGCGGAGGTTTGGTGGTAGGGTTGGGTTTGCTGGGAGAACCGTCGTTGCATGGACGGATGTTGCTGCTCTGGAGGCGGCGGTTGTGATTGGGCTGGGGGGTAGGAGGTCGATTGCGGGAGTGGGGGGTAAGAGGTACGGGTATGAGACTGGGTGTAGTATGCCGCTTCCGGCGGTGGAGGCCCGCCGTACGATGGCATACCCGGCTGTTGTTGCGGTTGGTCGAAGGACGGGTACGGCGCTGCGGTTGCTTGAGCTGTTGGAGCAGGTGGATGTTGATATGTCGCATACTGCTGCCCATACCCGTCCGTCTGCGGCGCCGAACCCGTATAATAATTCTCAACCCCACCTCCTGCTCCTGGCGCAGAAGGTATACTGGGGTACATACTGCCTCCCTGCGGTGCTGGGGCAGCACCATACCGGCTTGCTGTGTACGCACTTGCCATGCGCTCCTCCAGCATGCGATCGTAGTACCTCACCACCGTCGACAGCTTGCTGTGCAGATCGAGTAAGGTGTCGTGCTTGCTCATCGTCTCGCCGTAGGTGCGCGCCAACTTCGGCCTCAGAGTACCAATGCCTTCGTACAGCTCCTGGATTTGCGGCTCCCTCAGGATCGTACCGGGCGGTTGATGTTGTAGCCGATCGACGAGTGTCGCGAACAGGTTGATGTTCTCCGCCTCGACCGGTGTGAGCTCGAATTGGTTATTTGGCCGGTACTGCGACGCGACGGGCGCGGTTGACGCAGAAGCTTGTTCCTTCAACTCTTTGGCATGTCGTGTCTTCTGTGTTTCCATATCCTGCAAGCTCGCCGCGATCGCCGCCTTCAGATCTGCGTCCTCCTCATCCTCCTCTTTCGGCTGGCTCTTGCTCGCGCCGTTGGTCTGCGGCTTGCTATGCTGCTGCGGTTGTTGTACCTGGCTCTGCGGCACATATCCCGCTCCTGCGTGACCTTTGCTCTCCTCCAAACTCATTTCCAGCGCTTTCTTCAGATCCGCATCGAAACTGTCATCCGTCACCCTCGCGCCTCTGGGCTGCATTCGCGAGCTCTCTCTTATCGGCCGATCGCTCTCCTGCCACAACGTTCTTCTGGCCTCACCCCTCGGACTCTGCGGACCAGGGGTGCCTCTGCTTTTCTCCATCAGCTTCGCATAACACCCATCATCCACCCTCACCGGCTGCATGATGCCCAAATGCGGCAAGGGCAAGCTCTTTGAACTGCACGTCCCGCAAAACACGTTCCCACAATTCCGACAGTGGTGCTTGCGGTTGGTGAACGTGAACTTCTCCCTACATCGCATACACACGTCCGAGTCGGCCCACTCCGGCGGCGCCGTGCTGTCAAACATGCTGCTCGCGACTTCCTGCCGAGGTGGAAAGTTGAAACCTTCGTGTAGCAACGTCCTGTACGTTCCCGCCAAGTAATTCAACGATTCCTTCCCCTGTGCCCCGCTCGCCCAGCTTTGAATCAACTCCAGTATCTTCTGCTGCACTTCACGGTTCACGTCTCCATACCCTGCCGCTTTCAGCAGACTGACCAAGGTATCAAGGAATTCCCTCGAAGCAATCTCTTGCATGAAGTGACTGCCACCGTTCTTCACACAGGTGTCTGTGAGGTTGAGCGCGGATAGCTGGATGTTGGGGTTCTTATTCGCTATGCGCTTCTTCAGGCTGCGCATAGCATCTTTGGGCGGCACGGTCTTGCTGCGGATGGTGTCGGAGATTTCGAGATTCAGAGCGATGTCCTCAAGCGAGCTGGCGGTGGCGCGCTCGACCTGACCATCCAGCTCACTGGTGGCAGCACTGCCGAACCAAGAGGCCATCGTACCTTACGTGTTGTATCAGGTTGTGTTTGGTTCTGTTGATATTGAAGCTAGGGGGTGAGGAGCGGCGGCCCAGTAGCCGTTCAGTGGGTGTGCTTCAGGTCGTGGGCTGGAGGCAAAAGTCTTTCAATCTATGTTATCATCGATTCGTGTGGTTTACTGGAGGCATTTCGAAGACTTTGTGGGAGTATTCTTCGGTGGTAGAGGTACTGAGGTTGCCTCGAGGTTATGTAAGTGTGCAGGTGAGTGCCTGATGCAGCTTGAGTCCGGGCCAAGACACGTCATAGTCTGGACGGAGCTCAGTTTGTGCCACTCCGCCACTTCGATGGATTTTGGTTCTTCACTCCTTTGTCTACACCTCTACACCTTTATACACCTTACTATTGTTGCCTTTGTTCACTGTAGGCTCACTTTGGCTTTATTGTTGCTTTACTCACTTCATTGTCAACGCTTCATTAATAGGCTTACATGCTATTGTTTATATACTTACTATTAATATATACTTACTATTAACACACATAGCCTTTACTTTTATTATTCCTTTAAAGATAAAACTCTCCTTCTCTTCCTTTGCAATGTTGACACTCATATTACTCTCCTACGCACTCATACTAAGCCAAAGAATAGTAGCAATAATAACAACAATACTAACACTAGTATGTCTACTATAAACCTTGCCCTCTACCCTATAGCCACTCCTACGCCCCTCTATTACCCTAAAACTACTGACAAAATGGCGTTTTACTACATCTCTAAGGGTAAATAGAACTTGTTATCTAAGCTATAAGTAAAGACAAGAATAAGAAGAAGAACGCGCTTAATAACCTATGTAAGTATAATGCGGCTAGCTACATTATAGAGACTAGGGAGGGTAAGAGCGCTATCACGCCCTACTTGTACTATACTTGTAAGGGTACTTAAATAGACTATCGTATATTCTATAACAAGGATAAGAAGGCTTACGCTTACTATAAGTATAAGTCGAAGGCTAGCTATCGCGCTATGTATAAGATAGAGGTTACGGTCAAGGGGCGTATTACGATTTTAGAGATAGACGCTATTGAAAAGGTCGACTATAACAACTTTTATAACAAGACTATAGAGTAGGAGGTAAGGTTAAGCGTAAGTAACGCGTAAGTATGCTAGCTAGAGCACGAGATTATAGTCCTTTAGCGTAATGTTAAAGAAACTAATGCTCAGCTCGATCAAGCCCTCTACTACTTCGCTAGTGTGTCAAGAGACTATACACTACTATAGTAGCGTGTGTTCGCTACTAACTCATAGGCCGACTCGTAGTAGTAGCTATAGTAGCTAGGTTAGAGGTCCTACTTAGATAAAGAGCTAGGGGGTAACAATAGTGTAATAGAGGAGTAGTAGGAGGATAGTAGCATCTAGGGGCTTTGTGCGTTTGGAGCGAGGCGTATAGCGAGTATAGTAAGAGTAACTTTATATAGTCAAGGTCTTTTTATATAGACTTCCTCTAAATCAGCCTTATTTCCCCTCCTACTACTATTACTAAGCTTTATACACTATTACTAAGCCTTCTTACTTAGAACAAGGCGTATAGCGAGTATAGCACGATTGTTTCCTATATAGAAGGCCTACTTATGCAAGTTTCTTATAATCTACCCTAATTCCCCTTGTCTATCGATTAGTATATAGCGCCTACGCCCTCTATTGCTTCTTTGTAAGCGCCTCTATAACCTTTGTCACATCTACATCTTCTTCCTTTAGCCCTTTGTCTACATCTTCTTCCTTTAGCCCTTCTTCCTTTACTACAATCCCTTCTTTAGCCTTCGTCTAGTCTTCTATCCTTCTTTCCGCCTTTATTAGTACCGCTACTCCCTTAGGATCTAGCCTAATAGCTAGTAGTTTAGCCTCTAAGTCGAAGACAGCGCTAGCGCGGCCTTCTTTAGCGCTAGCGTAGGGTTTAGTGCTAGCGCGGCCTTTAGCGCTAGCGCTAAAGAAGGCGGTCTCTACGCTCAGAACGGTAGGGCTAGAGTCTTCTAATATTAGTGAAATCTATGCTAGCGAGCGCTTTAGCGGCGTGTCCCCTATCATGTCGATGAAGATAGAGGGCTTACTAGGATCTACGACGTAATCTAACTAAGATAAGCCGAGCTCCTACTTGATAGCAGTGCTATCGCGCCTAACACTTGCGTAGGACTTGCGGTTAGCCTTCTCTACGCTAAGGCGAAGAGATCGAGGTTCTAACAGAGCTCCTATACCGTAGCGTACTAGCGGAGGCTCTAAAGACTCGCTTAGAGGCCTCTTTGTACGAGTAATACTAGTACGCAACGTACTCGCGCTATTACTTAGAGCT
>Ga0268244_10000805_pt1 | contig 11829 bp, 9 predicted proteins | sample AgamicMgSfe_FD_200258 | JGI IMG/M metagenome (GOLD analysis project Ga0268244, IMG submission 200258) | Agave microbial communities from Guanajuato, Mexico - Mg.Sf.e (v2) (version 2) | ecosystem: Host-associated > Plants > Phyllosphere > Phylloplane/Leaf | place: Guanajuato, Mexico | collected... | reverse complement strand
TCGTAGAGCGGTTGGTAGAAGGCACCGTCACGGTAACTTTGATAGGGTACCGGGTTTCCAGATTCCATGATTCCAGCTCGGAACAAGCCGTCGTCACGGCCATTGTACGCCGTAAGATGCCAACCTACGCTACCCGCTCCGGCAGACTCACCCCAGATGGTGACCTTGCGCGGGTCACCCCCGAAGGCGGCGATGTTCTCTTGGATCCAATGCAAAGCCAAGCGCTGGTCTCGCAGCCCGAGATTGGTCTGGCCCGAACCGGAGACCTCCAGAGAATTCAGGAAACCCCAGGCATTCAGGCGGTAAGCAACAGAAACTCCAATGATTGGCTTTCCAATCGCCACAGAGTTTTCGACGATGAAGCTGAGGTTGTACCGCTCATCTCTCGTGCCTCCTTGGTACAATCCGCCGCCATGCAACCACAGGCCTGCCACCAGTGGTTAGTCACGAGTTGATGCTACGCTCAACGTCGACCTACCTATAGGCAAGTCCTGGTGCTCATAGCCCGCTGGACGGATGACATTCAGATCTAGACCAGGACTTTGTCAGCAAGCTTTTCCCTACCGTTTGGACACACGATGATCACTCACAAAGACAGTCCTCGGAGACGGGATAGCCAATCTGATCGCCGCCATACCCAACGCACTCAGGCGCATACTGGGTTGCCTGGATAGTGCCGTTGAAGGTGGTGTTGATGCTTTGTGGGTTGCGGAACCGAAGCTCGTTGACCGGAGGCTGCGCGAAGGGAACACCCAAGAAGAAGTCCTGATTGTAGGTGCTCGAGTGTACGCCGGCGACGGTGCCGTTCTTCACCGTCACCGTCGGGGAGCCAGCAGAGGCGGCGCCACTGTACGTGCCAGGCGAGCCGTAACCGTGGGGGTGAGCCGGGACAGCAGCAGCTAAGCTACCGAAGAGGGCAGTCGCCGCAAGGAGAAGGCTCGACATCTTGACCAGGTAGGTAGAAGAGGGGTGTTGGGAAGGGCAACGATCTCGCAGACGGAGGGTGTGCGTTGCGTCTAATTATTATACCACCTGCTCTCTCCGCTCTGGCAAGAGATATACCGAGGTCTCCACTCTTCATGGCAGGAAAACACATTGAGTTTGTGTAATCAATCATGCAGGCATTGCAAGGGGTTTCTGCCGTGGTTCTGCACACCATCATCATTGAATCGAATTCTTAATGATGATGGACGGCAGTTGTTCCCCGAAGCTCGAGGTCTGTGTGAGAGACACGGACCGTGATGCATGCTGTGTGCCTGCCACGATGTGGGGAGACCTGGAGATTGCGGGGGACCAAGATATACCGAGGTATTGCCATCGTTTTGTTGTTTCTCCGCCGCACACGACAACCGAGAAGTACGGTCATCGTGGCAACCATCGGACAAGGGGCGAATAAGCCGTGTCTCGAATCCCGATGATGGTGTTCATTAGTACTACTACCAGCACCGACTAGTACGGCGTCCAGGCTCAAAGATCTCAATGTTGCTACATCAAGCCGTGATCATGAGCAGTACTGAAGTTAAGGACAGTTCATGCGGGAGACAAGTACAGTATCAAGCAAACTAACGACAAGCCGTCAACTGATAGCTTGAAAACCCGGAAGAAGGACGACCTACGTACACAAAGCAGCTACACAATCCATGAATGTATCCAGCACGACTCCTTCACCCCTTCGCTATCACGAACGTACTACTCCCCGACAGCATCGTCATTCCCTCCCAATACCAGCCCCTAGCCATATCAACATCAGCATCGTCTAGCACGCGCCTCTTCACCAGCGGAAAAACTAACCTCACAGCCGAACCCATGGATCACCACTGACGCATCACCCTCTGCGTCGTGACGACCTTGACGCCCCATTCACGATAGTACTCCGTCCTCCTCCGGACTTGACACTCATAGCCGCCGGTCTTGTGTGCCGGCCGTCGAGGAGGAGGAGGGAGCGGTGACGGCTCCGGACGTCGTCGCGATGGTAGTGGCGTGATGGGCTTCTCCGGTTCCGGGCGTCGTGTGGTTGGTGATGGCACGACGCGCTTCTCCGGTTTTCGCGGCGGCGTGGGGTTGGGTTGCTTCTTCGACATACCGCTGGGCTTCGTTGGCCTTCCCTCCGGGAGCGGGGGGTTGGGGGTTGGTGATGAGAAGCGGACTTTCTTCTTCTTTTCAGGCGGTGGCGGTGGCGGGGGAATTGGCGATGAGAAGCGGACTTTCTTCTTCTTCGTGCTCTGCGGCTGCGCCATCGCTTTGCGAAATTACCGGCGGGGAAATGTCACGTTGGACAACGGTGACGTTTCTCGTGTGATCTTGGAGATGTCTGGTAACTCCTTCTGGGCCTTGTTTGGAAAAGGGGAAGGATTTCGTATCTTGAGAAAAGGTACGCATGGTGATTGATATATGACAGGATTCGCGTGTTCTACTCACTGGATGCGTGAAAGTATCGACTTACCTCACAGATCCACGGCGTGTTTGCAGGCTACTGGTGCCTTGGTCACTGCTGCTAGTGGCGGGACTCACACCAACCTGAGGTTAAGTTCGTGGGTGAGTATTGCGGCCAGGAATGTGTTGGGGGCTGTTACAGAACCAGCGAATGCAGTATTCAATGGCGGCATGCTGATCCAACAAATGGCCAAGGTTTCCAATGTATATACTCACGGCTTTGATACTCCTAGGATTTGTGTCAGCGTGTGTAGCTATGCACACACTGATGCCTTACCTAGAATGCCTTCCCAAGGCTTCAACACAACCTTCTCACTCGTCGCCTTCTCAGGCGCGCCCGCGGCGTAATTTCCAGCAACCCACTTTTCCACCTTTGCCTTCTCCGGCAACGCCCACTCCACCTCTTTCCCGGAAAAGTTCAACACCGTCACAAACGCCTCATCCGCCGAAGCGCGCTTGTATGCAAATACGGTCGGGTGCGAATCGTCGAGCAATTGGAAATCACCGTACACGAACACGTCCTTGTGTTGCTTCCTGTTCTCCAACGCTCGTTTCCAGTACTGCAACGCGGACAGCTGGTCGGGCTCCTTGAATGTGCGTTGCGCCGTGGCGTTCACGGTCTTGTAGTCCGTGTTGACCATCATCCAAGGCTTGACGTCGGCGTGGCAGAAGCCCGCGTTCTGCTCGCCGCTCCATTGCACCGGCGTGCGGGCGTGATCGCGTGCTTTGCGTTGGAGCACGTGGCGGGCCAGGTCGGTCTTCTCCTTGTTGCCGGGATAGAGCTTGTTCATCTTTTGCCAGTAGTTGGTGCTTTCGATGTCCTTGTACTCTTCCGGTGGCACCTCGGGTCGCAAGTTGCGCATGCCCAGCTCCTCGCCTTGGTAGACGTACACGGTACCGGAGAGCGTCGTCTGCATCAACGCCAAGAGTTTGACACACAGGTCACGGTACTGATCGCTGTCGTCGGTGTATCGCGAGACCGAGCGAGGGTTGTCGTGGTTCTCGATGAAGATACTGTTCCAGCCGTCACGGTCCAGCATGAGTCTCTGGTACTTGGTCAAGATGTTGCGGATCTCGGTCGGCTGCCATTCCTGCAAGGTCATCCGAAAGTTGCCTGGGATGTTGTCGATGTCGACCAAGTCGAAGATGAAGATCATGTTCAGCTCTTTCCTGTCCGCGCCCACCACCTTCATGATCTCATCGAAATCGTCGACGAACGGCATCTCCCCCACGGTGATCGTGTCGTGCTTGCTGAGGACCTTGTCGTTGATCTCACACAGATACTCGTGCAAATGCGGCCCGTTCGCGAAGAGCTTGAAGCCCGGTTGATATGGCGCGTCCGGGTCCACAATGTCCGCGTCGGGATATCCGGCGACTTTCGAAATCAGATTGATCACATCCATCCTAAAGCCACTCGCGCCACGCTCGAGCCAGAAGCTCAAAATGTCGTGAACAGCTTCTCTGACTTTCGGATTTCGCCAGTTCAAATCGGGCTGCTCCGGGGTGAACAAGGCCAGATAGTACTCCTGGGTTTTTTCATCCCACGTCCAGGCACTATTCGCCTCGCCGAGGATCATGCCCCAGTTGTTCGGCGGCTTCCGGTTGCCGTCGGCGTCGTACTTGGGAGGCTGCCAGATGTACCAGTCTCGCTTGTCGGAATCCTTCGACGAGCGCGAATCCAGGAACCATTCGTGTTGGTCGGAGGTGTGGTTCACGACCAAGTCCATCATCAGCTTCATGTCTCTCTTCTTCAGCTCTCCGATCAATTCGTCGACGTCCTCGAGCGTGCCAAATTTCGAGTCGATGTCCTTGTAGTCGGAAATGTCGTAACCCATGTCCACTTGGGGCGATTTGTAGATGGGCGACAACCACACGACATCCACGCCCAGATGTTTCAAGTAATCGAGCCTGCTCGTGATACCACGGATGTCTCCCCATCCTGGTTCAGACCCAGAGCCAGTAGACAGGAAGGAGGCCGGATAGATCTGGTAGACCACGGCTTCCTTCCACCACGCGTGTTTGGCGTGCGATTTGATGGTTGTCATGATGGATGAGTGACGGGCGTGCTCTGATTACGGGACGGAGACTGGCAGAGGGGGATGGTATAGTAGAAAGAAAAGCACAAACCTCCTCTCATCAGCGGTCTTGTCCAGGCACATGCAGTCGCAAATGCAACACGTCAAGCTCCACATCATCATCATCTTTGCTTGTGTGGAGTTCTCCCGCAGGAACTCCCGCATGCTGCTCGCCATCTTGACTAGAAGCCCACCACGTCAATGCCACAAGACCGGAAGTTGACTGATAACATCGACGCATGGCTGTCATGTCAAGTGTATACATGTATGTTGTCGGGTACCAGTAAAGGCAGAAACGAGACGAGGAGGCGACTGGGGAGATGGGGGAGACTCTGAGTGGTCGCCAGGGCAGCCAGGCCGTAAACAGAAATTCCCCCTTCATCATCTTCCCCGCCGTACTGTAGTAGGTTGGCAAATGCATTGTCCGGCTCACTCCCATGCTCATCAGCATCACTATTGAAGCCCTTGTTTGACTATGTACGTACGTTGTACAGTATGATACCTTGCCTCCCGCAAACGACAAACCTTATCACCCATTATAGCATAACTGACCGGACCGCGAGCAGTATCCATAACGAGAAACGAAACGCTTCACACCGCATACCACCTTACCGTGCTCCAACGCTCGAGAGCGAGCTCTTTCGAACAAAACCACCGTCGCCCGCCGGCGAGCGGAACCCCCAAGAACAATGCGCCATGCGCAGCTCTTCGCCGTGCCCGCCGCCGTCCTCCTCACTCTCCAGCTAGCCACCGCCTTCCAACTCCCGAACCTCGAACCCTTCTTAGCCGCCATCCCCATCTCCCTCTCCGACTACATCCCTGCCTCCCTCTCCAACCAAACCGCCCAACACGAACAACAACAGCAGCTCCTCCTCCGAAGACAATTCTCCAACACCTGCCCCACCAACTTCAACAGCTGCGCCAACATCGGCGGCTCCGGCCTCTGCTGCGCCCCGAACGCCGTCTGCTCCGCCGACGCCGCGGGCCACGTCGCCTGCTGTCCCTCAGGCGTCGCATGCTCGGGTACGATTTCGGGGGTCATCACGGCGGGCACGGTGAACAGTAACGGGGCGATCGTGGGTGGTGGTGGTGCGGCGGCGACGACGGGCCCGGGGTCAAGCAGTGGGTTGGTCCGGGCGACGACCACGACGGGCTTTCAGACGGCGAGTCCGACGTCGGGGAATGGGTTGATCGTCGCTAGTACGCAGTCGACGACGGGTGCTGCGGCGGGAGGCGGTGGCAGCACGGCGCCGGCGTCCGGGACGAATTTCATCTTGGCTTCCGGGACGCCGGTGGCTACGCCCGGGGCTGGGGTGAGGGGGTTGCAGATTGTGAGTCACTTGTGCAAAGATGGGCTTAATGGTTGATGGAAATGCTGACTTTGCTTTCTACAGCCCCTTTTTGCGAACGCGATTGTGCAGGTGCTGCGAGTACTACCTGGTTGAGCGAATAATTTCCGGATTTTTTGCGGGCGTTTGGTGAAGAAGTGAGGCGTATGTGTGTGTGCAGACCCCTGACTGTAAATAGCATGAAAGAGACGGGCAGCAATGAGCGTACTGTCCATTACTACTCTAATCTCCACGAGGTCCTCTCTGACAGCCTATGTTGTCAATGACTAGGTTAGGTGAGAGGTACGCCTTCCGGAATAGGAAGGGCAACCAGTCAAATAGTCCCACACGACTATTCGAAGCAACAAGCTCTGGGTCTGTCCCTTTTGGTTACCTCAAACCGCAGCTCACGGAGGCCGAGATATATACTCTCGCAACGGCACAATGTCTGAGACCAGCCATACACACGGCAAGGACGACATTAAGGTATACAAGATACCTACGTATGTAAACTCTACGAGCACGACTTAGCAAAATCTGGTAAAAGTAAAAACCCCCGCCTCCAATGTCCTGACGTACACGCCAATGCGAGGGTATCTTCTCCAAAAAGCAAAGTCCGCAGTAATCCGTACAAAACCTCGAAAACCAACAGGCGCCGTCCAGTATATCCCTTCCAAGAATCGCTCCTTCCATCCACAGCCACCAACAAACAAACAGACTCCCCTCACATCACTTCATCAATCTTGACCCGACATCCTTCACGCCACAGACCACTTCCGCACCCTCCCTCGATCCTGCCCAACCCAATACCCTGCAATCTCCGTCAGCACATCCCCCATCACCACCGCACTAGCCATCAACCCATGCCCCTCGCCCTCCAACACCCTCACCTCACATCCCCCCCTGGACGTCCCGGGATCCGCCCAACCCTCCCGACTCGGCGGCCGCAGCGGCTGAAACGCAGCGGATTCGACATAGTTGGCGCGCGCGCGCACGTTCATCTGGTCGGCGAGCCAGCGGACGTTGGCGAGCGGGACGCGCCTGTCGTCCGCGCCGTGCGTGATGACGACCTGCCGGTTGACGTCGGTGTAGCGGAAGCCGATGTCGCGCGTGCGTTCGAGGCAGACGAGGAGGTCGGTGACGGGGTTGCTGTCGCGGGTCGCGAGGTCCCAGGTGCGAAGGGTCAGTTGGCTGGTGAATTCGGTGTGACGCGACTGCGCCGCGTGCTCGGCGGCGTTGAGGGCGATGGAGGCGAGGGCCAGACCCGGGTCCATGGGTGAGGCGGTGGCGGAGAGGACGAGCGAGTTGGGGCGTGGGGTGGGTGAGTCGGCTTTGGTGACGGGGATCGGGTAGTTGAGGAGGGAGTGGGGCGTGGGCATGCATTGATCCATGTGCATGAGCGACTCTCGGCGGTGCTTGTCGGCTCTCTCGCGCGTGGCTGGGGGCGAAGTAGAAAGCTCTCGTTGCTGTTTTTGCTGCTGCATCTGACGTTTGCTGCCCGGCTTGAGCGACGCGGAGCCGTTGGTGACGAACGTCGAATTGGCGGCTCGGAGGATTGATGCGGGCAAGATACGCAGTAAACGCTGGCTACGAGGTAGAGCGCCGGCAGGCGACGCGGAGGCGGTCGGATGCGCGACGGCCTCGAGTTGGCTCGGTGGGATCCAGGGTGCTAGCAAGTGCACTTTGCCGTTGACCATCTGAGGCAAGATCAATGCCGTCGCAAGCGCGTAGACAGCTCCCGCCGAGTGCGCGAAGAGACTGAACTTTGTGACTCCAAGGTGCTCGCAGATGGTCTGGACGTCCTCGGGCCAGCTCAGAGGTCCGCTCCTGTCACCCGGCGGGTATGGCTCGCTGTCGCCGACGCCAGGTCGGTCCACGGTAATGAGACGCAGACGCAAAGTCGTGGCCAGCTCGTCGTAGAAAACCGTCGCGTATCGCGTCAACCCCATCCCTACACACACGAACACCGCCGCGCCCTCGGGATCGCCCACCTCGGAGAAGCTGATCACACGACCCGTCCGCGGATGCCGGATTTTTCTGCACAGCCGTGGAGCCTTGAGAAAGTCCATGACGGCAATGGCAACGCTATCCCTGCGCGGCATTTCCACGTCCTCGTCGTACATGCGCATCCGCCGTGCATCGCTCATGGACTTTCGTCGATCTGGGAGCTCCTTTTGGTACGACGGGATGTCTGCATCGGCGGCTGTCCACCCGTCGTGTGGGGCCAACTTTGATCTCGTGGACAGAGGCCGTCGCAGCGGCGCCACTGGTGTCGTCAACAACGGCCACGAGCGCTCGGCCTCGGGCGGTGCGGCAACCGATCTGGGCCGCTTCAGCCTTCGCGTGCCCCTGGAAAGGTCGCGAACATGTCGCGACTGCCGGCTCCGAGATCTGCGTTCCACGTCCTGCGACATGTCTACTGTTTGCGTGGGGGAGTAGTCGAGCGACGGTCGCGTGGAGTACCTCCCGTTCCCTTCGCGCGACAACTGCAGCCGCCGGGTAGGTTCGGGAGTATTACTGGACGTTCTCTCGACCAGATCTTGTGTCGATTCGGCCCGAGCTGGCGTATGCGGACCTTCACGCAGACCGAGGAGCCTATGAGCTTTGATAGCTGGTTCTGTAGACGCTCGATTTGCTAGTGGTCTAACGAGCGATGCTCGCTTGCTGTTCGCGCTCCGTAGTATCGGCATTGGTTCGGGAACCGTCGATGGGAAAGCTTGTGATTCTGATTCGGTGAGTGTTCGACTCGCTGATGGTCTGCCAAGGGACGCTCGCTCGCTCTCCTCGCTCCGTGGCACTGGCACCGGTTCGGAACCGATCGTTGGTGCTGCTTTTAAATCCGATTCCACAGTGGAGACGCCGGCGATCGTAGAGATTGCCTTGATCTCCTCAAAACGTGATTTTCTCCGCTCCCTCAGCTCGCGAATCCTTCTCACCGTCTCATCATCTTCACCCAGGTCCGCCCAAGCCGAGTCTGAGACCGCAGCCGACCCTTTGCCTTGCAAGCCCTCGGCCTTCGCCTCCGTCGCCGTCCGTCGCTTGGACTTCTTATCCTTTTTCTTTTTCGAGAGAGAGCTTCCACTCACTTTTTGCAACGATGATGTTCTGGTGGGGATGGAGTCGACGATCAGGCCATGCTTAGGTGATGGGCGTTTTGGTGTCGGCGATGCTGATTCCTGATTGCGGGACTGCGGTCTTGTCTCTGACTCGGGTGTCTTCGTTGTCGCGGTATGCTTGCTGTGGAGAGGTTGTTCCACCAGCGATCCGTTCTTAGAGTTCGCTTCGCGGAGGCTGTGGTCTGACGGGTGCAGTTTACTTCGACCGTCGGTGACAGGCGGCGGCGTCCCCACAATTATCTGCTCTGCCTGAGCCGGCTCACGCAAATTGGAAATCTCGACTTGAAAGAAGAAGTTTGGAGCAGTCGGGGATCTTAAAGTCTTCGTAGATGCAATGCGCCTCAAGCTTCTGGGACTCTTCGTCGTTGCTGTGCTCTCCAGTGACTCCTTGCTCGCGGCGTGCTCGCTGACCCAGGTCTTTGCGCTATGTTTACCTCTCGCGCCATTCGCGTTCTCTTTCCGCAGACACGAGGTCGAACTCCTCTGTGGGTTGCTCAACGTTGGCCGCAACCGATCGTTCGGGGTAGTAGGAGATGGCGCAGTATAGCCTGACAGCCCAGAGGGCGCACGTGAAGTTCGGATACTGGGCGGAGGTGCAGCATCGCTCGGTTCGCCGTCATCGACCAGTGGGACGCCGGTGCCGTACCCCATTCCAAATCCAGGGGATGTGATCGAGCGGGCAACGACCGGCCGGCTCGCGGCTGGACTGCTGGGCGAACCCGCACGCGATTGCTGACTACGCAGACTGCGGCTTTCCGAGCAGTATTCCTCCAAGTCGACCGTCAGGGGCGGCGTCAGCGCGTCGAAGGAGGAGAGGATGGAGGAGATAACGGCATCGTTCGGCGGCCGGGCCTTGATGTGGTGCCGGGACGAGAGGTTTCTACGCGCACGCCCGTTCTGTTCTGACGGCGCCTGCGCACGTGGATGTTGTTGGTGCAGAAGATGGTCCCCGTCCCAGTACCGTGGTCGCGAGGGCGAGAGGGGTGGGGAGGCAGGCTGGGTGGTGAGGCCCCTTAATGCCATCTCTGCGATTCGGTATAGGCAAGACGGTCGCGCCCTGAAACGCTTAACAGTTCGTCCGCATGATTGTCGCGGCTCTGGGTGATGATAAGCGCAGAGGGTGGCAGGACATTGGCCGAGGCGAACCAATTATGGGCGGAGCGTCTCCACATTCCCATTCGCGCCAGCCAGAGCGCCTAGCATTATGACCAGGGAGCGGATGAAAGGGAGCGCCGCAGGATCTCGCGCTTCCGGTGCGAGATGACGGGGGATGGCTGATCGGGGATGAGCTTCCAGGCGGTGGTGAGGGGAGAGCGTGGTGGTTGAAAGTTGAAACCGAAAGCTCGAGAAGCAAGCAGGCCGAGTGCCGAGAAGTGCTTGCGCAAAGCTACGCGGCGTTTGCGACGTGACTCGTGACTCGTGTGAGTCTGGACGTTACAAAACGTTTTCATCTACAGACTACGAACATGTATGTCTCTTTCCCGCCTACACCGTCCATAAGTACCTATGGTGTTTCATGATTCCTTTCAAACAAAGTGAAAGAAGAGCCCTCGGCCTTGGCATCCGACCATTCGTTCAATCCATCCACGCTTGATGTTTCTACGACCTCGACTTGGTCTCGTGACTTGTCCACGACGATTTTGAGAGTCGATGCTCTACGATTGAAGCTACGCGCTGCCAAGGTGTCAGGCGCGGTCCGGGATCTCTACAGCGGATCGGGATGATGTGGTGGACTTTGGCAAAAATGTGGATGTGGGCGGAGGGTGAGGGCAGATCAGTGGATTGCACTCAAGCGTCCGTCCTGTCGCGGCGTCGCCATGCGGATAGCGGTCCACACGTTTCGCTAAGTCGACTGCAGGCAGCACGAGCGGCAAGGATCACTGGGTGAAGCAGCCTGCCTTGATCTGAATTGGTAGAAGGCTGAAAACCAACGACAAAGCCCACCGATGCCTCAAAGGCAAAGGCGGCGAACACCGATTTCTCACGCGCTTGGGGAGACTACCCACGCATTACGGTGGAAGCAAGACTACAGGTACTCCAGCACTGTTGACTACAGACGGCTCATAGGTTGGTTATAGGCTCGGGGAGGAAAGACATCGGCCAACTGCTGCTGCATCAGCGTACACTTTACCATCCCGACCAGGCGCTTCAGTACCGATGGTCGTGAGGCTGCAGATACAGCATTGCCGACAGCATGTGTGCAGGGCTGCGCCAAGGTTGTGAAAGAGGACTGCCTTCAGCACGATTGACCGAGCTGGCAATAATAATCGACTTTCAAGTGGTGCAAGTATGTTCCACGTGCAAGTGTTGGAGTCAACCTGCAGTACATAACCCTGACGTGACTCGAGCGGTTTTGTGTACGCGCATCCACACGCATTCATCTTCCAAACATCAGTTTGATCGCCGCAGCAACATCCAAATACCAAAATCGTATGATACTCCCCAACACGACCGATCTTGCGCACAACACGAGTAACGACCCACGTCCCCCTCTGATCTGAGCGCACGCACGAGCATGTCCGCCATCCAGCGATCCATCCGCGAGACCGTCCTCTACGCGTATGGATACGCCCAAGGCCGCCTCTTCTCCTTTCCACGCTCCGCCTCACAGCTCTACGCGACCTTGATCTCCCGGCTAACGAGCGTCGTATCGCTACCGCTGCCGTTCCTGTCCTTCCTCGCCCTACCCTTCTACGGCGGGACCTCGACGACCCTCAACCTCCTTTTCTTCTACCTCGTCTGGACTGCTTTTGTGGCTAGTCATGACCCCTTGACGGTGGGTGCTTATAATCACTAATTCGATCTGCTTGAAGTCTAGAGTATTGTCATGAAATGTTGTCATAGGATCGGTGCTCTGAAGTCTAGGCGACTCCTCTC
>Ga0268244_10000803_pt1 | contig 11841 bp, 10 predicted proteins | sample AgamicMgSfe_FD_200258 | JGI IMG/M metagenome (GOLD analysis project Ga0268244, IMG submission 200258) | Agave microbial communities from Guanajuato, Mexico - Mg.Sf.e (v2) (version 2) | ecosystem: Host-associated > Plants > Phyllosphere > Phylloplane/Leaf | place: Guanajuato, Mexico | collected... | reverse complement strand
GAGGAGGAGGAGGCGGGGGTGAACAGGGTCGTGCCGACGGATACTCCTCCCAGGCCTGCGATGGGTTGTTGAGAGGGATTGGGTCTCGAACCTTCTCGCGAGCGCGGTGACTGTTTCTTGTCTTGGGTATACAACGAAAACGTACTCCGCTCATCTCTCGACGCACTCGACTCTATCTACACTAGGCGACCAGACCTAGATGTATACTACAACCGTAAACTCACGACTCATGCGATTTGCAGTTGCACTTGCACCTTCTCACTGAACACCGGAACAGGATCTACTTAAAATCGAGGCACGGCGCAATCAAAGGTCATTCATCACAGGGTTCTGTATAAGGTTACTGAACGCTAATGCATAAATCACCCAGTCTCGCCCCAAACTTCATGGCAGCCTCCCCCGAGCCGCGTGATCGTCCGTTGTCTTTTTTCCGCCCGACGTCCCAACGTTAGGTGCCAGCTTGGTTCTCTCTCGTTCATCCGCCATGAATTCTGATCAATGCCTTCCCACCGCTCCTTCATGATGGAGTACTCGTACCATCTTGTTGTTGCTGCGTTGCAGGTGTCGCAGTATGTCTTGATGCAGCATTCAGTTCGCACCGCGCTTCTCATACGCTCGCTCGCTCGCTCGCGCGCTCATGAGACTCGCTTACTGAGCCTTCTTTGGGGCGGATTGCTGCTGGCCCTGCATGTAGCGGTTGATGTCGGTCTGGGCGTGCGCCTGCGCCGCGGCACCCTTGAAGCCCTCCCAACCCTGACGGACCGCGGGCGGGACGTCCTGCCTCTGCGCCAAAGCGTCACCCCGAGCGCCGATGTGGTGGAACATACCCTGCACAAAGGTGCTCTGGCTGATGCGGGCGCGGAGGAAGACGGTGTAGATGATGATCAAGATCCAGGTGCCCTTCTGAAACATAATGGCCGAGCCGAGCAGGCGGAACCAGAGCGCGATCTCGAGGCCGGCGACGAGCGACATGGAGGCGTCGTAGTAGTCCTTGACGAAGCGGCCGATGCTGTCGCTCAGCGCCGAGGCTTGGGGCTTCTGGCCGGCGGGAGTGGCCGGCGGCGGCTGAAGGGTCGGCAGAAGGATGCCCCGGGTGTAAGTGGCCACGTGGAAGATGCTGTAGACGGTGAAGGGGAGCAGGGCCAAGGGGATTTGGCGAGAGAAGAGCCAGACCAAGGCCATGGCTGGGGGATGGTTAGTCGGTTGCGGCCAAGTGTCTTTATGCTTATTAGACCTCTCGACTCACCCAAGTACTGCACATTCTCGTCACCAGCCAAGGCCAGCGGCGAGCCCTGTCCCTTGCCGGTCTTCTGGCGCGCGCGGTAGCCTTTAAAGACGACGATGCCGTACGTAGCGGCGGCGGCCACGAAGGCGGTGCGATAGCTGAACTGGGCCCAGCGGGTGTAGTAGTGGAAGGTGAGGTAGCTCAAGGCGTAGCGCAGGGTGCAGAGGAGAAGGGTGACGTGGCCGCAGAACCACGCGAACCTGAAGGCGGTACGGTCAGGTTGAGGGTGGTGAACAGGTTTGGATGTGTGTACGGTACGCACTGTAGTGTCTGGGCCAACTTGATCAGGCGCGCCTGGAGTGGTTCATTGCCCTGAGCAGGCTGCTGGGGGGGAGCCATGGTGGTAGGAGGTGAAGGTGATGATCAGGTTCGACTTGTGGAGGTCGTCTACCCGAACGGCTGGTGATCGTGAGGGTTAGGGGTGGTAAGCCAGGGACAGGTGTTTGTTTTTGGGTGGAGTGATGAGGGTGTTTGGTGGGTGGATGAAATTGGGAAACGGTGCGGGCAGGAGAAGAAGAAGTGGGCGAGCGAGCGAGCGTGAAGCCACATGCACCCAGCCCCAACGTCATTGCCCTACCTACATGTACTTGATCACAGTGAAGGCCCGAGCGCTGGGCAGGTACAGCCTCCGTCAACAAGCAAAACGGATGTGGCTGCGACAAACGACCAAACCATGGTCCATGGCCGTGGGCAACCCGCCAGACTCACCACGGTACTCATCGCATGTCACGTTATCACGGTTAGAAAACTCCTCAAGGTTGTTCTCCCTCTATACGCAATGCCGAGCTCAGAACTCGTGGCTGTCATACTACTGTATCATGTTGCTTCTCCAGTGTGTTCCCTTCGTCCATGTATACCTACCTTCAAGGACACCGAAACACGCTGGCAATCTTTGGCCTTCGCTGCTGTGATCTCTACAGTGCCTACCTACCTATGTACCTTATGTAGGGTCTCCCCGACGGGTCCCTACAGTACCACTACGCAAACGCCGCGCAGTGAGATCCAGGCCCTTCCCAAATGTCCGTCCTGATTCCAGAACCGTGTGCATGTTGTCGCCTTGTACCATGCAAGCTACTACTACCTTATGTACCTTATGTATGTGTGTTGAAGTGTCACGTGAAGGTTCTAAACGTGGACAGTTGATTGGTCGAGGTGGGCTGGTGAAGCTAGACTGTAAGGAGCAAGACACCTCGTGCTCCGGCCGCTAAACCTGAAAACCACTGACGAGCAAAGACGGACGTCAAGTGAAATTGCCTTACCCTTCACTGCAACATGTGACCTCTACATACCTCTCTCCATCTACACTCCCACTCTCCACCTCCACCTCCTCAGTCATGGCTCTCCAAGGCCCGTCTGACCACCTTCCAGACCTTCCCTCTCATTAGTACGCTCGTTGGAGCGGAAACGAAAGGCAGGGAGAAAAACCAGGAGAGAGAGACACAATGCGGCAGACGTGCATCTTCAGCGGCTCCTCCCACCCACAGCTGGTCACTGCCATCTGTGACCGACTCGGCCAGAAGCCCGCCAAGGTGGACCTTAGGAAGTTCAGCAATGGCGAGACCAGCGTCGAGATCAGTACGGAAAACCTTGCCCCCTCTCCCCTGTCACCGCTCGCGTCCCCGTGCTGCGCTGACACCAGCCCACCAGAGACCTCTGTCCGCGATCAGGACTGCTTCCTCGTCCAGAGCGGCAGCAGCCAGTACGTCGCACAACGCATCCCGCAATGCCTCGACTGACGGTTTAGGATCAACGACAATGTCATGGAGCTGCTCATCATGATCTCCGCCTGCAAGGGCGGCTCCTCCAGGTCCATCACGGGTCAGTCACCACGGTGAGTGAAAAAGTCCGACATGTGCTGACGATGATCGATCAAAGCCGTCATGCCCTACTTCCCCTACTCCCGCCAGTCCAAGAAGAAGACACACCGTGGTGCCATCACCGCCCGCATGCTCGCCAACCTCATGAACGTCGCCGGCGTGAACCACGTCATCACCATCGACCTGCACGCCAGCCAGATGCAAGGCTTCTTCAAGTGCCCCGTCGACAACCTCGTCGCCGAGCCGCTCCTCGCCAAGTGGATCCGCATGAACATACCCGAGTGGTGGGAGGCGGTGGCAGTGAGCAAGAACCCGGGCGGCACAAAGCGCGTCACGTCTCTCGCCGACGCGCTGAAGCTGAGCTTCGGCATCGTGACGACGGACCGCAGACGACCGTACTTGTCGGCGAGTATGTACAACAGCGCCATCTTCGAGAGCATGGGCACAGACGGCACCAACGACCGCCGAGCCCTGGAGAAGGATGCCGAGGACGCAGAATCGGGCCTGCGAGATTGCTTCGCACCGCGAGAGCAAGATTTTGCGCGTCAACGCGCCACTTCCCGCACCAACGGCGACTACGCGGATACGGTAGGTCAGCAACGCAGGCCTAGCAGGCAGCGGGCCATCGCCTCACAAGGTTCGTCCATTCGCCGGATTGTCAACGGCAGTGGCGACACGCCATCCAGTCCGTTGTCCCAGTCGACGAGACCAGATTCGGCGAGCACGGATGGAGAACACCCGAGGATGAACTTGCACCGAACCGCAACCGCTCCGGGCATCGAGCAACCACTGCGCGATGAAGATGGGTATGAGTCTCCCACAGACGGAGATGAATCGGATGAGCGGGCTCGAGACGTCATCACCGGCAGGCTCATCCACGGTCACATCGTGGACGACGACGTGCCCTCCCCGAGCGTGTCCGCCCGCTCCGGCTCCAACCAGGGCTACAGCAACGGCCAACGCGCCTCCCGATCCAGCGACGAGGACCTACCCGACCCAATGATGCAAAGTTTCGTCTCGACCGCCTCGTCCCGTGTGCAATTCGCCCAAGGCCTCGGCGGCACGGGCGACGCCACCGCCTCCGACGAAGAAGAGGAAGAAGCCCTGAAAGACCCGGACGTCGAAACGACCGTCACCCTGGTCGGCAACGTGCAGAACAAACCCGTGCTCATCGTCGACGACATGATCGACAAAGCGGGCTCCTGGGTCGCCGCGGCCGAGACGGTGGTCAAGCGCGGCGGCGCCACCCGGGTCTACTGCATGGCCACGCACGGCCTCTTCGGCGGCGACAGCCTGCGCGAGCTCGACGCCTGCGACGAGATCGAGGCCATCATCGTCACCGACGCTTTCCCCATCCCGGAGGAGAAGCGGCGGCTGTGCAAGAAGTTGGTCGTGCTCGATGTCAGCCTGTTGCTCTCGGAGGCTATACGTCGGAACCATCACGGCGAGTCGATCAGTCAGTTGTATCAACAGTTCGAGTAACCGGCCTCTTCGCTATCGCGATCAATGCAATGCAATGCATGATGAAGGGACTCCCCTGGCGTTTTGGGCTGGCGAAAAGGGGTATACTCGGCTCGGAGACGGAGTGAGAAGGCGCCATCTGATCAACCCTGCCTACCTGCGGCGGAACGGGAAGCGCGTTTAGCACACATTGGGCCGTCTCGATTGTTCGGTTTTTCGGTAAGGGGCAAGACCCGCTCTCTACCACGGCCAGAGCTACTTGTCTTCTTCTAATAACGACGATGATGAAACCAAACCTCGAAGCTACCTGTCCCCCCGTCTCCGTCCCCGTTTTCCACACACCCTCCTTTCACATTCTCCCTGTATATCAATACACGAATCCAGCGTCGCGAGTCAAAGGACTCGCCCGGGCTTTTTTGTCTCTCGCTTCCTTTCGGGGTGCAATCCACGAGAAGATGCCCGGAACGGAGCGTTGGTAGATTGAGAATTGAAAAACCCACTTGACTTTCGGGTTGATAGTTTTTCTTGCTGGGAGTAGAAGGCATGCCCTGACGCTCTCTCTCTCTCTTCCTCTCTCTTAAGGGAGGGAGTGGGAGTGGGAGTGGAGGAGGGGTGTGCAAGAGAACCTCTTGGACAATTTTCTCCCTGTTTCTCTGTTCTTCGTTCTCGGTTCACGGTTCCGCGGTTGATAGATTTTCGTACAAAGGTCTGAATGACAAAGACGTATGGATCGTGGTGGAAGTCAGCGAGTGATTCCTTGCTGCAGAGACCTCGCTCGAACCCCTCCCTGTCCTGCTGGGGGTATGTATGCACACGGCGGGTTGGGAAACATAAGGGCGCAGCTGGGCGTGTTGGGTGTCGGCGAGGTATGCTGTACTGTTGTTTGCATTTGGTGGTAACCGACTTGATTTCTGCTCTCTGGCGTCGGGGTTTTCCTCGGCGGCGATTTGCGTCTTCTTGACTGGTGGATGTTTGGATGGAAGCAGCGAGCGTCAGGAGGAAGTACCTGAGATTTGTTACCAGAATGCTGTTCAGCGAACGGCTGCAATCTTAGTGATGGATGATGGGGTGAGAGGAGGGTTGGTTTTGCCGCGGTCGTCGTATCGACACGCAATTGCCAGCCAGCCACACGCATTCGCAGACGGTTTGTTCAAAAAAGCGGTTCGACGATGGACGTGTAACGTCCACCACCAAGTCACGTACCCTTGATCTGGTCCTTCGTTCTGACGCCGACAGAGAGGGTGGCGGAAAGATGGAGCAAGACTTACCTTTGCTAAACAACATTTACGCAAGGATAATGGGGCATACAGCACCGTCTTTTCATTGAAAACGAGCCGCTTGCTACGCAAGAGTTTCTTTTCCGAGGCATGTTGATTTTCATTAAGTCTATTGTAGATGGACACAGTTTTTTCGTGCCGGCAGTGAACGCCCGAACGTACCAGCGCTTGCTTTTCAAACGTGGAGAAAGAAGTAAAAAGGGAATAGGACAAGAAAATGCATAGCGTAACCGCTCACGCCGGAGCGGGAACGTCGCTCCTCCGATCAAATGTCAACAACAAGTCGTCCATGGGGAAGATGGTGGCGAAGACCTTGATCTCCTCGGACTTGGGCGTGACGGTGTGCTCCCACGTGAGCTCGCTGGCGAGCATGTGCAGCAGGCAGATGAGGTTCATGACGGCGTACGTCTGGCCCAGGCAGTAGTGGGGGCCCGTGCCGAAGACGAGCCAGTTCTTGCCTTGCTCCTCGGCCGTGCCGCTGATCCAGCGTTCCGGGTCGTAGGTGTCCGGGTCCGGGTAGGCTTCCGGGTCGTGCAGGGAGAGCCAGGTCGAGGGGATGATCATGCTGCCTTTCGGCGCGGTGTAGTTGCCTTCTGGGATGGGGAAGTCTTTCTTCACGATGTAGGGGACCATGATGACGGGCGGGCGGTAGCGGAGAGTTTCCTTCACGCAGGCGCGGGTCCACTCCTGTACAACGTTAGCGTCTCAGCCAGATGTTGGCGGCTCATGTCGAGGACGCACCATCTTCTCCAACTGATCAAGTGTCACTTCGCTTCTGGGATCCGGGCGGACGCGCTTGGCCTCGTCGCGAACCTTTTGCAAGTACTCCGGCCGGTCGGCCAACAGCTGCAGCATCCACGAGCAAGCGCTGCTGGTCGCATCCTGGCTGGCGAATAGAAAGGTGAAGACAGTCATGCTGATCTCGAAGTCCGAAAAGTTGCGCACCACCGTCGCCGGCTTCTCCTCTTGCGGCACCTGCTCCCCCTTCGCGAGCCGCTCCCGATAGCGGTCCGACTCGTACATCTGCAGAAGCCATCGGTCCATGATGCACTCCGGTTCCGCGCCCTTCTGCCTCATCCTGACCCTCGCCTTGGCCGCGCACGTGGCGAAGGCCTCGAGTACTTTGTCTGCCGCCTTCTTGCCATACCACGTCTTCGTGAAGGGGAGGATGATAGGGAAGTTCACCAGCTCAAGGGCAGCGGTGATGTTGTAGTAATCGTCCGCGATCCGCTTGACGCCCTCGCGAGACATGTAGTGACCGACGAACGTCCGGCAGGAGACGGCGCACATGAGTTCGCGCAGCATGTAGACGAAAGGCTGGCTCTCCATGCCCTTCGACTTGCTCATCCGCAGGAACTCGTCGAAGTACTCGCGGTAGACCTCCTGTTGACCGGGGAGGTAGGTCTCCAGCGCCTGGCGCGTGAACAGGCCGTTCAAGCCCTTGCGGTATTCCACGTGCTCTTTCCCGTCCAGGAAGACCCAGTTTTCCGGGCGGAGGAGTTTATGCGCAACATCGACCACACACGGCTTCACGTACGCCGGACTGTTCAGAACCTTGCGTGCCATGTCGCGGGTTGAGGCAATGACGACGAATTTGTGGAAGACGGAGACGCAGGACAGAGGACCAGAGACCCATTTGGCGTAGTATTTCGCAAAGACGGGGTTGACGCTTTCGAGGAAGGGACCGACAAAGGGGATTTTGAAGCGATCGCCGGCGAGGTTGGCCTTTTTCCGCCAGTACGAGACTGTCACGGTCGCGGTCAGTGCCCACGTGGAGACGCCGTATGCTGGATCATCACATACTCTGATCGTATATCACTGCCGCCGCCAGGAAGGTGAGAAGGACGTTCAAGATGTTCACGTTATCCAGCACCTTGCTCATGACCCCAGAGTTGGCCGAGGCAACGGTCGCGTAGATTGTGTGTGGAGAGGCGGTGGTGGAGGCGTTGAAGGTCTCCAGGACCGACGGCATGTTGCTGTCGCTCGCCCCCACGGGCTCGAACGTGGACCGATGTTTTGCGTGCGAGGAAGCTGACGATCGGGTCCGGAAGCGCTGCGGAAGTTCTCGAGATGGCGCCGCGGAGGGCGATGTTGGATCTCGAATGCCTTACGAAGGCAATGCGAGGACGAGGTGATGTAGTGGGTGAAGAGGAGTGAGGAGAGGGAGAAAGAGGAGTTACTCGGAGATTGATGATTGTTATTTCGATTACCTACAAAAACAAAATCGAACCACCCGCCACGCGACGGAGGGCCCGGCATCTTCGGTCCGTGTAGGGAAGGGAAGAAGCAGGCGGGCCGTTCAACCCTATCTGCATGAACGGATCTAGCCGTGCGGAACTCGCTCGGCCGAGATGGATGTGAATGCGTTTCAACGTTGGGTGGCGAAAGCTTCCCCTTTTATACCACCCTCGACCATCGGAGTCGAAGATGGACGACGACTACAGCAGTTCTCCCTCCATACTGATGTTGGTGTCGATTGTTCCAAGGACAAGGGGAAGGCTGCTCATGTGTCGGTATCAGGCGCCTGATAATTATGAACCCGCCCTTCAACAATGGCGTCTTCCATACTCTACAATCAGCCTACCAGCGCAGTCCCGACTGTGATACTTCTTCCATCAGAAGCCGTAGGGAGATCAGCGGTATGCTGAATAGAAGGCCACGATCGTGGACTGGTCCAGGGCGAAAGGTAGGCAATCCCCGTGCTAGACCCCGAACGTGGTACAAACGTATCTCCCGCCGAGACAACACATTCACCTCTGCTTGGTCGCTCGACGCCTCGTTCACGTGTCGATGTCAGCCGCCTCTACAGCGGACTGTGGCTAGGTGAATTCACGTCTATCCCCTTCTAAAAGACTATCGAGAACTTCTTTACCTGCCCGCATTTTCCATACAACTCAAGCAAAGACTCACGATCAATCGAGTTGGCTGACTTCATCATGGCCCGCCGCACGTCAGAATCAGTCGTCGGAGACAGAACCAATCCCGCGAACGCCACCTTTACCATCTGCGGCCTCACGTCTACCAGCAAAGACCTCAATATCGTCCTGGTTCCTCCCCCTAAAGACCTCGACGTCGAGCGAAAGCGGATCTTGGCGCTCTTCGGTGCGGACGCCACTCACTACATGATCTGCTTCCACGTCGAAGGTGAGGCCTGCATCATCCAACGACCACTCAGCGACCTCTACTACGTTTGGGATGTCGACGATGTGAACGAAAATCACTTCTGCCTGCACTTGCACCGCTTTCGCAACGACGGTGGCGCGGAAAACAACGAGGGGCCACGTAAGGAAGTGGCGAAGGTACCGCGTCAGAAGAGCGCGAGGAAGCAACGGCGAGTATCTGCGCGCAACGGGACCACCGAAATCTCGAGTCGTCGCTCGGCTATGGCAGCGAAGACTGCTGCGAAGAAGGAGAGGGATGAGTTTGGGCGATTCAAGCCGGATGGTGCGAAGGGTGTTGGTGGCTCGCAAATGCTGTCAGTGGCACAGGCGAGGGGTGCGAAAGGTAGCGAGGGGAGCGAGAGTGAAGTGGAGGTGGGGGATGGTGATGATGACAATGGCGACGATGAGAAGGAAGAACTAGTTGACGATGAGATGTTTGAGGACAGTGAGGCAAGCGAGAGGGACGAAACTGAAGAGGAAGAAGCAGCCGACGATGGGGCGTTCGAGGCTGAGAGTGAAGCGGAAGACACTGCTTCATCTTCAGAAGCAGAAGAACTCTCAGAACCAGATGGAGTCTCCGTGAACCTGGGTCACTTAGGGCAAGGCCTTTCATTCGGACGGTCCTCCTGAGGCGGGCGGCCCTTATTCAATGAGGTCTGCTTGAAGAAGTGCGTGGACGGGGCCTAGAAGGACACCCTGGGTTAGCAGGTTAACAGGAAAGCACCACAAAGTTTTCCGGGCATGGGCATTATCGACACTCATGTCGCTCAGCACGGCTCGCTGGACTCCATGGTCAACTATACGATAGCAAAGCTTCGCCAATATGGCCTACGAGTCACAAAGCTCCACAGACAAGCAAATGGGCGTTCCAATTTCTCGGTCCTCACTTGTTGACCTCGGGAATATGACGCTGCTCCGACTTGCAGCGTCAGTCGTGTGTCGGTGCCTGCAGCATTTGCCACCCACAAGCGTAAGCAAAAACGCCTCATGACATCCTCAGGACATTCGAAGCTACAAAGTCCCAGGAAATGCCTTTCCCTTGTTCTCCTCCCACCATACCTCCTCATGCGCTGCGATCAACTCCACCCTTCCCCCCGCCATCGCCTCGAACTCCCTCAACCTCCGAATCGACTCCGCAGCACCCTCCTTATCAAGATGAATGCACAACGTACTCCCCTCCGGACCCGGCCAGGTACCAATCTCCTTCTCACCCGTAAGCAAGCGGCGATCGTGGAACGTGTCACCGCAGAGCAGCAGCCAGCGGGTCTCCCCAACACGGCAAAGCAAATTCACATGACCTGGTAAATGGCCCGGGGTGTCGATCACGTAGACGGAGCCATCCTCGAAAAGATCCAGGGCTGCGGAAAAGGGACCGAGGCGGTTCCATTTGCCTCCACGAGGGTCCGGGAGTTCACTTGCTCGATCGTCCGGCAGCGTGTCGGGTTCAAAGTGCTGATGGGATGCGATCCCGCCGAGACCGTTCTTCAGCACGCCCAGCGCGCCGTGCCCGACGACGAATTGTGCGCGCGGGAAATCCTCCGGGTCGCCGTGGTGGTCGTAGTGCACGTGCGAGAGCACGACGAGGTCCACGGCGGAGGGGTCGAGGCCGCCGGCTTGCAATTGCGCGGCGACGCCCGGGGCCAGATCGTGGGGTGCGCGGCCGTCGATGTGTTTCTGGAGCACGGGCGGGTATCGTTCTTTGGCGCGGCGGAGGCCGAGGTCGAACATCATGTGGAAGGGTTTGTGGGCGTCGGCGCCGTAGAGGGGACTGCCCGGGTGGGTGATCAGGAAGGTGAGAGACGGCACGGTGCGTTTTGCGCCTGGGTCCGCCGGGTGGACGAAGAAGTGGTCGGAGAGGGTGATGAAACCGCCTGGGATGGGACTGACGGTGACATATTTCTGGTCTGGTGCTGGTGGAGGGAGGATGGACTTGTTGTCGTCGTTGGTCATGATGGATCTGTTGGCGGCGCTTTACCCTGATGATTACTCTTCAACCTGGTTCGAAGGTCGTTGGTCTCGTTGGAGGATTCGTTCGAGCCATTCTTTCCATCATTTTCGCTCGACACATTTTACAACGCTGGTATCTCGCACAAAGCCCCTCTCGCATTCGGCTGTCGTCGAGTCGATCACGTGTGTCCCCGCAGTAGGAGGGACTCGGTCTTCCTCAAGCGTAACCCCGCAACAAGAGCTCTTGTTGACATTACGGTCTCGAGCTCCGAGATCGCAGTCCGCCAACCTCATAGAGAAGTAGACCATTCATTGTTACCTCCTCTCAACCTCATCCACACTCCAATCAGTTAACTCCGTCTTCCTCCCTTCTCAATCCAATAACAAAAACAAAATCCAGTACCGAAGCAAGCAATGGCCGTCAACTACTCCCCAGAAGAAGTCCAAAAAGCCCACGAGGTCCTCTACAACGAGGGCCTCAAAATGCGCTACCAGGTCGCGGGGAAAGAATACGTCGACCGCTCGCTCAAAGCGGCCGACAACCCTTTCGCGAAACCCATGCAAGAGGTAAAGTAAACCCCACCTCCCTCCCTCAACCTCCACTGACTTTCGGATGGAAAAACAGTACGTCGCCGAAGCCTGCTGGGGCTGGGTCTGGACGCGCCCGGGCCTGGACCTGAAAACCCGCAGTCTGCTCAACATCGCCATGCTGTGCGCGCAGAACCGGGGCACGGAGCTGGGGACGCACGTCCGTGGGGGGTTGAACAACGGCGCGAGCGAGGAGGAGATCCGCGAGGTGATTTTGCAGGCGGCGGGGTATTGTGGGATGCCGGCGGGGATTGAAGGGTTTCGGGTGGCGGGGAAGGTGGTGGAGGAGTGGCGGAGGGAGAAGG
>Ga0268244_10000802_pt1 | contig 11852 bp, 7 predicted proteins | sample AgamicMgSfe_FD_200258 | JGI IMG/M metagenome (GOLD analysis project Ga0268244, IMG submission 200258) | Agave microbial communities from Guanajuato, Mexico - Mg.Sf.e (v2) (version 2) | ecosystem: Host-associated > Plants > Phyllosphere > Phylloplane/Leaf | place: Guanajuato, Mexico | collected... | reverse complement strand
CAGTCACGACGGACTGGTCTCATACGCCCCATCTGCATTGATACTTGCCCTTTCGAATATATGCAGATGTGTTCGTTCGAGCTCATCTCGTCGCCCACATCTTACTCGCCGAATCTCTGCTATCGTCGTCGTGGACAATTCAGGCTGACCCTTATCTCACAGACATACACGCGCGCTGAGCATTTAAGGTAACGCTCGACTCGTGCCACCGTGACAGCATGCTGGACTGACATCTGTGCCACAGACGCCATCAGCAAAACCACAAACCCGGTACTTTCCTGTGTGATGTTCCCGGCTGCGGCAGGTCACTCTACCGTGAAGATCTTCTGCTCCGGCATAAAGCGCGACAGTAAGACTCCCGTTCCCTACCAGTGAATCTACCAGAGTTTCTAACGATTGCAGTAACGATCCGCTCAGTCCATCAAGTCGCAGAGCTTCGGTTGGAAGCCAACGGTCTGACCAAGGCGGTGAACCTGACGGACAGAGCACTGTCGCGAACTCAACATCACTCCAGCGAGCCTCCGCTGCCGAGCACGAACACACGCCTTTGGACCAGCCGACGAAAGCTCCGCGAGCTACTGCACAGCCAACAGAATCCTCCAGGTACGAGCGTTCAAGAGAATTTCGTTCGCCTCAGCCTCTTGACAATTTCTTTAACTCTCTTACTCTGTGAGTTTCCTTGGACCGTATTGAAGCAGGATGGAATGACCTCATAATATCTCTTTCGTCTTCCAATAACTTGACTCTTGGCACGGTTCTTCTGCTAGCGCTGCGAACGGAAAGACTCTCTCCGCTGACTACGATTCTTTAGAACACCACGCAAAGGCTACTTGAACATCAATGAACTTCCAATCACCGGACAAGCCATATCTATCCACACGAGCGGGCCTTATACGGCGTACCCTGTTAATCAGGCATGGGACCTTTCACCGTCGTATTCACCTGTCGGCTACGAATCACCCGCCCATGCATTTCCTAACGTGAGTGCTCCGCCGTACTTTAATCAGCCGCAAGCAACTCGGTTTCAGAGTGGGTCAAGTGTCCTTTCGTTCGACGGCGGCTACCTGCTGCAGCCTCATGCGAGCTTGTCGCCAGTCTCGGTAGGCTCACCCACTACATACGTACCGCACTGGAGCACTGAAGCGCAGAGTGCAGCCTTCAACCACTCCAGCAGCTCGTCGTCGTCGTCCGATGGCACCTATCTGAACGGCACAAGCGGATACAGTACGTCCGAAGCCCAACACTTCGTTCAGACGTTCTCAAACGGCGTTACGCGCTTGATTTCGGCAGAAGAGCGTGATATCATCGAGCAGGAGGAACTGAATATACCTGAGGCGTCGCCGCAATCACCTTTCAACATCAACTTCGACGACGCCAATCCCCCAACGAACGAGCAACGCTACCTTGAAGCGTACTGGACCTGGACCCACCCGCTGTTTCCAGTCGTGCACAAGCCATCTTTCGATCTTTACGACACCTCCCCGTTGTTGCGCGCAGCCATGCTCGCCTTGGGCGCGCACTCGCTGCGCACCCAGGTTGACATGCATAATGCTTGTATTGTACACGAGCGATGTGCGAGAATCGTGAAAAAGGTAAATATCGAGCTCCCAACATCAAGATAAGACGGAGCTGATAGGATTGCTTGTAGCGCAATGTGAACAGATGGCATACGTATCGGGTGTGCGACATGCAGGCCATTCTCCTGCACGAGATATACTCGGTCTTCCGATCGCGGCGCACTCCGCTGCATTTCTCCAAGTGTTTTGAAGACGTCTACCGCAGACTTGCCGACGACCCCGAGGCGCTCGCCCTGGAAGCGGCGAGCTCACTGCATGACAGTCAAAAACAAACCGGCGCGACATACTATAACGACCACGCAGAAGGAATGATGGGTGGTAAGATGGTCGGCCAGGATGTGATTTGCAAGCAGCGCCTTTTGCTCGCGTGCTACGTTCTCGACCAACAACACGCTGCTTTGTTTGGCCGGCGACAGACGTCCTGTCTGGGGTTGTCCGGCATGAACCTACCTTTCCCTCAATCACAGCAAGGTTGGGAAGCCATGCCAGACCAGCAAGCTGAAATCGACCATGGGTGGCGGTCACCTAGTGTGGAGTACTACAGCCCACTCTACAAAGTTATGAGCGCTTTGTCCATGATGTCCAAGGCGTCGGATGACCCACACGACGCTTTCCAGTCGTTTCTCGTCATGGCGTGTTTGACGGATCCGAGCCATGACCTGCAGGCGATCGATGGCGCGGCTGATGACGATATCGATCAACCACCCATTCTCCGCGTCGTCGAACAGACTCCCCGCACGAGACTTGCGTTTCACACACTTATGCTCTGCAAGCATACTCCCATTCAAGACCTTCTCGCCGTGGTGGGCGAAAGCTGGTGTATGGCACAAAAGCTTGCTTCTTCTATCGAGTACCGATCAGCCCAGCGCGAGGCGCTACTCTGGGCGAAAGGTGCCACGAACACTAACACTGGCGTTGACTATTCGCCTGAGAGCGACCAGCCTCCGGTGCACCGTGCCCTTCACCACGCCCGCCAGATCATCGAGATCCTGCAGCAGCAGCCTTCGCGGACGGGTCTTCACTTCGAAGAATGGAGCATCTACCTCGCCACCCTCGTGATCTGGGCCCGGGCGTACGTGACCAGCAGCGAGCCACCACGCCAGAAGTCACGCCGATCCACCATCCCGACTCTCACCGAGCCGCGCCCGCCGCTCCACGAGCTCGAGCAGACCGTCACGGCTTTCCTGCACGCTGCGCCGTCCTCGGTGCCGCTTTCGTCGAGCGAGGTGAGGAACATCCTGCTCTGGACGAAAGCCAAGATCGAGAAGGTGGATGTGCCGCATAGCTGTGGGCTCACGAACGACGCGGTCGATGTGCTGAGCAAGCTCGCGAGTCGAGGCGCCGATCGAGGGTGGTTTGAGGCTGTTTGACTGCTTTCTATCTATTGTTATCGCCAGATGGTGGGCTTGCTGGAGGGCGTGTCTCCCTTTGGAGAATTTCTTCACATGATTTCTTGGTCATCGATACCCGTATGTACTGTTAGCGTGTGGCTCTAGATTAGATGGGTTGTTGGCGCGAGCAATGGCGCTTCTGGCATACCTAACTCGCATTATGATGGTTTATGTTTCCGCCTCGCGACATCCAAATGGAGTCTCGTGGATGCCTAAGGCAGACAACCCGTGCTTCCAGGGCCTTCGGTGCCCGGTGGCGGCGACCGAATCGAGGCCGATGACATAAGGCGTTTGGGCAATGACTCCATACAATGAACACCTCATCTACACAGATAAATCATAGAGCACGCGACACATTCTCTTCTTAGACCTTGCTTACTCACCACCCGTTCTCCTACACCTCACGACATTTACACACAACTGCAACCATTCCACGAACCTCCACCCCTCCAGCTTATCCCATAGCCCTCCAGCCCGCCAGTCAAAAACCCGAACACACACAGTACCCATCATGTCTGACGACTGGGAATCCGTCACCAAGATCGGCAGCAAGGCCCGCGGCCCCGGCGCAACGCAACGAGAAACCACTATCAAAGGCAAGAGCGCGCTCAACGCCGCACAACGCAGCGGAGCAGTCGTAGGCACAGAGAAGAAGTTCTCCACCGCAAACGTAAGCGTCCTCCCCACGAATCCCACAACCACCACCACGCACTGACAAACCTCTTTGCACAAACAGACCGGCAGCAACCCGGAAGGCCAACGCCTGACGAAAGTCGACCGCGCCGACGGGCCCGTCGCGACGAAAAAAGTGCCCGACGAAGTCGCCAAAGCGCTCGCGGGCGCGCGCACGCAGCTCAAGAACCAGAAGGGCAACACGATGACGCAGAAGGACCTGGCGGCGAAGGCCAACGTGGACGTCGCGGCGGTCGCGGCGCTGGAGCGCACGGGCGCCGATTTCCCCAGCATGGACGTCGTGTTGAAGTTGCAGAAGGCGGCGAATGTGCGTCTCACGGGGTCGAATGTCGGGGAGCCGATGTTGGGGCCGAAGAAGAAGAATTGAGTTCTTTTGGGGAAGGAGGGACGTATGGGGCCTGGTCGGGGGCTTTCATGGATGCTGCTGCTTCCGTCGACGCACTCTTGCAGGCGGTATGACTGAATGTTCTTGGTTGACTTAGCGATAGCATGGCCATACGCAACGAATGCGTGCAAACGCATGTTCTGCCGTGTTGGTTGATGATCCCTTGTCTACACGGGTTACCACTAGTGAACACGATACTCCCGAGCCCCTCCTGCGAACTCAACGGGGGTCAGTGTCAATTCTGTGAAGCCTATACGTGAGCGCAGACAGCCTCCTTCCCATTTTCTCAAGGCTGAATTGACTCGCCCGGTGTGACCTTCCGATTTCGGTACCTCGAAGAAAGAGGTGTGTCTGCAATAGCGTACAATCACCACAGAGCCAGCATAAGCAGCGGTTCACTCAAGAAAGCTACGAAAGGAGAAAAGGGAAGCAATCTTGGTACGGTAAAATGCATGCTATGAGCTTTCACATAGTGGAGAGGTCTTCCTATCCAGGCTTCGGGCCTCTTTCAAGATCCCCGACAAACAGTCCTCATCCCATCCTACATTACCGTCTTTCCCCAACCCAAAATGTTACAAAGAACACAGCTCGAAAGAGAGAAATGCCCCAAATCCACTGAGTCATCCCAACGCCTCGCTGAAAGTTAATACATTTACATGTTTCCATTTCGCAGCGCCCGCGATCAAGGCAATATCTCCTTGTCATTCCTCATCCCTTCCAGGACCTCTTGGATCCCTCCATGCCTCAACCGATCCAGCACGACGGACATGCCCTTCTGGGCTTTTGGCTGGCTTCTCTCCGTCCGCTGCAGGGAGATGGACTCAATAGCCGAGCGCATCGCACCGGATGTCCAGCTGTTGAACCAGCCTTGCTTCACGGGTGCGGGCTCCTCGTCGCCGCTACCTTCCATGACGGATGTGGCCGACGCTTGCTCGCCCCACCGCTGTCGCCTCTTGCGCAGCTGTTCGCCGATGCGGCTTTTCAGTGTCACGGAGACGGCGACATCGGTGCGGTCATTGTCGCGGACGGCGACTGTGCCAGTGGCCTTGAAGAGCTCGATGTCTTCGGTCGTGGGGTTGGTGAGCGCCGGTCGTTTGTACGTCTGCCGTTCGATAACGGAGAGCACGTTGTTCCAGTCCAGATTCCTCGACTCCGTCTCCATCCAGCCCTCTTTCACGTCCACGACGCTCTGCTCCAAGATGAAGCTCTGCGTGCTGCCGTCATCCGCCGCTCCCAGCGAGCTTCGAGGGAGAAGGTTCAGCACCGCGGGTGGCAAACGTGATCGTTTGAGGTGCAGGCGCACGGTGGTCAAGCGCTGTGTCTGAGGGTCGTATGAGCGGCTGATGGTATCGGTGGAGGCGACATGTCGGCTGTATGGATTGGGATAGCGGAGGAAGTAGGCGAGCGAGACGGCGCTGAAGCCGTAGTCGTAGGAGTAGTTGGAGCTGTAGAATTTCACCATCGTAATCGTGGTGTCGGTTATACGATGCTGTCCATCACCTAGCGCTTGCTTTAGCCAGAAGGTCCGTACGTGTGATGGTCTAGCGACGTTTCGGCGGAAGAGGTCAACAAGACAGAGGTCAAGTGCTTTCTCATCGTTTCGTCGTCGAGCTCGATCACGCGACCAGCCCGGAAGCGGAGGTGGATGACGGCGAAGCCTTACGGGCCGTGACGCTCCGTCCGTTTCCTAGCGTCTCGTCGGCGCGGGACGGCATTCACGCCCATGTTGCGCGAATGGCGGGGCAATCTGGCAGGTTGGCTGCAGGTGAACAGTCACGGGTCGCGACAACAGACCCAGACGACAGATATCATTGTGAAGTTTACGTAAACACCTCCTTCCCCCCCCGAGCCGACGGAGTCGTAAACTGTTGGCGAAGAGGGAATACATCTGCAAGGCGCATTTGGGCGATCGACGTTGAACACCATGGCGTCCGAAGAAGCTGTGGGCGCACCACCCGCCGTGGAGAGCCAGATCGATGAGAAAAAAGGCACGCAACAACAAATCGACCCGTACAACGTAGCAGGCGAGGTCGATGACAGCGGCAACGTCAAAGCAATTGATTACGATCGCCTGATACAAGAATTTGGTGTACAAACCCTTACAGAGGAGCATCTCCGACGGTTCGAAGCAGTCACGGGCAAGAAAGCGCACCGACTGATGAGACGAAAACTGTTCTTCTCGCACCGTGATTTCGACAAGATTCTGGACGTTTACGAGCAATATGGCACCTTCATGCTCTATACCGGTCGGGGACCTAGCAGCGGGAGCATGCATTTGGGACACACCGTGCCGTTCCTGTTCACGAAAGAGCTACAAGAGATGTTCGATGTCCCGCTCGTGATCATGTTGACAGATGACGAGAAGTACCTGTACACCCGCAACAAGAACGAAGGTCATCAGAAGGCGGGAGCGGCACCGGAAGACTTCATCGACTATGCGCATGAGAACATCAAGGACATCATTGCGCTAGGCTTCGATCCCAAGAAGACGTTCATTTACAGCGACTACGAATATGTTGGCGGGCACTTCTACAGGAACGCGTCAGAGTTCGAGTCGCTGGTGACCTTCAATCAAGCCAGTGGGGCCTTTGGGTTTGGCAATAGTACCAACATCGGCCTCATTGCATACGGCGCCAAGCAATGCGTCGCCGCATTCCCATCCTCATATCCGGACCTCTTTGGGTACAAGGACTACCGTGCTCCGGACTACGACCTCAGCGCCAAGCGGCGGCATAAACCTCTGTCTAAAATCCCGACCTTGATTCCTTGCGCTATCGATCAGGAACCTTACTTTCGCATATTACGCGATCGCTGCGACCGAATGACCGACCCCCACCCCAAGACTGCGCTCATCCTGTCAAAATTCCTGACTGCGCTGCAAGGACCGGGAGGTAAGATGAGCGCCTCAGATCCGAATTCGGCAATTTTCATGAGCGATACTCCGAACCAGATCAAGAACAAGATCAATCGGCATGCGTTCTCGGGTGGGCGAGAGAGCCTCGAAGAACATAGGAAGCTGGGCGGGAACCCGGATGTCGATGTCGCGTACACTTATCTCTCCTACTTCTTGGAAGATGACGCTGAGCTAGAGGAGCTGGCGACAAAATACAGGAGTGGTGAGTTGTTGACTGGCGAGATGAAGCAGCGGTGTATCTCGGAGCTCCAAGCATTCGTTGGTGCGTTCCGAGAGCGACGCGCAAAGGTTACACATGAGACCATGAGGGAGTACATGCGACCTCGAAAGTTGGAGTACCAGGGCAACCCATCTCCGACAAAGCCTCAGGGTGCTCCTACCGCAGAGGGAGCTACGACGAACGGGACGGCAGCCGACGGTGAGAAGGCCGCTGGGAAGGATGGCAGACCAACGAAAGGCGAGCGCAAGGCAGCGAAGGTTGCGGAGAAGAAGGCGGAGAAGCTCGCATTGCGGCAGAAGCCCGACTCCGGTGCCGACACGCAGGAGGGAGCCTAGGACCGTAGGTAGAGCTGGCATGGGGGTGCTATGATTTACTCAGCGATTCAGCGTAGCATGGCTGCCGTAGGGGGAAAGGCCAACATGACAGTGAATTGGTTTCGGTCAGAATCTGCGTGGGACGAAACAGGCCAGCATCCTTGCTGACAACTTCAAACGATATGATGGGCGTGCATTTCACATGTAATGCTGCTGTCTCGCTCATCACTCGTCTACGCTCAGCAAGACCTGCTTATACCTTGGTACATGGTGTTGTGATACGCTCCACCCGTCAAGTATGCGGTGTTTGTACAGGTCGCTGAAGTCATTAGCGCGGCGCAACCATTGGTTGGCGCGGATTCACGTGATCCTGAAATGTTCGCAGGTTGTTTGGCAATCACCTATGTGTTCCACCTCCCCACAAGCTTGCACCTTTCTCAACTACAATCCTTCCACGCGTCGACTACTTCTCTCCCCCTTTGCTCACGCTCCTTCTTCATCACGACCATCACATTCATCGTTCGGTGCCAGCCAACGCGACCACGAGACGCGCAGGAAGGCCATCTGAGGGTGAGGAACGCAGGGTTCGAGCGCAAGAGGCGCGTATAGTACCTACGGCGAACCGACGTCCGCGACCTGATACCCACTATGAGCGGCGTGAACACAGTTGGCGCCGGTGACGGTACCATGCCCGATACCATGGCACTCGACACGCCCGACTACACGGACTCGGAGTCCAACCCCACCGGAACCGCCAACAGCGTGGCAGGCGATGCTCAAACGGATGGTCGAAAGCGCCGCTGGGAGGGCAATGCTCTCCGGAAGAGCATGTTCGGGAAGAAGCACGACCGCCTCGGCGAAAGCAAAGACGACGACAGCATCCGGCGGTTTCGCTACCTGCTCGGTTTGACGGACCTATTCAGACATTTCATCGACACCAATCCAAACCCAAGGATTCGCGAGATCATGGCGGAGATTGATCGTCAGGATCACGAGGAGGAGCTTCGTCAGGCGGGGAACAAACGTAAGGGCGGGGCGAGTGGTGAGCGGAGGAGACGGACGGAGAAGGAGGAGGACGCGGAGCTGCTGCGCCAGGGCAAGCGAGAAGGGCAAGCGGAGCAAACGATTTTTCGCGACAGTCCCCAGTATATCCAGGGAGGCGAGATGCGCGACTACCAGGTGGCTGGCCTGAATTGGCTGATCAGTCTGCATGAGAACGGTATCTCTGGTATCCTTGCGGATGAGATGGGGTTGGGCAAGACGCTGCAGACGATTTCCTTCCTCGGCTATCTGCGTTTCATGCAAAGCATCACAGGTCCACACCTGGTCGCCGTCCCGAAATCGACACTCGACAACTGGAAGCGCGAGTTTGCGAAGTGGATCCCGGAGGTCAACGTTCTCGTACTTCAGGGCGCAAAGGAGGAACGTCACGACCTTATCAACGAGCGCTTGGTCGACGAGAAGTTCGACGTCTGTATTACGTCGTACGAGATGATCCTGCGCGAGAAGAGCCATCTCAAGAAGTTCGCCTGGGAGTACATCATCATCGACGAAGCTCACCGCATCAAGAACGAGGAGTCTTCGCTAGCACAGATTATCCGCATCTTCAACTCCCGGAACCGTCTGCTCATCACGGGCACACCACTCCAGAACAACCTGCACGAGCTATGGGCTCTGCTCAACTTTCTCATGCCCGACGTCTTCGGCGATTCGGAAGCTTTCGACCAGTGGTTCAGCAACCAGGAGGCAGATCAGGATACCGTCGTGCAGCAACTCCATCGTGTACTGCGACCTTTCTTGTTGCGCCGCGTGAAGAGCGACGTCGAGAAGAGCTTACTACCGAAGAAGGAGGTCAACTTGTATGTCGGCATGAGTGATATGCAAGTCAAGTGGTACAAGAACATCCTGGAGAAGGACATCGATGCTGTCAATGGCGCAGCCGGCAAAAAGGAGAGCAAGACGCGGCTGTTGAACATTGTCATGCAGCTGCGCAAATGCTGCAATCATCCTTACCTTTTCGACGGCGCAGAGCCTGGTCCGCCATATACCACCGACGAGCACCTAGTCGACAACGCCGCCAAGATGGTCATGCTCGACAAGTTGCTGAAGAGAATGCAGGCGCAGGGCAGCCGGGTACTCATCTTCTCGCAAATGTCGCGTGTGCTTGACATCCTCGAAGATTACTCAGTGATGCGCGAGTACAAGTACTGCCGGATCGATGGTTCCACGGCGCACGAAGACCGCATCGCCGCTATCGACGACTACAACAAGCCCAACTCCGAGAAGTTTCTCTTCCTACTGACGACTCGAGCTGGTGGCCTAGGTATCAACTTGACGACTGCCGACATTGTCGTCCTTTTCGATTCCGACTGGAACCCGCAAGCCGATTTGCAAGCCATGGATCGTGCGCACCGTATCGGCCAGACTAAGCAGGTGATGGTATTTCGCTTTGTCACTGAAAATGCGATCGAGGAGAAGGTGCTCGAGCGCGCTGCGCAGAAGCTGCGTCTCGACCAGCTGGTAATTCAGCAAGGTCGCGCTCAGCAGCAAGCCAAGCAAGCCGCTTCCAAGGATGAACTCCTCGGCATGATTCAACACGGAGCGGAGGCCTTGTTCGAACAGAAGGAAGGCGCAGGTGCTTCCAGTTCGAAAGAGGACTTCAGCGATCTGGATGAGATGCTTCGCAAAGGCGAGGAGCGCACGAAGATGATGAACTCGAAATATGAGAAGCTCGGTCTGGACGACTTGCAGAAGTTCACTTCGGAAGCCGGCGGTGCTTACGAGTGGAACGGCGAAAGCTTTGTCACGAAGAAGAAGGAAATTGGACTCAACTGGATCAACCCTTCCAAACGTGAGCGTAAGGAGCAGAGCTACAGTATGGACAAGTACTACCGTAATGCGTTGATGACTGGTGGTCCGCGGCCTGATCCGAAGCCCAAGGTCCCCAGAGCGCCGAAGCAGATGGCCATGCACGACTATCAGTTCTTCGACCCGCGTTTGGGCGACTTGCAGGAGAAAGAGACGGCGTGGTTCCGGAAAGAGAATGGGCTCAAGGCACCGCTGGGCGAGGGCGAGGAAGATGCTCTGGAACAGCGTCTTGAGGACCAAGCGCTTGAGCAGAAGATGATTGACGAAGCCGAGCCATTGACCGAGGAGGAGATCGCGGAGAAGGAACGCCTTGGCCAGGAAGGTTTCGGCGACTGGAACAAGCGTGACTTTCAGCAGTTCATCAATGGATCCGCGCGCTATGGCCGTGATCATCACGAGGAAATAGCACGTGAGATCGACTCCAAGGAGCCAAAGGAGATCAAGGATTACGCCAAAGTGTTCTGGAAGAGGTATCGAGAGATTGCGAACTGGGAGAAGCACGTCAGCTCCATCAAGGATGGCGAGCAGCGCGCTCAGCGGGTCATCCTGCAGAGGGACCTGTTGAGGAAGAAGATGAAGATGTACCGGGTGCCGCTGCAGCAGCTGAAGCTGAGCTACACCGTCTCCACCACCAACAAAAAGGTCTACACCGAAGAGGAGGACCGCTTCCTGCTCGTCATGGTCGACAAATACGGGCTGGACTCCGAGGGCTTGTACGAGAAGATCCGCGATGAGATCCGGGAGTCGCCGCTGTTCAGGTTCGATTGGTTCTTCTTGAGCCGCACGCCGCAGGAAATCAGCAGGCGATGCGCGACGCTCATCACGACGGTCACGCGCGAGATGGAAGGAGGCGGTGCGGGTGCGGCGAAGGAGAATAAGAGGAACGTGGATGTGGACGAGGACGAGGAGATGGAGGAGGAGAAGCCGGTGGCTAAGAAGGGACGCGTGAGCGCTGGTGGTGCGAAGGTAAGAGATAACTCAATTCATCACCCTTTCGTCATTTGGTGATCGGACGCTGACTTTTTGCTTGCAGAACAAAGCGCTCAACGGTGTAAAGGGCACGCCCAACGGCACCTCGCGCGCCGCGAGTGAAGACACCACGGCTTCTGGTGGCGCCGCATCGGCCAAATCGAAGAGTCGGGCGAGGAAGCGTTGAAGTGCCTGCCTGACCTTGTATTACTAATCATTGCGACTCACGATGCGAGAAGTCTTCGTACTGGCGTTTCCTGGTGTTACGGATGGACTGGGTATGTCTCAGCGGCATGGAAGGGAAGTGTGACACTGAGAGTGTCCGTTGGCGTTGGGGACCTTTGCACGGGTGCAGCACCGCTTGCGCAGCGGTGCTTGCGGGTTTGAGAGATAACACACGGAGTGCACGGAGCTCTTTGTCACCAGTATGACTTCGAAACATTGACACTTTGCTTCGTTAGTAACATGAATGACCTGTACGGGTGTGACCTTGGTGGCCTTTGAGATAGTCAATCATAGAT
>Ga0268244_10000799_pt1 | contig 11886 bp, 10 predicted proteins | sample AgamicMgSfe_FD_200258 | JGI IMG/M metagenome (GOLD analysis project Ga0268244, IMG submission 200258) | Agave microbial communities from Guanajuato, Mexico - Mg.Sf.e (v2) (version 2) | ecosystem: Host-associated > Plants > Phyllosphere > Phylloplane/Leaf | place: Guanajuato, Mexico | collected... | reverse complement strand
GCGGCCTGTGGACTTTTGTTGCTCTTCATGGCGCTTTCGGACTAATAGGTTTTATGTTACGTCAATTCGAACTTGCTCGATCTGTTCAATTGCGCCCTTATAATGCAATCGCATTCTCTGGTCCAAAAAAAGTTTTTGTTTCTGTATTCCTTATCCACTAGGTCAGTCTGGTTGGTTCTTTGCACCTAGTTTTGGCGTAGCAGCTAGATTTCGATTCATCCTCTTTTTTCTTTGGTTTCATAATTGGACGCTGAACCCATTTCATATGATGGGGGTTGCCGGTGTATTGGGCGCCGCTCTACTATGCGCTATTCATGGTGCTACCGTAGAAAAGAAAAGATTTCCAGATGGTGATGGGGCAAATACATTCCGGGCTTTTAACCCAACTCAAGCTGAAGAAACTTATTCAATGGTCACCGCTAACCGCTTTTGGTCCCGGGGTTGCTTTTTCCAATAAACGTTGGTTACATTTCTTTATGTTCAAAGTACCAGTAACCGGTTTATGGATGAGTGCTCTTGGGGCAGTCGGTCTGGCTTTGAACCTACGTGCGACTTCGTTTCCCAGGAAAGGAGTGCAGCCGAAGATCAAAAATTTGTTACTTTTGACACCAACTCTTAAACGAAGGTATTCGTGCTTGGATGGCGGCTCAAGATCAGCCTCATTCAAACCAACTATTCCCTGAGTGAGGAGGTTCTACCCCGTGGAAACGCTCTTTAATGGAACTGACGCTTTAACCGGTCGTGACCAAGAAACCACCGGTTTCGCTTGGTGGGCCGGGAATGCTCGGCTTATCAATTTATCCGGTAAACTAGAAGGAGCTCATGTAGCCCATGCCGGATTAATCGTATTCTGGGCCGGAGTAATGAACCTATTTGAAGTGGCTCATTTCGTACCAGAGAAGCCGATGTATGAACAAGGATAAATTTGACTGTACCACAACGCAACTGACGGTTGGGGAGTAGGCCCCGGTGGGGAAGTTAGAGACACCTTTCCATACTTTGTATCTGGAGTACTGAACTGAATTTCTTCGGCAGTATTTGGCTTTGGTGGTATTTATCATGCACTTCTGGGCCCTGAGACTGAAGAAGAATCTTTTCCATTCTTCGGTTATGTGTAGAAAGATAGAAAGAAAATTACCTTTTTTTGGGCTTAGGTATAGGCGCTTTTCTTCGTTTATTCAAGGCTCTTTTTTATTTTGGGGGCGTATATGATACCTGGGCTCCAGGAGGGGGAGATTGAATCAAAATTACTATAGTCACCAGCCGCCCAAGTATGATATTTGGTTATTTACTAAAATCACCTTTTGGTTCCGAAGGATGGATTGTTAGTGTGGACGATTTGGAAGATATAATCGGGGGACATGTATGGATAGGTTCCATTTGTATACTTGGTGGAATCTGGCATATCTTAACGTCACCCTTTGCGTGGGCTCGCCGCGCACTTGTCTGGTCTGGAGAGGCTTATTTGTCTTATAGTACAGCCTATGTAACTTCAGACCGGTGGAAAAGAAGTTCTCAAAGAGCTTTTTCTATAAAAGCCAATTACCCAATCGAATATTAATCGAATACCTGAATACGTTAAGACTCTTTTGAGTGTGTATACAAAATAGATTCCGCGATGTGTGCCCTTCACGAGTGAATTTCTTTCTATTGAACGGGCTAGGAGGCGGCTAGGCTGCAGGGTTACGTACCTGGAACAAGGATTCCCGATAAGGCATTCAAATGACTGTCTCCTCTGATCGGACTTCGTTCTTGAGTTAGTCGTTTAGCTCCCGAAACCAGACGACTACAGGGCTTTGACAAAAAAAGTCCCATTCAAGCGAGAAAACGGAGAGCGCACTAGCGCGCTACGGCTTTCGAGCCTCCGCTTGCTCCACCGAGACTAGATTTTCAGATAGTTCGTGACAGGGTGTCAGGTCTAGGTCTAGATGGAGGTTCCAGTTCCGGTTATGGTTCGAGTGGAAAAGCAGAGAGGGACTACCCCTCCACGACCCGACCCGTAGACCGCCTCGGTGAATGTATTAGTAGAAGAGATTTTTTCTTGGATTATCAAGATAGAAAGCAGACTACCCGAAAGCGATGAGCTCTTTTAGTGATGCCCGTTCTTCTTTCGTAGTGACCAGGTATTCTCTCCTACGGGCTCGAGAGACCTCTATCTGGAGTTGCTTCTTTTCTGGAGCTTTCTGATCTGATTCAATTGTTGAAGAATGAACTGAAGAAGAGAGGTCTCTATTGACTTTTTGAACTGGTCAATCAAAGTTGACGTCAAGGCCACGCAGAATGCCCATATATGGAATATATATACGAATTTTGACTTCAATATATACTGAGAAAGGCGGCGAAACAACTGAACTTTATAATCCCCGCTATGAGAATGAGGACAGGCAATTGCGAAGAAAGAAGCCTATGTCTTAGACAACTCTATTTAGTAGAGGGGAGACTAGGGACACTCAAGTGTCACCGCGGCTAAGGTCTACAATAACGAATTTCCGTAGATCACACTTCCAAGGTATGGAATATGACAAATAAACAATAGCATAACAGCCGAAATCAGTCAATTTCCCATTTGAATTTACCCGCGTTACAGAAAGCCGTCCCGGGAACCTTGCTCCTAAATGAAGAACGTCGCCTCCTCTATTGACCAAGAACGTCGGTTAGACTTTTTTGGACCATTCCCTGGCCGCTATTCACCCAAAGGGCGAACAGCCGAAAGCAGTACTTATATCCTCCCGTCCTACCAATCGTTAGTTTATGGTTGATAGCCGGGGCTGGGGTAGCTGGGAACACTAAACAAAGTAAGGCAGTGCTCCCTACCTCGGTTGAAGTGCTCACTCCGGACCGAGATGCCCGCCGCGTCATAGATTCCTTATTTGACAAGTCAAAGCACCGGTTAAAGGCTCCAAAAGTAAAGAACGTGGATCACACCCGTATTGAATGTTAATGTGGACATGTCAGAAAGGGCGTACCAGCAGCAAGCAGCCCAACGGATCTGAGAGGGAAGAGGATTCCATTGGAGCCTAACGTATTGCGCAGTCGGTAAATGCGGTTCGTCGGATACGGTCCACACCGCACTCTCAAAGAAAGAACTACTGCATTGAAGATCCAACCTTGCAAGCAACAAAAGTTGTCGATAGCCAATAACGGACTGAGCCTCGCTCCAAACGAGGTATGATGCAAGCGCTGGTATCTCGTAGATCGGTTAGGGGCATCGGACTACTTCTGTCACAGGTATTGGCAATGCCATTGAGTTCTTACTAAGTTTTTCACTAGGTGTAGGTATCAATACGAAATAAATAGGGAAGGAGAGGTACGAAGTCACTCGCCCTAAACGAATGAATAAGGTTTACGAGGTAGGAAGTGGGAGCGAATGACTAAGAATTTGAATTGCATCGGGCTTTGAAGCTTGGTATCGTCAGCTTTTAGTTTAGAAGATTGCCTTTTCCTCGATGAGTTGAAGGTTTGTGACTCCTTTGCTTCGACCGTACCTTCTTTCTTTAGTAGAACTTGACAGATATGGAGTTTCTATAGTCTTTATTGTCACCATGACCTACCCTGAGAAGGGTCAAAGTCTCAGCGATAACTCCCTAGAGAACGACATATGTTTGACTCTAAAGGTGTTAATATATGTCTGGGAACTTAGTTGAAGTAGGGAGTCAATTAACAACGAGGCTGGAGTTTACTAATAAGGACTATTGCGACTAATCTAGCTACCCCGAAGAGAAGGAAGGCAACAAAGAAGAGCAGATTTTTTAGATATCCTACAATTAGAGCTATTAGCTTAGCTGGAGTTTTGCTTGGCCGGCTGAGTACGGAACGCTAGCTTTCTCTACTTTAATACTTCGTTCACTGCTGGCCCGGAGTAATAAAAGCCACCTTAATGCACTAGCCAGTGCTTCGGATTTGAACTATTACTGAATTTGAACTATTACTTCGAGACGAAAGGAACGAAAGCAGGCAACATGAGTATGCTACTTCCTGCGAGAATGGCCCTCCCTACTACAGACTACGCTCGGAAAGTCGGTGATAAGCAAGAAGAGAAGAGAATAATAAGAAAGAAGAAAAGAGAAGTCCCGAGAAGTACTTCACTTAGCCTTTCTCGTGACGTTCTTCCCTTCCTTCCTCACTACGCTTCGCTTGAGAAGAGTTGGGAAGAGTCATATTCATATTCCTTTTTCCTTTATCCCCGTAATGCTTGTATTCCCTTACTGAACGGAAGGAACGGTTCCCCTACTCGCTTGCTAATGGGACTATAGCCGGAACGAAGGCACGGATTATATACCTTTTCTTTCCTATTCTCCTAGTCTCGCAGTTGTCAGCTCGCTTTGGTTTTAGCCCCTTTCCCCTTTTCATAATAATAAGGTATGCTTGTGTTCGGGCGTCAGAGTTTGATATCACCATATATATACTAGTGCTAGTGCGTGCGTTTTCAATCCTCTCCTTTCAGTCGAGTCACTACGTACCTCTCCCGGTGTTCACTACGTACCTCGAAAAAGGCTGTCAGCCATTTCCTAGCAACACAAGGCAGGCGTCAAAAGAAAGGCGAGATCTGTTGAAATCCGAGAAAGGGAAAGGGCCGAAGCTGGTGATGACTGCTATGATTAATAAGAATTGGCAATCCATGCGTCTTGGTGCTCTGCGGGGTGAGTGGTTTTTGATTGCATTTGTTGTTTACATAAGGAATGCTTGTTAGTTCATGCCCCTATACCCATAAAAGGAGACGAATAAGTCTATAGGTGATGTCTTCTTGGTACATCGTGTGGTCAGAACCTGCCCCCAGCAAAGAAAGGTGAAAAATAGTTGCGATAGAATAGGTGTATAAGGCGACGACAGGTCAGTGCATGCGCTTGATGTTGAAATTCCAGGGCGAAGTGTGACGAAAAAACGAAATGGTTGGAGCTCAAAAAGATATAGTCCAACGCGATTCGACGTTTTTTTATGTTTCTCGCGCCCCCAAGTTTGAGGTTGACGAGAGGTTGGTCTATCTCTCAAGCGAAAGAGTTCTTGAGGTCTTTCTCAAGAAAAAAAAGGGAGTCCGAGTACACTCCTTCGGGTACCTTTCCTTACCAGTCGAGCTACTTTGTTCTTCTAATTGGATCGGAAGTTAAAATACCTATTGACCTGTCAGCTGTCTCGCGGGACAGGCTGAAGAGATTGTTGGGTATGGCCAGCCATAGACGAAATAAGGTGAAAAAAAAGACGAATACAGGGGATATTGAAATAGACGAACGTCATTCTACGAAAGAGGAATGCATTTGGTGGATACGGATGCATGAGGTTTTGAAGTGCGTGTTCAGAGTTGGAGGATTCCTGCCCGATGCAACGTTAGCCGGAACGTCACAGATCAAGGTTGATTTCCACATATGCTTTAGCAAGTCGAGCTGACGTAATTGATTACTTCAAAGTTACTCAAGAAACTCTGCAAAAACGTTGAATCTTAACAGTAGAAGGCGAGAATCCCAATGAGCGGGCTCCGCACTGCCAACAAAAGAAAAATCAAAGAAGTATAGGAAAGAAATAGTGGGACGACAACCATTCAAAGAATTTGGTTCAGGCAAAGCGATAGACCCAAAAAGGGAGGAGTGTGGAAGCCACTCGTCTCCAACTCTAAAGAGGAGGAATATTGGACTGAGCTGAACTGTCAAAGAGTCATGTTGGGCTTCGACTATGGACTAGGAGTTCTACTCGGAACTTTCACCATTGACCTTTTCTTTTATACAAATTTTGACTGTCACTAAAGGTGAAGCAGACCCGAAAGTTTTGTATAGTTTTTCAGCCTTATAGACACCAGACCATTCTTATCTTATGCGGAAGCAAGCCCTTTGTTTCTATACGAGTTTTCTTCAGGGTGAGCAAACCATACCATTCACCTTGACGCCTAGGAGTCTGTGGACATCCATTTACTCAATTTCAAAGAAAAGCTCCGACTTCATTCTTTTCCTTTCCGAAGAACCGGGAAAAGTAGTAGCCTAGGAGGATGACCCTTCTATCCAGAAAACTTCGCATCATGAGCAGTTTTCTCATACGGATAAAGAGGCTTTCTCATCCAATGCTATTCCGACCTCACTTGGTTAAACTGCCTTTCATAATCCTCTTTTCTTCTCTCCTACGGTACGGCTATTTTAGATCGGAACGAAGAGGAGCCCGCCCTTCGCCCTTGGCGTAGAGTAAGCCGCCCGCTAGCCAGCCAATACCTCTTTTTTCTTTCTTGGTTATACAACATGTGAATCTCTTTGCTTTATTCTTTCTCCCACCCCGATCGGGAGAGGAAGCGCCCTATTTACCTCTACTCAGACGGCTCGGGGACTGTGAATGAAGTACTACTTCTAGAACGATTACCACTAACAGTAAGAAAGGAACGGATAGGGAAAGATACCGTCGGAAGTAGGAAGGATAAAACGAAGGCCAAAGATTGGAATGATGGATACCGAAACAATTTCTTTACATATGGTATGGCAGGGGTGAAGCTATCTAGGCGATCGCGAACTGCAAGAAAAGACCGTAAACAGGATTAGATTGAGGAAAAAAGAAATAATAAGATGCGGGAATGGCAAGTTCCCTATTCATTAAAGTGGACAACCTTCTGTGGACCTCTCTTCTCTTATTCAATTTCTATAACTTAGAATTCCTTTACTTATGTCAAAACAAATTCAATTCCATACCTCGAACTCCTCCTTTCAGTCGAGCGACTTCTATCCTCTTCTCTTAAGCCATAGCTGCTTATAGAGTTCCAGTACGAGCAACCATTGTACGGGATTGGGTACTACTCCTGTTATTCCATCCGTTGTTATTTCCCATGGCCTTCTTTTAAGCCAAAAATACGGTGTTTACGTCGAAAAATAGGTCTTTTTCCCTATGAACTCCCGTGTCCTGCCCTTCTTCTTAGTTCGTTCCCTCCTTCACCTTGACTTGGCTCCTACTCTACCAGACGTTGACCGGCGCCATAAGGCCTGATCCACTCTTGGCGTCGCTCTATTGGGCGCTGGCTTTTCGAATGCAAGTGGCGGAGAAAGAAGAAAAGTTGAATATAACGAACTTCTCTTATGTAATTCGGAAAGTGAGGCATACGTGATTTCGTTGTTATCCCTTAGGGTTTGAAGAGTGAGTACGAGCGTAGCGAGGACCAATAATCATGTTTGTACAGGATTAGAAAAAAGCACCCTACTAACATCGGGATTCCAGAAAAGCCCATAAAGAGAAGACGGAAAGGAACGGCACTAATAGAGGGAAGAGGGCGGGTCAGACGGGCGAGCTAGAGCTGGTAAAGAGAGAATGGCTGCTAGGTGCGCGTTGCTAAACGACCTGTTGCTAGGGACAGTAGCTAGGCACCCTACCCTAGTCGCGGACAGGTCCTAGGCGCAGGAGATAAGACCAAGAGAGAGAACCGTTGCTAGGCGCGCGTAGCTAAACACCGAGTTGCTAAGGCTGGTAACCAAAGACTAACTTCCCTTTTGAATTACTGAGCTAGCCGACAAAGCTGTTTAACTAAACCCCTATTTGGTGGCTCACTAACTAAGTAAGCATGAACGGAGAATCTTCATCGCTGTATGGGTAGCAGGTGTTGAATCAGTTGCCTTTGGCCAAATAACAAATCCCCATCCCTTGCCCTAGAACCCGTCCAAAGATGGTAGCGTTTCAGAAGTAGGAGTTCGTTTCACTACGTTACACTCCTACGTTCCACTTCATTTCACTCCTACCTGTTGATAAGTAAGTGTTTCGCCATCCGAGGTTGGAAGATAAGAAGGAAGCGTTTCCGTGTGGAGGAGTAATAGCTCCTTTATCCCCTGGAACGACAGGAGCTATGGGACGAACTCAGTAGTAGCTAGAGCTGGTTAACACCAATACTATGAAACGGAATTTCCCTCTCCCGTTGGCCACTTCTTCTTGAGTTCGTTCCATGTAAGTTCACTCCTATCCTCGTACTCGGAAGTAAGAGTTTCGCCATTCTGACTCTACCAGTGACCTCGTCAGGCCCCTATTGAAAGAGCTTAAATAGTTTCTTTAACTAGGCGGCATAAAGCAGGTTAACAAAAGAAACCTATCCCTAATGTTATGGACTCAGATTCTGCAAAGTAAAGAAAGAGGGCTACTTCACCTAACCTTTATCAATGGAATTCCAGATCCGCCCGTCGACATTCCTTAACAACTTCCGTAAATTCTTCTCCTTTTTAGGAGTGTAAATAATAGTTTGAGAGGGATTAGACGAAGCCGATTACGTAGACGTTTAGCTAACGGGTTAGGCAAACGACAAATCCATACATGCCTTTGACCTTCCTGATGTACTCTTCGACAACGTTAACCCCTCTCCCACCGCGGTAAGAGTACCTCTCATAGGGTGGGGTCCTAATGCCTGGAATGAATCTTCTGATAGGATCTGACGGAAGCGTCATCCGAAGCCATCTTTGGAGAGAAGATGGAAGCGAAAGCCAGGAGAGAAGTGCGAAGCGAAAAATGAAGCCTCTCCTCTTACGGAAGTCAGTTTCCAAGTCCAAGGGAAGAGTTGAAGGTAGCGTTATTCTCATCTACCGGAAATGGAACGCGAACTCATGTGAAAGGCTTACTTTTCAAGCGTCTGTCTATCATTCTTTCTTTTAAGGTCTTGCATACAAGACCAACAACAACTCATTCCTTTCAGTCGAGTCACTTCGTACCTATGAGAAGAAGAAAGTTGAATTAGATCTTGGAAATGATCGACTCACAGTATAAAGTACTACCTAAACCATTCCATAAGTGTTAGAATAATTCTATTTAGAAAGTACTCCTAAAAAAAGTGTAATTGCTATTTCTTTCGTATCGGGATTTTCTGCTTTAACTTCCATTGTAAACAGATTGAGTAAGAGAAGTTCGCGAAGAGTTTCAAGACTTTCCTTTGGAATGATAAGTAAGCGAACGAACCGCTCATAGGCGCAGGAGCTGATTAACAACAAGCACTCCTATATGATGCCATTAGACAGGCTAAGTCCAGAAAACGTAGCTAGAGCTGATAAACAAGAAATCGTTGCTCTGTTAGGACCCGGCTGCTAAGGCTAGGGCTGCTAAAGTCGTAGGAGCAGTCAAGCAAGAAAGAATGGCTGCCGAAAAGACGGATGCTGCTAGAGCTGGAAAAGACCCTGTTGCTACGAACCGTGGGCTGATTAATACCCAAACTCTTCTCTTTCTTCTAAGCCTCACCTTTTAAGTCAGCGTTTAAGGAGAATGAAGTTTGCAGTAAGTGAAGTGACCGAGTGGCCGGGCATGAGAGAGAGCCGTCAGAAGTCTCCCCTCAATGCAATACTAAATCAGTCGCTCTATTCCCCAGTCTAGTGCTCTTTTAGCGTTTTTCTTTAGTGGCTGGCTGATTGTTCCGGAAAAGGACATTAACTATGTCAGCTTGAAAAGAGAATCCGCCTCGCTGAATTGCAGTTATCAGTTCTTCGACCGGAACTCTGCAGTTAGACGTGGCGTAGCCCAAAGCTGGTTTGAAAGAATAACTCTTCCCTACCCCCAAGCAAGTTTAATACCACGTACTTTTCCACCTATACCCTTTGAACGTGAAGAATATGGGAAATCCTATTCTTTTCTTCGGCGATGAAAAGGGACTCTTCTCTTCTTTTCTTGTTGACAGCTCATGCCAGTACTCCACCTTCTTTTGTACTATCCTATCGAGGAATACCACTTACTTTCCCTCTCCTATGCTACTGATGTGAGGAGTACTTAATTACACATCCAGTACCTAACTAACTCGAATCTAAAGCGCTTTCACTCTACTTACAGTTCGTACCTAAACGAAGAATGAATCTCTCGTTAAACACCTAACTCGCTAACCCTCTCCCTAAAAAAAGTCTTCGTACCTCCACTTCACTTAAACGCTTTCACTCTTTCTGTCAGCATTTATGGAAAGGAATCTGAACTCAAACTCTTATTCTTTCGTTCCTCTGACGTTAAATAGAAGTGGTTCGAATTGATCTCTTCCCAGGAATACTTCGACGAAGGGAACTGAATAAGTCAGATAGACTTAAAGGAATGTTACGTACTAAGGAAGAAGAATAAGTGCGCTTACTGATTGAATTGCTAACAGCGGATCTCCTTCTGCTCTACCTTGAACTAGACGGTAAAGAAATCTCCCCACTCAATCAATATCCATTAGCTGAGGACTTTATGACTGGAGAAAGGAATGTTACGTACGCTTTCAAAGGGCTTTATGCGCTACCTGCTCTTTTCTCTAGTTTCCCAGTCAAAATCTTAGCTCACTAGGCGCTTCTCCCTTCTGATCTTATTTGAAGTTCAATTCAACTCGATCCAAGGCAGAAAGGTGCACTGCAACTGAAGAGGGACTTGCTATAGATGTAAAAAGCAGCGAAAAGGACACGAATCCTTGTCCTTCACCAGGATCAAGACCACTACCCGTGAGATAGATGAGATAAGAAGTAGGGCAGGACTAGGGCACTTCACTCACCTTAGAGTTAAAGAGGTGATTACAGAAAAGTAGTGTAGTTCGCACTACCTATCTGGAATCAGTTTAGCTTCGAGTTGTGACACACGCTACTATCGCTCTGCTTGCTGCTTTCACTCGGTGATTTTCACTACTCTGACTCTCTTTGTTCTGTGATCTACTGGATCTCCCTTTCGCTACCTGGAGCGAGGTATTTCCTTATACGTCATAACGTACGCACAGGTGATCTAATTAATGGGCTAGCTGAACTTGAACTAATAAGGCTTGATTTGATTGCCCTGTGGGAGAAGTTGAATCTTTCTAGGTCGCATTCGATCGTCAGATATTCTTCTTAGCAGTTGAACAGGAGCAAGAACAGCTACCGATTCTACCTAATCCACTTCTGACCACGGACTGACTCCAGCACCAAGACCTACTGCTCTTCCGACAACCGATGAAAGGGCTCCTTCTTCTCTGCCTCCCCTCGGAGGAACTCCGCCCGGCCCGGAAGTTCTTTCCTTTTGTTTCAATGGCAGCTGGTATCTGGTTCAATATTCTAACGATTCCATTCCTGCGTATGATGATGCCTGGCCTCTTTGTCACGCTAGGAGGGACGAATGCTTTCTATCTTTTGCCCCTTTCCCTTTCTTTCTCGATCAATGTATAGAATCCTTCAACAAAGACAAGGCATAAGCTGCTCTCAAAATAGGTCGGTAGGTACTTCCTATAGTTCAAGAGTGAGAGTACTTTGGTTCCGTCCATTAGTTCGATGACTTCGCCTTGAAGTTGAATATAGGTGCATCGTCCTATTCGTCTATATACACACATAGGAAAGGAAAGGTGCGACAAAGAAACTCTTTATGAGCATAGTGGTCTAGTTTAGTCCTAACACATTCTCCTTTACTCATTCACTCCGAACCTTCCTTAAGACGGTGACCAGACAAGGACTTTTCTTCAAGAGCTTAGTGGGAAGAGTGGACGCTCCACTGATAAGGGATCGAGCTACATACTTTTCGCCAGTCAATTCAGTGTCCGAGCCGATGATCGGTGCAGTATAGAAAGAATTGTTCCCGAGTTGAGAAGTTTACGAAGCGAAAGGTCAAAGCTTCTCTCTGCTTGTTGTCTCCTTCTATAGGATATTTCTCCCCGCCTAATACCCGACTGCCCTATGAGAGGTAGCTGGGGATGCTTCCTTCCCTGCTTTCTGTTACTCTTCTCTTAGCTTCGACTGACGAAAAAAGGATGACTTTGCTACAAGAAAAAAAAAAGAAGGGTTTATGGCTTGGAAACTGCTTCCCCAGAGCCGTCGATAGCACTCATCTTGGGGTGGGCTTACTACTTAGATGCTTTAAGCAGTTATCCGCTCCGCACTTGGCTACCCAGCGTTTACCGTGGGCACGATAACTGGTACACCAGAGGTGCGTCCTTCCCGGTCCTCTCGTACTAGGGAAAGGTCCTCTCAATGCTCTAACGCCCAC
>Ga0268244_10000798_pt1 | contig 11899 bp, 10 predicted proteins | sample AgamicMgSfe_FD_200258 | JGI IMG/M metagenome (GOLD analysis project Ga0268244, IMG submission 200258) | Agave microbial communities from Guanajuato, Mexico - Mg.Sf.e (v2) (version 2) | ecosystem: Host-associated > Plants > Phyllosphere > Phylloplane/Leaf | place: Guanajuato, Mexico | collected... | reverse complement strand
ACTGAAAGGATCCTGACCGAGTACGGCAGGCAATCACGTTGGCTACAGACGCTTCAAAGGCCGCAAGACTCCTCCCGAAGAGATCGTGAAGCTATGGGAAGGGCTTAAAGACGCGCGCATCGACCAGTTCGACATGATGCTCTCCGGCTACTGTCCCTCCGCCGGCGTGGTCGACCAAGTAGGCAAAATCGGTCGCGAGCTACGAACACGCGCTGCCACCAAACCCGGGTCTTTCTTCTGGGTACTCGATCCCGTCATGGGCGACAATGGAAGGGTCTACGTTGCTGAGGATGAGGTGCCGGTCTACAGGAGCTTGCTGAAAGATGCGGACCTTATACTACCAAATCAATTCGAGGCAGAGCTGCTGTCGGATGTCAAGATACATGATCTGGCGACCATGAAGCAGGCGATCACGAAGCTGCATCAGGCGCATAAGACGCCGCATGTGCTTATTACGTCTATACGCCTTCCGCCTACTGCGAGCAATACCCCGACGGCTGCCAACGAGGACATGTCGACGAGCGCGAAGCTGTCTATCATTGGCTCGACCGCCACGAGCGACTTGAAGCCGCGACTTTTCCGCATTACCGTAACTGTACTACCCGTCTTCTTCTCCGGCACCGGCGATATGTTCGCCTCGCTGATGGTCTCGAGACTACGGCAAGAGGCGCGAAAGGCAGGTGTGATGAACAAGCCCAATTGGCGCAGTCCGGACGATGTCGAGGGACCGGATCTACCGCTTGCGAAAGCAGCGGAGAAGGTGCTGGCAAGCATGCAAGCAGTGCTGAAGGATACCGCTGCGCATTACGAATCTGCGGCTGGACAAGTACAGCAAGGTGAGGATACGCAGCTGAATGAAGGTACGGGCGAGGAAGCGAGCGAAGAGAAGGACACAATGAGACACGTGAAGCTTACGAGGGCTGCTGAGGTGCGGGTAGTGCGCAACGTGAGGGCACTGAGGGATCCGCCCAATGTACAAGACTTCAAGGCGCAACCTGTGGCAGTGGATATAGCAGACGAAGCGCACAGCGAGCAACCGGATGAGCTTGGTGTGGTGAAAGTGAGCGCGGGTCAAGGCGCTGTGCACCAGACGTGATGGGTTGCACGTGATCTTCATCGACTTGCAGTATACCCAGGAGCTTGGCTAGAGTTAGCTGTTAGCCTAAGTATAAGGTCTTTGGTGGCATATCCTCTTGGCTGCATTGCAGCCTACCTTACCTGGCGAAGATGTATTTCGATGACTGAGCAGAGCAATGCCATCACATTGATGGCATGTCCAGTTTGATTGAACCGCGCGTCCACATGCTTGTGACCTGCTCCATACAACGCGAGGTTTTGAGAGTGTGGTTCAAATCAGGTGAAGTCAAGGTTCAAAGCTGACCTCGCTTACGCCTCATCATTGCATGACCAAGGCGTTCACGTTTCACCGGCCCGCATCACAAATTTGACTTTCGGACGACTCATCGGACGAGCATTTCCAACACCAACAAGGACCTCTATCTACCAAGGTAGTCGACTTACAGTCCAATGCAGCATGGCGCGTAGTGGAATCAGCAGGCCGTCACCAGACGGCAAGACAACAGAAAGCTTGGTAAAGCAAGGCGGCGTCTTCGACTTCTTCAACCTACCACGCGAGCTGAGGGATCAGATCTATGCCGACTGCCTGCAATTCAAAGTCAAGTTCGAGTCGCAGCATGGCGTCCGCCTTCGAGGGAGACGAGTCGCTCAAGGTTCGCTGCTGCAGATCAACCACCAGTTCCGCCACGAGTACCTCGAGCGCGCAGAGAAGGAGACATGTCTCGTCATCGTTGACCGCGATCACTTCCATGGCGAAGCATTGGAGCTCCCAACACCAGTCAAGTACGCACGGAAACTGGAGTTACACCTTGCTCTCGCCTGCGACAGCCCAGACCATGTCATTGACAGGTGCAAGGTAGTGCAGGAAGTTAGGATGCACCGCAAGTGGATTGGCGACCTGGCAGACAGGATGAAGCATCTTAATTCCATCTCGATCAAGGTGTTGCTGGACAATCACCCATTTGTGAGAGACTGCGGGAAGCGTTTACTGAGCGAGCAGCACCGGTTTACGAACCTGGAGGCTTTGACTTCGGTAGAGGTCTATCACTGCGATTTCTATCAGGGCGACAACGGGACCGGTGCGTGGAACTTCCAGAGGTCGCGGAAGCTGGTCATGCAGTGGTCGCCTGGGAAAAGCGAGCTGCAGAGGGTCGAGGGGGTCGCGGCTGCAAAAGAGAGGGAATGCTGACTCCTCGTGACAATGACAAGGGTAAGCTCATACGCTTTGTATTAACTCGGGATGCCGGCTGACATAGAGAACAAGCTCTGCTGCGAAGGGTCAGCGAATCGCGATCGATAGCGGGCGAAAGGTCTCGGGCGACAAAGCTCCTGTTGCTGGTGAGACCGAGTCATATGGGAGAGGGCTGTGCTCTAGCAGGGAAAGAATCGATCACATCTGGTCTCGAGGCAGGGGGGAGACAATACGCGAAGCTCTTGCTGAATACGACGGGTAACGTAGAAGCTCAGGTAGCTCATCTCATGGCGTCTTCGGACAGCGTTCATGTGCAGCATGTATCAAGCAGTACTCAGTTTGAATGTCTCCGGATCATGCATAAGCGTCAAGACGCATAGAAAAGGTCATCGATGGTCTTATCCCGAGATCCGAAGTCGAAATCGGGCAGACGCCTTTCGAAACCAACACATATGCGTTGGTCACCCATGCTGCTGCTTCCAGCACTGTACATTTCTATCGAGCGGCTCGGGGTACATGAGCCCAGATGATGATTCTGCGGCCCTGTTGCATATGTAATAAGCAAGCGTTATCCTGTATATGCAGCGAGTATCTAATCGCGAGTGGAATACATTCCCTCAATCACTCCTCAGTCACGTCGAATTATACTGCCTTTCTTTGATGTGGCAAAACCCTGCACTTCGATAGCAAGAGACTAGGCGACAACATACACATCATCGAGAGCATGCCTGCATATAATGTCCCCGAACATACGCTATCGTATTGTAATCGAGCATGCTCGTGACCTGGGAATCCGGTATACGCTGTATACAGAGAAAGAGCAAGATGGCTACAGCTTCGGCTATGCTTACTACCTAGATCATGTGCCGCCGGCGATTCTCCATCAGTCCTGCGGTGGCAACACGGATGCTTATGCAAGGAGAACCGGGCTTGACTAGAGCTCGAGCGCAGGCTCTCGCACGACTTCTCCAAGGGCAGCTTTCAGCGACTTTCAATTGTCGGTGGAATGAAAAGCTTGGGTCAGCTTCGTTGGAGATGGCTCATTCTAACTCTCCTATCTTATCATATCATACTCTTCGTCGCTCTCGTCATCATCACCGCCACGTCGTTCATTATCTCATTCTCGCGGTGCGAGTAGCTCTGGCTCGCGTACCGCCATCACTTCATCCCACATTTGTCGGATGCAGGTCTGTGCTGTGTACCTGCATGTAATGGTCCGTCCGCATGCCGCGCTGTGTGGCCTCCTACGTTGTAGTCCGCGAGCCATGCTGATTTGATCTTGATAATCGCCATTGGTCGCGACTACGCCGTGGAGCGTGTACCGCTGAGGTATATCAGTGAGCACCGCTAGTGACGCAGCGAGCTCTGCCTCGGCTTCGTTCTGGGATTGAGATGAAGCGATCATTTTTGCTTCAGAATTTCTTCGCCGACTCGTCAGTATAGTCCCGTATCCGTCGTTGCGGAGATGCTGTTGAATAAGAAAAGCGCTTGCGCACCTGTCAGGAACTCTTCGCTATATGTCAAGTCAGTCAAACAATCTCCTATCACGCACTCAGCTACACTCGTTCAGACTTACAAGCTCAACGTGATATAACCATCCCGATCGGTATCGTACTTCTTAAACACATCCGTCATCCTCTTCAAGCTTATACAAGCCTGCACAAAGAGGTCGAAGCTCAGCACCTTCTCCCTATGCGCTTCGTCTCCTCGTCCTCTTGATTTGCTCTTGGCGTATATTGAGAAGCACAATTGCACGAACTGCGGACTCAGCTTGTAACCAAACGCCACCAGCGCATCCTCGAACTCGCGTAGACTGATGTTACCGGATCTGTCGACATCGAAGCGATCGAAGAGCGCCCGCCACGCTGCCAGAAAGCCCCACAGCCCACAGAACTCGTCGAAGTTGATCGTGCCGCTGCGGTCGGTGTCGAACATGCGGATCATCATTTTCACTGTGTGCTCATCGAAGGCTGTGTAATCGCCATTCACTAGCGCTCGCCGTAGCTCTTCCTCCGATAGCTGGCCTGAGCGATCTTTGTCAACCTGCAAGAAGAGCGGCCACAGTGCGTCGCGATCGTCACCGTCTCTCGGCGGAGCAGTAGTGGGTGGGCGCTGCTGCTCCGGGATCGGAGGACGGTTGTGGTAGCCTTGCGGCGGCGGTCCTTGCCCTTGGCCGTAGTTCGTAGGCGGAGGGGACATGAGACCAGCGCGAGGCGGAGGTTGCTGCTGTTGCTGGCCGTACCCACCTTGAGAGCTGTAGCGCTGGGGCTGGGCTTGAGTGGGCGGTTGCTGATTGTACTGGTCATACCGTGGTGACTGCACGCGATTGTAGTCATTGTAGCCTTGCTGCTGCGGTGGTGGACCCGAAGAGCCGTATGCGCCTGGCGGGCCTTGCGACTGGTATCCTCCCTGCTGCGCCTGTGGAGGTCTCCCATATCGATCATCTTGCGGTCTCGGATTCGGTGGAGGAGGAACGGGTTTGTTGTAGTTGGTGGCATTGGAGTTGCTGTGGTTGCGCGGCGGCGGGGGAGGCCCTCCGCCTGGACCCATCATCTGTGCCGCTTGTTCGGGTTCGGCGTGTCTGTAGGCGTAGCGCGTTAGTCGGTTGGGTCCGTAGTGGTAGGCGGTCATCAAGTGAGTGGGTGACAGTGAGCGCTTTGACGAGAGAGCAAAGGAGTGAGCTGGCAAATTGAGCGATATGGAGTAACAGACTTACGCAGGTAAAGCATCCGGGTTGTAGCCTCCGCGGTTGTATGCCATGGTGTGCCACTCGGCTTCTAGAAGATACCGTCCTGCGAACGATGTCCCTTGCACGATGCTTTTGCGCTTACTATTCTTATTAATGTCCGCCGGATGTACGCGACACCTTCCGCTCCGCGATCACGAGGACCGAGGTGTACGTCACCTTTGGCGTCGAAGTCTCTTAGACCTTTGTGATGTGTAGAATATCGTGTCGCGAATCGATGCACTCGGCGGCGCGGCGCGCTACGTACTGCGATTGCGACTCGACGGGTTTGCGCTGAAGACGAAAAGCGGCTCAAGTGGCAAGAGATTGTTAGAAAGAGGGTCACCTTATGAACGCCGTGCGGCGCTGCATTCACTGGTGCACGTCGTACCAAGGCGCAGTCGCAAAGGGTTAGCAAACAAGCAGATCGAGGTGCCTGTCGAGGTTCGCATCCTGCCCCTCGCCAGGTCGCTGCGCAGCGCCCCAATCAAGGCGTGCGTCATGCGGGCAGGGGTCTAGATGGGTGGGGATCTGCTGCTGCTATCCTGGGACCAGTGGTACAAAGACTGGTGCATATAAGCGATAAAGACCGCAAGAGAGGGAAAATGGAGAGCCATAGAATGTTAAGGCACGTAGCAAGAGGCTCATTTCCCGCAAGATACGTGAGTGGAAGAGTAAGATGGATCTGAATCAATGATCTGGGTCGGCAAACGAACCTCCATGCAATGCTAAGTGGTATCTAACTTAGACCGTCAAGTACCTCTCATGAAAAACAAACTCCCTACCTCCTATCTAGATCGGCCTATGGTATTACCAAACACCAACTCGCTTTAATGCAACCGACTCCAAGATGCCTCTCATGTTCTAACTCTCAATACCCGACTCAAGCCGGGTCAGAGTATGGGACTGCTGCATCCTCTTATGCTCCTCCAGATCGTGTATCCTATCCGACGACAACGTCGGCACAGGCGGCACAAAATCATCCGTACTCCTCGCCGCGCCCGATCCCGAAGTCGTCGGTCTCGAGCCAGGGCCTCGACTCTGCGACCTGCTACGCCCGCCGCTGTGTTGAGAATTCCGCTTACTATCGCGCTTACTATCCCTCTCCATCTTGCTCTGACGCTTGCTCTCCCGCTTCGCCTCATCTTCTGCCCTCTGCTCCGCAGCGTGCTCCTTCTCTGCCTCCAGTCCCGTCTTGGTCTCTTCGTGCTGCCTCGATAATACTTTCTTCTGGATGAAGATGGAGGCGAGAAGGCCAACGCCTGCCACGACGCAGTACATGAGCCACATCGGTTGTAGGGAGTTGGCGAAGTACTTGCGTACGATCGTTCGCTCGCCATGCGGTAGCTTGTCGATGATCTGTGTATTGGCACCAGCGTTGCCGCCACCGAGCTGTTCCGCTAACTGACGACCGAGAAGCGTGGTGAGCTGCGCCGAGTGCTTCTTCATCTGATTTTGGAAAACGACCTGGCCAACGACGACCGAAGTGCTGGTTGCGAGCTGCCGAACGAAGCCAAGAGTCGCCGTCGCCGTTCCAATGTCGCGAGGGTTGATGTGAGCTTGTAGAGCGATGATTGGCGACTGGAAGAGTGGACCAATGCCGAAACCGGCAATGAGCTGGAAGACGATGATCTTGGCCCAGCTGCTGGAAGCGTCAAAGTCGATGAACAGGCCGAACCCAAGCGTCATGAGGAACATGCCAAACCAAATGGGTGGTCGGTACACTCCGACTTTGCGAATGAACACGCCAGTTCCGACGCTCGTACAGGCCAGCGCCAGGGCGGTGGGAAGCAAGTAGACTCCCGATAAGATGGGCGAAGCTCCACGTATGGCCTGGAAGTAGAGCGGCAGGTAGTATGACGATGAGATGAACACAAATCCGTGGAAGAAAACCACCGACAGAGTCGCGACATTGGTCCGTTTGTTGAAGAGTCGCATTGGCATGACGGGATATATTGCGAACTTGGTCTCCCAAAAGGCGAAGAGGCCAAACGTGACGGCGCCGAAGACCAGCAGGCAGACGACTGTTGCTGAACCCCAAGGATCGGTTACGCCGCCGTACTGCAGGCCGAAAAGGACCATGAGCGTGGCACCGACGACTGTCAACGAGCCGACCCAGTCGATAGCTTTGAGACCCTCAACAATTGGCGTCTTCGGATGTTTCAAATCGAGGAAGAACAGCAGGATAAAGAAAGCCAGGCCGTCCAGAGGCAGATTGATGTAGAAGCACCTACAAGGTAACGGTCAGCACCCATGTATAATCAAAAGGGAGTATAGGGGCCAGCTTCTTACCATCTCCAAGAAACTTTCTCAGTAAAGACGCCACCAATAATTGGCCCGATGGCCGAGGCAATTGCCCAGACGGCGCCAATCATACCGTAGTATGCTCCACGTTCCCTCAAACTGAACAGGTCGCCGATAGTGATGTTGGCTAGAATGACCAATCCTCCACCACCAATACCCTGAATCGCACGCGCAGCGATCAGCATACCGATGCTGTTCGATAGCGCCGCCACTAACGATCCAACCATGAAGATTATGTTCGCCATCAAAAGCATAGGCTTCCGGCCAAAGATATCGGAGATCTTGCCCCACGATGGAATGGAGGCCGAATTTGCGAGCAGGAAGGCAGAACCAATCCAAGTGTATCCCGAAGCCGAGTGGAAATGCTCGCTGATTGTCGGCAGCGCAGTCGTAATGATCGTGACATCCAGCGCAGCCAAGAATACCGCCATACACAACGCCAGCATAATAACCGCGACCTTGCCCTTCGACCGTTTTGGCACGTCGCCGTCTTGCTTGTGTTCTTCTGCGGCCGGACCCATCTCCTCATCGTGCGGCTTCTCGTTATCCATTTCCTTCTCCACGTCCTCACTAGGGGCGCTGGACTCGGTGCTCCTCTCTTGGCTCATGCCTTCCGTCGTGGTTACATTCTGTGGCATTGCTGTGGTAGTGGTAGCTCCTGGGCCAGCTTCCGCAGCTGGCTCATCGGGCGCGGCGCCTTTGAGGAATGTGTGGTGCTGCGCGTCATCGTTCGCCGCCATGATATGGCACCCTCTCAGCGAGGCCTCGGGTGAAGAGTGGGCTGTTGACTTCAGTCTGCGACTCGTATGGAACGCTGGTTTGAATGAGAGAAGAGAAGAGAAGAGAAGAGAAGATGGCAGGATTAGGATTAGTAGTTCAACATGGCGTTGGTAGAAGGAAACACAGATAAGCAGCTGCATAAAGAGCGGCAGATGCTTGGTGATGAGCACTCTGGGTTTTCGGGATTTCGCTAAATCCGGTTATCCGGCGCCGCCAAAAGGTTTCAGGCAGCCCCACAAAGCTTGGCGATATTGACACAAACGCCTTGCACGTGCGACGGGGTACATAATGGCTACACCGACTTCACCGCCCGGCTGATGAATCTTGATCGCAGCTGCCGCATTTCCACCAAGCAGGAGCGAACCTTCTTCGCACCACTGTACCGGACTTTAGAAAATCACACTTCCCCGTAGGCTGTAAGCCAGGTCCAGAAAGTATCCGGTAATCCGGGGGTTGGTAGCTTACCATACCTCACATTCTGCCTCTCTGGTTGGCTAGGGGTTTCGTTTCTGCCGTGTGGAAGGAGCCGACGCGTCGGTCGTGCTTGCGCTTGTTCTAACCTCAGCCTTCCTTCTTCCCTCTACTACTCACTCCTTCTTGCCATACCTCTGCCGCATATAGCTGTCATTGTAGTACTATCGCTACAGACACTTTGCCCGTGTTAGGAATATGCGCGCCTTTTGAGCATGACTTGCGCACTCGTGCCGTGGATCTCAGCCGTGCCATGACGCCTCTGTACGCCTCTGTACGTCTCTGTTGCACTCCGACTGCGTTAGCAGTAAGGCTAAGTCCATGGTTGTTATGATGGCAGTCTGTTCAGCCGATACTCTCAGGTGAGGTGCAGGATGACAGAGTGGCAACATGGGCCGGGTGTTTTGGCTCTGCCTCGCATGATGATGGCTGTGGGTACTCGTGGAGCCGGCATGCCTTCCTGGAGCGAAGGTCTGAGGTTGGTAAATATGCGTGCCGAGAGGTCTTGCTGACGTCTGATTATGTCGGCGCTAGAAGAGCGACCTGAGTATTGCGGAATAGAAGCACATTCTCATACGAGGGGCGATCGCCAAGAGTGCTTCATCATAAAACCCACGCATAGCTTCGAGAAACGATGGAAGCAGTTCCAGCACCAGCCTCCGACAAAAGGCCACACTTTGGACGATGAAGACTCTCCTCCATTCCACGCTGTTCTGCGTTTGTCGTGGGAGATGGAACACGACGCCAAGCAAGTCAAGACCATGCACTATGTTCCCGTGGGCGTTTACAGCTGGAGCAGCTGCTGTTCGCCATGCCTGAGCTGGATTGACGAGATGCGACTGGAGCGCGGCGACGCAGGCCAGGTTTGGCAGCAGTCCTTGATATTTCCGCTCAATTGCTCTCTTGCGAGGGTCCCAGGGCACTCACTCTATTCTCAACACGCTTCAAAGCTTTCCAAGCTCAGTCAATGCCGTTGGCCGGCCGCTTTGGGTTTAGTGGGGGCCAGGATGCTGCGCGAAGGGAAGTGTCTTGGCAGTCTAGCGTCTTTTTCCAACGTCAACCCACCGTCACTTGACGCGAAACCTTCAGAAACCATCGGTGAAGCCTTCCTTTCATCTACTTCGCTGCATCACGTTCGCTCAACACCGCAATGCCTTGCAAGGCTTGAACCCGAAACGACATCATAACAGTCCATCTTCCTTGCTCCTACACCGTCACTCCGGCAGAATGTGCTATCAAGCTTTCGTGCACTTCGCCTGCGGGCACTCCAAAATCTTCAATACTGAATGCCCGCTCGCGACCCAACTGCAGCTGCCGTTGCACAACAAGCTGATGTGTGCCAACTACGATGCGAACACCTTCTCTCCTAAGCAAGGCTGTGGTGGCGGAAAATTCTACTGCTCCCAGTGGCCAGATGGACCGTTCTTGGACACCGCCTACAGTCAAGGTCACGAGGCGCAGGTGATGATGGACAGCATCGATCGTCAGCTCGCGAGAGTGAAAGCAACGGCGAACCACTTCATCACCCAGGCCACAGCACGCGGGCTCATGCAACCGCAATGGTCGGCTATGCCGGACTTCGTCAAGATCGAGATCGCGCACCGGGCACTCATGCAACAGCGAGCAGGCTACGAGAAAACACGCACGGACGCCTTCGCTATCCTACGACAAGGGCAAGCCTACATCCAACAGCGCTCTGACCTTCGGAAGGTTGCCGATGGCAATGCCTTGCCCGCGTTCGTACCTTCGAGCCATCTCCGTGCAAGAGTACCACGCGAGCTCATGCCACTGGCCGCTCAACCTACCGCCAGCAATGTGCCCCAGATCATAGGCGCGGATCTGTTTCACGAGCAGATGGGTGATCTCATGGCTGGCGAAAAGAACTCCATGATGCGCTTGCCCACCGCAAATTCTGCGCCAACGCAACTGCCCAGCCCGGTCGGCTCCCACATCTCTCTCGCACAGCCCAAGCACCTGGAGCACACGTCTGCACTCCCACCACAAGCTCATCAGGTCTTCGAAAGTCAGCGTGCAGAGGCTCTGCGCAGGACCCAGCACATCCAGTTGCCGCCCTCCGTTCCGAACAAGGGCGGACGACCAAGAAAGTACTTCGGTAACGAAGAAGGACGCATGCAGACTCCGAAGCTCAAAGGCCGCAAGAAAGGTACAGGAAGAGACGATACACCCGAGGAAACTGAGACGATCCGTCGCAGTACTCGCGTTCGAGGCAAGAAAGTCAACTACGCGGAGAGCCAGAACTCGGGGGGCAGCAGCTCACGCGAGCCCTCTCCGGACAAGTCTGATGCGTCTGGTTTCTCGCCTGCAAAGTCGGAACTGTCTTCATCCCCTGAGAAGGGCGGTCGGTGCAGGAGACAAGAGATTCACGAGCCTGAGCCGGAGGCGAATGAGCTTCGGCGCACCAGCAGCTCGCTGCGTGATCAAATCAGCGACTACCAGAGGCGAGCGACTGTGATGGCGGGACACGGTACACCGATGCAGCAACGTCGCGCCATGCCTGGCATGAGGGACTTGTTAAACTCTAGCCCTGGTCCGGCAACGTTACAGGCTACTTCTACAGTCGCACCCCGTACGCAGATGGCTTATGCTTCTGACACAGGTCGAGCCGAACCAGCGAACAACTTCACCCACTTGACAATGCCTGCGCCGAAGCCATATGGCGGTACATTCGCCACGATGCCTCCGCAGCTGCCGCAGACCCAGGCCCGCCCGCGACCATTTTCCTCGTATGACGGACTGATGAATGCATACGAGCGCATCCGCCAAGACGATGTGGTAAATGGCCATGGCTCAACCAACGTCTACAGCAACCCAGTGCACCAGCCCGCTCGCCCGAGCGTTCCGCACGCTATGCAGCAGGGCTATATGCAATACCAAGGCGCTCGCCAGACTCCGCAACCGGCTGACCACCCCTCAGCAACAGGCGGTGGCTTTCCAGGGCGCAACCCACTCATGCAAACGACGAACAGCATGACCAACGACTACGGCCAGCGCAGGGACAGCGGGATGGCTCTGGCAATGAACGACAACATGCAAATATACGGTGGACAGATCTCAGCGAACGAAAGCTACGAGCGCCTGCGTCGCAGCTTCAGCTCTAGTGCCACCTTCACTCCGCCGGTCCTGCCGAGCCAGCCCTACGCGAACACCGAGCCGAAGAAGCGCAGGATGCCAACATCGAGCCCAACGCTACCATCAAACAAGCGTATGCGCCTGTCGTTGCCCGGCGATGATACTTCCTTCAATGAGCACAACGTTGACGATCCGTTTGGGCCGGGCGGCATCTTGTCCTCTCCGCTCAAGGCTCCACAGCAGGAAGGTGTGCAAGACAC
>Ga0268244_10000797_pt1 | contig 11909 bp, 8 predicted proteins | sample AgamicMgSfe_FD_200258 | JGI IMG/M metagenome (GOLD analysis project Ga0268244, IMG submission 200258) | Agave microbial communities from Guanajuato, Mexico - Mg.Sf.e (v2) (version 2) | ecosystem: Host-associated > Plants > Phyllosphere > Phylloplane/Leaf | place: Guanajuato, Mexico | collected... | reverse complement strand
CTACGCAACATGCCCCAGCAGACCCCGCCCTGCTATCCACAACCCAGCACGCCATCGCCGTCTTCCTCGCGTCTTTGCAACCCGACGGCCAAATCGGCGGGATAGGCCACTGGCAGACGGCAAACGGGTACACGGCGATCATCCTGCACGATCTATACAGCGGCACTGGCGCCAACCTCGCGGCCATGACGCGGGCGTTTGGCGACGTCGGCGCGCGCTGCCGGGACTTTTGCAACGAGTTCAACGACGACTCGTTGTGGTGGGGTAATGCGCTGTTGGATCTGTATCAGGTGAGCGGGAATCCGGAACTGGTTTCTACGGCGGAGAGGATGCAGAGGCGTGTCGGGGCGTATATGCTCAAACCCGGCCGGGCGGCCGTCAGGGGCGTGGATATGGGCGGCGGGGTGTTTTGGACGAGTAAGAGGGGCGAGCAGCAGGTCAATTCCATCAGCACGGGGTTGTATGCTGAAGTTTGTGCTCGGCTGGCGGGGCTGGTGGGTGATGGACATAGGCGGAGCGAGCTGCTTGTCGCGGCGCGGCAGAGTCTGGATTGGGTGTTGAGGTGTAGGTTCCGGCGGGACGAGGGCGTGGTGCTGGATCATGTGGTACTTGACAAGGGCGAGTGGGTCGATTGGGCGTTTACATATCTCACGGGGCAGACCATGTGTGCTTGTGTTGCACTGTTTCGAGCTTTGGCACAGGATCAGGATCAGGCGGAGCGAGGGAGGGGGGACGAGTACCTGGGTTTGGCGTGCGAGATGGCGCGGAAGGGAATGAGGAGGAGGGAGTGGGTGAATGAACAGGGCATTCTGACTGAAGAAGGGATCTACAATAAAGGCAACCATGAGCCGTGGAGGAACGACGACTGTGTCGCTTTCAAAAGTGTGCTTGTGAGGGCACTGGGTAAGCTCCTCGCGTTGTTGCAAGAGACGGGAAGAGAGCAGCAATTGAAGGATGAGATTGGAGAGTTCGTCAAGAGGCAATTCAGGTGCTTGCAGGAGAAGAACACGAATGGAAACGGGCAGTATGGGCCTTGGTTCTGTGGACCGATGGATATGCCTACTAGTCACTCGCAGCTGGCTGTGTTGGATGTCATGGCTGCCATACATCTGGTGGGTCAGTAGCAAGCGTTCTAGCAGGTTGAACCCTAGCAGACTCGCGGTGCTTCAAACTTGACAGATCAATTTTTGCTCTGCATCAGAATCTTCGGGCCCATGGAAGCTTGATCAAGAAACAGAAACAGGTTGCTCACGGTGAGTCAGTGATCATCTTTTCTATTCATTCTTCTCTTAGAGCATGTTTTAAAAAGAGTAACTCTCGCCGCTGTGGATACTTAGAGAATACACTACGATGTCGTAGAAAAGGCAGAACAACAACACAGGACAAATATAAGTAGAACATCACTTCGTTAGCACGACTTCCGGTCTGAGGCTCGTTGACCTTGTAGCAGAAGGCTGTAGGCTGTAGGCTGTTAGTAGACGACCAGCCATAGAAAAAGCAGATATAAATGGACTTGCAGTAACTTACCATAACATGCTCGATACGCATGTCCTACAGTGTAGCCTGTACTGGAACGACAGGTAAGACGGAACACATGGCGAGTACACACAGTCCAGCCTAAGCACCACCACGGTGGATGTCGGCTAGTGGCTATAGGGTGATTGTCAATCGGTGGCTTATATATCCCGGTTCAGCTGATGAGCCACGAGAAACAGCTCACCCCAAAAAGGAGCAGTGCAGGATTTGTCAAAATATTCTTCGTCGGCAGTAGGAATGGTGTTCGATAGCAGTAGCAAGCTCAATCTTGGATATAAGCCAGTCTTCTCGGCTCAGTTCTCAGACAGTTCTAGCATCACCACTATATGACTCCACACTATAAGAACCCATAAACAGTAGGGGGAGGTGAGGGGGGGAGCGGGGACTTAATAAGGTACCTTAGCTCTTGATCGACAACGTGTAACACATAGATCTGCAGGGGACCCATAATCTGCGATGGAAAGTAAACAACCGAACCAAGCTTGGAAAGAAAAGAGTGGGCAAACCCAGAGGGCAGACTGACCCTTGGCGTCGGCGCTGCGCCCGCCTCCGCTGATTGATTGGCACGTCGTCACCCGTCCATTACTCGAGTACGAGTACATGAAGCCCACGTCGTGCCACGCGTGTCTCTCACTCAATCTGCTTCCTACACATGAAACCCCTCAAAGGCGCAGCACAACGGCATCGAATGAGGGCAAAATCTGACCGACTCCCTCGGACTGAACCACATTTGATTCTTGAGACTGTCGCTAGTCATCTAATGTCGTCCGGCATGTTGTCGCCAGCTGCGTCGAGGCCGTAGAGTGACGCTGGGGTGCTGCGCTGAGCAAGCTCTGGGAACGAAACTATAATGCTCGGAATACAGGGACAAGACGTGGCGCCCACCATCCTTCCGGAATGCACACAACCAGCATCAAAGGCACCTGGTGGCATGAAAGCAGGCCGCAGTGCTCGGAAAGCCCATGGAACAAACGTCTCGTATCTCAGACAAGACTAGTCGTCGACAATCTGGCTTGCTGCATGACAACAATATATCTTTGTGGAGCCTCACGCAAACAATAGACTCATGAAAAGCTGGCCCAAGGATGAGCATCAAGACCGCTAACAACACGTCCGATATGCTTCAGTTCATACCTACCTGCGACATGGTCGGCCATGGCGTTATGGCTCGCCATGATTCAACGTTCTTGATTCGCCTACAAGGTTTTGAGCGCGTCAAATCGACGGTGCAGCAATGGCCTTGGGCGCGTTCATGCTTAGGATAATATTCATCGAACGTGACGTCAGATCATGAGGATGAGGAACGTCTTTGTTGTCGCCTCCATAACGCAGAACCCGTTCGCAGCAGCTCACTTGTCTGGGCAAGGTTTGTAATGATCGCCTTGTCCAATTTCCTTTATGGCACTGAAGGTGCTCCAGGCCTGTTCCCGTCATAGCCGGACCAAGCCCCTGGATCGTCCTTCTGCGAAAGTCGTATTGCCATGCAGGGAGTCGCTGCTTAGACGACACGCGGAGGCAATCGCGTCTTCTTGTATCTGAAGAGCGGAGGGAGCTACTCAATGGTGTGTTCGAACCTGGATCTCTCCCCTAGGCCGAAATTCTCGTGGATGCACATGGCTCTTCTCCTCAGTCTACCAAATCGAAAGGACTCCAATGCACATGGACGGACCAACGGGCATTCCTTGAAGAGTTTGATATCGGCATTGCAGAGGAGCAGAGGAGCTTATGAAGCTGCACTGCTCACGAAATACCAACGCATAGTACGAGTCTACTGGGGTAGAAGGATGTCTCGTCCGCGTCCTGCGATGTTTAAAGATTTTGTGATATTCAGTCGGACCAAAGCGGAATACGATCTAGCCGAGATGCATGTCGCTGGTGTTCTTGATGAGGTTCGAAAGTCGAGATCCCTCATCGTCGGTCCGAGAAAGACTGAGGTCAACTGGATACGAACTTTCTACCTCCTCGCCACGAACTCGATCGATGGTTTCGTTGTAATAGTCGAAAACAGCTTTGGCCTCGGGGGGTAACGGGATGCGTGTGCGCTCGGCCGAATGGTGTATTCCTCGAAGAACATATTTGGCCAGTGGGAAGTACTCGACCATTTCTCCAAGAAACTTGATGCACATGACAAAAAAGAATCTCCAGTCGTCGTTCTCAAGTCGACGAATGGCGGCGTATGTGATGCAAAGGAGACTGCCTAGCATACTGACTGACACTGGTGGGCCGTCGTAGCGGGACACATACTCGTAAACAAGCTGTCTGAGGTGCTCCATCGACGAGATGGCCGCCCTGGTGTAGAGGTCGGCCGCACCGGATGGAGCACTTTGTGGCATCTCGCCGACGAACGGACGCAAGAGTTCGGCAACGACGCAGTGATACTGCATGCTGTCGCTTTGGTCAGCACATGTACTTGTATGGTCGTATAGGTGGGCCATTCCTCACCGCAAATTGAGAATATGGGGCAGAGGATGCTGACTGTTTTTCAGCTCTGGCAGCAATGACTCTCGCCATGTCAAGAGTCTTTCATATATGCGTGTAACGGTGCCCGCCAAAGATCGAGTGTCCACATCTTCTGGACCATCGCTATTGTAGTATAAAGGGAGGAAGTCGTTTACAATGAGCCACAGATCACACGCGGCCTTGAAAGTCGTGCTGGCATGCCATTGATCCTCCGAATTGAAACATGGCGAGCGATGAAGCTCAGGAGGAGGGACTGGAGGAGGTGTCTTGAGGAGTGAGTCTCTGTGCATGTACATTGAATGCGATCTGTAGGGGTCAGCACGAATAATTCGGCAATGGGGTGCAAGAGCTTACACGACGTAGGAGAACAAACCCCAAGACACAGCTGAACGACTTCTTCGCAACCTCGATTGATTAACGTCGTATACTGTAGCCGCCGCCTTTTTCCGAAACAGACCCATGTCCTTTGCCATACGCACGCCCTGAACTAGGTATGTGTAGCCAACCTTGTCTTTCCCCCGGCAGGAATGGAGACCATGCAACAACCCGGACGCGGCGATGCATGGCAACGATTCCTTGCCCTCTTCAAGCTGCCACAGTTGCTTTGCCTCGACGAAGAAGAAATTCCCAAGTGTTTCTTTGTCTGGTCCCGTACCTGGCGCAACGGCGGCATAGTTCTGACATCCGTATGCGAGGATTGCGTTGACAAGAAGCTTGGAGCAATTCTCTCCACGCCCATCCACCAGGTCATCGATGAACAGGCCTTCATCGAAAAGTTTCCAGGGGGGGTGGTCCCATGTCAAGTAAGTCGAGATTATTCTGGCGAAGAAGTCGTCGTGCACAACCACCGACGTCCACCTTGAAGCTCGCACATGCTGAAGTCGAGAATCGTAAAGAGAGGGCTCTGTGACGTTGTGTCTGCGGTGTGGTCCCCAGCGCCGATCACGAATGTATGGTTCGAGGGGCTTGGCTGCCGGTGGATGTGGTAAAAGTGAGTCGTTGGCAGCTTTGGGTTGCGAGTCGTCATCGTTGCTGGATACTGTCAGCAATGAGATTCGACGTGTGAAGCCTCGACGGAGTTACAACCTTGGATCGACTCCTTCCTCATGATCACGACAGGATTCCGAACTGTCGGTCCCACCAGCACTGACGGGGTCAGAAAAGGTCCTTCCAATGGTTGACAGAGTGTTACCAGCGCCTCGACTCGAAGCACTACCGAGGTCGATCCCCGCCGTCAAGGTGGCCAGCGGTGGTAGCGCATCGACTGGTCTCGTAGGCGATAGAGGCTGGCGCGGGATGAGTAAGTCGCTGTCCCTGACCATTGCGAGCGTGGATGCCACGTCGTTGTTTCTGATGCGACGAAGTATCTCCATGGCCTCGTGTTCCGGGCGCGATCTGAGCATGTCGAGCACGTCTCCGGAATCCTGCGTCTCGCGTTGCAGCACATCATACTTGCGCTTGAGCGCGACTATCGGAGTCGCGTCCGGATCCGCTTCATAATGGCACAGTAAGCTTCTCGAGTGGCATTGAGAGCATGATGGTCTTTGTCCATCACACTGTAATCATCAGCAACTTGAAGATGGTGCGAGAAAGAGACGAATGTTGCTCTAATACCTTCACCTTGCGCTTACGACATTCGTTGCAGGCAACAGTCACTTGGTGCCGCTTCTTCTGCCCTTGTCGGTTGAGCGAGCTTCCGACGATATTCGAAGGACCACTCGACGAATCACTGTTCTGCAGCATGCCAGGCTACGGTATCGTCAAGCTTGGGGTCGGTTTTGGAAAAGTGCGTGCAAGTTGGCAAAGCCGTCCCGTGATCAGTTGTGCCAGAGTATGACTACTTTGTCAGAGTTGTGCGGATGTGATGGAGCAAATGGCAAGCTGATGGCCACAAGTGGGCCCAAGGTAAGGACGTTGCTCGACTGGAAGCCACTATGGCAGAGGTCATTGGCTATTGACGTCTGTCCACGGGGGCGAATGTCTCTAGCAAGTTCTCTCGAGTCTAGTATTACGCACTAACAACAAGGATGGAAGCAGGCTCCGCCTGTTATATCATCAAAGCGTAAAGCTGCGTCAAACATCGGTGGGGGTGTAATGGGAATTGTCAAGAGGTGAAAAGCTGCGTCTTTGGGCAGAGAATGTAAGTCTTGCGAATTGAAGACCTCGACAACCCGCTAACAAACTAGGTTAACTAGGGAACATCGGCCAGAAGGTCTTGTCTACACTGGAAAGAATAGATGCGGTGCCGGGGAGCCACGCCGTGCATATCAGTACAGTTGACAGCCGTCGCCATCGGTACCAAGCGGAGTTTCTCTACAGAAGGGGTGCTTGTTGACATCAGAAGTTGACGCAAGTTACACAGCCAAACGAATATTTCAAGAGACACAATCCAAGAGTCGAGGCCGCTCATCCTGATTGCCGGATGACCGCACAAGCGTGTACGCATGATGCTATCATTACCGTTCAGTAAAATTTACTTTTACTTTTGCCTCGAAAACCTGTGGGAAGTCGGGACGGAGCGAAGTCCCGGATCGGGGCTCGATGCCAAGAGCAGCCAGATGCAGAGATCCTACCAATCAGAGCGCCGGGGAGCACGCTCAGTTCGGAAGTATATGGTGGCCAATGGCCTATAGGAGAGCTCACCGATGAATGGCATTCCCTGAATACCATACTGCGAAGATGATGCGCGCCTAAGCGGCAAAACGTGTATACGCGGGACTTTCATGGCCTGGGGGCCGCCTGGCTGTTATAAAGTGGATGAAACAGCGCTCTCGCCTTAGACAGACTGATGGTTAGAACAACCGTTTCGTTAAGCGAATGGCCACGGATTGTACTACACACCGTCATCGGCTCTGCATATTCGTCGCTGTGTATTGTACTGCATCTGCTCTGCCTCCGTACTATCCGTATCATGCAGTCTGCTTCCACACTTGGCGAAACTTGATCCCGCATGCTACAATGCCAAAAAGGCCAACAAACTGGTCACTCATCATTCCTTGCTCCCAGCTGTAGTGCGCAGTGATTGGCGCCCAAGCCACATTGGAGAGCGTTGACCTCCTCCAAGCATTAGTCGCCTCAACCTTGCGTCCCTTCTTCTCAGCATTGTCGACGTCGTCTTCTGCAGCTTCCAATTGCCACACGCGCATCAGGCGAACCAATTCCAACGCCACGTGTACCATCCAGAATCTCGAGCTCCACTCCCACCACAAAGATTGCTTCCTCGCGTTGAAGCGTTCGCCGCGCAGAACACCCTTTCCAGCCAGATATGCCAGGTTCTCGTACCATTGGAAACCCGCGCCGGCGAGAACCTGTGTCCACACGATTGACCTGATCAGTCGGTCCTCTGGCGGGCTATCCCACGTGCTCTTCGCCCAGTCGTATATCCCCAGCAAGCCCCAGAGCCGCGTGAATATGCGGAAGTCGCTGATCATGCCGGACATGGCCTTGCTCCCCGCTATCACATTGTCCAGGTTGTTTGTTGGGGACTGGACCGTCGCCACTACCGACTCGCCAGGCAAAAGGTTTGTCGAGGCCTTGCGTGCAATCGCTAGTACGAAGAGCCGCAACTTCCAATCTCGGACTCGAGATAATTGTGTGTGAAGCACGAGCAGTGTGTACTGCAGAGTCTGTAGTAAAGAGTCGGTGCCCGATGATGTCGCCAATATACGTTGCAGATGGGCTATTGTCCGATCCGCTCGCATAGAGATATTCTTCAGTGCGCTCTGTAGGTCTTTGGGATGTCCATTGCGAGACATGTTGACGCTATGCTCGAGCTGCTTCTACCCTCTTGACGGTTTCGCGCTGGGAATGCCGCTGGTTCGAAGATGACAGAAGCACACGGTTTCCTTGCGAATGAGTAACAGTGGCAAGATGCTTGTTATGAATTGAGTGACAATTAGTGTCTGCACGCAAGGTTCCCGGCAAAGTGAAACCGAGGTAGGCACTAGATCGGGCTTGGCTTTCTCGGACATTATCGCATCCGAGGCGATTTCCATGAAGGCCTTGGCACTCGCGACCTCAAACTAAGGTTTCATGCGTGAGTGAGAAAGACAATGCTGAAAAGAGTGAAGGCCAACTTACTCGAGTATAGTAACTACTTTGCTGATATAGTGCTCCGGTGTACTGTTTACTCGAGTAGGCTCAACCTGTTGTTCCAAGGTCGCCTTACATCTCGAGGAACATCCTCATGCCAAATCGATAACAGACTCGTGAGATATCGACACCGGTTTCATTCTACCTCGTCTGCTATGTACATTTCGACTCGATCTTCATTAGCCAGTACAAAGCACCCCTATCGTGAGGGCAAGATGTTACAACGGACGCCTTTGAGACGGGATGGTCATGCATGATGTCTAGTGTATAACATTCAAAGCAAGACATCCAAAATAACACCCCGTGCCTTCAAGCTCCTAGCGGGAAAACACAACCAAACTCCTCACTCACAACAGTAGATTCCAACTGGAATCTGACCCTGACTCCGACTCCGAACCTCCATACTCGGGCTCTGTTGCCTTCCCAAGATTCTCTCCTTCGTCCGGAGCAATCTCCTTAGAGCCCTCCTCGTTTTGAGCAACTTCTTCGAGAACCTCTGGCTTCAACAGTGATGCCTCATGCTCGACATGTTCGCAATCTGTGCTGTCTGACGTGCAGCTCTCTTCGCCTGATTCTGAAGTCTCTCTATCGACAACCTGTGACTCTTCGTCGCTGCCAGACTCGAAATTGTCCTCGCTGTCGCATTTTTCGACACGGTCCCATTCCTTGACGCCGCTCAGACCGTCGTTCTCGTCTGCCAGAGCTGCAAGCTCGGTACGCATAGCATCCATCTTGTCAGCTTCCAGCGCAGACTGGTCAGCGGCACAGACCTTCTCCGTGGCGAGCTGCTCCTCGAGCCGCTTGATTATGTTGCGTAGCTCATTAGCCTGGTCGAATGCGGCGATCTGGAGAAGCGAGTAGTTCCTTTCCACGCGCTCGATCCTCATCTTCGTCAGATCTGCTTCATCGCTCATCTCATCGTGCATTCGGTCCCTCAATACACGCGACTCCAACCTCAGCTCGGCTTGTTGTTGGGTAAGGTCGAGCTGGTGGGCGGCGTTGAGTGCAGCGATTTCCTCAAGCGACGAGGTCATCTGCGAGTCCAACTTCTCTTGGAGCTCGCCGATTGTGCGATCCTTTACAGTCGCATCTTCTTGAAGGTCGTTGACACGAGAGTTTGCCTTGTTGGCTTTGTCTTCGGCTAGGCGAAGAGCAGCGTTAAGGCTAGCCACGCGTGTGGCAAGTCCTTGTTTCTCAAAAGCCAACTGGCCAACGGACACGCCAAGACGCTTGGTCATTTCCGCATTGCTCACTAATCTGTCTTGCAAAGTCTTGTTGAGCTCCTGCTGTCGCTGATGCCACTTGTGGAGTTCGTTGTACCTGTCATTCGAGGCGCGAACCAGTTGGCGCTCGCATGCAAAGTCGTGGTTGATCAGACTTTGGACGGCAACCTTGCCCTCCTTCATACAGCCAGTACCATCTCCGATACGGTCAGTCGGAGCATTCTGTTTGTGAAGGTCATGCGAGGTAGGGCTGGGCGCAGTGCTACATCCTTGGAGCTTTTCATTCTGGTGCTTGATGATGCAGTCTTGGTCTTGGAGCCGCATCAGCATATGTTGGACAACAGTGTCCTGCCTCTCGCGTTCAGTCTTGTTATCAGCTCTGACTTGTGCTAGAGTGGCTTCATGTGCGGAGACGTCGCCCTCGAGGTCAAGAATTGTACTGTCCAGCCGAATTCGATCCTGCTTGGCCTGATCGACCTGCTTCCGAAGCTCGCTACGCTCTTTGTTGGAAGCTACTATACTGGCCGCATTCTTGGTCAGGAGCAGCCTCGCATGACTTAGCATTTGCAGTCGTGTTACGTTCTGTCCGTGGATTTTATCATGACTCAAGTTGAGATTGAACAGCTCGCACACGTCGCATTTTTGCGCTTTCACCTCGAGAAGTCCCAGAAGATGTTGCAGCGGAGCAGAATTAGCGTTGTGGTTGTGCTCCTTCGGAGCTGCATCAAGATCTCGTTGAGAGATGAATATTTCGTCACTTCTGCTTTGAGCCCTCTGCTCTTCAAGCAAGGCCTTTGTCCTTTGCAGTTGTAGGTTGGCCTGCTTCATCAGTTCAATGCTGTTGTCAATCTCCATCTGCTTGGCTGCAAGCTCTTCCTCCAAACGCTGATTGGTATCATACAAGTGCGCAAAGGCTGTGTCCATGTCGGATTTATCCTTGGAGAGCCTTGCGTTCTCGTCTTGAGCCTTCACTGCTGCTTCGTCCTTGCTGGCTTCGGCTTCACGCTTGAAACGCTCGTTTAACAGTCTCAGGCGAGTGTCAAGAGCCACCGCAGCCTCAATCTGGCTCTTCTGGGCTGCATTGAGTTGAGTCACACGCTCCTCAGGAGGCGAGGGAGTAGTGTCATCAGGAACCGAATCGAGATCATTGGATACAGAGTCGAGATCATCAGACACAGAGTTGAGATCGTCGGAGGCAGAGTCAAGGTCATTGCATACAGAGTCTGGGTCGTCGTATACACGGCCAAGATCGTCGGATACCACATCGGGTTTATTGTCGGACGGCAACTTCGACTCCATGCTAAGAGGTTCATCCTGGGGCATCTGGCCGGCAGAGAGAGCGGTCCTGTAATCCCTAGGAATATCAATGGCGAGAAACAAAGTCTCGCAAAACGTCAAGCCACAGACGAACATTGCCAATCCGAAGCTTTCAAAATTGAAGAAGAGGTCCGGGGCGGAAATCAACATCACAAAGGCGCAGTGTAATTCACTAGGACGATACGTCTCTCTACTAAGAGCTTCTTGCGCAATGTGTCGTCGTGTCCTCTGGGCTCCGTTGCGGATGGCCTTGTCGTAACGCCTCTCGCTTCGGAACCAAGCCGAAATGTTCAAGGCGGTCCACAATTTCACGGCGAACATGAGGAGGTATGCCTTCACTCCGTAGTCGACAAGCAGCCCCGAGTGCCACGCGTGCGCGGTGGTCAGCAAGACTATGCCATTCAGGCCGCTGGATACGGTGCACTCGATCATGTCGAGCACGTTCGACTCGAGGTGTTCAGGCAGCGCATATCTGCGTCCGAGGGGACGTCTCCAGAGCATGCGAGGGTCGCGGAGAAGGTCAAGAATGGCCGGTAGGAGAGGGGATGGCATCGTGTCCAGCTTGCGCTTCGGGATCTCCGTGCTTGAGACACGCTTCGGGGCCAGGTGATATGGCATTGCATTGTCGGTAGCACCAGAAGCGCTAGACATTGCATTGCGACGGCCGGTCTTGTTGGTATTCATGCTTTCGGCTACAGTGCTACGAGCACCGCTAGCGGAGGTGTTGATCATGTCGAACTTGTAATAGGCACCAGACATTCTAAGTAATGTGACTTGGTATAGATGCAAGGTCAGTTGTTATAGTATCTGATACAACGTAGACAAGAGGCTGCGTAGACTTTGCAGTGTTCGAGTCGGTCTGGTTGTTAGAGTCTTTCTTCTCAAGTTGGTCCTGAAGATCTAGAAAAGGTTTGATTTTCGTGCTTCAGCTGTGCGGTTTGGTCAAAGTCGAAAGTCTTGCAGGACAGACGGGAAGACGGATCGAAGGCCCTTTTGTTCTCGAGATTGCCTGTTAGCTTGCAACTAATTTCTTCATTCTCACGGGTGTCCTCGACCTCGTTGGGAGAGTCAAGCTTGGCATATATAATCGGGGGCTTGCTGATTGGTATAGGTGAAAGGTCAGCCACCATGACCCGCGCCCAAGGTTCTTCAACAGCTGAGATGCGATACGTGCAACAAAATTGATGGGGACGAAAAGAGCGGAGCGGGAACCGTTATTCTGTGAATATGCAATAGAGCGTGGCTTTTCTGGAAATGTATCAGATTACTGCAACTCTCGCG
>Ga0268244_10000796_pt1 | contig 11912 bp, 16 predicted proteins | sample AgamicMgSfe_FD_200258 | JGI IMG/M metagenome (GOLD analysis project Ga0268244, IMG submission 200258) | Agave microbial communities from Guanajuato, Mexico - Mg.Sf.e (v2) (version 2) | ecosystem: Host-associated > Plants > Phyllosphere > Phylloplane/Leaf | place: Guanajuato, Mexico | collected... | reverse complement strand
CGCGGCAATGGCCACGTTGTGGATGCCCAGCACGACGCCGGCCTGGTCGGCGCCTTCGGAGGGGTCCTCGCCGGAAGCCAGGAGCTCGGCGTCGGCGGTGGGAGGTGGGGGGACGAGGCCGCGACGAATGCCCTCGCGCTTGCTGATCTCTGCTGCTATCAGAGCGAAGGGCGCCCAGTTCGTCATGGCCCAGGGGATGCCGATGAGGCCGACCAGAGCGGTGGCGACGGTGGTGTCGCGGACGACAAAGGTCAGGAAGGTGAGGAGGCTGAAGAGGAGGTGGGAGAGTAACCATGCGCGGCGGAGGGTGAGCCAGGGGATCTCGATGGAGAGGCGACGGAAGGGGTTTCGCGACTTGCTCTCTTCTTCGGACTCTGCGTCGTCATCACCGGGGTGTGCGGCGAAGTACCCGCCGGGAGTATTGGGCTCGGCCGTCCCGGGCGTACCTGGCGTGCGAGGAGTGCGAGCGAAATATCCGCCAGTGCCGGCGCCCATAGGACCGGGTGTGCCGGGAGTGCGCGGGAAATAACTGCTGGCGCTCCTCCTGATACCAGGCGTACCGGGAGTACGAGCAAAGTAACCGCTGGCGCTCTTTCTGACACCAGGCGTCCCCGGGGTCATGGCGAAGTAGCCTCCGACGCCGGCACCCATAGGACCGGGCGTGCCGGGGGTACGGGCTGGGCGAGACAGTAGGCGGGATGGGCGAGCCGGGCGAGCGACCACCGGTGTCGCTGGCGTGTCAGGCGTCTCCGCGGTAGAAGGACGAGGAGTGGATGCCTCATAGGTGCTCGCCACCATAAAGGGTAGGATGACGCTGGCCGCGAAGGTCGTGAGAGCGAAGATGAGCAAGGAGTATGTTCCCACCCTCGTTCCCCGCTCCCAGACGATGTCCACCTCCTCCGAGGACATGTTCGGGTTCGCCTTGAAATAGGGTCGGGTGTAAATTTCGCCCACGTACGTGGTGATGTAGAACAGGAACGGGAACCAGCCGATCCAAGCGAAGAACTGCACCTGACAGACCTTGGCGATCTGCGGCGGCAACTTGAGCATGGAGTGGTAGAGGCTTTTGAAGAAGGCAATGACGCCACCCTCTTCATCCTCAGGCTCGCCTTCGAGTCGCGGGTCTCGCTCACTGACAGACAGGCATGAGATACCAAGAGTGATGATCATGGCCGCTGATGCAATAACGCATAGCACCTTGAACTGGGTGTCGCCGAAGAACCAGAAATAGCGCGGTAGATCGACGTAGCCAAACAAGTATCCAATGATGTTGCCGACTCCGCTCATGCGTGATGCCCAAGCGTTTGCGCTGTCTTGCTGGTGTGACGGCGCACAGTCGACGATGAAGGCTCGGATAGCGGCCTGGATGACGTTGATGGAAAAGTCCAGGATGTACACCATGAGCACAGCGAAGACGATGGAGACCGTGGCGATTGCCTTTTCGGACGCACCGGCAGCGCCAAGGATTCCGCCGATCATCTCACGCGTCCACGCCAAAGCCATCAAAGAGAGAATAGTCGCAAGGGCTCCGCCGAGCATGAACGGCCGCCGCTTGCCGAACTGCGAGCGGCAGCGATCGGACTTGATGCCGACATACGGCTGAACGAGTGTGCCGGACAAGGGCCCGGCTATCCAGACCAAGGCCAACAACGACTTGGACACGCCCAAGCTGAGCAGATACGGCGAGCCGTTGGACAGTTCGACGGACCAGGCTATTTGCAGGCTGGTAGTGTATTAGCCTATGTGCTGTCGAGCGACAAATCTGGATGCACTCACCCTCCTATGGACAGCGTCAACAACATCAAATACCAGGTACTTTTCGTCTCTTGGCTGTCATCCTCTTCCGCATCCGAAGTCTCATTGTCCTGGGGTTTCAGGGGTGACAACCGTCCGATGTGTTCGTTCCGTCGATCGGCGAGAAGGGGCGAGGTCTCGGTGGGGAAGGGCTCGCTCTTGGTCGAGTCTGCACTCCCATTCGCGAACCGAGTGTGCCCTTTTGCCTTGACATCGGCGCCCTGGCGAGAGTGTCCACCCGTCTTCACGGACGGCGATCTCTGGCTGAACGTGACTGACTTTGGGAAGGTCGGCCTGGAGGGAGATCGGAGATTGGCGCGTGAGCTTTCCGATGGAGACGGCGAGGGTCGGTCGTCCATGCTTGCAAGGCGGGAGGAGAAGAGAGGTGAGGTGAGGTGAGGTGGAAGTGGATGTGGAGGGACAGGAACGAGTCTTTCGGTCCGTTTCAGACAGTCAGCATGTCCGGGGTAAAGTAAGGTGAGCCGTTCGACTGCGATGCCGACTAGTTCTCCCTACCGACTACTTGCGGCAGGCATGCACACATGTAGGTTGGAGTGCGAATTGGACTGTATGTGAAAGAGAGGAGTTGAAAGGAACGTGTGTGTGTCAGGTGTCAGGTGTCAGGACGAGAAGGTCGAGATGACAAGACAGGGTAATGATAGAGGTTCTGGCATGGCCTTTGCCCGGGGCGGCACTAGCGGTAAAACGATTGAGACAAGAAAATGTACGGGGATGACGTTTCGGGGGTAATAAAAGAACATTGAATATGTGTCACACCGCCAGCAGCGCGTCACGTGTGATATCCGATCCTCAGCGGTCTCCGGTTGGCAGGTGCATCGCGTGGTCAAACCTCAACCGTCTCCCGTCTTGCCTGGCTGCCTGGCGCATGATGAATCAGCAGCCGCTGCCGGGCCTCCATCACGCTAAACCCATCGGGGAACGCCAGCTTTAGAGATGGAGATACATCATTCTGGGGTTCCTCAAGATTCAAGACATACGAACATCACCCAAGACAGACTCGATATCGTTGCGCTCAAGATTGCTGCAAAGCTGGGAATATTTACCTGCTGCCAATCTACAATCGCCGTGCCGCCGTACAACCATCCTCGCAGTGGCCCCGTCGACGCGCCCCTCCGAGCGCATCCCCATCGTCCCATCTCCCTCGTCCTAGCATGCGATAACACTTCCACAACCACCCAACCATGGGTTTCGCCCTCATCGCGCGCGGCGCGCTCGAGTTCGCCGCCCGCCAAGCCGAAGGTAGCGACCCCGAAGACCCGGACAACCCGGAAGCCGGCCAGAAAGAGATCTATGCCTCGTGGGCTCTCCTCATCCTCATCGTCCTGCTCATCGTCGCCTTCTTCACCAGCTACCTCCTGCAGAGCAAGAAGATCCAGGCCGTGCACGAGACCGTCATCAGCATCTTCGCTGGCATGGTCATCGGGCTGATCCTGCGACTGACGGCCGTGACGACCGTGTTGGACGCCGTGAGCTTCGATTACCAGTTCTTCTTCAACCTGTTGCTACCGCCGATCATTCTGGCGAGCGGATATGAGTTACATCAGGTAGGCGGATGGTGGACAAACAATGAGTAAGACGCAGGGAATTGACGAGCATCGGTAGGGCAACTTCTTCCGCAATATAGGCACCATCTTGACGTTCGCATTCGCCGGCACCTTCATCTCTGCCATCGTGCTCGGGGTCATCCTCTACGCATGGGCCTATATCCCACTCGAGGGTTTGGAGATATCCTTTGTGGAGGCCATGTCGGTTGGTGCGACCCTCTCTGCGACGGATCCGGTGACAATTTTGGCCATCTTCAACACTTACAAGGTCGACCCCAAACTGTACACCATCATCTTCGGCGAATCCATCCTGAACGACGCTATTGCGATCGTTCTGTTTGAGACGGCGCAAAAATACCGCGAGGGTGCAACGGCCGGCAAGCTGACGGTTTTGAGTCTGTTCGAGTCGATCGGAATCTTCTTGCTCGTTTTCTTCGGTTCTCTCATCATCGGGCTTCTGATCGGATTGGCGACGAGCCTGTTGCTCAAGTTCACCCACGTCAGACGGGAGCCAAAGATTGAGAGCTGCTTGATCATCTTGATCGCTTATGCTTCCTACTTCTTTGCTAATGCTATCCATATGAGTGGTAAGTCGTGCCATTCTTGCCCTAACCCGCATCCGCTGACCGCATCCAACAGGCATTGTCTCCCTCCTTTTCTGCGGTATATGCTTGAAGCACTACGCGTACCACAACATGTCACGCCGAACGCAACTCACCACCAAATTCACCTTCTCAGTCATGGCGCAGCTGTCGGAGAACTTCATCTTCATCTATCTTGGCTTATCCCTTTTCACGGAGGCCGGCCTGGAGTACAAGCCGCTCTTCATTCTGGTCAGCATCATCGGCATCTGCTTGGCGAGGTGGTGTGCCGTCTTCCCTCTCAGCAGCGCCATCAACTGGTTCATCCGTTATCGTGCCAGACGAAGAGGCCAGGAGGTCGCCGAAGAAATCCCCAACAACTGGAAAATGATGATCTTCTGGGCCGGTCTCCGTGGCGCGGTCGGCGTGGCGCTCGCTGCTGGCTTGACCGGACCGAACGGGTTTGCACTCAGAGCGACGGTCTTGGTGACGGTCGTCTTGACCGTCATCATCTTCGGTGGCACCACCAGCCGCATGTTGGAAATCCTCGGCATCCGCACCGGCGTCGTTGAAGAAATCGACAGCGACGACGAATTCGACATCGAGCCCGTACCGCATGCAGGCGGAGGAGCCTACGCGCGTAAGAACGGTGCCGCCTTTGGCCGCACGCCCAAATCCAGCGCGACCAACGGCAACATCGACCTTCGCTACGTGAACGGCCACCGTGACAGGGGCAACAGCACGTATAGCACCGGCACCGCCAACGGCAGCCCGCCCATCCAACCCGACCTCGGCCGCAGACCCAGCTCGCGAGCACGCGCAGCAAGCGGCGACCCGCAGAGTGCCGCCGAGCAAGGTCTCTTAGTCCAGGACGATGATTTCAGCAACATCAATAGCGACGACGACGAGGATCTCGACCTTCCGCCCGCGGCTCGTCGCCCGTCGCAGCGATCCACCCCGAGTGCGGGAGTCGAGCTCGATCCGAACAACCCTTACCCGATCTCGGGGAGTCGACCCGCGAACGAAGTTGGCTCGGCCCTGACGGCGAGAGGGGCGATCAGTACGATTCTGAACGCGACGTCGGAGGATGCGGGGAATCTGTTCAACAAGCTGGACGAGAATTTCTTTAAGCCGCATTTGTTACTCGATCCTGGTGGGTCGTCGAAGGGTCATGGCGGCGCGGACGGGGGTGGGTCGTAGATTTCTTTTAACGAGACTTACTGGGCGTATGGGGGCATCGGTGGGTAGATACAGATGTACTGGGACACTGGATACCTGGGCTGGGCACCAAATTAGAGTCGGCTACTACGGATGGTTCGAGGGATGAATGATGGGAAGGATATGAGAGCACCGGGTGTCTCAGACAGCATACCGCTACATGTAGCACCACTTACTTGGGTGAAGCAATTAAGTAGGGTCGTGGTGCTACTCGAATACATGTATTGTGTCTGCCTCAGGCCACAATCAAACATCATCACCCTCGCGGCCCCCGCGGACGCAATTGCTGCACGTCGTCGCTTAGGAGTTGTCGGAGGGTCGCTGGGCGCGCAGCCATTGCCCCACCAGCCTACATACTCAATTTACCACTATTCCCTCGACATCGCTCAACCCACTGCCACGTAAACCCATTGCTTGAACATCGTTGCCTACGCCTCTTCAAAGGGACCTACAACCGACGTGAGTGCCGCTACTTCCGGTGGAGACATCCGCGCGCACAACGCTGACCGAAAGACGGGTTGGATCACGCAGACACACCCCCCCCCGAGCGCCATCGACAGTATCCTACTTATCCACAATTGCAAACCCCCCACGTTCATACACACACCATGGCGTCGTCCGGAGTCTCCGTCGCGCCCGAGTGCATCCAGGCCTTCAACGAGCTGAAGCTGGGCAAGTCGACCAAGTGGATCATCTACAAAATCTCCGACGACTGGAAGGAGATTGTCGTCGAGGAGACGTCCACCGACCCGGACTACAGCAAGTTCCGCGAGAAGCTGCTGAACGCCAAGAGCAAGAACAAGCGCGGCGAGGAGGGCATGGGCGGCCGGTACGCCGTGTTCGATGTCGAGTACGAGGCCGTCGGGGGTGAGGGCAAGCGCAGCAAGATCACGTTCATCTCGTGGGTGCCGGATGACTCGCCGCAATACGTGAGTTTCCAACCCACCATGAGAAGCTGGGAAGTTCTTTAGGGGAGTGGAAAGGTATATCGCTGACATGGTTCTTTGCGTTGAAATCAACAGCCGCGCATGATGTACTCGTCCTCGAAAGACGCGCTTAAGCGGGCGCTCAACGGCCTCGCGGCCGACATCCAGGCCAACGACCCGGATGACATCGAACACGACAGCGTCATCTCGAGGGTGTCCAAGGGCCGCTAGGAGCAGCACGACCAGCATCAACATCCTCATCCCGAACACGCCGTTCCCGCGCACCACGCCGATCACCACGTGACCTGAAAATCTCCCTGGGACAGCGATGCGTACATGCGAAAGGGTCGGATGCGGCAGATGAGACCGTGCGAGGGTGATGAGTTTTGTTATTGTTGTTGGTGTGGGGACTGGTGCATTTGGGTGAAAGCCTTTAACTTGACATAGATCACCCATCGCTTGTTTTATCGGAACGCAAAACCGACTACTCCAGTTGCAGTTATTATCCGGAAGACCGCAAAGCTTATTGCACTCTCCAGGCTTCGCGCACTCCACCACCATTCTGTCGGGCTTGCGACCACAAAATGCCCTCACACGCGCCACCCGCATGAGTGGTAAACTGTAGTAGTATTCGATATCTGTAAGTGCCTGCGCCATCTGGACTTCTATTCTCAATCCTCCACCATCTCTTGCTGTGCGAACCGCAACTGTCCATATCGCAACTCTTCTTCTTCTCAAAAGGATACTATAGCCATCAGCGCTCTCAAATCCCTTACATCCCTCATCACCATGAGCAACTGTGACCAGCTGCCGAGTCGGCCAAGAACGCAGAGGCTGGGACGGCAGGGGCAACAAGAGCGTATGCTGCTGTCTTACTTCCATCTCGACCCGTCTGCGTCGGATGATGGCCCGGCGCCTTCGACTCCGCCACCACAGACCGCGACGGCGAACGAATCAACGGTTCGCTCAGGACTTGCACGTCTCAGAAGTGGGGTTCGACGGACTTGGAAGTCTCATCGGAACACTGAGTCTCATAGCGGATCTGCGCGGCAGCCTTGGGAGAGCAATGCGCTTGATCTAATTACAGCCTCGAACGCTACGCGACACGCTCGTGTGTCTACGCCAGGTCCGGCAAGACTGCAGCATCGGCCGAGTGAGAACGACATCCATGCGAGGCAGATGCAGGGACCGGTGGCGAGGACAAGACTTCCTCTTCACCAGGAACGTGAACCCGGATCGCCGCTGTCGTCTAACGCTGCTGCTGCCGTGGCTGCTGTTCCGCAGGTTGACAAGGGTACTATCCCGCGCTCGGGGGGATCGCAGACTGAGTTCCGCAGACCATCCGATGTCGCGAACGCCACTTGTCGGCCAGTCTTGGAGCCTCGCCGATCTGGACGCGTCTTTGCCTCAAAGATACCGACCCACCAACCCATCTCAACACCTCCCATCGGACACCGCCCTGTTTTGCTGCGTGAGCCGGAATCGTCGTCGCGACATCAGCGGGCGTCCAAGTTGCCGGAGAGCTCTACCGCGCATACCAGACTACCTGCCTCGGTGCCGCCACAGCAGCTCCGCCTCCACCCTTTCCCCACCCGGTCAACAAGCGCCAACAGACCAGATTCGACACGCGAGTCCGAATCACCAAATTCGCGGCGCCGTCCTCAAGCTTTCAGGAGGAGCTTCATCCCCCTGTATGCGCATTCGGCGGGCAGCAATCAATGGCACGACGTGCCTCAACTGCAGCGATCGCGCCTCGCCAAACCGATACATAGGCACGCTCGGCTGCTTCCGAGCAACAGTACACCACCTGCGCAGCTCTCGGGGCCACTACCTTCCAGGCCTCGCCACCAACGCTCCGCAAGCGATCCCGTTCCCCAATACTCCCACACCCGCGCCTCGCCTTTCATCTGGGACGCGCATTCCATCGCCAGCAGCAACGCCCGGGGTTATCCGTCCGTCGACACGGCGCTGGAAGGTTCGCACTCCCCGCAGAGCACGCGCTGCCCGACTTATGTTACTGCCCGGACGCAGTTCACGAGGAGGGAGAGTGCTGCTCTCGGGGAACCGCAAAGGAACTCTCGGGTGCCTAATGCTCGTGGTGGCTCGCCGCTGCGGAGGTGTGCCCAAGTTGCTGGTGGCTCCAGCGGCGATGACCATTCGAGCGTTCCAGCCTCTAGACACTCGTCACTGGTCTCGGGACGTGAAGGCCATCTCGCCTCGGATATCCCCGTCTCGTCGCAGGTGGAGCGCATTCAACATCAAACCTACAGAAGGACCATGCTGAGCACGACCGCCTCGCTGCCGAACCTGCGCCAACGTAACGGCTCAATATCCAGTGACGACTACGGTATGATTACAAAGGGTTACGGGAACTTGATGTCCATCGTCACGGCGGGACCGTCCGGCAGTGAGCATGTCGATTCCACTGACCGTGGCGGGGACGGTGCGCCGCGACGACGGTCTGTAGAGGAGCACGACGAGTTTTCACTAGTCCGCGACGATATTTCTAGGCGTGAGCCGCGCACCGGTGCGCCCCAGAGCCTTCAATCCACGCCATCGGGCGAAGGACGGCCATGTCCGGAACCCGAGGCGCCGGGGCCTTACATCACAGCACCAGTCGAGGCACCGACGGACCAGGATGATGACGTGCGTACCGATCCGGGAATCGCCACGAACGCCGGTCATGAAGTTTCACCGCTGCAACAGAAAACGCAAGCCTTCGGGAAACACGCCGAGCACTGCACGTGTCTGAGCTGCTACCAGGAACGCATGAGGCGCCGTTTCGACTGCACGCGGGTGTGGCAGCGGTTGGCTATGCTGAATAGTGAATGTCGTGACTTCGATCTCCGAGATGATGGAATGATGGAGGATCCTTTGAGTCTGTTGAGGCGCGAGTGTCTCGAGGGCGTCGAGACGGCTTATCGTCATGCGGGAGTTCTAAGACTGGGAGCGAGTGAGGAGGTGGTTACGTCGACGTCGACGACCATTTCTGATGATATGCCTGAGGTGCAGGAGGAGGAGCGGTTTGCTTCGCTCTTAAAGACGGTTAGGAGATTGGAAGGGGATGTCCAGGCCGTTAGGGATGCAGCGCAGCTTTGGGGTGGAGTGCAGGTTGGGGAGATCGAAGCCGTTCGCCGATGAGGCGAGTTGTTATCGGCGGAGTGGTGCTGCTGCATCGGAACTGACGCCTGCGCCTGACGAGAATGCCGAATACTAGCTGGATGGTCCGATACTCTCGAGCTCTTAGTCTGTGCTTCGGTAATTGGCTGGGTGAAGCGACTTCGCCACGGGACGGGTCACTTGCGGGTGAACGATGGCGAGACGTGACCGTGGATAAGAATTAGGTCTTCCAACAAGACGATATCTCGGGCGTTATCTGAAGACTGGCTGTCAGTGACGGCGATTGGATCTAGTACTCTGAGATACTGCTTTCGCCGGCAATGCAAGCTCGTCTCATCTGTTCAAGACTCAAGTTGGTGTTAGAAAGGAGTCGAAGCAAGGGCTTCTCAAGGCCTAGACCGAAATCGTGGTGATTCAAACCATGATTGTAGTGTGAAGTTGCACGGGTAGATAAAATCAATACATGTCTTAATGTATCATGACAATCGCTCTGAAGCATCATTCGTCTGTGTCCAACACTGAATGCCGCTCATCATTTTCCTCCACCGCCAACCCATCTTCCCCATCATCATCATGAGTCCGGCCTTCCGCAGTCTCATCCTCATGTTGCGCCGACGCGTGCGCCGCCCGCCGCTTACTCTCGCGGGCCACTTTCTTCGGGATCTTCGCGCTCACGGCATCGTGCTTATTCTTCCACATCCCTCCATACCGATAATACCGATGTGCCTCACTCCCGTCGCCGTCGACGACACCGCCGGACACCCGTTTCCAGCAGCTGCCCGGACACACGAGGTGCCATTTCCCCGTGTCGTCGATCTGACATCGCACGAGCACGTCGCGGGGTTGCTGGCAAAGCGTGCAGGGCTTCCGATGGTCTTTCTCTGCGGCGGTGGATTGCTTGGTCATGTTACTCCCCAATGACTTTGATCCGATCGCTGGTGAGGTGTATGTCAGCGAGGGTGGTCTTGGACGTCAAGCGCACGGACCTCGCCCGTCTGCACCTGCACTGCACTCTGCCTCTCCCTCTCCCTCCTCACGTTGTCTACAACGTCCATGGTTCCATGATGAGGCCATCGTGCAATAGTCTTTCGCACAAAGGCCATGTCCCTCGCTCCGGCCAGATGTTTCCGTAACAAGCAGACAGATCCGCAGCCGTACAATGTGCTACCCGCGCGATCATCACGAAATGGCATGGCAGAACCGCTCAACCTTTCAACGACGGCATGGGCTGAGACGCGTATCAACCGTGCTACTGTGCACAGCGAAGACCCTCGTCGTGTCATGGAAACCACATACCTAGCGGTGAGCCTCGAAGACATGCTAACATTTTGAAGACTGATTGCGTGCAATTGCGCGATCTTGCCGTATGGCGCGAACGACCCTTTGGTTGGCAACAAAGCGGCCGTCTGAAAGAGTGACCAATATAAGACGAACCCTTCCATTGTTTTTCCAATGCTTCATGTCTCTTGTGTCTTTCCTTCTCTCTCGTATACATACAACCGGCGAAGATGTCGACACTTCTACTCAGTGTACCAGGTAGCGAATCGCACTGGCAAGATCGGGAAATCAAAAAGAGTACCGTCGTGGTGACAGAACTGCCACTCGAAGACCCTCTGCAGGACGATGCGGAACGCGAGCACCACATTCCACAGCTATCGAACCTCCCGAATATCACGCACATTATCAGCTCGCCATATCAAGACCTCAGCAATCAACTCGACCTCCGACCACTCGCCACTCCCAGCCGACTCCTCGCCATCGCACTCTCTTCCCTCGCCGTGACGCGCGCCGACTACGCCACGGCGCCGTACCTTGAGATATTCAACTGGTCAAGCGTGTTCGGAACCCTGCGGACATTATGCTCGCAGGCGGGTATAGAGTGGCAGGTGCAAGAGTTCCACGTCGTCATCTTCCGTTCGCAACTCCGGAAAGAAGCCGATCGAAGGCGTTTGGGCGAGCTTGATCAAAAGTCGCACGAGGAGGCCTGCGCGAGCGGAGGATTGCTGAAGTATTGGTTCGGGAGCTGCGATGAGCAGAGGAGGAATCTTGCTACTTGTACGTTCGTTCTTACTTCAGCGCCGATCAAGCGCTGAGATATGCTGACATCTGCTATGAAGGTATATGGCGCAGCCGGGAAGATGCTGCAGCCGGCGGACGTGGACCGTGGCATCGACAGGCTCGAGCGGCGGCACGGGAGATGTATGAGCACATCACGTTCGAAACGCACAAGCTCGTTGTCGAGGCTGGAGCGGAGAGCTGGCGGCTCGAACGGGATGGCGGGTAGTGTGCGTACGCGCAGTCCCAAACGTTGCTGGTGGTGGGATGACTGCGGGCATACGAAGCCGTATCGCGTTCTCGTTCTATACTGCATCCTCCCTCTTCGTTTGGTTCCGCAGGTGAAAGCGAAGCTTGAGGAGTTGCACAGCTTCATGTGTATCATGCCAGCAGGGTGATCAAACCGAGATATCCCTTGCCTGGGCAAAGCGCGTGACCAGTGCTGGCTCATGCATACCAATAGACGACCACTCCACTTGCGGTCGAAACCCAAAAACTCGTTGATGGACGAAATACCCGCTGAAAAAAACGACGGCACACTCCTCCTTCAACCCCTCACATCCCCTTCTTCACCCCTACCCCCGCCTGATCATGCAACGTCTCCTCCACCATCCTCCTCAACTCCTTCCCCTCGGGCCCGCCCTTCCCATCCC
>Ga0268244_10000795_pt1 | contig 11918 bp, 11 predicted proteins | sample AgamicMgSfe_FD_200258 | JGI IMG/M metagenome (GOLD analysis project Ga0268244, IMG submission 200258) | Agave microbial communities from Guanajuato, Mexico - Mg.Sf.e (v2) (version 2) | ecosystem: Host-associated > Plants > Phyllosphere > Phylloplane/Leaf | place: Guanajuato, Mexico | collected... | reverse complement strand
CTCGAAGAGTCTGAGAGTTTCACTCGAGGCCAGCTTGAAGAAGTTGCAGACCAGCTATGTCGACCTGCTCTATGTCCATTGGTGGGACTTTAGCACCTCGGTCCCCGAGCTGATGAATGCCTTGCACCATATGGTGGCGAACGGCAAGGTGCTGTACCTGGGCATCAGCGACACGCCTGCGTGGATGGTCGTCAAGTGCAACGACTGTGCGTCCTACCCATTCCGTCGTACCAAATCGCGCTGCTGACTGAAAGCTCCCAGATGCCCGTTTCCACGGCCTGACGCCCTTCAGCGTCTACCAAGGCAACTGGTCCGCCGCCTTCCGCGACTTCGAACGCGACATCCTGCCCATGTGCGAGCACGAGGGCATGGGCATCGCCCCCTGGGGCGCCCTCGGGCGCGGCATGTTCAAGTCGGCCGAGGCGTACAACGCCGCGGACCGCGAGGGCCGCAAGATGGGTCCGCAGAACGAGCACTACCGCCGGGTGGCCGAGAAGCTGGACGAGATTGCGAAGAAGAAGGATACGCTGATCACTAGCATCGCGCTGGCGTACGTCATGCACAAGGCGCCTTACGTCTTCCCTATCGTTGGGGGCAGGAAGGTGGAGCATCTGAAGGGTAACATTGACGCGCTTGGCGTGAAGCTCACGGACGAGGAGATCATCGAGATCGACGACGCCGAGCCATTCGATGTCGGGTTCCCGCTTAATTTCCTGTTCGGATATGGTGGCAAGCAAACGTACAGGACCTCGATGACGACCAAGGACATGGGTCTGGTGAACGCTAACGCGAGGCTGGAGAGTGTACAGAAGCCTAGGGTAAGTGGTTCCTTGCACCGGCAATGTAGAGCTTAGGGGTGATGTTTTGCTGACACCGAGACCAGCCGATCCAGCCAGGTCAGGGCGACGAGCGCATGCAGCGGGAACAGGAGCTAAAGTAGTGTCGCGCGGAGGACTGTATGCTCGAAGAAGAGGCGTGTTGCTGGATGGGCTGGACAGAAACCGCTTGCTCACGCTTGATGGTGGCTACTATATCGTTCATTGTTTGAGTCCTGAAGGCGGCACTGGGACATGACATCTTGGCATTATAAGTGCTTTACAGGTCTTGCAAGCCCGAGAGCACGACATTTCCGTAAGCCGGTATGCAGCTTTGACCACCTTTGGAATCTCATCCACAACATCGTTACACTCCCACTCCCAATACAATGTCTGTTCTTGACCACAGTAGTCCACTTTCGACCTCCAACATTTCCGATCCTGTCGTCAAATAATTGCCAGACAGAAGTCTCGGAAGACCTGGTCCTCACTTCTCAGCCACTCTTTCTCCAGACATCGTCTTCAATACTGCCGAGTGAATGCACATCGGTCCCCTGGACCTCGCACCTGTCTGCCCATCATACAGGCCTTATTCCACCAGAGACGAGGCTGCTGGATTTCGGGCAGAGTCTCCAGCAACTCCTCCCAATAGATCAGCTCCAGACATTGTACGCCCGCCGGTACCATACGAAGTTTGTGTGCTTCGATCGAAAGCAGTCAGACCGACGAGCCATCGCCGATCTTGCTTTATCGGACGACGGCAGGTCTCCAGATACGAAGACGGCGCGAATTGCAGAGGAGTCATAGCTGAGGTTGATCAGATACGACAGATCCGGATGTTCCGCGCACGTCAGTGCTGACAGAATGTAAGCACGTGTAGTTATTGCAAAGACCTTGGGTAGAACAGGTGCTGATCTCTCAGTGTCGGTAGGGCCTATGCCCTTTCATGAACAGCTAGCTGCTCTCGCATGTCCAAAATTGTAGGATGCGCTTCCATGCCCATGTTCGTCAGTAGGAACTGATCAAGATGGGCGTTCAGAGCTGCTTTGTCAATCTCCGCGTCCCCAAGGCGCAATCTGACGTACTGCTCATTGATTTTCTTGTTACGGAGTGATAGTTCGAGAAACTGTCGCTCGAACGAAGTAGCTAGCAAATCGGCAACGTCGCCGGCATCTGGGGATACCTTGCGCATAGCGGACTCGAGATAACCGCGGTCGTCTGCAAACTCCATTCCCTCAGGAACATCGCCAAGACGGTAACCGGGGATGTCCGCCATGAACACGGGGTGTTGGACAGCTGCTGGCGCTGGAACGAAGGAAGCTGTATCCCAGTCAATGGTCCTATATGACATCAGTGACGGTTCTTTCTGGCCCATCATCTGGTCTGTTTACCCTGACAGCTTGTCACGGTTCACCAGCACGTTACAAGCGTTGAGATCACCGTGTCGAATGGCCAATCCAAGATCGCGCTGGTGCGGGATCAGACCATCCACCAGAGCACGTCGTTGAAGAAACCGCATGGGAAGAGCCCAGCTCGGGTTTTGCGTCGAACGTCGTATTACCAAGTCTACCTCATCGAGAAGCCAATCTCGATATTTCTTTGTCGAACCAGCTACGTAGGAATTTGACATCAGTCAGCCTGACACAAGGTTATAAACTTGACCAGGCTCTACACCCTCACCAGATTCAGTGACCGGCGCGGGACATGTCCAAAGCCGATACAAGAAACTTGCAAGGCGGTCCAGCACTTTGTGGCGGATATGGTCGCTCAACGTATTTGAATTCCAGGAACCGATAGCTGCTCCCTCGAGATACTTCAGAACAGCATAGCCTTCATCGTGATGCACAATAGCTGGAATCGACAGGCTTGGCCTTTTCTTGCTGATGTGGTTTATGATAGATACGCTCTGTTCGGCCAGCGAGGCTGCAAATTCGTCCTTGGCGATCCTGAGACTCCATCTCTGACCGTTCGGACACGTGAGGACGAAGACATTGTGAGAACACCGAGGAATTGCGAGGATACCTCGAGTTGATGAACACCAAGGACTGTTGTGATCTCGCCAAGCAAAGCATGCGAAGGTGTATTCTCTACCATCTCGCTTGACTGTGTGCACGCAACTGTCGACGTCTGATGCCTGTGGTGAACCTTTGGAAGGCTCCACCCTTGATCCCAAGCTCAGTCAGTTGCAGTGAATACTGTTCAGGTGGACGAGCTGCTGTATGGACACACGGAGGCGGTGCTCGTTGGAGACTGATGAGAGGAGGAGAGCTGTGGTCACTGCGGGTGCGGGCCGGACCGTTCACGACGCGTCGGCGCTAATGACTGATGCAGAAGTTGCTCCCACGAGGCACGTCATGGCTGAGAACAGCACGGGTAGGATTCTACATGAACCTCTGAATCTTTGAACGTCCCGTATCCAGTAACGAGAAGATCGTGTTGTATCGCAATCTAAATATACTCGCATCTGCCATCATGTTCAAGAAGAAGCCCATCGTCAAACCGTCAGCACCACTACGATCGTCCGACCGGAGGAAGCTGGCAGATCAGATCATAGATGACTACCAGCTCAAGCAACCCGCGCCCGAAGACCAATCGCCCGAGCAAAAAGCCGACGCGACGACGGCGCACACCCACCTGCGAAACTCCCTGTTACCGGACAACGTCCAGTCGGCACGCTTCACGACTACACACGGTCCGGATCTGAAACAGGCTTCAGGCACATTGTACATTGGGAGCCATGACGGCGAGGACGCGAGGGTGTTGTGGTTCCAGATCGAAGGCCGGATGTATCCTTCAGTCTATACACTATGGCGGCATCCAGATCTCGTGCCTTTGCTGCACACGCCCGGCATTGTTGTCAACAAGTTGCAGGGTGGAGCGGATCTGATGACTCCTGGCTTGGCTGGCGGGCCACCTTTCCCTGCGAGAGCGAAGAAGGGCGCAGTCGTAGCTGTAGCGAGTACAGACAGGCCGACGGTGCCGGTGGCAGTGGGAGTTTGCGAGGTTGATGTGTCCGCATTGGAGAAAGTGCAGGGTGCGCGAGGACATGCGGTAGAAAATATGCATTGGGCTGGCGACGAGCTGTGGAGTCACAGTATAGGTGGTCGGCCTGGTCAACAGCCGCCGGAAGAGATCGAGGGCTGGGCGAAGGTACTTGAGGCTGGTGATCTGGCAGAGAAGACTGGTAACCTCGCACTTGGTGATGATGAGGAGGACGAGGAGGAGGGAGGCGTTTCGATTGGTGAGAGCAAGGAGGCTTCTGTTGAGGATCAGGCCAACGGTCAGCATGCAGCACCTGCAGACCCAGCCGACTCGGACACCACGCAAGAGATTCTGGACCGAGCTAACGTGAGCGATATGTCTCAGAAAGAGATTGATGAAGCCTTTCACAACGCCTTTCTATACGGCGTGTACCACTACAAGACGACGCAAGCGAACGCTCCTAGTTTTGGTCTTGTCTTTCCACTGTCCCAGAGTTTCGTCATGTCCAATCTCATCCAACCATTCCTGCCAGCATTCACGCCTGAGCATAGCCAGCAGTTGCAGATCAAGAAGACGTCTTGGAAGAACATCAAAAGATTCATCAAAAGTTTGGACAAGAAGAAGATCCTCAAGAGCAAAGAAAAAGACGGTCACGAAACGGTCATTCTAGACATCGACTTCGAGGATGCAACGATCCGGGATTTCAAGCCGTACCGACTACCAAAGAAAGAGTCCATGGCTGGCACGAGTCTCGGGCGAGGCGAGAAGGGCACAGAACAGGTTGACCCCAGCGACGACTCGGTAGGCCAGAAACTCCAAGTCGTCTCCTACTTCAAACCTACCTCCAAGCTGCAACCCCTGCTCGACACTGCCACCAAGCAGCTTCTAACCCCGCCCGAAGTCCGTGAGCTCATCACCGCTTACGTGGAGACCGAGAACCTCATCTCCGAAACCAACAAGCGTCTCGTCAAACTCAATCCCACACTTGGCAACGCCGTCTTCGACGGCACCGGCAATCTAGATAAAGAGGTCCTGGCGAAGGGCACTGTACCACGTGACGCGCTCATCGACCGCGTCCTGCACGCCATGTCCCCTTCCTACGCCATCGTGCGCAACAACACAGACCCGAATTCAGTGAAAGCGCGATCCGGCGCGCCGCCGAAAGTGCACATCACGCTCGAGACGCGCTCGGGCAACAAGATGGTCACCAAGGTCTCGGGTCTGGAGGCGTACCACGTCAACCCGAGGCCTTTGGCCGACGAGTTGCGGAAGGTGTGCGCGGGGAGCACGTCCGTGGAGCCGTTGGCGGGCGCGGCGAAGAAGAATGAGAAGGAGGTTATGGAGGTGATGGTGCAGGGCCCGCAGAGGGATGCGGTGGTCAAGGCGTTGGAGAGGAGAGGGGTGAGTGCGAGATGGGTGGAGGTTGTGGATAAGACGAAGGGGAAGAAGAAGTGAAGGAACCAGTTGTCTCATGTTTGTGACAGAACCTAAAGCGTCAAGGAGAAACTGTCACGTGACATCTGAAAGACCGGATGGTAATATTTCCACATACCTTCCACAGTCATATTGGCGATTACTGAGCGGTTAGCTCTCAACGTAGAATCCCTTCCGACGGCCCGTGTTATGCAATAATATAAACTTCGCCGACAAAAAGCTGTTGCAACCCAGAAATCGTCGGCCTATTTTCACACAAATCAGCCTCTTAATTGAATCGAACGATGCGCTCTTCCGCTGATCGTTCAATAACCATCACCAATCCTGACCACCACTTATCATACAAACTACTTCAGGGCGCGTTAACACCCTTGTCTTTCGCCTCTTCCGGCTTCCCATGCTCGGCATGCTTCAAATCATGTCTTTCCGGGTGGCCCTTCTTGCCTTTCTTCCGATCCGCCTGCTCCCTCTGCCTAACCGCCTCCTCGCGCTCTCGCATCCTCTGCTCCTCGGCCTCGATCATATCCCTCCACTGATCCTCTCCCGCGTACCGCTCATGGTGGATCTTCTTTTCGATCATGTGCGAGTGCGTCGGGTCGTTGGGGTCCAGCACCTTCACCGTTTCCCATCGGCCCTTGCCGGTCGCTGAGTCCGTTCCCTCGAAAGCGAGGGAGATGATGACGACGGCGATCGTCAGGCCTTGCGCGTACACACGGGCTTGTACCAGCTTTTGCTGCCCGGTGAGGTAGGGGTTGCGGCCGACAAGGCCCAAGGCGGTGCCCATGGATGCGACCCAGGAGCCGAAGACGACGCTGTAGCGGTTCTCGGACAGCCATGAGAATGTGCGGTCTTTTGCGGATTTTTGAGAATTGATCTGATCTTGTATCGATTGGGATTCGTCCTCGAAATTACGCTGGGGGTTGCGCTTTTGTTCGAAGCGGCGGGAGTACGAGTCGGCGGAGACGATGGCTAATCACCTTACGGTCAGCGGACTGACTCCCAGAATGGACAGTGACTCGACCATATGTTCACTCACCTGCAAAAGTCCCGGCGGAGGTGATGAGGAACGCGCGCAATGGCAAGGTCAATCCGCGGAAGGCCGGGTATCGTCGTGATGCTACGTAGACGCCCAATGCACCCGCCGCGGTTCCAGCTGCACCGCCCATAATACCACCCGTGAGCGTGGCACTGTCGTCGCCGTCAGTGTCAGGCCATTCGAGGTGCTCGCGTGGGCTCCAACATACTTGTAGTGCTCTTGCTCCTCTTCCTTGGTTAAGATCTTCATTTTGGCTGCTTCAGATCAAGATGAACGAATGCGATCTACTGATAGAGGAGCGAAGGAGGACGGTGGGTGTTCAGGTGATGTTTGTTGTATCTGGTGTTATCACGGAGGTATCACGGCCGCCGCCGCCTTCAAGTTTCGCCCGGTCCTTTTGCCTTCAACGTCGTCGTTATGTCATCGCTAACGGTCCCGCCTCCGCATGCGCCAAGCGTCTCGGAGATTTCGGCAGTCGGCCTCACGTGCGCGGTGGACAATGATTTCGAGCAATTCTGCCAACAAGCTTACGAGGCTTATTGATTGAGTATCGCGAGCAGCAGAATGTCACCCGCGAAACTGCTAGAGCGCAACCTGAGACCATCACGTCCTGGCGATGAAGACGAGGCGGGCAGTATTGGCGAAGTGAGCGCCGAGTCAGGAAGTGAGAACGAAGGAGAACTGCAGTCAGACGATAACAGCGACGAGATTGCGAGTGTTGCCGAGGAAGATGGTGATGAAGAGGGGCTCGATTCAGAAGGCGGCGACGACGTTCAGCAACAAATCAGTAATATCTCATTCGGCGCCTTGAGACAGGCGCAAGATGCGATCTCACGCAAGCGCAAGCGAGGCTCGGACTCTTCATCCGAACATGAAGACAAATTGAAAACGTTGAGAGCACGTTTGAGACAAATCAAGGACGAGAAGTCGAGAGATGGGGTTCCAAGCAACGCCAGAGGAAACTCTGCGCCTGCACGAACAAGCGCAGCAGCGCCCAAAGCACGCTCGTCGCAAACCGTAGAGGATGAACCCGAGTCCCGGTCCGAGTCGGACTCCGACTCAGCACCCTCGGAAGAAGAATCGCAACCGAAATCCCGTGGTTCCAAACATGCTCCTGCCGCGCAGTCCTCCCGCCATCAAGTCACCCGCAAACGTACCGTTGTCGAGGTCCCCAAACGTCTCGTACGCGACCCGCGCTTCGACGCCATCCAGCAGCGCTCCGCGCACACGGGCGACAGCTCGAAAGCATACGATTTCCTGCGCGAGTACGAGAAAGGCGAGATCGACGAGCTGAAAGCGGCGATCAAGCGGAGCAAAGACGAGGACGACAAGACGGTGCTCAAGCGCAAGGTCGTGAGCATGGAGAACCGGATCAAGGCCAAGGCGGCCAAGGAGAGGGAGCAAGAGGTGCTGAGGCGGCATCGGAGAGAGGAGAAGGAGCGGGTGCAGCAGGGGAAGCAGCCGTACTTTTTGAAGAGGAAGGAGGTGAAGGAGAGGGCGTTGGTGGATAAGTTCAAGGGGATGAAGGCGAAGGAGAGGGAGAAGGTGATGGATAGGCGGAGGAAGAAGGAGGGGCAGAAGGAGAAGAAGAGGATGCCGAGTGCTAGGAGGATGGTGGGCAGCTGAACTGTGTGAGCCATGTACGGCGCATGATCTCGTCGCAAACATCAGCACGATGAGAGCCTGCGTTCATCAACAAGACGTACGTATACGCTCCTACAATCAACGACAAGACCTTGAAGATGGACAATCCTAGCATTCCCTTGAGTGACTTTGGAAAGTTGCCCGTGCCAGGGCGCTCTCTTGAGTGTTATTCAAACGAACTTGGCGGCGTAGCTAAGTCCTCCGTGAAGCGCAGAAAGTCGCCGCCAAGCCATGTTGGTCATCCCACCACACGTTGTAAGCAGCCTCTGCTCACCCCCAATACACACGTCTCAATTGTGCAAACGAAGCCGAAAAGCTGCGAAGGCGCTGTCGAACGCCCATCGCCTTGATCACCGATCGCAGCGCCTTCTTGGGCAGATTCAACAACCGTCTAGACCTCCCATCACGTATACTGTTCTACTACAGACCGGCGTATAGCTGAGAATGGTTGGCTTGTCGAAGCCAGTGTTCGAAGCTGTGATGAGGGGTTTCACTGCACAAACCCAACATGCCTTCTCAAAGGCGGGAAGGGGTCGAGGCTCGTGATCGGACTGTACAAGCCCATGGCGACGTTTTCAAGACCGGGACCTCCTTCTCCGGAAGGCGGGTCAGCATGCAGGTCGTTGCAACGAGTCGGTCTCCAGCTTGGTAAGACGAAAAGCTAAGTGGCATTGCATCTAAGCGGCACAGATAGACCATCCTTGCAATCCAACCCTGCTCCAGCTCCGAAAGCCTTCCGACCCCCTGGCGTCAATTCATCTACCATACCCTGCAAACCAGCTTGAAGCGGATCGTTGCAGAAAAGCGCCAGAAGCCTGTCGATCGTGTCACGCAGCGACTCGGCATGAAGCTGCAGAGCAGCAAAGCGAACGTGCCGCCGGAAAGCGAAGCAAACGCCCTTGAGCACCTGGTGGTAGACGAGTTTGTACTCTTCGTCTTTACGCCGCGCTTCGTCGTGCGCATCGTCGAAGGTTACGTCGAGGGCGGGAGATGCTGTGCCTGAGCTTGGTCGGAGTTTACGGCTTTTACTTTGCGAGAGGCCGTAGAGGCGCATGCCGGCCATGATCATGCGTGAGATGAGGTCTTTGTTCTTAGTTTCTTGGGTTGAATCTCCTTCCACGTCGATGACGCTCTGGACTTGTGACAGTGAAGAACGGTGCGGCGCTGTAGAGATCGCTGGAGTACCCGTGGGTCTGGGTGATGCGATACTCGGAGACCTAGATAGCGGTCGTGTCTGCAGGGGTACAGCCTGGGCGCCGGCATACGGACTTGCTGTGTCGGATGTCGCTGCAGTCTCCAGCCTATCCGATATAGTGGCGCTTGCGGACCTACGGTGCTTGAGCGAGGGCAGGGCGACTGCCGGGTTACTAGCTGCTGCCGCTGCCACGCCCGCTCCACCTCTCCGGCGGGCTTTCTTCCGCCGTTCGGTCGCTTCGTCGAAGGCGGCATTCACATCCTTCCGCTTTCTGACGGGCGGCTCGTTGATGACTTCGGCGAAACGTGGCGCAAACAGCGGCAGTAACACGCCTTCAATTTTGGCGCCGTCGGTTGGCCGCCGGATCGGAGAAGCTGGTGGCGATGGTTCTGATACAGCCTGCAGGAGATCGGACGAAAGTGGCAGGGCATACACGTAGAGTCCATCGTCGTGGGAGGCCGCCTTGGGGTTTCCAGGAGAAGACCGTGATGGTGCCGCTGGTCCGCCTACGCCGCACCGTGAAGCGTACAGAAGGATCTCGGTAATGCTTGGGTGGCAGAAGTCCTGCGTGCGCTGTGTGCTGGGAACAGCAACCAAGATTCCAAGTGGTGAAGTCGATCTCGCACCTTCCCACCACGGTTGGGTGTTGGCGCCGCGCAATGAGTCGTGATCTGGCGAGAGGACGCCGCTGAACCAGCGCTCGGTCGCGGCATTGGTCGTCGTGATCGCATGTTGAGAGCCGAGCACTAGATGCAGTGGGATCTGATCTACGTTGACGACGGACAGAAACCTCAGGGCTGCCTTTCCGGATAGGCCTGGCGGGAGACCATGGGGGAAATTGACATCTGCACTTCGTTAGCATCACTGTATGTACGTATTCTGCGAACGACATTACCACATCCCTTCGATGCGGTCGCCACTAGTCAATACGATGCTAACGCTGCCCGCTGCCATTCTACCAAAAAGTTGCTACACGAATCCAGCGGTGCACGACGCGTGGGATGAACGCGTTGCGCCGGGTGGCCCAAGCGGCCTCTCAAGGTTGCAGGTGAGTACGCGACTCGATCGTGTCTACATGGCCCGTACGTTGATGGCTTCAAGATCAGATAAAGGCGAACATATGAAATCTGGAGCCGGTCCGACACCCCAGAATCGGTAGTAGGATATCTTGCAAACCGGTCGAACAACCGAGGATCTCTCTGGAACCATGATGAAGTTTGCGCTCGCTTGTGATCGGTCTTGAAGCCATACGAGTAAAACACAGCAACATGCACTACCCAGCTCCTCGCATCGGGACCACCGTCAGCAACACCACCTGAGGCAGTGCGTGGTCATCCTGCCAACGGCTGGTTATTCTGCCAGCGGCAGCGCTGCGCTCCAGGTTTTCATCTGAAATCTTGGTACATCTTGCTATCTATGCTCACGACCTGTGTAGGTTGCCATACTCCGTGCCTCGTCCGCCACGAGTCCACGACCGGACTTGAAGACCGGGGGTTTCTTTGTACTCGACGCTGCGAGACGTACCCGGAAGCTGCAGTACGCAAATCACCCACTGGCGACGGGCTACGGCGTTCCCGTCGTATACATATGGAGGAGCTTGTCCGACTACCATTGATTGTAGACGAACGTTCGCCCTGGAAGGATTGACGTGGTTCGAGAGTCAATGTATGTCGACTAGCTGTACTGAAACTCGTATGTGTAGGTTTGACGCTGCGGCAACGTGATCTCACCTACTACTCTCTTCGTCACAAGGCGCACCGTCTGCGCTACAGTGCGGTGATGAGTGATCGGAGTACCCAGCACGACACCCAAGTACCGACTTGATCATACAGGGTGCAAGCACCCATGGGGAAACAAAAGCAAACAGCCATACTTTTACTTGCATCCGCTGCCGATGCTGCATGCGACAGCAGGAGGGAGTGGAGTCACCGTGGCCGGAAAGCGGTCTAATGCGAATACTGTACGTTTGTCGCGGACAACTTGCTCCCGAACGCTACAGTTTGCTTGTTGTTGATCTCTGCGCCGAGGCTCTGGAAGATCAAACGTCGGTAGGAGCGACTTCGGCACGGGGTGGTGGGAGACTTTTAGCTTCGTCACGGCATGTCACATGTTACCATGTAAGGTGTATCATGTATGCAGCATGGGTGCATGGCAGACGGCACGTGTTGGATGCAGAGCCTCAACGCGCCAGACCAGACGCTTCCGCTCCGTTTCCGCCCGATGTCAGTCGAGCAGAACTAGGCCCTTTGACTCCTGGCGGCGACGTGCGAAGTCGGCGAACGGAAAACTTACTGGAAGCTGTCGCCGACTTGCCCTACACACAGGTGACGATAAAACATTGACACACGCACGAAGGCCCGTATGGTGTACTCAAGAAACAGGTAGGGGCACTCTTTTATGGCATTTGCCCCTTTCATATGCGCAAGCAATAAAGGCTCCGGCGACATTCTCTGACCACATTCATCATTGACCGCCCCAACCCGACCAACGGGCGAGACGGCAATGCGCCCAGTAAGCTTTGGACCAAATCTGTGCGGCTATCTCACGGAGAAGGGCCGGCAGCCAGATCTTGCGAGCGAATGAGAAGGCTCGAGATCGCCTTTAGTCGGCTTCATTTGCTGCTGCAGAGCTGCGGGGACTTGCGTTTAGTGGTTCAGCTGGGAGGCTAAAGTCGCTGGTGGCGGATGTCAGGAGTCTCTGGCCTGGGGTACTCGGTAGGGTCAAAGTCAGGGTTCAATAAAACAAGGCGCTTGGGGGAGAAAAAATTCACGGGCTCTCGGGTTTAAGAAGGGGGTGGAGCCTGAGGGGAGGG
>Ga0268244_10000793_pt1 | contig 11937 bp, 13 predicted proteins | sample AgamicMgSfe_FD_200258 | JGI IMG/M metagenome (GOLD analysis project Ga0268244, IMG submission 200258) | Agave microbial communities from Guanajuato, Mexico - Mg.Sf.e (v2) (version 2) | ecosystem: Host-associated > Plants > Phyllosphere > Phylloplane/Leaf | place: Guanajuato, Mexico | collected... | reverse complement strand
TGCTGCGCGGCATCTGCCGAATGCGTCCACGTAGACTGTCCTCGCATGGCCATCGGAGTTGATGGGCGACGACGGTCATCGTTCAGACCAATGTATATGCGCGAGTTTGTCGAAGCGAGAAGTCACCAGTACCTAGGTAAGGTAGGTATCGACAAGAGTCGTCCGCGTTGTGTTCGAACGTCGAGGACGTCGAAACGCCAAGGCGGGAGTAGCCGGCGCATTCTTCACCTTCACAAACGCAGTCCGAGATTATACAGGTTCTCGCTCTCTGTCGACCTTTTAGCACTCTGAAGGGCTTCCAATCACCAAAGTCCTGGTATCTCCTCCGTCAACATCCTCACTGCGACGCATACACACCCTCTCAACTCGCGACTGCTCCGCCGATTGAGTCCAGCCGGCAAGGCAGGCTGCCACTTGTGCCCTCTTCCACTACGCGTCACCTCCTCGAGCTAGCCGGTCGAGAACCATTGGCCCAGCGCGAGTTTGCTGGATTTGGCGCGTGAGGTGTGACCGAACAGACGCGACGGCAACATGTTCTTCGTCAAGACGCTCGAAGAGCGCCTGGAACTGCATCCATCCTACTTCGGCGCCTCCGCCTCGGCCGAAATCACGGAGCAACTGTACCGCAAAGTGGAGGGCAAGAATACGGGCACGATGATGATCATCGCCATCATTGACATCGACGATATCAGCGAGCCAATGGTCGTACCTGGCCGTGGTCATGCGCAATACAACGTGAGTTTCCGCGCCATCGTGTGGAGACCGTTCCGAGGTGAGGTGGTCGATGGGCTGGTGAGCAGTGTCGTGCACAACGGCTTCTTCGTCGAAGTGGGTGGCCTGGATGTGTTCGTCAGTAGGGCGGTAAGATTGCGATCGCCTGTTTTCGACTCCGGAGCGAGCTGCTAAACATGAACGGGTGCAGATGATCCCACCACAACTGAAATTCACAGCCGAAGGTTCCACCCCGAGCTTCACCGACAACGAGGGCCAGGTGATCGAACGGGAATCGCAAGTGCGATTGCGGATCAAGGGTATCCGTGGTGAGATCGGTCGGATGTTTGCCATCGGCAGCATCAAAGACGACTACCTTGGGTATGAGGTTTTTGACCTTTCTTTGTTACGTCAAGCCTCTGCTGACGTACTCCGCAGCGCTTTGCTCCAGTGAGCGCTCCTCTGGCGGCCGGCACAGCTCGCTGGCGAAGTGTGGGTGCTCTTTCTATATTCTTTCCCTGCATGTGTCTGCTTCACGAGCATTAGCGCGGCGTTTGATGATAGAATGAACGAGCTGGTATGCTCCAGGAGTGCGGCATATCGAGATACCCAAAAGCGACAGAAATATACGGGCGCGGTTCACGCACATTGCTGTCCTTGAGAGTCGGTAATTATAACCTTCTCCATATCTCTCATCACGCTGCTCTGTCTCGGACGGTTTGTAAAGATGTATCAACCCATTTTCATCGAGTGTACAAACGGAGATCAATGCCAAAACGTTGATCTTTCAAGAATATGATCTTTCTCGGTACGAATCACGTGTCCCATGGACAGCGTACGGCACGCACACGCCGAAGTGGCAACCATCGCTAGCTGAAGAATACAGCTTCCGCTCGGCACCTGCCAAGACCAAATGGTTGGCAGTGGGAGACCCAAGCAAGAGACGAAGCAGCTTCTGGACTCGGCGCTGTCGAAGAGCAGACCCCAGCTGTCCCTAACGACGCCACTACCACACCATGAACCTTCATCATCGGATCCTCTCATTACCCTGAGCCCCATGCCGTTCCGTGTGCAAAACCACGCCTTGGATACGTCAGGGCGCGTCATATGTGGGCATAGCAGGAGTAATACACGGAGAGACTCCAAGAGTAGATATCTACCGCTTCCGAGCCCGAAAATCCCGATTAAACGCGGGAAGCGCAATGCGTGAGCTCAGGCGGTCATCTCGTTCTTGGGGACGCGCCGGACTGCGGAAGAAGATGTAGACAGTCTACTCGACAGCATCCAAACCACTGCGGAAAGAGTTGAGAGATATCCCGAGTCCGGGGGACGACGTGGGTGCATGAGAGCAGTCTCTCGTCTTCGGGATGGGCAGATACTCAGGTCGGTGCTGGCTCTAAAGGCTCCTATTACCAGTCTCGCGATTTTCTCAAGGCATCTCACGCTCATCTGAGTACTCGAAGTCCGATCGATGAGCAGCGGCAACACATGTTCTGCGCGCTTGGGAAGGTGGTTGGTAATGTGAAAAGCTCCGTCACGTGATCGCGGAAAAGTAACCTCACTTCATCTGGCTTCTCCAATCTCACATTCCCCCAACCTCCTTCTGGGTATTGTCCCTGTTACAAGTATTGTCGGACGTGTTCTTAGCTTTGCCGTCCGAGCTGCCATCAGACAATAGCTTCATTGTCGACAAAGGTAAACTCATGTATTGTCAGACGTATTCGTGTGGTTTCCCGTCGCAGCTACAATCAGATGATTGATATCTATTGATACCTTGACCACGTATTGTCAGATGTATTGTCAGGCTTCTCATTCGGACCACAATCAGAAGAATGGGTTCATTGTCGACAAAGGTATACTTAACGACCGCCGGATCCGGTCGAACAACTTGACTTCTTTCCATCAACGAACAAAGCACATCTGAGCAGCAGCAAGCCGCTCTCCCAGTAACAACGACAGCAACAGCAACAACAGCAACAACAACAGCAACGACAACCACCACCACCGCCATCACAACCGCCATGGACATGGCTGAAGAACATCGCCGTGCCTATGAAGAGGCATACGAACGCATCACGGGCCGATTCGCCCTGCCAGCCAGCACCTCCGCCGCCGCCGCCGCCCTCCCGTCGGCGAACGAAGCCGACTTCACCCTCCGGTGGTTCCTGTCCGGCATCTGGCGTCTGATCCGGCACGTGCTGGAACGATGCCTGTCCGACACCACCTGGGCCCTCCTCGTCGCCTCCATCTTCTTCGCGCTCTGGAACGCCGGCGCTCTCGTCCGTGGCTTCGGTCCCGTCTGCGACCGATGCCGAGACTGGTACGACGACTGGACGCTCCGCCACGACCGCGGCGAGCGCCTCAGGCGCGCCTACGACAGCTTCCGGCGGACCGGCGACTTCCTGGCCCTCGATCTCCAGTACAACCCGACGACCGACAGCATGCGGCGCGGGTACATGGAGGTCGGGCGCGCCTTCGATCGCTTCATCGGCAACATCCCCAAGTACATGGCCATTGGCGCCCTGCTCTGGACGGTCTACGTCTTTTTCTTCAGTGGCTACCCTCGCGCCAGGCAAGCGACGTGGCAAGAGCAGGCCGACCGCGGCGTTCACGTCCCGCCATGGATGCTGCAGCCGCGCAAAGAGCAGGGCAGCAATGCCCATCACCACCGGCTAGATCCGGCAGAGGTTGCCGCCGTTGGCATGGACGGTAAGCTCATCCACACAATCACCACGCAACACAGCTGGCAGCCACTGACCATTCGTCCAGACGTGATAATCAGCACGCCGTTTGCAGCACCCGCGGTCGTGAAGACCTTCACCAAGACCCTGATGGTCACCGAGACCGTCAGCATGCCAGAATTGCCGACGGCCGTCGCAGAGCCAGACTTCTGGGCACCAGCGAGCGACTCGTCTGGTACGAAGAGCATCGCGGGTGGCCAGACGGCATTCTGCCAGGCGTGCCAGCAATATCACTGCTGTGAGGTGTCGCACTGAGATTTGGCTTTCGGAGTTCGCTGGCGAGCCGATTGCTGCCGTCTCTTTCTTGCAGATAGTTTTGTTGGGAGCTGAGGAGATACCCAGAGATAGCGCTGTACACAGGAATGTTGAATGACCACGTGTACCGTTTCCAGCCAAGTGGTTGTGATACGCGAGTAGTGAAAGCTTCTTTTACTACCATGAAAGAGTTGAATAAGTCAATCGAGCAACATTCCTACACGTATCATTGCTGTATCATTATGGTATCCTTGTCGCACCTAACCTGCCAGGTAAAATCCGATCGATTTCCGCTAGGCATCCACAGGCAGTATTCCGCGTATTCTTGTTCACCAAAAGCACACTGAACAATGAAAAGTCTCTCCGGGCAACTTTGAGCGCAGTGATCTCGCCACGAATAACCAGCAAAATGTTACCCAAAAGTACAAACTCGAAACGTGAGGCGTGGTGTCGCCGGAAGCGGACGCGCACCACTGGAATGTTTGGCTTACCAGCCACCCGGTGCAAGGGGCTTTTTTCTCGCATCCGCGAATTCTTGCTCGAAATAGAGAAGATGGAAACAAAGAAAGATCCCTCACCGTCGAAAGATGGACAGCGCGTACCATCTGCCGGATCAACCTACTTTGACCTAGAAACCTCTCTACCCGAATGCAGAGCATCGAAATCCGAGACTACCTAGACGAAAATGTTCGCGCCACCGCCGATCCAGCTCACCAGAGCTCAGATCGAACAGGCCAAGCAGGAGGCCAAAGCCAGGGAAGAAGCGAAAAGGAAAAGCACGGGTAGCAACGGCTCGAGCAACAGCGGCAGCTTAACGAAGATCGCGTCGCAAAACTCATTGCAGCGGACCGAGTCGCGCAGTCCGAAGCGCAAGAACGGCTTCTTCGGACGGGGCAACAAACTGAAAGTCTCGAGTCCGATTGCGCAACCACATGTGTCTAAGCCGAGACAGCAGCAACCCTCGATAGAGTCGTCGGAGGATAGCAGTGTGACAACCCACGGTGATGTGGACAGGCCTATTCCAGCCGTCCCGTTCGGCGAGCAGCCTAGACGTGCGCCTGCGCCGCCCAAGCGGCCCGCGAGGTCTCCGAGCGAGCTGTTCATCTCGGATCTTGCGCAAGCAGTATCGCCACCACGGCCGCTGGACCCCAAATTTCCGGAACCACAGATTCCTCTTCCGCCGCTGCCGACTCATGCGAAGCGCAAGGAAGACGGAGTCGATGGACGTGATGGTCAGCAAACGGGACCTTGTTTCGCCGAAGCCACCTTAACCGCGGCATTGGCCCGACTGGACGTTGATGACAGCACCTCGTTGAGACCTGCCCAGCTACCGCGCGCATCGACTGCGCCGGTGTTGATGATGCAGGCAGACGGTAATACCGAATCCAAAAATAACCTAAACACGAGCAAAAGAGCCACAGTCACGAGCGCAAGCGCACGATCGACGGATAGCGGTAATCTGAATTGGTTGAATGGTGTCCAAAGTGGCAAGATCGGCAAGGTGATCACGAACAAGCGTGCAAGCGTGGCCACGTCCGTGAAGACTGCGATAGTCGATGTGGACGGGCTGAGCGTAGCACTTCCATACCGAGCCGCGGAAGAAGGGGAGGATGCTGGCTCAGGCACATCTCCTGAACTTCAGCAACCTTCGAAGCGCCGCAAGAAAGGCGAGACCATGAGCATGTTGCTGGACGCGGGGTTCTTTCCACTGAAAAGGCCGACGTCGAAAGGTGGCCTTCCCGTGCTCGACACTCAGGTCGATCTGCCTTCACCACTCAAGTATCTAAACAAGACGCTGCCAGCGACACCTGACAGTATTACGTCTACGCCGGTTGAGATGTACCAGAACGTGCCACGAGTTCCCAGACCGGTCGTCAGGGTTCGCAGAGACAGAACTACCAAGCGAAGCCCTCTTGCGCAGATTTCCGGCAATCCGAAAGCGACGAGTCATCGGAAGCGCAACTTGATCGAGGACGCTTCGCCCAGCAGGCTTTCCGCGATCCCAGAGTTCTCGGGCACGACCGAGAACTCGCCACCCGCCTCGGGCGTGACGACTCCAACAGCGACCCAGATCCACCTTCGTGGCGGATCAGTCCTGACCGTCATGCCTCCGGAAATGACTCCGTGGCAACGACACATCTACGTGCAAGGACCGACCAAGCTGCCCAAGCCTGTAATCATGCCTCGTAAGAACTCCGTCGCCAGCCTGGAGCCGTTCCAGGAAGTCATCGACCAAGTATACCAGGACGCTCTGGCCATCCCGAGACGGAGGAGTGACGATGCGGTGGTGGACGAGATATGCGACTGGATGGACGAGTTCGAATTCGACGAAATCAGTTTCGAGGGCGATAAGATACCGGTGGTGGACGAGATCGAGACTGGTGACATTGAAGAAGTCGACGAGATGGATGGCGCGGACATTGAGCGTTTCAGCACGCCGCCGGCCGAGCCCGAAGTCACTCCCATCGAAAGGATTGTGGCGAAAGAAGTGATTGAGATGTCCGAGCCCGACCCGGTGCCCAAACCACCAGTCCCGCCGGTTGACAGCGAGGAAACGCTGAGAGCCAAAGGCATCGCGCGCCTGTCTCGACAGCGCAAAGAGTCCTTGAAGTTGCCGGGAATGGAAGGTACCCTGCCGTTCGCGCCAGTGGCGGAGGAGACCATGCTGGACGTGGTGTCTGAAGTCGAGGTGGTGGAGAAGGAGAAGTGGGAAAAGGAGGAGAAGGAAGGCGGAGACGATGCGGAGATGAGCGGAGGGGATGCGGAGATGAGCGGGCAGGGTGTTGACCAGGGGGGTTTCGACTGGGACGACGACGTCGAGGAATTGGATGCTCAGTCAACGTGGACGGCTCCGGCGGTATTGCCCCGTCATGCTTTGAACAGAGCCACGTCGACGAGGCAAAGCCGAAACCCGGTCACGAAGATGCGCAGACTAATGGCCACGGCTTCGGCCATCCTATGAGGCTGTAATATATTGTCTTGTACCTTCTGATTGATTAGATGTGTAATCGTATCTTCCTCGGCGCGGTGGGTGAAGTCTATCGGCATCTAGATCATTACCACAATATGGTTGCCTCTCCAGTACGTCGAGTAGCCCGGGAGCTCTGTATACCGACGTAGGGTGGTCGTGGAGTGAAGTATTGGTGGTGGGTAATGACCACGATACCATGCATGGACCGAAGACATGGTATACGTAGCCCATCCGGCCCGATCCTGGAAGTTCTCCGGGTACGCGTGGACCGTTCATGTTGGTTTGGTGCTGCTGCAGATGAGCTGATGAGCTGACGCTACATTTGTCAAGCCTCGGAAACGTCGACGCGTTCCAAACACCCCCATGACCGATCTGCTGTTGCTCGTGTGGAGGTCCCTCATTGGCGTCGATATCTTGCCTCTTGGTGATGACTCTGGGCGATTGTAAAGCCTCGAATGTGGAGTGTCAGGAGGATCTCCATCCACTCCAAGCGCACCCTTGCATGCAGTATGGCCAGGCACCGTCATGAACATCATAGGACCCATGATGTTTGTGGTGAGCAAGAGGCCGAAGAGCTGCAGTGATGCTGCACAAGATCTGGCGACACGGTGCTTCAAGTGCTCGGAGGCAGCACGGATCGCTCCAGTCGGCCGCAAGCACCAACGGCCATCCTCACACAGAACAGACCATCAACAACCATGTACGGGCAGTTGCAGGTAGGACTGGGAGTAGCCTGTACTTACGCCGTAGTGGCATGCGCGGCAGGGTGAGAATGAGATGAGTTGTTGGTGATGGGTCAGAGTTGTCGTCGTCCTCGTGAGAGCCGGCCCGGTTGACAAGCCAATGCGCGTCGACGACTCCACGCTACTCCGGCCTCTCACCATATTCCCCCATCTCCGCCAAACCTCCGTCTGCAATAACATCGACATCCACTCGGCCGCGCGAGCTGCGTGTTCGTCGCAAGTCGCAGGATTCACATCCTCTCCGCCTCTCGCAAGCATGGGAGACGCTGCAGCTGCACAGGCGATGGTCCTGTCAGCTCCAGAGATCGCCTCGTTAAGGCAGCACCCATAAAGACTCTCGTGCTCGCCTCGCGCTGGCACACTGATACCATTGTCTTCTCCAGTCATTGGCTACATTGTCATTCCCCTCGCAAGAGAGTCACCTGCTGTAAGCCGTGGCTTTGCGTGCTGAACTTCTTCCTGTACGAGATCTGTTCAACATGACACTGCTCCCAACCAACGACTCACACCTCTGGTGTCAATACCAACCACAGCAAGCGATTGGTAGCTCGATACCCGCCAACGAGACACGGCATGCGGCATGGCATCAGCAAAGAGCTCAGATATTCGCATATCTTGACAGAGACCTCGCCACGCAGAACCTTCACCAAGGCTTCACCACCGCTGGCGGCAACCATCTGAGGCCTGGGACATGCAACCCAGGCTCTAGAGATCATCTATTATACCCACCTACTGTCCCGGCTCAGGCGCCCCGAGGCGAAAAATGTACGCACACCGACCCACCAGATTACCACGATACATAACATGGCGAAGTCGGCTTCGAGCCCTGCTGCATCGCCGCGATGCAGCAGTCTCTACGGCGAACGCTCTCGTGAAGGACTCGAAACGGACATTGCGGCATACTACTTCCCGACACCACCACCACCACCACCGCATGCAAACGGGGTCGGGGCCTATCAGCAACTGGACGGCGTCCAGGTCTATGAACCTGAAGCATATATTGCAAAACTCGCGAGCAACTCCGACTGTTTGACGCCTTTCGCAAAGCGGCAGAGAGTTGACAGCCCTGACCCAAATCAGCTGTCCTCCCTACCGTCTTGCGCGTACGACCAATACGGACCAGCGATGGCACACGCGCCTACAGCGAGTGCCAGTGTGTCGAGTCTTCCATCGCAGAACTCGGCGACGTCAAGCGAAGCGATGAGTCGGCAAAGTAGCGTGTCGACGTCGATGACCGATACCTTCGACATGATGCGGGTGGAGTCTTCCTTTTCGAACTACTCTGTCGATCACCACCCTTTGGCATTTGATGAAGATCTCGCTGCGTCTTTCGTGTCAAACGTTATGGAAACGCCAGGGAGTAGCCTTGTGGCTAGTTTTGGGTTTGACGAAGCTAGTTGCAACAAGCAGTTCCTGAGTGATGTGGGATATGGCTTCGCTGGCCAACCCCTTTCTTTCATCGACACGTTCAATACTGCGAACGCGGTTTGTCGACAAGACCATTCTGCCTTGAGAGCAACTTTCTCTCAGCCTCAGACTCAAGGTATGCGACGGACTGTCTCTAAACACGCTACTCCAAGCACCTCGTCGGCGGACCTCAAAGCCTCACAACGTCGCCGCAAGCATATCGAGAACGCAAAGCAGAACACCAACATCGCTCCCAAGAGACAAGAAATTCCTTTATCGCCAAACCAGCGAGTTGCCAACGACCTCAGCTCTGCCCTCAGCCCACAAGACCCAAACCCCAAACGCAAAACCGCCATCGCCAAAGCTTCCTACGTGCGGCCCCAACACCCCAAGCAATACTGCACTCTCTGCGACGAGCACCCCCACGGCTTCCGCGGCGACCACGAACTCCGCCGCCACCACGACCGTGCCCACGCCCAGCGGCACAAAGTCTGGATCTGCGTCGCTCCGCCGACGACGGCGTCGAAATAAGGCTGGTGGCGGCACAAAGTCTGGATCTGCGTCGCTCCGCCGACGACAGCGTCGAAAGAAGGCTGGTGGCCGGCTTTGCCTAGACGCTCGGCTTGCAGACGACCGACTTGAACTACGGTTATCCATTCGACTGTACCTCCTCATCGCCCGATTCAAATCTCCCCCTCGACTTGACTCGACAGCAGCTGGACGCGCGGTCCTCCTCGGATGATGCAGCATGCACTCGGTGGCGGCCCGATCACTTTCTCAGCCTCAATGAATGACGCGAATGGACTCCTGTCCTTGGTCGACGGTACCCAGTTCTTAACGGGATGAGAACTTGGATGTATTTTACGTGTACGGATTAGAGGGCTGTGGATATGTGTAAAACAGAGATTTGACTTTTTTGGGTCAGGCATCCTTGGAACAGGTCACATTTTGTATAAGGTAGTGCTTTGTAGTGCTAGCTTCGTTCTTGCCAGAAATCTCGATCCCCAATATGAACAGAATCACAGCCCAGAAACCATGCAAACTGCCACGCTTTCACCCCGGAAGCGGAAAGACAGCCGGGCTCTTACAGTGAACCCATTCGCCCCCACCGCACGCACGCCGACCTGAACATTGTTCTTGTTCAACCCGACCGTCACGTTCCCCACATCGCCCACATCCAAACTGTGCGTCCACTGCAGATTCCCACTCGGCCGCCACACCACCTCGCACGACTCCACCAGCGGATCATTCCCCGTCATCCAGCCGAACCGACCATCGTTCCCAATCTCCTCGACCGGCGTGTCCTCCGCCGCGGCGGGGAAGCCCACGACCTGCGAAACGGCGACATTACCCGGCATGCCGGGCGCATTGGCCGCGGCCCACATACTCGCGAGATTCACCTTGGCGACGCGGGCGGTGTAGTCGTACTCGACGAACTCGAGCAAGTCGCCGTAGACGGTCCCGTTCGCCACCCGTGGGTCCTGGTGCTGGTGCGCGAAGTCCTCGTTCGCCTCGGTGAAGCGGACGGCGGGGAACCCCCCGCGCGAGGAAGGACTCGTGGTCCCCGCCGCGCAGGGAGTGGTCCGGACGGTAGATGAGGGCGACTTGCATGCCGACGGGGTCGGCGGCGCCGGCCGCCACTTCCGCGATGAAGCGCCCGAGGTTCTGTGCCGGGGAGTCGTTCCAGCCACCCACGATGCCGATTTCGCGGTCCGCGGCCGCGGTCGAGGCGTTGGGGTAGAGGATGCTGGCGCCGAAGAGACGGATCGCGTGCGCGTTGATGGGCGCGAAGGGCTGGTATTGGCCCGTGCCAGCAATGTCGTTGTTCCAGTTGCCTTCCACGTTTATGGAGGCGCTGGCGAGGGTTTGCGCCAGGCGGCCGGAGCCGAGGAGACTTTATTCTTCGCCGGCCGTCGCGTCGTCGTCGCCACCCGGGGCGTCGTTGGTGTAGTCCATGATGTCGATGCGGCGGCTGTCGTAGTAGCCCGTGACGACATAGGTGCGGTTGGCGTCCGAGGTGCCGTCGATCTTCGCGACGACGTTGGTAATGTCGACTGGGAAGGAGACGCGCGGCGCGACACCCTAGATATAGCTGTTTGAAGTACACGTCCATCGAGCCGTTGCCGCGGGGTGGCGAGGTCCTGCATCTCCCGGTGGATCCAGTCGCGCGCCGCTCCGATGCCTCGTGTTGAGGAGTTCTGTTGCGAGAGGGTGTGTCGGGTGCCGAAGTTTGTTGACGTGGTGACGATGTGACGGATCCCTGTGACGCATGGATGAGCATTTCGCTTTCAACTCGATGGATCTGGTCGGGTGGTCTTTTAGCGCTCGACATCAATCTCCGCCAGCATCTCCCGCAACTCGGCCTCAGGCGCCTGAGGAACCAATGGCTGACCGATATTGGACTGAGGCCAGCTCGTATCGGCAGATGAGCTCCAAGGCTCGGACACGCGGTATAGACTGCCCGGTAAGCTCATCCACGATGGATTGCCGTACGATGCTTGAGCGTTCACACCTGAAAACAAGGCCGCCAGGACGGCGAGCTGCTTGGCCAACATGATCGCAGCCAGAGTGTTATTTCCCTTCGGAGTGTCTGGTTCTCTTCAAACGGCGTGCTGTCACGCATGGGGGGGCCTCATTGTTATATACGCTGGCTGCGCCGGTCGAGGAGAGACATCTCGAGCTGCCTTTTCAAGCCTAGAGGGGTCGTCTTCGCCAGCCTCTGCAGGTACCGGCATGTCAATGAGTCTGCCACTCGTCATAGTTGTGAGAAGGTATTTGGGGAGATGGACAGCAGGGATGGAGGGAAAGTCGATATTGTGCAATGGAGCTACCTGTTTGGGCAGGTCATCGTGCTCAGCCTCGACTGTGATCTGCATGCGCTGTTGCACTTTCGTTGGTGATTGAACAAGTGATGACTGGATCCGATTTCTTGTGACCTGTACAACATATAAGAAAGAAAGTATACGCCAACAGATGGCGGAGATGAGGGCGAATACGCGTACAGAAGACTGCGCATACCACCTGAAACCGCGCTTGCAGCCATGATAACGAACTTCCTCTGGTCGACGAGTCACCCGACATCCTGCATGTCAGTTGATGGAACAGTTCA